>Ga0210403_10000677_pt1 | contig 34701 bp, 32 predicted proteins | sample IncBWC19MmetaG_FD_150863 | JGI IMG/M metagenome (GOLD analysis project Ga0210403, IMG submission 150863) | Forest soil microbial communities from Barre Woods Harvard Forest LTER site, Petersham, Massachusetts, United States - Inc-BW-C-19-M | ecosystem: Environmental > Terrestrial > Soil >...
GCGCCTGCTGCTGCTGTCGACCGGCACAGGGCTGGCGCCGTTCGCTAGCCTGATCAAGGACCCCGACGTCTACGACCGCTTCGAGACGATTGTGCTGGTGCATGGCTGCCGCCAGGTGTCGGAGCTTGCTTATGGCGAGCAGCTGGTCGCAAAACTGCGCGACGACGAATTGTTCGGGCCGCTGCTCGCGGAGAAGCTGGTTTACTATCCGACCGTGACCCGCGAGCCGTTCCGCAACCGCGGCCGCATCACCGACCTCATCACCTCGGAGCAGCTGTTCAACGACATCGGCCAGCCGCCGCTCGATATCGAGACCGACCGCATCATGATTTGCGGCAGCCCCGCGATGCTCGACGAGCTGAAGCAGATGTTCGAGGCGCGCAGTTTTGTCGAAGGCAGCGGCAACACGCCCGGTCACTTCGTGATCGAGAAGGCGTTCGTGGAACGGTAAAGACTCTCTCCTTCGTCATTCCGGGCTCGCGCTGCGCGCGCCCCGGAATGACGGCGGCGGTGGTGGCGCGATCCATTCCCCCACTGCTATAAGCTCCCAACGGCGCGCTGTGCGACGCGCCGGCCCAAGGGAGCGTTCGACACTTGTCCTCTTCCATCGATTCCCCATCGACCAGAACCGCCTTCGTGTTCGCGGGTGGCGGCAGCTTTGGCGCGATCCAGGTCGGCATGATGCTGTCGCTGGCAAGGAACGGCATCGGCGCGGACATGGTGGTCGGTTCCAGCGTCGGCGCGCTCAACGGCGCGTTCTATGCGGGCGACCCGACGCCCGGAGGCGTCGAGCGGCTCGCCGAGATCTGGCGCGGCCTGCAGCGCCGCGATGTCTTTCCGCTGACCTGGCGCACGCTGCTCGGCTTCATCTGGCGGCGCGATTTCCTGATTCCCCATGATGGCGTCCGCAAGCTGGTCGACGATCACATTCCCTATCGCAACCTGGAAGACGCCAGGCTTCCGGTGCACATCGTCACGACCGACATCATCACCGGTGACAGCGTGGTATTCTCCGATGGCTCGGCCGCGGAAGCGATTGTCGCCTCCACCGCGATCCCCGGTGCGTTCTCGCCGGTTCGCTACAAGGATCATTTCCTCGCCGACGGGGCGCTCTCCTCGAACACGCCGGTGCGGATCGCGGTGAAGAGCGGCGCGCGACGCCTCATCATCCTGCCGACCGGGCACGCCTGCGCCAACGACGCGCCGCCGGTCGGCGCGCTGGCCAATGCGCTCCATGCGCTTACGCTATTGATCGCGCGGCAGCTGGTGAGCGAGCTGGAAAACCTCGGCCCCGAGATCAAATATTACGTGGTGCCGCCGCTATGCCCGCTGGCGGGCTCACCCTATGATTTTTCGCGCACGGCCGAGCATATCGAGCGCGCCAGGCTTGCGACCGATGACTGGCTGGCAAAGGGCGGCCTCGAGCAGAGCGAGATTCCGCAGGAGTTACGGCCCCACGAGCATTGATTCATGCCGGCATTGTCCATTCGGGTTACGTTGCACTGCAAAAAGAAGCCCGGCGAATCGGGCGCATTGATTTGGTGCCACCGGATTCGATACCCTTGGACTTGCTGTCATAATCCACGACCCAAGCGCGGGGTAGCGTGCCGGAAATCAGCCTGATCGCTGGATCGGGCAGGTAACGGCGGACGACAACAAGGCGTAATTTGCCCGAGGGTGCCATGGACACGCTGCTGCTTCCGTTCTCGCCACGTTTCATCGTTCTCACCATCTGCGCCGTCGTGACGGCGCTGCTGCTCGGCATCGGCATCTTCGATCACAATCCGAAGGCGTTCGACGTCGTCCTTATTCCGCTGCTGATCTTCGGCGGGCTGACGCTGCTCGGCATCCGCGACCTCGTGCAGAAGGGCCACGCGGTTTTGCGCAACTATCCGATCTCGGCGCATATGCGCTTCCTGCTCGAGGAAATCCGCCCCGAGATGCGGCAATATTTCTTCGAGAGCGAGAAGGACGGCATGCCGTTCTCCCGCGACACCCGCGCGCTGGTCTATCAGCGCGCCAAGATGGTGCTCGACAAGCGGCCGTTCGGCACCCAGGAGGACGTCTATCGCGATGGCTATGAGTGGATGCACCATTCGGTAGCGCCGAAGACGAGCGCCGGCGACAAATTCCGCATCACCATCGGCGGGCCGGATTGCAGCAAGCCGTATTCAGCCTCGGTCTTCAACATCTCCGCGATGAGCTTTGGCGCGCTGAGCCCGAACGCCGTGCGCGCGCTCAATGCCGGCGCAAAAAGGGGCGATTTCGCCCATGACACCGGCGAAGGCGGCGTCAGCCCCTATCACCGGGAGATGGGCGGTGACATCATCTGGGAGGTCGGCTCGGGCTATTTCGGCTGCCGCACGCGCGACGGCAAGTTCAATCCGGACGAATTCGCGCGGATCGCGACCGACGACCAGATCAAGATGGTGGAGCTCAAGATCAGCCAGGGCGCCAAGCCCGGCCATGGCGGCGTGTTGCCGGCCGCCAAAGTCTCCGAAGAGATTTCCAAGATCAGGGGCGTGCCGATGGGCGAGGACTGTATCTCGCCGGCAACCCACAGCGCGTTTTCGACGCCGATCGAGATGATGCAATTCGTCGCCAACATGCGCAAGCTGTCAGGCGGCAAGCCGGCCGGCTTCAAGATGTGCATCGGCCATCCCTGGGAGTTCCTGGCGATCTGCAAGGCGATGCTGGAGACCGGCCTCTATCCCGATTTCATCGTGGTCGACGGCAATGAAGGCGGTACCGGTGCGGCGCCGCTCGAGTTCATGGATCATCTGGGCATGCCGATGCGCGAGGGCGTCAATTTCGTCCACAACGCGCTGATCGGCATCAACGCGCGTGACCGTATCAGGATTGGTGCCTCGGGCAAGATCGCGACCGCCTTCGACATGGCGCGTGCGATGGCGATCGGCGCCGACTGGTGCAATTCGGCGCGCGGCTTCATGTTCGCGCTGGGCTGCATCCAGTCCCTGAGCTTCCACACCGACCGCTGCCCGACCGGCGTCACCACCCAGGATCCGATCCGCAACCGCGCGCTCTACGTGCCGCACAAGATCGACCGGGTTTACAACTATCACCACGCGACCCTGCATGCGCTGGCCGAGCTGCTCGCCGCGGCCGGCCTTGAGCATCCGCAGGATTTGCGGCCGATCCATTTTTCGCAGCGCGCGTCGACGACCGAAGTCTCCTCGTTCGCAAAGCTCTATCGGTCGTTGCGTCCGGGCGAACTGATCGACGGCACGAATGACCCGCGTTATGTGGACGCCTGGCCGATGGCGCGCGCGGATACGTTCCAGCCCGTCGCCTAACATACAGTGCGCAGGGCGGGCTAATCTTACTGCGTCACAAGCAGCTCTATCCGCTCATCCTGAGGGCTTGCAAAGCAAGCGTCTCGAAGGATGAGGCCGATATCGGGGCCTCATGGTTCGAGACGGCGCATTCGCGCCTCCTCACCATGAGGGTTTTTGACGCAGTAGTACTGAGCGAAGCGAGCCCACCATGTCTCGGGAGGATTCGCTTGATGAGGTGGGCACGGCGCAAGCGCGCCTTTGCCCACCCTACAAATCAGTTCGGGTTTTCCAGACTGAACGTCTCCGACTGTTCGTCATAGGCGAACAGCTCGGCATAGCGGCCCCAGGAGACGATGGTCTTCAAGGTCTCGTCGGCATAATCCTCCGACATGTAATCCTCGAGCTCGTTGCGAAAGCGCGCGGCGGGCGCGGTGTGCGAGGGCCGTTCGTCCAGCACGCGCTTGATCAGTCCCATGACCGGCACGTAGTCGATGAGATGCTGCGCGAACATTTTCTTGCGCGCGTCGGTCTCCAGATGCGCAAAACGCTTGCCGGCATCGGTCAGCACCAGGTCGCCTTCGCTCAGATGTGCGAAGCGCAGGAGCTGCAAGGCTTCGCCGAGATGAAGGATCTCGTCCGCTTCGAGCTGCAATTGACCGGCCAGCACTGGCAGGTCGGCATGCCCGTTGTAAGGCGGCGCCGCCAGCGCCTCGATCAAGCCGGACAGCACGTTGGAGGAAACATGGTCCAGGACCATGCCGACGCCCGCGCCCGGGACGTGTCCAGCCGGCTGCGTCTTCGGCTCGGCCCGCTGGGTCATGCGCGCATAGAGCGTGTCGACCAGCTGCCGGAATGCCGGATCATGGCGATTGCGCGGATGCGTCAGGTCGATCTTGTACTCGGCCGCGACGCGCCCCGGATTTGACGAGAACACCAGCACGCGGTCGCACATCAGCACGGCTTCCTCGATGTTGTGCGTGACCATCAGCACCGATTTGATCGGCAGCCGGCCCTCGATCCAGAGGTCGACGAGGTCCGTGCGCAGGGTCTCTGCGGTCAAGACGTCGAGCGCGGAGAACGGCTCGTCCATCAAGAGCAAGTCGGGATGCACCACCAGCGCCCGGGCAAAGCCGACGCGCTGGCGCATGCCGCCGGAAAGCTCCTTGGGGTAGGCGGATTCGAAGCCGTCGAGGCCGATCAGGTCGATCGCGGCAATCGCGCGTTGGCGCCGCTCGGCGCTGTCGATGCCGAGCGCCTCCAACCCCAGCTCCACATTCTGCAGCACCGTCAGCCATGGGAACAGCGCAAAGGATTGAAACACCATGGCGACGCCGTTCGGCGGGCCCTGGATGGCCTCGCCGCGGCATTTGGCGGCGCCGGAGGACGGCGAGATTAATCCTGCAATGATGCGCAGCAGCGTCGACTTGCCTGAGCCGGAGCGGCCGAGCAGGCCGACGATCTCGCCGGACTGGATGGTGAGATCGACATTCTCCAGCACCAGCAGGGCTTCGCCGCTGCCCTTGGGAAACGAGCGGCAGACGCCGTGGATATCGATCAGGTTGGTCTTGTTGGGTTGGTCGAGCATCAGGTCCACTCCTTAACCCAGCCGCAGGCGGCGCTCGCCAAAAGCGTAGAGCGGCCGCCACAGCAGACGATTGAACAGCGTCACCAGCACGCACATCACGGAGATGCCGAGCACGACGCGCGGGAAGTCGCCGGCTTCTGTTGCCTTCGCAATATAGGCACCGAGCCCGGCCGCCGTCAGATGGGTGTTGCCCCAGCTTGCGACCTCGGCCACGATCGATGCGTTCCACGAGCCGCCGGAGGCCGTGATGGCACCGGTGATGTAATAGGGGAAGATGCCGGGCAGCACGACTTTCATCCACCAGCGCCAGCCTTCGAGATGCAGGCTCGAGGCGGCCTCGCGCAGATCGGTCGGGAAGGCGCTGGCGCCCGCGATCACATTGAACAGGATGTACCACTGTGTCCCCAGGATCATCAGGGGGCTCAGCCAGACATTTGGGTTCAGCCCGTAGTGAACGATCAGCGACACGAAAACGGGGAAGGCGAGGTTGGCCGGAAAGGCCGCCAGGAACTGCGCCAGCGGCTGGATGCGCTCGGCGAGTTTTGGCCGCAGCCCAATCCAGACCCCGACAGGCACCCAGATCAGCGTCGCCAGCGCGATCAGCACGGCGACGCGGAGCAGCGTGAGCAGGCCATAGCCGATGGCGAGCATGACATCCGAAAGCCCGAGGCTTGCGGAGAGATATTGATAGGCCCGCAACGCTGCATATCCCGTGCCGACGGCGATCAGCAGAAACCAGATCGCATCCAGCAGCCGCGATGGCGGTCCGCTTTTCGTCTCCGGCCGCGGTTTCGCGGGCCAGTTGATGCGCAGATTCGAGAACGTCCGGTTCAGCGCCGCGAAGGGCAGCGTCAACGCCCGTAGCGCGCGGGTGCGGCGGAACAGGTCGAGCATCCAGGAGGTCGGCGGATCGCCGGAAGCGGTCTGCTCGAAGCGGAATTTGTCGGCCCAGGCCACGATCGGGCGAAACAACAGCTGATCGTAGGCGATGATGACCAGCAGCATGGTCAGGAGGGCGTAGCCGATCGCGGTGAGATTCTGCTTCTCGATTGCGAGCGCGACATAGGAGCCGACGCCGGGCAACGTCACCGTGGTGTTGCCGACGGTGATGGCCTCCGAGGCCACCACGAAGAACCAGCCGCCCGACATCGACATCATGGCGTTCCAGATCAGGCCGGGCATCGCGAAGGGAACGTCGAGCCGCCAGAAGCGCTGCCAGCCCGAAAGGTGAAAGCTCTGCGTCGCTTCCTCGAGGTCCTTCGGCACGTTGCGCATCGACTGATACATGCTGAAGGTCATGTTCCAGGCCTGGCTGGTGAAGATCGCGAACACGCAGGCGAGCTCGGCGCCCAGCACATTGCCGGGAAACAAATTCATGAAGAACACGACGGTGAAGGTCAGAAATCCCAGGATCGGCACCGATTGCAGGATGTCGAGCAGCGGGATCAGCACCATCTCGGCGCGGCGGCTTTTGGCGGCGAGCGCGGCATAGACGAAGGTGAAGATGGTCGAGCAGATGATCGCCAGTAGCATCCGCATCGTCGTCCGCAGCGCGTAGAACGGCAGGTGGATCGGATCGAGTGAGACCGGTGCGACGTCGAGCGAGGACAGGGGCAGCGTGGTCTGCTCGCCGCCATAGACGATCAGCACCATGGCGCCGATCACGAGGATCAGCGCGACGATGTCCCAGATGTTGGGGCGGAGCGCCTGCTGCAAGGCGGGCGCCCGGATGATCCTGAAGTCCATGACAGCGTCTTGTTCGTTCTAGAATTCGCCGTGCAACCGGCCGGCGAAGATCGAGACCGGCCCGCGGTCGGCGTTATAGGAGGGATTTGTGATCAGTTGATAGTCTGCCGTGAGCGTGACGCCCTTGCGAACGGAATAGGCGTAATAGGTCTCGAAGATCCGCTCGGGGCTGTAGGTCAGCCGGCCGTCGCCGATGATCAGGCCGATGCCGCCGGCGGCGAGGTAGTCGCGATGCGCGTCGGACAACCCGTTGACCGCGCCGCCGATGCCGACGGTGTCGTTGGGCCGGCCCCAGAAACTGCCCTTGATGGAAAGCCCGCCGGAGACGCTACGGTCGATATCGGTGAAGGACAGGATTTCGTTGGAGCCGTCGTTCCAGCTCGCCCGCGCGAACAGGCCGACATCCTTGACCAGCTGCTGTTCGAGATTGGCATAGAAGCCGTATTTCGGATTGACGTGACGAATGCTCGCCATCACGTCGTTAATGTCCTGGGCCGGATCCAGCGCCTCAAGCGTCAGCGCCTGGCGGTAATTGCCCGTGACACCCTGGTTTCCGAAGGCACCGATCCGGACCTTGCCCGGCTGCTCGAAGATGTTGTGACGCTCCTCGAATTCGACCACCGCGCCGCCGGACTTGAAGGTCAGGATGTCGCTGTTCGGCTGCGACGGCACTTCGACCAGGGCGCCGCGTATCGCCCAATCCTTCCGGTTCAGCTCGACAACAGCGCCGCGCGTGTAACCCGGCAGGTCGGCGGGAAAATCCCATGCAGCGGATTCCCACATCGCCCAGTTCATGAAATCCGCGCGTGGGTCGTGCGCATAGGAATTGTTGTCGAAGAAGTCGCCCATCGCAAAGCGGCCGACCACCACCGTCACGCGATCAATGTCTTTTTTGCCGGCAAGCTGGTTCGGCCCGTCGTCGATGTCTTCCTGCTCGCCGCCGAGACCGAAGGTCTGCTTGATGTAGTAACGCTGCGCGCGGATTTTCGGGAATGGCGCGCCGGCCTTCTGCGCCTCGCCATTCGAAAAGCCGGCAAGCCCGAGCGCGCCATTGATGCCAAAGCCCTGCGTCAATTCGGGGTTAAAATAGAGTTCGCCGCCTTCCCACAGCCGGACGCCAAGGAACGCGGTCGAGGTCCAGGTGGCCTGAAGCTGCCCTCGGCCGGGAAGGCTGTCGGGACCGGCATAGGGCGAGTGGATGGGCCCATAGCCCTGCGGCAGAACGGTCGTCTGCGCATGGATGTTCCACACGTCCGAGTCCGGCAGCAGGGACTTGGCGGGCGAGCCGATCGGGGCGGTCCACGGCATATCGCCGAAGTGATAGTTCAATCCGATCTTCGCGAGGTGGATGCGGGGATCGACATTGACGTTCGCAAGCCCGAATCCGCTCAGATCGTAGAGCTGACGCGACAACTCGACATAGTCGTATTCGAGCTTGGCGCTCCAGTTGCCGCTGACGGCAAATTCGAGGCCGAGGCCGGCGGTCCAGCCGAACTGATAATGTCGAACGATGGCGCCGCTGCCGTCGTTGAGAGCGATATTGGGATGGCCCCAGGCGAAGCCGCCGGTCGCATAGGGCATCCAGGGTCCGAACGCATAGCCGATCCGGCCCCGTGCGGTGCCGATATAATCGATGGTCGTGTTGGAGGGAGCGGGCGGCATCCGCGCCATCGCTGCCTGATCCACCGGTGTCGGAAACGTGGCATCGGCTTCGACGCCGAGCACGAAATTGTTGGAGAGCTGCCGGTTGTAGCCCACCTGATAGCCGCCCATCAGTCCGATCACGCTGTGCGGCAGGAACACGCCCTGCAGGGGAAGCGGATTGGTATCCGGACCGAGGCTGCCGCCGCCATAGCCGAAATGGCCGCCGATATAAAAGCCGGTCCAGTTATAGACCGTTTGCAGCACCGGCGCCTTGACCGGCATGTCTGCAGCGAACGCTGGATCGGCAAGCGCGAGCATGCCGAGCCCCAAGCCGGCAGAAGCGCGCCTCCATTGTCGGCGGATGCGATTCATCGGACAGGCTTTTCCCCAGCGCGCATTCCGGTAATCTCTTTCCTGATCAGATTTGCCGACGCGCCGCTACCAAAAGCAAACGCGTCAATGACGCAGCCGGCGGGCTCAAGGCATGTTCGATCAGTGACCACGCCCCCTAAGCCCCTGATCTGGCGCTCATCCTACTTGCAAGTAATTCGCAATTGCAAGTGCGATTGGAGGCCCCGATGATTGGTTGGCATCGTCCTGTGACAGCCGTGCAACAACCGGCTGTGCGCAACTTTGCGCGCAAAAAGGTGACCCGCCCGGGGGGACGACCGGGCGGGTCTGGATACGACACGGGGTGGATGAGGCCCCATGTCGAACACGGGGTCTTTGCGATCCGAAGCGTTTCGGGCGAAGCGGGGGAGCGGCTCGCGAAAAAGAAGCGCGTCAGATCAAATCAGGTCGATCAGTAGCAGGTGTTCACGTTGCCGATGTAGCGGCCGAAGGCGTCGTACTGGCGAACCCAGCCGCAGCGATAGCCGTAGGTCGGATAGGGCGCGGTCGCGGCGATCGCGCTGCCGACGATGGCGGCGCCGACGAGGCCCGCGCCAATGCCCCAGCCGTGATGGAAGCCATGGGCTTCGGCGGAAGTGGTGGTGGCGGCGATGCTGCCGGTGGCGGCGAGGGCGGCAACAGCGAGAGCGGCAATCTTGGTCTTGATCGACATGGATAACTCCATCCGGTTGAGGCGGGACCGTTGTGGCCCGCATGTGCCCGGTTGGACGGAGGCATCTCCGATCAGGTTCGGAACCCTGTCGTGAAATTTTGGTAATTCGGATTATGTTCGTTATTACAGCGAGTTAGGCGAGGGGGTAGTTAACGCGCCGCGGCTTTCGAAAATGCCTTCACATCGAATTTATCGACGTCGTCGAGCAATTCGATGAACCTGCGCGCGCCGTGATCGAGCAGCAGCTCGCCTTTCTCTTCCGTCGCGAGCGTCGCATTTCCGACCGCGCCGCTCTCGTTGAGATCCTGCGCCTGCCAGGCAAATGGTGCGGGACGTTGTGTCGAGAGCCAGCGATATTTCTTCTCCATCGCGATGCTGTTGGGCCGAAAATCCGCAATGGCATCGACGCGCACATGCTCGCGATATTTCGCAAGCATGATCGAGGTCTCGACCGCGCCGCCATGAATGCCGTGGCGCAATTCTTCTTCCGGAAATAAACCCTCCGGCACGCCGAAGCGCGACCACGACGTGGTGACGGCGAGCATTCCCTGACAGGCGCGCAAGTCCTGCGCCACCAGCGTCATCGCCGCGCTGTTGCCGCCATGGCTCGTGACCATGACAAGCTTTTTCACCCCGCGACGGGCGACGCTCTCGCCGAGCGCCATCCATTGCTTCAGCGCCGTTTCGGTCGGCAACGTCAGCGTTCCCTTGAAATCGATATGCTCGGTCGAAATCCCGATTCTCTGGATGGGAAGAAACGTCGCGGGAGCCGAGTCAGGCAAAAGCTCGCGCACGCGCGCGAGATAGGCTTCCGCGATCATCACGTCGGTTTCGAGCGGCAGATGCGGGCCGTGCTGCTCGGTCGCGGCCAGCGGCAGCACCGCGATCCAGCGCGCGGCCGCATCCGCGTCGACGCCGGTCCAGTCGATATCGGCCCAGTCGCGAGGTGGAAGGGATGAACTCATCGCGTGAGGTGTTTCTTTCGCCTCGTTTGCAGGGTAGGTAAGGTGGCCCTTCCCCCATCATGGGCCAGAACGAACGACGGAGTCCAATCATGAAGGCGTCGCTTTTCCTGCGAACGTTAACGGCGGGCTTTTTGGGCGTTGTTCTGGCGGCGATGCCGGCTGCGGCGCAGGATAAAGGACAAGATAAGGCCGCGCCGGCCGGACCCGAAAAGCTGGACAAGGTCTCGTTCGGAACCAACTGGGTCGCGGAGGCCGAGCATGGCGGCTTCTTCCAGGCGGTCGCCGACGGCACCTACAAAAAATATGGCCTCGATGTCACCATCGTGCCGGGCGGCCCCAACGACAACAACCGCATGCTCCTGGTCGCGGGCAAGATCGATTTCTTCATGGCCGCGAATACGCTGATGTCGTTCGACGCGGTTGCCAACAACGTGCCGGTGGTCTCGGTCGCCTCGATCTTCCAGAAGGACCCGCAGGTTTTCCTCACGCATCCGGAAACCAAGATCACCAAGCTCGAGGAACTGAAGCCACTGATGCTGTTCGTCTCCAAGGATGGCATCTCCAGCTATTATCAATGGCTGAAATCCGAATACGGGTTTAGCGACAAGAACGTCCGGCCCTATACCTTCAACGCGCAGCCGTTCATCGCGAGTCCGCAGAGCGCGATGCAGGGCTATGTCACCTCCGAGCCGTTCGCGGTCGAGAAAGCTGCCGGCTTCAAACCGGGTGTCCTGCTGCTGGCTGATTATGGCTTCAACACCTATTCCACGCTGGTCGAGACGCGCCAGGAGGTGATCGAGAAGAAGCCCGACCTGGTGCAGCGCTTCGTCGATGCCTCCATCATCGGCTGGTACCATTACATCTACGGCGACAATTCCGCCGGCAACGCGATGATCAAGAAGCTCAATCCCGAGATGACCGACGACCTGCTCGCCTATTCCGTCGCCAAGATGAAGGAATATGGCATCGTCGATTCCGGTGACAGCCTGAAGAACGGCATCGGTGCCATAACGGATGAACGTGTCACCAGCTTTTTCCAGAAGATGGTCAAGGCCGGCGTGGTTAAGTCCGATCTCGACTACCGCAAGTCCTACACCCTACGCTTTGTCAACAAGGCCGTCGGCCTCGAGCTTCGCCCGAAGAAGTAGATGACGGAAGCCGGCTTCTCCGACGTCGAGCTTGGTGCGGCGGGGCTGGCGGTCAGCCTGCGCGACGTCACCAAGACCTATGACAATGGCGTCATGGCGCTGGGGCCGCTCGATCTTCGGGTGCGCAAGGGCGAGTTCGTCTCGCTGCTCGGGCCATCCGGCTGCGGCAAGTCGACGGCGCTGCGGATCATCGCGGGCCTTGCCGCGCCGAGCACAGGCCGCGTCCAGGTCTTGCATGATGCAGCTGCGACGCTGCCCGGGCAAAATCGGCCGGGTCAGGGCATCGGCTTCGTGTTCCAGGAGCCGACCCTGATGCCGTGGACTTCTGTGCGCGAGAATGTTCGCCTGCCGCTGAAGCTCGCGAATATGCCGGCTTCCCAATCCGACACGCAGGTTCTGGAAGCGCTGACGCGCGTCGGCCTCGCCGACTTCGCCGACAGCTATCCGCGCGAATTGTCCGGCGGCATGAAGATGCGGGTGTCGCTGGCACGCGCGCTGGTCACCGATCCCGATATTTTGTTGATGGACGAACCCTTCGCCGCGCTCGACGAGATCACGCGCTTCCGCCTCAACAACGATCTGCTGGCGCTGTGGCGCAATCTGAAGAAGACCGTCATCTTTGTCACACACTCGGTATTTGAATCCGTCTATCTCTCGCAGCGCGTGATCGTGATGACGCAGCGGCCTGGCCGTATCGGCGCCGAGATCATGATCGATGCCGCCGAGCCGCGTGGCGAGGATTTCAGGACTTCCGCCGCCTACAGCGAATATTGCCGCAACGTATCGGCGGCGCTGGCGCCGTCCTATGCCGGGCAGGCCGCGCTATGAGCACGACCCAAATTGGGCGGGCTCCCACCTCGGCGGCGCCGGCGGATCGCGCGTTCAAAGTCCTGCGCATCCTGCTGCCGGTGATCGTCGCCGCGGCCGGCACGGCGGCATGGGAAATGGTGGTGCGCCTCAACAACATCCCGCCCTATGTGTTGCCCGCGCCGTCGGCGGTGTTCTCGACGCTGTTCAGCGACTGGGGCGTGCTGTCACAATCGCTGCTGACGACGCTGCTCACCACGCTGGAGGGTTTCATCGCGGCGGCCATCGGCGGCATCGCGCTGGCGCTGCTCTTCAACCTTTCCAAACTCCTGGAATATTCGCTCTTCCCCTATGCGGTGATCCTGCAGGTGACGCCCGTCATTGCGATCGCGCCGCTGCTCCTGATCTATCTGCCGCAGCAGACCGCCGTCGTCGTCTGCGCCTGGATCGTGGGATTTTTCCCCGTGCTGTCCAACACCACGCTCGGGCTCAATTCGGTCGACCGCAATCTCGCCGGCCTGTTCCAGCTTTACCGCGCCTCGCGCTGGCAGACGCTGCTTTATCTGAAACTGCCGACCGCGCTGCCCTATATCCTGGGTGGCCTGCGCATCGCGGGTGGGCTGTCACTGATCGGCGCGGTGGTGGCGGAAATTGCAGCAGGCACGGCGGGCGCGGGCTCCGGGCTCGCCTACAGAATCGCCGAATCCGGCTACCGTCTCAACATTCCCCGTATGTTCGCGGCGCTGCTTTTGCTCTCGCTTGCCGGGATTGTCATCTATGCCGTGCTGGCGCTAATTTCCCACCTGTTGTTGCGGCGTTGGCACGAAAGTGCGCTTGGAAAGGAAAACTGATGACGGCCCTCTCCTCTGAAAAGATCGACCTTCTGATCTATGGGCCGATGCGGCCGATCCTGGAAAATGGTTTTTCCGACCAGTACGTGGTGCATTCCGCGGAGACCCGCGCCGACCTCGAGCGGCTGACGCCGGACACCGTCGCCAAACTGCGCGGCATGGCTGTCACCTACCACACGGTAGTGGCGAACAAGGAGTCGCTGGCACGCTTCCCGAAGCTCGAAATCGTCTCGTCCTTCGGCGTCGGCTACGATCACGTCGATGCCGCCTACGCGCGCGACCACAACATCATGGTCACCAACACGCCCGACGTGCTGACCGAGGAGGTCGCCGACGTCGCGATGGGGCTTCTGATCGCGACCTTGCGTGAATTCGTCAAGGCCGACCGCTATGTGCGTTCGGGCCTGTGGCAGACGCAGAACTATCCGCTCAGCGTCGGCTCGCTGCGTGATCGCAAGATCGGCATTGTCGGCATGGGCCGAATCGGACAGGCGATCGCGCGCCGGCTCGAAGCCTCGCGCGTCCCGGTCTACTATCATTCGCGCAAGCCCGCTTCCGGCGTGTCCTACAAGCATTATGGCGACCTGATCGAGATGGCGAAGGCGGTCGACACGCTGATCGTGATCGTGCCGGGCGGCGCCTCGACGACCAAAATGATCAATGCCGAGGTCATGAAGGCGCTCGGTCCGCGCGGCGTCATCATCAATGTCGCGCGCGGCAGCGTGCTGGACGAGCAGGCGCTGGTCGCCGCGTTGAAATCGGGCACCATCCTCGCCGCCGGTCTCGACGTATTCGATAAGGAGCCGCATGTGCCTGACGAGCTGAAGGCCATGCAGAATGTCGTCTTGCTGCCACATATTGGCTCGGCTTCCGTGGTAACGCGCAACGCGATGGATCAGCTGGTGGTGGACAATCTGAAAGCCTGGTTTGCAGGAAAGCCGGTGTTGACGCCGGTTGCGGAGACTCCGATCAAGGCCAACTAACAAGGCCAGTTCACTAAGGGCCAGTTAACAAGGGCCAAGTCACAAGGGCCAGGTCATGAAGCTTCGTTTCTCGCTTGCGTTGGCGGTGCTGTCCGCGTTCGTCGTCATGGCATGTTTTTCGGCGTCGCCGGCGCACGCGCAGGACGCCACGACGCTGAAGAAGAACATGATCGGGCAGTGGGAGCTCTCCACCACCGAACGCAGCAAGACCTGCGTGGTGACGCTCAAGCCCGACTCCACGCCGCAAGGGTTGAAGCTCGAGCTCGAGCCCGGCTGCGCGGCGGCGTTGCCCTTCACCAAGGACATCACGGGCTGGAACGTCAAGGGCCTCGACATCGTGCGGCTGCAGGATGGCACCGGCGAGGCGGTGATCGACTTCACCGAGGTCGAGGCCGGCATTCTCGAGGGCGTGCGCTCGGGCGAGGGCGTCTACATCCTGCAGAATCTCGCGGCCGCGCGCTCGCTGGCGAAATCGATGGACCAGATGATCGGCGACTGGAACATGGTTCGCGGCAACGGCAACACCGTGTGTGGCGTGACGCTGACCAACAACGACGCCGGCAACGACAATTTCCAGGTGTTCTTGAAGCCGAAATGCGATCCGGGCATCGCCTCGTTTGCGCCGACGCAGTGGCGGCTGGAGCGCGGCCAGATCCTGCTGATGTCGGATCGCGGCGAGGTCTGGCGCTTCGAGGCCGACGACAACGCGCAGTGGCGGCTCGTGCCCGACAGCGCCGATCCCCTGATCATGCTGCGGCAGTAACGCATGATCCGGAAAAAGCCTGCCCCGCACTTGATGCGGGGTGGGCACCGGTTTTCCCTCGCGACAAACGCGTAGCGTTTGCCCGGAAATCATGCGCCCGACGCCCGCATCTGCTTCAACAACACGCCTGCGGATAGTCTCGAGTCCGTGCAGCGCCGGATCGCGCCCTGACGCCAAAAGCCTGTTGCGCGACCGTTATATAACAGGTAGATTAATTAATCAATTCGCTAAATAATGGATGCCGATGTCCGGGCGTGCGCCCCAGCTCGATCATTTGTTCGCAGCGCTCGCCGATCCGACCCGGCGGGCGATTGTCGAGCGGCTTCTCGCCTCGGGCGAGCTTTCCGTCGGGGACGTGGCAGCGCCGTTCGACATCAGCGCCCCGGCCATCACGCGCCATCTGCAGGTGCTGGAGCGGGCCGGCCTGATCGAACGCCGCATCGAACGGCAATGGCGCTACGTGCGCGTGCGCACCGATGCGCTGGAGCGGGTCGAGAGCTGGCTGTCGCGACAACGGCGATACTGGACCGGCGCGTTGGATCGGCTGGAGTCGCTGGCAGCGGCACGAACGGCGAGTCGGAGGAAATCATGAGTGACTCGGAGGACGGCGTCCTGCGGCTGGAGCGTCTGATCCCATCGCCGCCCGAAAGCCTGTTTGCGCTGTGGATCGAGCCGGCCGAGCTCGTCAGATGGTGGGCGCCGGATGGCTGCACGGCCGAGGTCGATGTGCTCGACGTGCGCCCCGGCGGTCGCTGGCGCGCGGTGCTGCGCCGGCCCGACGGCAGCGGGGTTGCGACCAGCGGCACTTATCGCATTGTCGAGCCGCCGCGCCGCCTTGCCTTCACCTGGGCCTGGGAGGATGCGTTCGGCGCACGCGGCCATGAGACTGAAGTGTCCGTCAGCTTCGAACCAGCTCCCGGCGGCACCCGGCTGGTGCTGGTGCAGCAGCGTTTCGAGACCAGGCAGGCCCGAGACAACCACGACCGCGGCTGGGCGGCGAGTTTCGACCGTATGGGCAGGATCGCGAGCCGATAGGAGCAACGCCATGACCAAACCGGAGATCATCGGCTCCCTGCGATCGAGCTATACGCGCGTGGTGCGCATGGTCTGCGAAGAGAAGGGCATCGACCATACGCTGACGGAAGTGCAGCTCGGCTCGCCCGAGATTTGCGCGATCCATCCCTTCGGCAAGATGCCGGTGTTGCGCCACGGCGATTTCACGCTGTGCGAATCCAAGGCGATCGCAACCTATCTCGACCGCGCCTTTCCGGGGCCGGAACTGATGCCATCCGAGCCGAAGCTCGCCGCGCTCGCGGAGCAATGGGTGTCACTGGTCAACACGGCAATGGACTCGACGCTGGTGCGAACTTATCTCTTTGCCTACGCCTTCCCGAAAACGGCCGATGGCAAGCCGGACCGCGCCGCCATCGATGCGGTCTTGCCCAAAGTGCGGGAACAGCTCGCGCTTCTCGACAAGGCGGTCGCCGCGACTGGCTACCTTGTGGGCGACGGCTTGACCCTGGCCGATATTTTCGTCCTGCCGATACTTCACTATCTGAAGCTTCCGCCGGAATCCGGACAGATGTTGTCGCCAGCGACGGCTCTCGGCCGTTATCTCGATACCCAAGCCGCGCGGCCGAGCTATGTCAGCACCGTGCCGCCGCTGGGCCCGCCACGGCGGGCTACACCGGCCGCCTGACGCGCCGGAACGCAAGCGCAAATTTTTTTGCCCGCCGATGTCGATTCGGGCACAGCCTGATCGTCGTCCCAAATGAGCGAGACGGTTCCCGCGGTCAAAACGGCCGCTTCTCGCCGCAACAGGAGAGCTTGAGATATGCGCTTCATGTACATCGTGACGTCCCCCAAGGGCCATATGGGCCCCAATCAGGGCCTGATGGAGGCGATCACCAAGATCCGCGACCGTGAGATCAAGGCCGGCCGCATGATCGACGATGGCGGGCTGATGCCGGTCGCGACCGGCGCTCGCGTGAAGATATCGGACAAGAAGCTCAGCGTGATCGACGGGCCGTTCGTGGAGGCCAAGGAAGTGATCGGCGGCTACGCGATTTTCGAGCTGCGCGACAAGGAAGAAGCGGTCGCGATGGCGAAGGAGTTCATGCAACTGCATGCCGATCACATGCCGGAATGGGAAGGCACCTGCGAGGTCCGCGCCTTTGCTACGCCGCCGCATGCCTAGCGCATGATCCGGAAAAGTGGGCACCGGTTTTCCGAAAAGATCATGCGCAAACAAGAGTCTAGCGCGAGGCAAGCGCCGGCGGCGATGAGCGCCGGCGATCTTCATCGCACCATCCTCGCGGCGTGGCGCATCGAGCAGCCGAGGCTGATCACCAGCCTTTCCCGCATGCTGCGCGATGTGCCGCTCGCCGAGGATCTGACCCAGGATACGCTGGTGGCCGCGCTGGAGCATTGGCCCAAAACCGGCATGCCCCAAAATCCCGGTGCCTGGCTGATGGCGACCGCCAAGCGGCGCGCGCTCGATCATCTGCGCCGCGGCAAGATGCTCGCGCGCAAGCACGACGTCATCATGAGGGATTTGGAGCAGGAGCAGGAAGCGATGCCCGATCCCGACGCCGCGCTGGACGACGAGTTCGGCGATGAGCTGCTGCGGCTCTTGTTCACCGCCTGCCATCCGGTGCTGTCGCGCGAGGCCCGCGCGGCACTGGCGCTGCGCATGATCTGCGGGCTCACGACGGAGGAGATCGCGCGCGCCTTCCTGATTCCCGAGCCGACCATTGCCCAGCGCATCGTGCGCGCCAAGCGCACGCTGTCGGAGTCCGGTCTCGGCTACGAGACGCCGCGTGGCGAAGAGCTGTCGGAGCGGCTGGCTTCCGTGCTGGAGGTCGTCTATCTCGTCTTCAACGAAGGTTTTATCGCCGCGCGCGGTGACGAATGGCATCGGCCGCAGCTTTGCAACGAGGCGATGCGGCTCGGACGCATGCTCACCGCGATCGCGCCGCAGGAGCCGGAGACGCACGGGCTGCTGGCGCTGATGGAGCTGAACGCCTCGCGCAGCGCGGCGCGCATCGACGCGCAGGGCGATCCCGTGCTGCTGATGGAGCAAGACCGCGCGCTCTGGGATCTGCTGCAGATCAGCCGCGGCCTGCGATCGCTGTTACGCGCCCATGAGCTCGGCGGCGCCGGCGGCTTCTACACCTTGCAGGCAGCGATCGTCGCCTGTCACGCACGGGCGAGCACGCCGGAAGAAACCGACTGGCACGCAATCGCCTCGCTCTATCGAAATTTGGCAGCGCTGATCCATTCGCCCGTGATCGAACTCAACCGCGCGGTCGCGGTCGGGATGGCCGAGGGGCCGGCCGCGGGACTTGCGATTGTAGAGGAGCTGACCAAGAGCGGTGAGCTCGGCAATTATCATCTCTTGCCGACGGTGCGCGGCGATTTTCTCGAAAGACTCGGCCGCCACGACGAAGCGCGTGCGGCGTTCGAGGCAGCCGCGCAGCTGACCGCCAATACCCGCGAGCAGGCGATGCTGAAGCGTCGCGCCGCGGCGGCAGCGAGCAAGTCGGCTCGATGAATCGGCTTACTCGATCACCTCGTCGGCGAGCGTGAGCACGGAGGGTGGGATCGTCAGTCCCAGCTCCTTCGCCACCTTGAGATTGATGACCGTCTGGAACCTCGTCGGCTGCATGACCGGCAATTCCGATGGCTTCTCGCCCTTCAGGATGCGTCCGGCATAGACCCCGGCCTGCCGCCAGGTGTCAGCCAGGACGGGGCCGTAGCTCATCAAGCCGCCTGCACCGGCTTCTTCCCGCGCGTTGAATATTCCCGGAAGCTTGTAGCGGACAGCCAGCTCGATCAGACGCTTCTGGCCGATGAAGCCGAAGAAGGGATCGGTACTGACAATGTAGGCACCTATCTTCAACCCTTTCATCGCCTCGAACGCAGTGTCGATTTCACTTAGCGTGCTCATGTTGAGAACGTGTACGCGCTGGTTCAGCCTTTCGGCGGCCGTCATTGCATCCTTTATCTGCCGCTCGGCGAGCGTACCCTTCGGATTCACCAGTAGTGCAACATCGGTGACTTCAGGTACGACCTGCCGCAGCAGCTCCATGCGCTTGGCGAGCAATGCGCTGCCAATGAAGGTTGCGCCGGTGACATTGCCGCCGGGCTTGTTGAGGCTCTCGACGAGACCATCGGCGATGGGATCGCCGCCATAGGCAAACACGATCGGAATTTTCACGGTCGCGGCCTTGGCCACGCGCGCCGGAACCGGCGAACCCGTCGCGAAGATCAGCGCTACCTGGCTGTTCACAATATCCGCGGCCAGCTCCGGCAAACGCTCGAAATGGCCGTCTGCCGAGCGCAGGATCACCGTGAGATTGCGGCCTTCGGCATAGCCTTGCTCCTGCAGGCCGGCGCGAATGGCGTCCGTCGTCCAGTCCGCCAGATTGGTGGAGGTCAAGAGCCCGATCACGGTGCCGGGCGGCTGCTGCGCCCGCAACGGCCAGGTGGCGGCCGCACCGCCAAGTGCAACAATGAAATCGCGACGTTTCACTTTTCTTCCAGCCCGACAACAGACCGATCTATATCAGCGCCGTCGATGTCGAGCCAGCCGCGAGCGGTCGCGTTTGCTATTTGCGATGATAGAGCCCGGTAAATGTCACGCCGGCGCCGCCGCAATCGCCATTGTCTTCCACCAGTAGCCACCGGCCGACCCGGTGCATCCGCACCCGGCAGCCTGAATCGCATTTGGTCGCGAAGGGGAGCCAGCCGTCGTCGAGGAAGGCGATGGTGTCCCCATCGGGCATCACCTGGGCATCGATGTCACCGGTGTGGACATCGCGCGCGCCCTGGAAGGCCGCGATCCCCTCGATGTGCAATCGGCCGCCAATTCCACCCTGCTTGATCTCGATGCCGGCGTGCGGCTGGTCCCAGGTGCCGAGCCACTCGGACAGGCTGGGCTGCGCCATCGGCGCGACCGGCGTGAGTGCCGAGCTCGGCAGCCAGCCATTGGTCCAGATCGGCTTTTTCCCCGCCGGCGATGGGAAGGCGACGCAAGTGAAGCCGTCTCGCGTCCTTGCGGCAAGGACGAGGTCGCCGGTCACGAGGTATGATTTCTTCCGGCACGCTTCGGTCGCCGCCGGGCAGGTGTCGGCCTTGAAGTCGTCGTCATAGGGGCTCTTGACGAAATTGACGCGCGGCTTTGCCGTTACCCGCGCCACCGCCAGGGGATGCGCCTCGTCCCAATCGGCGCCGACGCAATTGGCGGGGTCGTTGGCGTCATAGGCGGAGGCCTGCGTTGCAACCAGCAGTGCGCCCAGAGCCAGTAGGATGATATTTGCCCGCATTCCCTGCTCCCTGCGCATCGATCCGCTTCGCGCCACGGGCATGAGTTGCGGCAACAATGTGGCAGGTTCAAACCGTCCGCCGCCCCGGTTTGCCCATATTGACGGGTCAAGTGATTGACCTGTGCTGGCGCCGATGCCAACAAGCGCCACTGGAGGATCTTTAGAGGAGGATTCGGGAATGATTCGGAAGCTTGGGATTGCGGCTGTGCTCGGCCTTGCCTTTGCGATGCCAGTCCATGAGGCAGCGGCCCAGAACACCCTGGGCGGCGCCATCTTCGGCGGAGCCGCAGGCGCCATCGTCGGTGGCGCGGTCGGCGGCGGTCGCGGCGCGGCCATCGGCGCCATCATCGGCGCAGGCACCGGAGCCGCCATCGCCAGCGAAGGCGACCGGCGCGCCGGCGGTTACTACTGGTATCAGGATGGCTGCTACGTCCAGCGTGGCGACGGCGCCTGGATGCGCGTCCATCCGCGCTACTGCTACTGAGACAGGCTGCAAAGCCCTTCGAGAGGCGCCCTCGCGGCGCCTCTTTGCATTTGCGCGGCGGGGATTAGCCGCATCCCTTCAGGCTGCCGCGGCCTATTGTCCTGAAATCGGATCGACGGGAGGAAAGCCGAGCGCGTGTGCACCGGCCCGCGCATAAAATCTTTCCTGGGCGAAGATATGCTGCCTTGCGGCGTGGATATCGCGCAAGCGCCGCTGCAGCGGTGAGGCATTGAGCACGGCGCTGGCTCCGCCCAGCGTATAGCAGCCGCTGACGACGTCGGTGCAGGCCGCATGGATCCAGGCGCTGCCCTGCAGGCTTTGCGCGAAATCAGTCTTGTTGTCGAGCATGCCCGTCATCGCGAGATGCCAATGGTCTTTGGCCTGCACCTCCATCAGCGCACGCGCCGCGCGCAGCGCTGCGCCGAGCCGGCCGAATTCATGCTGGAAGACCGGCGAGTCCCTGAGATCGGCGGCAGCGAAAAGCTGGCGCCGGCCGCTGCCGGCCATGGCGACGAGGTCGGCGATCGCCCCGATCGCAATGCCAGTGGCAGCAGCGGCATGAAAGCTTCCGAGGAATGGCACGGTAGGGCTCTCGAAAGGCCCTGGCACGCATGACGGTCCATGAAGCAGATCAAAACTCTCGGCCTCGGAGACGGCGACATCATCGAGGACCACGTGATGGCTGCCGGTGCCCGCTAGGCCCGAGGCCTGCCATGTCTCCTCGATGCGCCAGCGCTCCGCAGGAAGCGCGACAGCTCGCATCAATGGTCTACCACCCGAGATGACCGGCGCGCCGTCCTTGAGGACGACGAAATGAGCAGCGATCCACTGCGCATTCTGGCAGCCGCTGGCGAACGGCCAGCGCCCGGAAACCCGATAGCCGCCATGGACCGGCTCGGCCCGGCCGGCCGGCGTACCCACCCCGATCACGAGCACATCGGCTCCATCCACGAAGATCTTGTCGAATACGGGCCGCGGCGCCCGCGTAAAGAACATCTGCGACGCCGTGCCGATCATAGCCACCCAGCCGACCGAACCGTCCGCCGCAGACAGGGCCTCGATCAGGGGCAGGACCTCGGGCACGCTGAGCTCCAGCCCGCCATGGCTGCGCGGCAGCAGGGTTTTGAACAAGCCCATCTTACGCAGCCTGTCGACGATGTCGGCCGGAACGCGGCGGGCATCTTCGATCTCCGCGGCGCGGGCTGCAAGCTCCGGCGCCAGATCATCGATGGCGCTACGCAGCCGCGTGGCTTCGCGCGCGACGGGCTGTTGCTTCGCCGGCGTGTCTGCGCCCTTGCGTGCAAGCTGGACATTGGTCGTGACCATCGGTGTTTTCTCCAAGCGAGCTGGTGATGTGAGCCGGACCGCTGGAGTTAGGCTGCCAGGGTTTCCCGATGGTGACGGAAACCGGCGGAATGGTTACGGCTGCAATATGGGTGCTCGATCCGCTCGCGCGCCGACTACGGAAACGGCACGATCGGGCGCCGGGTCGCAGAGCCGGTTAGTACTACTGCGTCACAGGCGGCGCTCTCGCCTCATCCTGAGGAGCCGCGTAAGCGGCGTCTCGAAGGATGAGGCCACCGCACGGGCCTCATGGTTCTCCCGGCGATGCGAAGCATCGTCCGGAGACGGCGCATTCGCGCCTCCTCACCATGAGGGTCTTGCCGCAGTAGGGTCAGATCAGCCGCATCCCCTTCAGGCTCGCATGCCCGTTCTTGCCGACGATGATGTGGTCGTGCACGGCAATGCCGAGCGGGGTGGCGATGCCGATGATTGCCTTGGTCATCTGGATATCGGCCTGCGAGGGGGTCGGATCGCCGGAGGGGTGGTTGTGCACCAGGATCAGCGCGGTCGCGGATAATTCCAGCGCGCGCTTGATCACCTCGCGCGGATAGACCGGGGTGTGGTCGATGGTGCCGACCTGCTGCACCTCGTCGGCGATCAGCTGGTTGCGCTTGTCGAGGAAGAGCAGGCGGAATTGCTCCTTGTCGGCAAACGCCATGCTGGAGCGGCAATAATCGATCACCTCGGCCCACGAGGACAGCGCCACGCTGCGTTTGATCTCGCCCCTGGCGATGCGATCTGCCGCCGCCGCGATCAGCTTGAGCTGGTTGACCGAAGCGTCCTTGATGCCGTCGACCTCGCGCAGCCGGGCTTCCGGCGCATGGATGACTTCGGCGAACGATCCGAACTTCTTCAACAGCAGTTTCGCAAGCGGCTTGGTGTCGCGCCGGGGAATGGCCGCGTACAACGCCATTTCCAGCAGCTCATAGTCGCTCAGCGCATCGGCGCCTGCGCTGTAAAAGCGTTCGCGCAGCCGCTCGCGATGGCCGTGATAATGCGGCGTCTCGTCGGGCGTATCTTCGGGGGGCTTGGAACCAGCGGGCATCGGCGGCAAGGATGCCGTGCCCGGCGGCTTTTGGGAAGTGTCCCGCGATCGGCCCACAACCGTCGCCATTGATCGCAGCTGCGTGATGAGCCGCCCGACAAGAATTGCGGATCCTGTTCGAGCTGACCACATTACCGCCGTCGGGCCGGTGGTTTATTGCCGACAGGCGCATTTTAGCGAGGGTAATGTCCACATGAATTCATCTGGTGGAAAGCAAGAATTGGCGCTTCAGCCGAATCTGGCAGGCGAAAACAGATTCAGTAAATACGGCGCCGCCGGGCTGCTGGCGTCTTCCGCCGGCCGGGGCTGGTCAAGCCTCGCGGCAGAGCTTCGTAGCCACAGCGGTACGGTCACCTGGAATAGCCCGCAGCCCGGCCCCGAGGTCTGCGTCGATGTCCGCGGCAGCCGATGTGTGGTCACGCGACGCTTGGACGGCGTCACCGACCATACTGTCTCGGAACGCGGAACCATCTGGCTTCGTCCGGCCGGTGTGCAGGAAGGCGTGATCGACATGTCCGAGCCCGTGCCGGCGATATTGCACCTTTATCTTCCTCCGAGCCGGTTCTCGCAGGAGAACTTCGGTGAAGAATTCGATGCAGCGGTGGTGGGGTCGCTGCGCTACGAGGGCGGCTTCCGGGATCCGCTGCTTGCCGAGATCGCGTATGCGATCACATCCGAACTGGAGCACGAAACGTCCGCCGGCAGGCTGCTCGCCGAAACCCTGGCGTTGAGCCTGATGGCAAGGCTGATCCAGAGCCATGTCGGTGCGCCACCGCCCGGCGCCTTCACATCCGCTGCACAGGAGGGACTTGACCGACGCAGACTGTCGCGTGTGCTCGACTACATTGAAGCCAATCTGGAAGGTGATCTGACTGTCGCGCGGCTGGCATCGATCGCATGTCTGAGCCAGTTTCATTTCGCGCGCGCCTTCAAGGCCGCCGTCGGCCGACCGCCGCATCGCCATGTCAGCGCGAGGCGGCTTGAGCGCGCCAAGGAGCTGCTCTCCGATGCGGACCAGGCTTTGGTCGATATCGCACTCACGCTCAAGTTTTCGTGCCAGGCCAATTTTACTCGAGCGTTCCGGCAAGCCACAGGGCAGACGCCGGCGCAATATCGGCGCAGCACGCTGACCTGACTTGTTACCGATGTAACCGATCTGCGCCAGCGACCGCAAGAAATGACAATAGTTGAGCAGCCGATGCAAAGCCGCATCGGGCCAATTGAGGCATCTATTCGCTCCTCCATACCTTTAATGCGTGACAGGAGCGAATATGACATCCGAGCCGAAGGTGGCCGTCATCACCGGCGCGTCGCGTGGCATTGGCGAAAGCCTGCTGAAAGCCTATCGCAAGCTTGGCTATCGCGTCGTCGCCAGCTCGCGCACCATCGGCAAGAGCGACGATCCCGCGATTGCCGCTGTCGCGGGTGACATCGGTAGCAAGGAGACGGCCAAACGCATCTTTGAACTGGCCATCGAGCGCTTCGGCCGGATCGATACGCTCATCAACAATGCCGGCCTGTTCATCCCAAAGCCATTTACCGAATATTCCGAATCCGACTTCGCGCAGATGGTCGCGGTCAATCTCGCGGGCTTCTTCCATTTGACGCAACGGGTCGCGGCGAGCATGTTGCAGGTGGGGGCAGGCCATATCGTCAACATCACGGCAACGATCGCCGAGCAGCCGATGGCGGTGCTGCCGGCCGCGCTTGCAACCCTCACCAAGGGCGGCCTCAACGCGATCACCCGCTCCCTCGCGATCGAATATGCAAGCCAACATATCCGCGTGAACGCCGTCTCGCCGGGTGCGATCACGACGCCCATGCATGCGCCGGAGGCGCACGGGTTCCTCGCAAGCCTGCAGCCGATGGGCCGGATGGGCGAGACGCAGGAGGTCGTCGATGCCGTGATGTATCTGGAGCAGGCCGCCTTCGTCACCGGCGAGATCCTGCATGTCGATGGCGGCGCTTCCGCCGGCCGCTGGTAGGAGATTTGCGATGTGGCCGACCGACGAACATCCGCTTGTGCTGGCGCCGATGGCGGGTTCCGGCACGGTCGAGCTCGCGGTCCTGCGCCGATGCCATAGCGGTTTACGGAAATAGACAGGACCTATCAAATTCAGGAAAGTCTCCATGGCCATCGACTTTACGCTAACGCCACCGCAACGAGAGCTCCAGCTTGAATCCCGCCGGTTTGCGGTGGAAGTGCTTGCAGGGGCGAGGGCGGCCGAGTTGCTGCCGACGGCGGAGGAACGATTCCTTGCGACCAGACCCGTGTACGAAGCCATGGTGGTCGCAGGCTTTTTGAGGAAATGCATTCCGCAACCGGCGGGCGGCGAGAACGCCGGCCTGATCGACATGGCCATCATGGCCGAGGAATTTTACAGCGTGAATGCGAGCGTCACCTTGACGATGCTCGGAACGGTGCTTGGTCTTTTGCCGATCTTGCTGGGCGGCACGCCGGAGCAGTGTGGCCGGCTGCTCGCTCCGTTCTTGAGGAAGAGTGGAACGCCGTTGGCCGGCTTCTGCTCCAGCGAACCGGGCGGCAGCGCCAACGCTGCATCTCCGCCGCCCGGCGAAGGCGTGCGTACTATTGCTAAACTTCAGGGCGACCGCTGGGTCATCAATGGCCGGAAGAAATGGGTCTCCTCGGCAACCGGGTGGGATCGTAAAGGTGCGGATGTCTTATGCGTGGTGTGCCGGACCGCGCCGGACGCTCCACCCGAGAAAGCGATTTCCATCATCGCGGTCGAACGCCCCGCATCCGGCATCGTCTTCGAGCGCGCAATCGAGTCCGTGGGTCACCGCGCGCATCTGACGCCGCAATTCGGTTTCGAGAACGTCTCTGCGCCGCGGCACAATCTTCTCGGGGAGGAAGGCGGCGGCCTCGCCCTGACGGCCGCCAGCTTTACCGGCACCGCAGCGCTGGTCGGAATTCTTGGCGTGGCCCTGATGCGCGCGGCGTTCGACTTCGCATTGCACTTCGCCCGGACCGAACGGCGCGGCGGCGATCATCCGATCATCGAGCATCAGGCGGTGGGATATGCGTTGGCCGACGCGAAGATGACGATCGAAGCTGCGCGATATCTGAGCTGGCGCGCATGCCATGCTGTTGACACGCAGTCTCCCGCCGCCGACGAGCTTGCGATACAGGCCAAGATCTACGGCTCGGAGACTGCGGTTCGTGTGATCACCGATCTGATGCGCGTCGTCGGCATCGACAGCTATGACCATGAAGCCCCGCTGGGACGTCTCTTGCAGGACGCGCTTGCGCTTCCGATCTTTGATGGAGGCAATATGGGTGTCCGACGGCGTCAGCTTCATACCCTGCTGAAGCGAGCGGACTACGAGCCCCTGCTCGCGAGCGGTGCGGCTTGAAGCGTCGCAGGTGTGGTCAGACGCCGACCTCGCTCTCTTGATCTTTGTGCCGAGGCGGCAACGCCACCGCTGACCGAGCGCTTGCGGCAGCTTGGGCGAAGCCGGATCACATAGCCGGCGGCTTCTCGCCGTTGCGCTGCGACAGCGTGAAGATTTCCACACCGTCGGCGGTGACGCCGACCGAATGCTCGAACTGCGCCGACAGCGAGCGGTCGCGGGTGACCGCGGTCCAGCCGTCGGACAGGATCTTCACATGCGGCTTGCCGAGATTGATCATCGGCTCGATGGTGAAGAACATGCCGGGCTTCAGCGGCACGCCCTCGCCGGGCCGGCCGATATGGATGATGTTGGGCTCGTCGTGGAACAGCCGGCCGAGCCCATGGCCGCAGAAGTCGCGCACCACGCTCATGCCCTGCGGCTCGACAAAGCTCTGGATGGCGTGGCCGATGTCGCCGGTGGTCGCGCCGGGCTTCACGGCGGCGATGCCGCGCATCATCGCCTCATAGGTAACTTCGATCAGCCGCTCGGCCTTGCGGGCGATCGGACCGATCGCATACATCCGGCTGGAATCGCCATACCAGCCGTCGAGGATGAAGGTGACGTCGATATTGACGATGTCGCCTTCCTTCAGCGCGCGGTCGCCGGGCATGCCGTGGCAGACCACATGGTTGATCGAGGTGCAGGTCGAATAGCGGTAGCCGCGATACATCAGCGTCGCCGGATAGGCGCCATGGCTGAAGGCGAACTCGCGGACGAAGTCGTCGATCTTCGAGGTGGGGATGCCGGGCTTGACCACGTCGGTGAGCTCGTCGAGGCATTTGGCCACCAGCGCGCCCGCCTTGCGCATGCCGGCAAAGCCGCTCGCGCCATGCAGCTTGATCTGTCCGGTCTTGCGCAGCGAGGTGTCGGTGGCTTCGATATAGCTCATGGGCGGTTTCTTGGGCGGGTCGATTCAAGGTGAGGAAGGGCTGATTTGGATGGTCTAATTTAATGATCGCGGCGGCCGGCGCAAGCCAAGGTTGGGGTGTTGGAACAGTCCTAAACGCATGATTTTCAGCTGGAAACCTCGACCACGCTCTCGACCGGCAGGGCCCCGCCACGGATCCGGATTTCGCGGACCGGATAGGGCACGCGGATGCCGTCGTGCTTGAAGGCGTCCCACAGCTCGAGCATCACCTCGCTTTTCACGCTGTCCATGCCGTCGGGGTCGGCGATCCAGAAGGTCAGCGAGAACTTCATCCCGGTCTCGGCAAATTCGGTCAGCAGGCAATTCGGCGGCTTGCCCTTGATCGCGCGCGGCGCGGCCGCGGCGGTCGCAGTCGCGAGCTTGACGACCAGCCTGGGATCGGCGTCGTAATTGGTGGCGAAGGCGATCTTCACCAGCGTATTCTTGTCGGTATAGGTCCAGTTGGTGACCTTTTGCGTCACCAGATCCTCGTTCGGGATCAGGAATTCGCGCCCGTCGCCGGCCGCGACCGAGATGTAGCGGGTCTTCATCGCGCTGATGCGGCCGGAATTGTCGCCGATGGTGACGAGGTCGCCGGGCTTTACGGATTTGTCGACCAGGAGAATGAGGCCGCTGATGAAATTGGCGACGATTTTCTGCAGGCCGAGACCGATGCCGACGCCGGCTGCTCCGGTGAACACTGCCAGCGCCGACAGGTTGATGCCGACGGCGCTGAGCGCAATCGCGATTGCGATCACCATCAGCCCCATGCGGATCATCTTGATCAGCAGCACTTGTATCGACGGCGTCAGGTCGGAGGCGCGGTTGATCCGGCTTTCCGCGAAATTGCTGGCGATGTTGGTCAGCCACAGCGCGACGATCAAGAGCGCGCCGGCCTTGATCAGGAGCAGCGGCGTCAGGCGCAGGCCCCCGATCTCGATGGCAAAGGAATCCAGCGCATCGGCGGCCCAGTCGAGCTGGCCGATGATGCTCAGCGCCGCGACCACCCATGCCGACAGCGCCACCAGGTTGACGATGAAGGCGTTGCGGATGACCGAGGTGGTCAGCCGGATCATCAGCCAGGCGAGCGCCAGTTTGGCCGACACCATGAGCATGTAGCTGCGGCTCGGCCAGGTCGAGTGGTACATGAGGATGCGCGCGGCGATCAGCACGATCGCGAACGTCGCGGTGGAGGCGCTGGCGACCAGCACGCGGGCGAAGTGACGCAGGGTTGGTGGCCAGCGCATCGCGAGCGAGCCTATGTCGACACGCGCGCGGATGATGACGTCGACCGCGCGGGCGAGCCCCGCCGCGGTCAGCATCAGGCCGAATTGCAGATAGAACCAGGGCGAAGTGACCTCGGCGCCGACCGAACGCAGGATCCCCTGCACGGCTTCGACAATGTCCTTGTAGTCCATTTCCATCGGCAAATGCTCTGGGCGCCCGGATCAGGCCGTGTGATTCGAAGGTGTGGCAGAATTCCACAACCGCGGGGCCGCCACAGTGCCAAACCCAGGGTAAGGCCGCAATTGAAGGGCACTTTGCCGCGATTGCGAGAAATGGGGTTGGCGTCCAATCATGGCGACGATAAGGATGCAATTGCAAGTATTTGACGGATTTTTTCGATATCCCGCATGGCTTCTCTCGACCAGGTCAGCATAGCCATTCTGCTCGGCGCCGTGCTCGTGATGGCGGGCATCCTGTCGAGCCTGCTCGCGCTGCGCTTCGGCGCGCCGCTGCTGCTGGTGTTCCTCGTGATCGGCATCCTGGCCGGCGATTCCGGCCCGGGCCACCTCGAATTCGACGATGTCCGCACCACCTATCTCGTCGGCTCGGTGGCGCTGGCGCTGATCCTGTTCGATGGCGGCTTGCGAACGCGCTTCCAGTATATCAGGGCTGTGCTCGCGCCCTCGATGGCGCTCGCGACCATCGGCGTGCTGCTCACCGCGGCGATCACCGCGCCGGCCGCGAAATACGTGCTCGACCTCAACTGGACCGAGGCGCTGCTGGTCGGCGCCGTGGTGGCCTCGACGGATGCTGCGGCCGTGTTCCTGCTGGTGCATGCGCAGGGCCTGCGGCTGCGCCCGCGCGTCGGCGCAACGCTGGAAGCGGAATCCGGCAGCAACGATCCTTTTGCGGTGTTCCTCACGTTGATGCTGGTCGAGTTCATCTCGGTCGGCCACTCTTCGCCCGGCCATGTGCTGTTGGAGCTCGCGCGCGAGGCGGTGCTCGGCGCCGTCGTCGGCGTGGTCGGCGGCCGCATCATGGTGATCGCGCTCAATCGCGTGGCGCTGCCGCAAGGGCTGCATGCGCCCTTCGTCCTCACCACGGCGCTGGTGATCTTTGGCGTGGCGCAGCTTGCGCATTCGTCCGGCTTCCTCGCGGTCTATCTCGCCGGTATCATCGTGGGCAACCGGCCGACCCGCGCGCACAATTCGATCGTGGCCTTCCTCGATGCCGCGACCTGGCTCGCACAGATCGTGATGTTCGTGCTGCTCGGCCTTTTGGTGTCGCCGCATCGGCTTGGCGCGAGCATTGGACCTGCGGTCGTCATCGCCTTCGTGCTGATGCTGGTGGCGCGCCCGGTCGCGGTATTCCTGTGCCTGCTCCCGTTCCGCTTCAACTGGCGCGAAAAGGTGTTCATCGCCTGGACCGGCTTGCGCGGCGCGGTCGCGATCTTCCTTGCCTCGATCCCGATGCTGGTCGGGCTGTCCAAGGCCTATCTTTATTTCGATGTCGCGTTTGTCGTCGTCCTCATCTCGCTGCTGCTGCAGGGCTGGACGCTCGCCGCAGCGGCACGGCGGCTGCATGTCGCGCTGCCGCGCAGCGATCGCGGCCCGCGGCGCGTCGAGCTTGATCTGCCCGGCCAGCTCGAGCAGGAGCTGGTCGGCTATCCGGTGCGGTCGAAGAGCCTGTACTTCCGCCGTGGCCTGATCCCGTCCTGGTCCAAGCCGACGCTGGTGATCCGCAACGAGCAAATCCTGACACCGTCGGAAGCCGATCCCATCGCGCCGGGCGACTACATCTATCTGCTGGCGCCGCCGGAGCGTGCCGAGGCGCTCGACCGGTTCTTCGTCGACATGCAGCCGAGCTCGGCGCCCGATCCGCATCTGCTCGGCGATTTCGTCGTCTCCGGCGAGCACACGCTGTCCGAGCTCGCCGAGATCTACGGCGTCAAGGTCGCGGAAGATGAGGCGAAGCTGACGCTGTCGGATTATTTCGACGTCCATCTCGACAACGCGCCGAAGGAAGGCGCGACCCTGCCGCTTGACTCGATCGTGCTGGTCGCGCGCAATCTTTCCGGCGGCCGGGTCAATGTGGTTGGCCTGCGTCTGCCGGAGGACGGGGACGAGACCGTCCCGCCGACGCGGACGCAGTCGCTCAAGCGCAAACTCGGCGAGCTCTGGACCTCGGTTGCGGGGATTTGACCTGACCCTCATCCTGAGGAGCGGCGTGAGCCGCGTCTCGAAGGATGAGGCCACCGGCGTGGGGCCTCGTGGTTCGAGACGCCGCTTCGTGGCTCCTCACCATGAGGGTCTGTCAGCCACCTGGCTGTTGAGCAATGCTGCGACTATCTCTAGTCTGGCGCCAAAGCGCATAGGAAACGCAGGAGATTTTAACCATGCCCGCCCCGTCCGATAACGAATTCGGCTTTGCGGCCGACTACGATTCCCCGGTGCCCTACATGCAGCGGACGCGCGATTATTATACCGCGATAGGCTACACCACGCCCTATCGCTGGGCGCATTATGTCGAGGCGCCGTTTGAGACACTGAAGAAGCCGCTGTCGCAATCGCGCGTCACCATCGTCACGACCGCTGCCCCCTACGATCCGACCAAGGGCGATCAAGGGCCGGGCGCGGCCTATAATGGCGGCGCCAAGTTCTACAAGGTGTATGACGGCGATACCGCCAAGCAGCACGATTTGCGCATCTCGCATATCGGCTATGATCGGAAGCACACCACCGCGACCGACAGCGGCACCTGGTTTCCGCTGCCGCAGCTTCTGAAAGCGCAGGCGAGGGGGCGGATCGGCGAGGTCGCGCCGCGCTTCTTCGGCGCGCCAACCAACCGCAGCCACCGCGTCACCATCGATACCGACGCGCCGGAAATCCTCGCGCGCTGCCTCGCCGACAAGGTCGATGTTGCGGTGCTGGTGCCGAACTGCCCGGTCTGCCACCAGACCACTGCGCTGGTCGCGCGCCATCTCGAGGCGGGCGGCATTCCAACCGTAGTGATGGGCTGCGCCAAGGACATCATCGAGCATGCCGCGGTGCCGCGCTTCCTGTTCAGCGATTTTCCGCTCGGCAATTCCGCCGGCAAGCCGCATGATGTCGATTCGCAGGCGCTGACGCTCGAACTCGCGCTCGGCCTGCTCGAAAGCGCTGCCGGCGCGCGTACCACGATGCAGTCGCCGCTGCGCTGGAGCGAGGATGCCTCCTGGAAGCTCGACTACAACAATGTCGCGCAGATGAGCCCGGAAGAGCTGGCGCGGCGCCGCGCCGAATTCGACCGGCAGAAGGAGATCGCACGCGGCAACCGCGCCGCGTGATCTTCCTTCTCCCCTTGTGGGAGAAGGTGGCGCGGACAACGTCCGCGCCGGATGAGGGGTCTCTATCCGCGTACCCGATCAAGGTAATTTGCGCGGAGACAGACCCTCACCCGGAACACATCTTCGATGCGTTCCGACCTCGCCCACAAGGGGAGAGGTGCGCCGGTGATGCGGCAACCTGTTCAACTTCGTCTCTAACAAAAAGAAAATTACCTGGAGGAACCCCACGTGACGCGACCGTTCGAAGGCGTGAAGATTCTGGATTTCACGCAGGTGCTGGCCGGCCCCTATGCGAGCTATCAGCTCGCGCTGCTGGGTGCCGACGTCATCAAGGTGGAGCGGCGCGGCGGCGAGGACATGCGCCGCACGCCGCTGAGCCGCGAATGGGCCGAGCGCGATCTCGCGCCCGCCTTTCAGGCCGTCAACGGCAACAAGCGCAGCCTGACGCTTGATCTCTCCAAGCCCGAGGCGATCGCGATCGTCAAAAAGCTCGCTGGCGAGGCCGACGTGGTGATGGAGAATTTCCGCCCCGGCGTGATGGACAAGCTCGGCATCGGCTATGAGGCGCTCTTGGCGATCAACCCGCGGCTGATCTATTGCGCGATCTCGGGCTTTGGTCAGACCGGACCTGAGCGCAACGGCGCCGGCTATGACGGCAAGATCCAGGCGATGAGCGGCATCATGGCGATCACCGGCCACGAGGAGACCGGCCCGACGCGCGCGGGTTTTGCGATCTGCGACGTGCTGTCCGGCGCCACCGCGGCGTTCGGCGTCTCCAGCGCGCTGTTCCAGCGCAGCCATACCGGCAAGGGCCAGCTCGTCGACGTCTCCATGCTGGAGGCGTCGCTCGCCTTCCTGTCGGGCCAGATCGCCGATTACTCGGTCGCCGGCCATCGCCAGCAATTGTCCGGCAACCAGGCCGTGAGCCGCAAGCCGACCGCCAATCTGTTCAAGGCGGGCGAGGGCCACCTGCTGCTCGCCGTCAACAATGAGAAGCAATACCGCGCGCTGATGACCGCGCTCGGCCGCGAGGACGTCTTCGAGGATCCGCGCTTTGTCGACTGGTTCACGCGCCAGGAAAACGAGCCGGCGCTGCGCGCCATCATCGAGGAGCAGCTTTCGAAGAAGAGCCCGCGTGAGTGGGAGAAGATTTTGGACGCCGCCGGCGCGCCCTGTGCCTCGATCTGGAAGGTCGAGGAGGTGATCGACCATCCGCAGATCGCTGCGCGCGGCGCGGTGCAGGAGATCGATACGCCCTATGGCCGCCTGCGCTTTGCCGGCAGCGGCTTCCGGCTCGCGCATGGCGGCGGCAGGCTCGAGCACATGGCGCCGGAGATCGGCGCCCATACGGACGAAGTGTTGAGTGCGATCGGCTATGACGCCAAGACGATCGCGGAATTGCACGCGCGCGAGGTGGTCTAGAGCATGATCCGGAAAAGTGTGTAGCGGTTTTCCCTCGCGACAAACGCGTAGCGTTTGCGCGGAGATCATGCTCAATCAAAAAGCTAAAGCGCGGTGACGATTCAACCTAATCTCATCGCGCTTTAGGGCGCGATGAGACTAGGTCGACCTCGTTGGCGCAGTTGTGGGCCTTGGTCGGTTCCTGGCGCATCTTGGTTGACCGTGCTCGGCGCAAGGTCCGCTTCGGACAGAAGCGTGAAGCTGATTGTCCCGACCATTAACGATTTTGCGGCATGCTGCGGCAATCCGCCCGACGGCTTTGTTCGACCGGAATTGCAAAGACATAGCCAACGCCGCGTTCGGTCCTGATAACACGTGGCGCCTTCGGGTCTACCTCCAGCTTACGTCGTAGCCGAAGCACTTGAACATCGATGCTGCGATCGAAGATGTCTTCGTGGAGCCGGGTCGCCTGCAACAGATGCTCGCGCGAAAGCGGCCGCTCCGGCGCATCGAGGAAGGCCAGCAGCAGGGCGTACTCGCCTTTGCTCAGGGCAACCGGCCGTTCCTGCGGATCGGTCAGACGCCGGCTGCGACGATCAAGTCGCCATCCGTCGAACCTGTATTCGCCTTGCTCGACAGCGTGGGTGCGCACAGACCGTCCGTTCTCACGGCGCCGCAGCACGGCGCGGTACCGGGCATACAATTCGCGTATGCTGAACGGCTTGGTCAGGCAGTCGTCGGCACCGAGTTCGAGTCCGACCACACGGTCCACTTCTTCGCTGGAACGACCTGTCAGAATAATGACTGGGACGTCCGAACTGGAACGAATTTCCCGGAGCAGATCGAGCCCATTGCCCTGGCCGAGGCCCAGCTCGAGAATGATCGCACTTGGGTCCTCGCCAGCTAATTGACGCCCCGCTGCCAAGCGGCCGGTCGCCGAGACGGTCTGTATGCCGTGCTCCCCGAAATAATCCGAGATCAGGTGCCGTACGGCCGGATCCTCATCCACGACAAGGATACGGCCTGAGCTGAGGCCGGTGGCCATAGTGCGGCTGGACGCGACGTGGGTCAGCATGTGATCAGGCCTCCGCATCGCTGCTGCGGCCCGCGGCAGCAGCACAAAAATTGAAACAGATGAATCTCGTCGTTCGCCATGGCTATACCTTACTCAACGAATAATTTTCGGAGATCTACGGCCGGGCAGTCGCGTAACGGAGCGGTGGATCAGCGGAGCTTCGCCATCGTGCAGGGCCGGCGGCGTCCCGCCGCGATGCGGTCACGCCAATGCATCCGTAATAACAATCTAGACGATGAATGGATTGTAAGAATCGGCCAAGCTTGGCACCGCATCCCCGCCGCGGAAATTCCAGCTCCGT
>Ga0210403_10000678_pt1 | contig 34686 bp, 30 predicted proteins | sample IncBWC19MmetaG_FD_150863 | JGI IMG/M metagenome (GOLD analysis project Ga0210403, IMG submission 150863) | Forest soil microbial communities from Barre Woods Harvard Forest LTER site, Petersham, Massachusetts, United States - Inc-BW-C-19-M | ecosystem: Environmental > Terrestrial > Soil >...
ATCCCAGTGGTGACGCCCTCGCGCGCCTCCACCGAGACGGTGAAGGGGGTTTCGAAGGCGGACTCGTTCTTCGCGGCCATCAGGTCCAGGCCGAGCTCGTCGCATCTCTCCGGGGTGAGTGACAGGCAGATCAGGCCGCGGCCCTCCTTGGCCATGAAGTTGATTGCCTCAGGGGTGGCGAACTGCGCAGCGAGCGTGAGGTCGCCCTCGTTCTCACGGTCCTCGTCGTCGCAGACGACCACCATCTTGCCCTGGCGGATGTCCTCGATCGCCTGCTCGACGGTGGCGAACGGCGTTGCGGTGCGGGTGGGGCTCATGCGCGGACCTCCAGGAGGCGCTCGATGTGCTTGGCCAGGACGTCGACCTCGACGTTCACGATCGCACCCTCGCCGACCTCACCGAGGTTGGTGCGCTGCAGCGTCTCGGGTATCAGCGACACGGTGAGCCCGCCGGGTCTCAGGGCGCTCACGGTGAGGCTGACGCCGTCGAGCGCCACCGAGCCCTTCTCCACGACATAGCGGGCCAGGTCGGGGGCGACGTCCACGTCGAGCACGCGCGCGAAGCCTTCCTCGCGGACCGCGCTGATCGTCCCGGTGCCATCGACGTGGCCTTGCACGAAGTGTCCGCCGAGGCGGTCGGCTGCGCGCAACGGCAGCTCGAGGTTGACGTGCGCGCCGGCCGTGAGCGCGCCCAGCGAGGAGCGCCTGAGGGTCTCGATCATCGCCTCTGCGTACAGGGTGTCTGCCTCGACGGCGGTGGCGGTGAGGCACACGCCGTTGACTGCGATCGAGTCGCCCTCGGCCAACTGCGCCGCGAGCGCGCTGGCGATCCTGAGCGTCGCGCCGCCGCCGTTCTGCTCGACCGCGAGGATCGTGCCGAGATCGGCGATCAGACCCGTGAACACGCGTGCTCCCCCGCTGGCGGAACCGGCACCGTCACCACTCACGCAGGCGGGCGGAGATGAGCAGGTCCTCGCCGACGCTGCGGCAGTGGAAGCTGAGAGCGTGCAGGGCCTCGGAGATGCGCTCGACGCCTTCGCCCTCCAGCGGATCGCGCGCAGCGCTGCCGCCGAGCAGCAGGGGCGCGAGGAACAGGCGCAGTTCGTCGATCTCGCCGGCGTCGAGGAACGCGCCGGCGAGGTGCGGCCCACCCTCGAGCAGCACCGCCGAGACGCCCAGCGCACCCAGCTGGTCCAGCGCGGAGCGGACCCGCGCAGGCTCGTTCTCGCCGGTGGCCACCAGCACCTGCACGCCGGCGGCTTCAAGCGCGTCGGTGTCCGCGCGTGCGGCCGCGCGCGAGACCACCACGGTCAGCGGTATCTCAGCCGCGGCCGCCACCAGCTGGGAGCCCGGCGGGATCCGGGCGAGGGAGTCGAAGACCACCCGCCGCGGCTGGGACTCGGGCTCGGCGAGCAGGCCGTCGGGGCGCGCTGTGAGCTGCGGGTCGTCGGCGAGCGCGGTGCCGATGCCGACCACCACGGCGTCCACCGCGGCGCGCCAGCGGTGCGCGAGGTCACGGCTGGCCTCGCCACTTATCCACTTGGAGTCGCCGCTGCGCGTGGCGACCTTGCCGTCGAGCGTCATGGCGGACTTGAACAGCACCCACGGGCGGCCCACCCGGGCGTGCTTGCGGAAGGCCTGGTTGAGCAGTCGCGCGCGCGCGGCGAGCTCGCCGTCGGCCACGATCACCTCCACGCCCTCGTCGCGCAGGATCCCAAGGCCCCGGCCCGAGGCCTTTTCAGTGGGATCGTCGGAGGCCACCACCACGCGGCCGATCCCCGCCTGCAGGATCGCCTCGGTGCACGGTGGCGTCTTGCCCTCGTGGCAGCACGGCTCGAGCGAGACGTACAGAGTGGCGCCGCTCAGATCCTCCATGCCGCACGCCTCGATCGCGTTGACCTCGGCGTGGGCGCCTCCGTACTCGCGGTGCCAGCCCTCCCCGAGGATCTCGCCGTCGCGCGCCACCACCGCGCCCACCACGGGGTTGGGCTTGACGGCGCCTGTGCCGTTGACGGCCAGCTCGATCGCGCGCGCCAGGTGGGCCTTGTCAGTGTCGGTGCAGCTGGTCATGAGCCACCCAGGATATCTGTGGGCGGCCGGTCGGCCGGAGACCGAGCCAAGCTACCCGCAGCGGCTGCCGTGCAAACGGTAGATCGTGATCTGCGGCCCGGGCCGCCGGTAGGCCAGCGGGTAGTAGTCAAAGCTCCAGTCGAAGTTGAACGGGACGGCGGCATGCCCCGACGCATACGGCGAGGCGCTGAAGACGACCTGTCCCTGCCCGGCCAGCGCGCGGTAGTAGGCCACGGCGAGCGGCACCGCCCCAGGGTCGGCTGCGGCTCGCCCGGACTGGGTGGAGCCGGTGAGCACCCAGCAGTAGCCCTTGGCCTCGTAGTAGCCGATCAGCGCGGGCGCGAGCGTTCGCTCGTAGTTCTCGATCGTGACTTCGTGCGCCGGCGCCTGAAGCGCGCCTGAGGGCGAGATCCGCGGCAGCAGCGACGGGTACTTCTGCCACTGCAGTGGATTGCGCGCTGTGGATGTGCCGGGGATCGTACGGTGCGCCCATTCGTCGGGCGAGACCGGCTCGGCCACGATCCGCGCGCCGGCGGGGATGTGATCGAGCATCCACGCGCGGGCCAAGTTGCGGGTGTCGGCGCGCGAGAGCACGAGGCCCGCGTGCACGCTGTAGATGAGCCCCTGGACGAGCAGGGCCACGATGAGCGCGCCCATCGTGACGACGGCCCCGGTGTGCGGCGGCAGGCGCGCGTGAGCGCCGTGCGCGCCCTCGCCTGCGGGGCGCAGGCGCCCCGAGAAGACCCGCAGCGCGCGCGTGGCCGACGCGGCCATCGTCACCGCGAAGAACGCCGCGAGCAGGCAGAGGATCGGGAAGATCGGCAGCAGCCAGCGGCCGAAGTAGCGGCCCTGCAGGCCCATGAAGATCATGAACAGCGCCACCGGCGGGACGAGCAGCCAGCCCACGCGGGCGTGGGCGCGCCAGATCGCCACCACGCCGCCGAGGGCGGCGAGGGCGGGCACCCAGCCGAGCCCCCAGGTAAGCGTCCACAGGTAGTAGGCCAGGCCCCCGTCCTTGGGCGCACCGAGCTTGCCCTGCGATTCGGCGGAGAGGCTCGACTGGTGGATGAGTTCGCTGTGGAAGCTGCGGTAGTCCAGCACGGCGTAGGGGTTCGCGATCAGGAACGCCGCCAGCGCGGCGGCGCCCGCCAGCAGCAGCCCGACCAGCGCCCGCCGCCCAGCGGCGGGCTCGTCCTCGAGGTAGCGCGCGGCGATGGCGGCGGCCAGCGGCAGGAGCACGATCCCGGCGGTGTACTTGCTCGCGCATGCCAGCCCGAGACCGGCGCCGGCGATCAGGTGGTCGCGGACTCCTCCCCTGCGCAGCACGCCGGCGGTGCCCAGCAGCGACAGCGTCAGGGGCGCGAGCGTGGGCACGTCGTTGAGCGCGAGGTGGGCGTAGAGCACCGGCAGGAACGCCACCGCCTCGATCGCTGCGGCGAGCAGGCCAACGCCGCGTCCGAACAGGCGGGCGCCGGTGGCGTAGAGCAGCCACAGCGCGCCCGTGCCGAGCAGCGCGGCGGCGACGCGCCCGAGCGTGTAGAGGTCCTGTGGATGCAGCTTGAAGGTGCGCTCCACGCCTCCCGCGCCGCCGAACCAGAGCGCGGAGAGGAAGTGCAGCACATAGGTGAAGGCGGGCGGGTTGGCGAAGTAATGGGGGTTGAGGCTGCCCGTTTCGAACATCTTCACCGCGTGCGTGGCGAAGTGATCGGCCTCATCTGCGTTGAACGCGTACGGCAGGCCCTGGCGCACGCCCCACAGCCGCAGCGCAAGGCCGCCGGCGAGTACCGCCGTCAGCCCGGCCCAGGCCCACCGGCGGGGCAGGCTCGCCTCGCTCGCTGGGTGCGGGCCGACCTGCGATCGATCAGCAGTTGGCATACACCGCGTAGTAGCGGCTCGTGTATATGCGCCTGAAGCCCGCGAGCGGCACCTGGTCGCGGGCGTCGTCGCCGACGTCCACGATCGCCTCCACGAACACCGCGCTGCTCAACGGATAGACGGCAACGCTCCCGCGGCGGATGCGATTGGCGAGCGCGTGCCTGCCTTTGGCCACATCGGCGCGCGCCTGGCTGCGCGCGACGATGTTGCGCTGGCCCGCCGTGTCAAGGATCCAGCGCGCGTCGGGGATCAGCTTGTTGTTGGGCAGAGAGAGCAGCGGGCAGCGGCGCAGCTGGGCCCTGACCCCTCGATCGGAGAGCGCCGCTGCCAGCCCCTTGTGGAAGTCCTCGTGGTAGGCGAGCGTGGTGCGGAGGCTTGAGAGGTTGAGCGACCCTGCCGCATTGGCCACGCCGAACAGGATCAGCGCCGCGGCCCCGGTGATCCAGGCACGGCGCAGCGCTGAGCCGGGACGCAGCATCGCCCAGCCACCGACCGACACGGCGCAGAACGGCAGCATCATGGTTGCGGCGCCCAGCAGGTAGCGATCGACGACCGAGGCCCCCGCGGCGCCCTCCGCGAGATAGACCCCGAGCAGCACCGCGAGGGCGGCGAGCGGGACGAGCGCCCGTCGCGGGGCCAGCCACACGGCGATGGGGACGCCCAGCAGGCCCCCGAGAAGCACGGGAAGCTTGTCGATGCGGACGCCGTAGTTCCAGATCGACGCCGCCACGCTCGAGAAGCCCTGGGTGCGTTCCAGTTCCTGGGCGAGCCCAGAGGTGGCCGTCAGCGAGTACACGGGGTTGCCGGTGACGATCGTGTCCATCCCCACCCACACCAGCGGCGCGATCGCCGCCAGCCCAAGGTATCTGAGCCTCGTGGCCGTGTCAGCGCCGCGCGCGCACCACAGCCAGTACACGCCGCCGAGAACCCATGCGTCCGGGCGCAGGAGCCCGGCGGCGGCCAGCAGCACGAGCACCGGCGTGCCGCGGCGCGGGCGTTCGATCTCGAGCACCACCGCCCAGACGATGAGCGCCACGTAGGAGATGTCGAGGTAGCCCTGCGCGGCGAGGTTCTCCACGAAGAAGCGGCTGAGGACCAGCACCGCTGCGGTCAGCCCCACGACCGGGCCGAAGCAGAGGCGACCGAGGCGATAAGCGCCGGCGGTGACCGCGACGAAGGAGGCGATCGAGCCGAGCACCATCAGGCGGGCTCCGCCCTGCCCGAAGATCGAGCAGAGCATGCCGAATAGGATCGCCAGCGGATGCTCGGTGGGCCCGCGGTAGACGCGGAAGTCGGGCAGGTGCAGGTGCAGCAGGTCCCGACCCCATAGCAGCGCGTAGAAGGAGTCGTAGGTGGGATAGGTGGGGAAGGCGAAGTAGCCGATCAACGCCCCCGCGCACAGCACGGCAAACGCGATGCGCGCCCACGTGGCGGCCGGGACGGCACGCAGCCGCGCCAGCCGGATCGAGCCCGGTGCCTGCCGGGTGAGCGTCGCGCTTTCCATCTAGCCTTGGAGTATCGAGCCCCCGCCGGGCGGGCGGGCACGACATCCACGCCGGGCGGCTGGGTGGCGCCAAGACCGTGACCTGCGCTTTGGGATACTGCCGGTAGCCAAGTCTAGGCAATCTCAGCCCATGAAGCTCATCATCCAGATCCCCTGCTTCAACGAGGCAGACCAGTTGCCCCAGACGCTCGCGGACCTCCCACGCGAGGTCGAGGGCTTCGACGTGGTGGAGTGGCTGGTGGTGGACGACGGCTCCACCGACCGCACGATCGCCGTGGCACGCGAGCTCGGCGTCGACCATCTGGTGCGCTTGACCAACAACAAGGGCCTGGCGGCGGGCTTCCAGGCCGGGATCGACACGGCGTTGAAGCTCGGCGCAGACGTGATCGTGAACACCGACGCCGACAATCAGTACTACGGGCCCGACGTGGTCGAGCTCGTAGCGCCGATCCTCGCCGGGCGCGCCGACATGGTCATCGGCGACCGCGAAGTGGGCGGCATCGAGCACTTCTCGCCGCTGAAGAAGACGCTGCAGCGGCTGGGCTCGTGGGTGGTGCGCCAGGCATCCTCGACCTCGATCCCGGACACCACCTCGGGGTTCCGCGCCTACAACCGCGAGGCGGCGATCCAGATCATGGTGGTCTCGAAGTTCACCTACACGCTGGAGACCATCATCCAGGCCGGCAAGCACCTGGTGGCGATCGAGCACGTCCCGATCCGCACCAACCCGCAGACGCGCCAGTCGCGGCTGTTCCCCTCGATGGGCGCGTACGTGCGCCGCAACGCGATCTCGATCTTCCGCATCTACGCTCAGTACGAGCCGCTGCGGGTGTTCTGGAGCCTGGCAGCGGTGATCGGCCTGGGCGCGGTGGGCGTATGGATCCGCTTCGCGGTGGCGTACGCGGAAGGCAACGGCAAGGGACACGTCCAATCGCTGATCCTGGGAGCGGTGCTGTTCATCGCCGCGGTGGTGCTGTGGGCGCTGGGCGTGATCGGCGATCTGCTGGCTGCGCAGCGGGTGATGACGCAGAAGACCTATGAGCGGGTGAGGCGGATCGAGCTGGAGTTGGGAGTGGCGCCCTCGCACTACGAGCGCGGCGACGCGGGCGAGCACGCCGCGCCGCACAGAGCCGGTGAGGCGGTGCGGCTTTGAGCGGCGTGACCGTGTCCAAAGACGGCGTTGTCACCGGCAACACCTACGACAAGTACGGCTCAACCAACCCGCTGGTGCGGCGCCTGATGAGCGGCTTCGAGACGAGCCTCGATGAGCTGTTCGCGCAGGCTGCTCCGCGCTCGGTGCTCGACGTGGGCTGCGGTGAGGGAGTGCTCGTGCACCGCTGGGCGCAGCGTCTCGGCGGGGGGCGACTGGTGGGCATCGACCTCGAGGAGCCCTCGATCCAGGCCGGGTGGTCCGAGCGCCAGGCACCCAACCTCGAGTACCGCGTGATGGAGGCCGCGAACCTGCCGTTCGCCGACGGCGAGTTCGACCTCGCCAGTGCGATCGAGGTGCTCGAGCACGTGCCCGACCCCGAGCACACGCTCGCAGAGATGGCGCGCTGCGCCAGCAGCCACCTGCTCGTATCGGTCCCGCGAGAGCCGCTGTGGCGAATGCTCAACATGGCCCGCGGGGCCTATCTCCCGACTCTCGGCAACACACCCGGTCATCTAAACCACTGGTCCAGGCGGTCGTTCGTGCGGCTGCTCTCGCGCTACGGCGAGGTCGCCCAGGTGCGATCGCCGTTCCCCTGGACGATGCTGCTTGTCCGCCTCTAGCGCCGCGCGCACGCGCTCCGCCGGCTCCTACGGCCGCGGCGCACGCATCCTCTCGATCGGGATCGCCTCAACGGGGCTGCTGACGTTCGCCTACTTCTCGATCGCCAGCCACGTGCTCAGCAGCGCGGCGGCCAAGCGCATAGACGTGCTGTGGTCGGTGATGTTCGTGATCATCTCAGTGATCTACAGGCCGATCGAACAGCTGCTCTCGCGCACGATCGCCGAACGCCGAGCGCGCGGGCACGCGGCGCATTCGCTGCGTGTGCCGATGCTGATCCAGGCGGGCTTCGCGCTCGTCTTCCTGGTGCTGGCGCTGGCCCTGCGCGAACCGATCGTGGGCGATCTCTTCGAACACAACGAAGCCCTCTACGACGTGCTGATCGTGGGCACGCTGGCCTATGCGGCGAGCTACTTCGCGCGCGGCTGGCTGGCGGGCCACCAGCGCTTCGAGCTGTTCGGCGGCCTGGTGCTGATGGAGTCGCTTTCGCGCGTTGCCTTCGCGGGCGCGGTCGCGCTTGGGATCGCAAGCGGGCAGACCGCGGTGGCGCTGGGCGTGGCAGCGGCGCCGCTGGTGTCGCTGGTGGTGGTGCCCGCGGCGTTTGCCCGCGCCGGGGGTGACGGCACGCGCGAGGGAGAGGCCGGTTTGGGCCGCGAACACGAGATCGATGGGCCGATCACGGTCGATGAGGCCGACGCGGCGCTCGCAGGGCCGGGAACCGAGGCGGTGCAGGAGGCCGCCGCGCACGATCTCTCGCTACGCCGGGGCGGCGGCTTCGCGATCTGGGTGTCGGGGATCATGCTCTCTGAGCAAACGCTGCTGAACGCGGCGGTGCTCACCGTGGATGCCACCTCGAGCAACCGCTCGCTCGCCGGCGTGGTCTTCAACGTGCTGCTGATCGCACGCGCGCCGCTGCAGCTCTTCCAGGCGATCCAGACCTCGCTGCTGCCCCACCTCGCGGGCCTGGAGGCCACCGCTGGGCACGATGCCTTCGCGCGCGCAGTGCGGACGACTGTTCTTGCGATCGCGGCTTTCGCCGCGGTGGTGACGCTGGGCCTGCTGCTCGTGGGCCCCTTCGCCCTGCGCCACGTGTTCTTTGGCCAGCACTTCGTCTACCAGGCCGCGGGCCTCGGGTTGATCGGCGTGGGCATGGGCCTGCACCTGATCTCCGGCGCGCTCAATCAGGCGGCGCTCGCACGCGACCGCGCCGGAGCAGCGGCGGGCTGCTGGATGCTCGCGGCGGCGCTGTTCGTGGCGTGGATGCTGCTGCCCGCCGTGCCCGACCAGCTCCTGCGCGCGGAGATCGGCTACGCGGGCGCGACCGCGCTGCTGGCGCTGACGCTGACGGCGCTGTATCGCCAAGGCTCGCGGGGCCTGCCGGCGCAGGCCGCACCAGCCTGAGCCGCGGCGTCGGCGCAGCGGGTCAGACTGCAGCGATCGCGGCGACGATCGCGCGGTAGGCCTCGCCGGCGTCGGCGGAGCCGAAGATGGCAGAGCCGGCGACGAACACGTTGGCGCCCGCGTGACGGCACTGTGGCGCTGTGCGCGGATCTATGCCGCCGTCCACCTGCACCGCCACGCCCTCGCCCACGATCGCCCGCACGCGCGGGATCTTCTCGAGCGAGTGCTCGATGAAGGGCTGCCCTCCCCACCCGGGGTTCACGGTCATGCACAGCGCCATGTCGATCGCGCCCGCGAGCTCCGCGAGCGCCCCGACGGGCGTGCCGGGGTTGATGGCCAGGCCCGCGCTCGCGCCGCTCTCGCGGATCAGATTGGCGGTGTACGCCGCGTGAGGCGTGGCCTCCGCGTGAAAGGTGATCGAGTTTGCGCCGGCCTTGACGAACTCGCCAACCTGGCGCTCGGGCCGCTCGATCATGAGGTGAACGTCGAGCATCCCCCCCACCTCCCGCACCTCCTCGGCGAGCGCCGAGACGATCAGCGGCCCGACCGTGATGGGCGGCACGAAATGACCGTCCATGATGTCCACGTGGATCACGCGCGCCCCGGCCGCCAGCACCTCGGCCACCTGATCGCGCAGCCGCCCGAAGTCTGCTGAGAGGATCGACGGCGCCACGCGCACGTCGCGAAGCAGGCCCGGCGGACCGTCGCTCATACGGCCTGCAGCATCGAGTCGCCGCAGTTGTTGCACTTGAGGATCGCGGTGGAGGACATCCGCACGATCGTGGAGTGCTCGCCGCAGTTGGGGCACACGGAGGTCAGCTCGAAGCGGTGCAGGCAGTACACACAGCGATAGCGGCCGGGCAGGTTGGTGGGCCGCAGCCACGGCTCCCCGCAGTTGGGGCACTGGGGGCCGAGGTCAACGGTGGCCTTGGCCCTGGTGTCGCGCTCGCCCTCCATCGTCAATCCCGGCGCAGCCGCGCGATGAAGAAGCCGGCGGTGTGGTCGCGGTGTGGCAGGGTCAGCAGGAACCCGCCTGCGCGCCCACCCGTTGGCGCGGGGGGCAAAACGAAGCCATACGCGGGCAGCTCTGCGGAGAGGTCGTCGAGGCGGAAGTCGGAGTTGGAGTTGAGGAAGGCCGCGATAAGACGCTCGTTCTCAGTAGGAGAGATCGTGCAAGTAGAGTAGACAAGCACGCCTCCCGGACGGAGCACAGCGGCTCCCGCAGCAAGGATCCTGGCCTGATCGGAGGCCATCTCCGCGATCGCGGCGGGCGTCACGCGCCAGCGCAGGTCGGGGTGAGCCTGAAGCGTGCCGAGGCCCGAGCAGGGCGCGTCCACGAGCACGCGATCGAACGCCTGGGCGGGCAGACGTGTGGCCGCGGCGTCGCTGACCTCCACGCGCACATTGCTCGCGCGCATGCGCTGGGCGGTGCGCGCGAGCACCCCAGCGCGGCTCTTGTTGCGCTCGACCGCCACCACCTCGCCAGAGCCCTCCATCAGCGCGGCGAGATGCGTGGTCTTGCCTCCCGGCGCGGCGCACAGGTCGAGCACCCGCTCCTCGGGACGTGGCCCCAGCACGCGAGCGACGAGCATCGCGGCGCGCGATTGCGCGATGAACGCGCCCTCGCGCCACAGCGGCGAGCCGTGGGCGTCGAAGGGCTCCTCAAGCACCAGCGCCTCGGGGATGTAGGGGTCGCGATGCGTGCTCACGGGCAACTCGCGGGCCAGCAGCTCGGCGTCGGTGAACAGCGTGTTGGCGCGCAGCGCCACCTCCCCCGGCTCGTTGTCGGCCGCCATCAGCGCCCGCGCGCCCTCGGCGCCGAGCTCCCGCCACCACAGCTGCGCGATCCACTCCGGGTGGGAGTGCTTCACCGCCGCTGCGGCCGGCGTGTCGTCGCGCAGCGGGCCAAGCAGCGCGACCGCGCCTTCGCGGGCGGCGCGTCGCAGCACGGCGTTGACGAGACCGTGACCGCCCCGCCCGCCTGCCTTCGCCAGCTCCACCGCGTCGGCGACCACCGCGTAGTCGGGTGCTCCCCCGAGGTATAGAAGCTCGTACAGGCCGAGCCGCAGCGCCGCCAGCACCGCGCCGTCGAGCCGCTCCGGGGCGCGGTTGGCGAGCTGGGCGATGATGCGGTCGAGCGTGGCCCGGCGCTGGGTTGCGCCGTAGGCCAGGCGCATCGCGAGCGCGCGGTCGCGCGCATCCAGCGCGCGGGACTCCGCCTGCAAAGCCTCGTCCGCGTATGCGCCGCGCTCGAACACTCGCCGCAGCACCGTGTAGGCGCAACTGCGGGCGGGTGCCACGGCGGCGTGAGCTGGTGCGACCATGCCTCCCATCATCGGCTATCCGCTTCGCGCCCAGCGGGCCGGTGCAAGCGCCTCCGCGAGGTCGCCGGCTAGCGCGTCGGCCTCCGGCTGCGACAGCGTGGCGATCGTCACGCGCACCGCCGGCCCGCTCGCGCCGAGGCGGTAGGGCGCGCCGGGGGCCACGACCCAGCCGCGTTGCAGCAGCGCGCCGAGCACCCCGGCTTCGTCCTGCACGGGGATCCACACGTTCAACCCCGAGCGCCCGTGGCCGTGCACGCCGTGGCGTGCGGCTGCCGCCAGGAAGCACTCGCGCCGCCCGCTGTAGACCTCGCGCGCATGTGCGGCCCGCCCGGCCACGGCGGACTCGCGCCACAACTCGAGCACGAGCTCCTGCAGGATGTGGCTGACCCACCCAGGGCCACACTGCTGGCGCCCCTGCACGCGAGCAACGGTCTGCGGATCGCCCGCCAACACCGCCAGGCGCAGGTCTGGTCCAAGCGCCTTGGCCACCGAGCGGGTGGCCGCCCAGCGCTCGCACGCGCCGAGTGTGGTGTGCAGCTCACAGCCCGCCACAGGGCCGAGGTGGTCATCCTCGATCAGGAGAGTGCGGGGCGAGCGCTCGAGAACCGCCCGCAGCGCCGCGGCCCGCGTGGCGTCGAGCGCGGCGCCCGTGGGGTTCTGCCCGCGGGGGGTGATGATCGCGGCGCGCGCCCCGCGAGCAAGCGCCCCGCGCAGCTCCTCGGGGAGCATCCCGCGATCGTCCACCGCCACCGGCTCGAGGCTCAAGCCCTGGGCGCGCAGCAGGTCGAACAGGGCGGCGTAGCCGGGGCTCTCCACTGCGACGCGGTCACCGGCACGCAGGTGCGCCTGGAGCACCCGCTCGATCCCGTCCAAGGCACCGCTGACAACGCATAGCTCCCCTGCCGGGATGCCCTCGGCCCGCATCTGCTCGCGCGCGAGCTCGGCGAGCTCGGCCAAGACCGGCGTCTCGCCGTAGAGCCGCTGCGGCGGGCGCAGGCGCTCGAGCACCGCCCCCAGGTCGGGGAGCAACGCGGGGTCGGGGTTGCCGCGAGAGAGATCGCGGGCGCCCGCGGGCACCGGCAGCGGCGGGCGCAGGGCGATCGGCGGGCGCTGCCCGATGCGCGTTCCGCGGCGGGGCTCGGTGACCACCACGCCACGCCTGCGCAGCTCGCTGAGCCCCGACGCAACGGTCGCGGGGCTGAGCCCCATCTCGCTCGCAAGGTGGCGCACCGAAGGCAACCGCTGGCCCGCCGCGAGCGTGCCCGCGGCCACAGCTGCCTCAACGTCTTGCACGAGCTCGGACGCGCTCGACGCTTTGATCCGATACTGTGTCAGCTCAGACAAGTATCTGTACTATAACAGATCGGGGGACCGTGATGTCCGACCAGCAGCTTCCGCAGCAGCCCGAGGCGTTCCCCGCCTCCGAGCGCGTGCGCCTGCGCCGTAAGCGCGAACGCGGCAGCTACGACCGCGCGGTGATCGATGCGATCCTCGATGAGGCGCTGATCGCGCACCTCGGGATCGTGGATGCGGACGGTCAGCCGATCGTGACGCCCACGCTGCACGCGCGCCACGGTGACGTCGTGTACTTCCACGGCTCTGTGGCAAGCCGAACCCTGCGGGCGCTCGCGGCCGGCGCTCCGGCGTGCCTGACGGTGTCGCTGCTCGACGGCCTGGTGCTGGCGCGCTCGGCGATGCACCACTCGGCCAACTACCGCTCGGCGATGCTGCTGGGCAACGCCAGGAGCGTGGAGGACCATGCTGAGAAGCTCGCCGCAGCCGAGGCGATCGTCGAGCACATCGTGCCTGGGCGGTGGCGCGAGGTGCGCCCACCCACCGACAACGAGCTGAAGGCCACGGCGATCCTCGCCATGCCGATCGAGGAGGCCTCTGCCAAGGTGCGAAGCGGCCCGCCACTGGACGACGAGGAGGACTACGCGCTGCCGGCCTGGGCGGGCGTGCTGCCGCTGCTCACGCGTGCCGGCCCGCCGCTGCCCGACCCGCGGCTGGGCGACGGGATCGCCCCGCCGCCATATGCGAGCGACTACCGCCGCCCGGGCGGACCGTGACCGCGCAGGTAGGCGGCCGCGTCCATCTCGCGTCCACCGGGCGGCTGCACCGAGAGCAATTCCAGCGTGCCGGGGCTCGCGTGCAGCAGCAGGCGATCGCCCTCCGCTCCTAGCCCCGGCGAGCGCGCGGCGCCGGGCTCGCCGGAGTCGCCGGCGCCGCCGGCAGGATCGCCGCCGCCTGGCCCACCGGCGATGAGCGCGGCGCGGCGCACGCCGAGCAGGGAGCCGTCGTCCAGCTGCACTCGCGCGCCCACGTGGGGGTGCAGCGCCCTAACCACGCGCTCCAGCTCGACCGCCGGCCTGTCCGGGTCCAGCAGCCGGTCCTCGGCTCCGACCTTCTCCGCGTAGGTGACCCCCTCTGAGGCCTGCTCGGTGAACGGCAGCGACTCTCCCAGCGCGCGCAGCAGCAACTCTGCGCCGAGCTCCTGCAGGCGGACGGACAGCGTGCCGTAGGTGTCCTCTGCGAGGATCGACAGCGCGCCGGTGAGGCAGACGGGCCCGCTGTCAAGGCCGGCGGTCAGGCGCATGATCGACACGCCGGTTTGCTCGTCCCCGGCCATGATCGCGCGCTCCACCGGCGCCGCTCCGCGCCAGCGTGGCAGTAGCGAAGGATGCAGGTTGAGGATGTCGTGCTCGGAGAGCAATGGCTCCTTGATGAGCGCGCCGAAGGCGCATACCACCAGCGTCTGGCGCTGCCCCGGCAGCGGTGAAGACCGCGGCACCGAGCCGTCCCCGGCGCGCTCGTGCGCGTGGGCGATCAACTCGCGGGCCTCGGGGTCGTTGACGCTCTCGGGCTGCTCCAGTGGGATGCCCAGCTCGCGCGCCCGTTCGGCCACCGGCGGCGCGGTGAGCCGCCGTCCGCGACCGCTCGGGCGGTCCGGGCGCGTCAGAACGAGCGCGGGACGATGCTCCCCGCTCTCCGCCAGCCGCCCGAGGACAGCAGCAGCGAAGTCCGAGGTGCCGAGGAAGACGATGGCCACGAGCGGGCGGCGCGGCGGCAGCCGCTAGGCCCCGTTGCCGTTCTCCTGCGCCTCGCGCATCGCGCGCATCGCCTCCTTGCGCGCCTGGCGCGAGATGCGATCGAGGATCAGCACACCATCCAGGTGGTCGATCTCGTGCTGGATCACGCGCGCCCGAAGCCCGTCCGCTTCGATCTCCAGAGCCGTCCCGGTGGCGTCTTGAGCGCGTACGCGCACGCTCGCAGGGCGCTCCACCTCAACGTGCACGCCCGGCAGGCTCAGGCAGCCCTCTTCCGCGGCCTCGATCTCGTCGCTGCTCCACTCGATCGCAGGGTTGACCAGCACCGTCAGCGGATCCTCCTCGAAGGCCTTGTAGACGAGCACCCGGTGCAGCACGCCCAGCTGCGTGGCCGCTAGGCCGATGCCGAGCGCATCGTGCATGAGCTCGCCCATGTACTCCACCTCCGCCTGCAGCGCAGCGTCGAAGTGCTCAACCGGCAGCGCTGTGGCGCGCAGCACGGGGTCGCCGAGCTTGCGCACGTGTCGCAGCGCGGCGTCGCGCCGCGCGCGGGTCTCGGGGTCGAGCTCCGCGACGGGCCTTGAGTCCTGCAGCGACTCGACCTCCACGTCGTCCTGCTCGGGCTCCACCGCGGTGGCGTGCTCTGCGCTGGCTGTATCCGATTCGGGCATCCCGCATGAGTTTATGAGCAGCCGCGCCCTTCGCGCCCGCTCGCTCCCGCGGCCTACCTCAGTGCTTGCCGTGCCGGGCCTTGACGAGGCGCAGCGTCACGGTCGCCACGGCACTGTGCGTCGTGCCCACGGCGTCGTGGGCGAGAATCGTGGCTCGTGCGTGCAGCAGGTGGGAGCGTGCGAGCAGGGTGCGCGCCTTGGCCGACAGGTGCAGCACGACGCTTACGACTTTGCCTCCGGCGACGTTGAAGGAGCCGGTGGCGAGGGTCAGCACGGCGGCTCTCTGCCTCGCCGCGCTCCCAGAGGCGGCGAGGACGGCGCTGAGCGTGCGCAGGGTCACGGTGCCGGCGCAGCTGCTCTCGGCCGCGGGGCAGCTGAGCTTGACCGTCACCACGCCCGACGGGCTCACCAGCAGCGAGGTGCTCACCAGCTCCGCGTCCGGCACTGCGAAGGTGGTCTGCTGGCCAGCCACGCCGCCCCTCGCGACCTGCACCAGCCTGGCCGCGGCTTCTTCTTCTGCCCTACGCCGCGCGCTCGCTTCCGCTTCTGATCTGGCCACAGCTTCCGCTTCGGCGCGCTTCCTGGCTTCTTCGCCGGCTTTCTTCGCTACTTCTTCTTCGGCCTTCTTCTTGGCAGCTTCTTCTTCGGCCTTCTTCTTCGCTGCTTCTTCTTCGGCCTTCTTCTTGGCAGCTTCTTCTTCGGCCTTCTTCTTGGCAGCTTCTTCTTCTTCGATTTCCTTGATCGTCGCGACCTTGACGGGTTGGGTAGCCACAACGCTCTTGAGCCCGTAGCTGTCGGTGACAGTGAGCGTGACGGAGTATTCGCCGGACGCTGAGTAGCTGTGCGTGGGTGCGACGCCGCTGCCTTCTGGTGTGCCGTCGCCCCAGCCCCAGGAGTATTCGGAGATGGATCCGCCGGGATAGGGGTCGCTCGAGGCGGCGCCGCTGAAGCCCGCAGAGACGCCGGGTCTCAGCTTGGCCGGGGCGGCTATCGCGGCCGTGGGGAGCGCCGGCTTGAACAGTGCGAGCGAGCTCGGCGTACCGACTCCCGAGGGCCCGTCGAAGCCCACCGCGGCGTTGCACGCGGTGGTGTATTCGCAATCGACGTGGAGGGTGAGGCCTTTTTCGAAGAACCCAGGCGCATTGGGATTTCCGCAGGCCGATTTGGGCGCGCCACCGCAGTAGCCGTTGCCGCCCGCTGTCACGTCGTAGACCGACGAGGGGTCGCCGAGGTGCCCGTAGAGCGTGAGCGCGGGATAGTTGACGCCGCTGCCGCCGCCGGCCAGGGCGTAGAGCGCGCTGATCAGGGGCGTGGCCAGAGACGTGCCGCCGATCGTCAGCCAGGTTTTCCCGCCTGTGAATGCTTCGCAGGATGTGCCGCAGTTGTAGCTGTCGTGGATGTCAAACCCCGTGAGCGGATCCGCGACGGCGGCGACGTCGGCGGCGAGGCGTTTGCTCCCGCAGCCGGTCGCCCCCCAGCCGGGCACGCTCAGCTGCCACGGCTGGGCGGTGAACAGCGTGCTGCAGCCGCCGCCGGACGCGCCTTCGTTGAATTCGCTGCTGTCCACCGGGCCGTTGCCGTCCCAGACCGTCTCGGCGGCTCGCGAGCCGGCTTCGGTCAGTTTCAGCGTGGTACCGCCAACCGACACCACCGATGGCAGCGTGGAGGGGATATTGGGCCGTTCCGGGGGGAATATGGATTCGTTGACATACGTCCACCCGTCATATCCGTGGTCCCCAGTGGCAGCCGCGATGACGACACCGGGGTGTTTGTAGGCCGCGCTCGCGACACTTTCGGCCTCGGGACCGCCGTAGGAGTTGGACACCTCGGTGGCCCCCAGGCTGACGGCCTCGTTGACCGCCGCGGCGAGGTCTGTGAATTTGGAGCTGTTGGCCTCAACGAGCAGCACCTTGCACGCCTGGCAGGCCGCATGGACCGCCTCGACGTCGAGTGAGATCTCCACCGACCACCCGGTGGTGTCCGCTTCGGGCAGCACGCTGGGGCTGCCGGATTGGGAGACCTTCTTGAAGCAGCCGTTGGCGGTTGTGCACGCGGCGAGTTTGTACTGCGTGTCGAAGATGGCGAGGTCTTCTTCGATCTTCGGGTCGTCGTAGGCGTCCACGATCGCGACGGTCTGGCTGCTGCCCCCGGTGGCTCCCGTGTAGCCGTAGGCGCTCGCTAGCAGCGCGGGCGTGAGGCCGCCGGCGGGTCCGACGGTGACCGCGCCCGCGCCCACCGTGTAGCGTCTCACACCAGGCCGACCCACTTCGGTGGAGGCCACTGGCACCCGTGCGAGCGCAAAGCACGTTGCGCTTCCCGGCAGCGGCGGCGGGCACACGGGGCGGATCTGCGCATAGCCGGCCCGCGGCGAGGGGACTGGCGCCTTGGCCGAGGCGGCTGGTGAGGCGAGCAGGCTGCAGGCGAGCATCGCAAGCACAGCCCACGCCCGCGTCCCTCGCTCGAAGAATCGGCGCACGTCCATGTCCACGTCCCCCCTGATGAAGCTGTCGAACGGCTGGCTCCGGGCTCGGGCTCGGAGCACTTCCGCCAACCCGCCACCCCCAGACTTCTGTTTGATCGGGATGCCCGAACGACGAGACCGTACCAGATAGCTGAATCGGTGAACAGGGCTGGGAGGGCAACTGCGCGCTCGCGCTCCGCCACGCCCGCTGCCCCGCGCTCGAGGCCCTACTGCGCGTCCACGTCCACGCTGAAGCTAACCCCGGCGTGCTCGCGAGCGCCGGCCACCATCTGCACTGCGTGGCCCACTGCGCGCACCGCGTCGCGCCGCTCGGTGGCCTTCAACACCAGGACCTGGCGCTCGCGCCCGCGCAAGCGGAACAGCGCGGCGGGTCCGAGGATGCTCGCGTCGGGGGCGAGGTCCGGCAGCAGATGCGCGCGCACGGCGCGGGCGGCGGCGAGCGCTCGCGGGGCCTCCTCGGCGGCGAGCACGATCCTGATGAGGTGCGAGAAGGGCGGGTATGCGAGCGCGCGGCGGCGCTCGAGCTCGCCCGCGAGGAAGCCTTTGCTGTCGTGTGTGGCGGCGTGCACGATCGCCCGCGCCTGAGGCGCGATCGTCTGCACCAGCACGCGGCCGTTGCCTCCGCGGCCGACGCGGCCGGCGAGCTGTGCGATCAATGCAAACGTGCGCTCCTCGGCGCGGAAGTCGGGGAAGCGCAGCGTTGCGTCCGCATCGAGCACCAGGCCGAGCGACACGTCGGGGAAGTCGTGGCCCTTGGCGACCATTTGCGTGCCGATCAGCACGCCGCGGTCGGAGGCCTCAAAGCGGCGCAGCACCGCCGCTATGCCGTCGTCCTGCCTGCCCGCGGCGACCACATCGGCGTCCAGCCTGAACACGGGGAACGCGCCATCGTCGTCGAACACCGCCGTGAGGTCGTGCTGAAGGCGCTCGGTTCCCGCGCCGTGGCGCGCCACGGCGGTCGAGGCGCACTCTCCGCAGCGCGCGGGGGCGGCCTCGCGGTGGCCGCAGTGGTGGCAGGCGATGAAGCCGGCGTTGCGGTGCAGGACCAGCGCCACGTCGCAGTGGGGGCAGCTCCACACGTGCCCGCAGGAGCGGCAGGAGAGGAAGTTGGACCAGCCGCGGCGGTTGAGCAGCACGATCGCCTTGCCCCCGGCCTCACGCACCTCGGCCAGCGCCTGGGAGCTAAGCGGATGCAGGCCGTGGGCCTCGCCGCGCATGTCAAGGATCTGCACAGCGGGCAGCGGCCGGCCGTCCACACGCCTGGCGAGCACGCTGGCGGGCGTGCGCGCAACGCTCTCGGGCCGCGGCGTGGCGCTGCCCACCAGCAACACCGCCCCGCAACGACGGGCGCGCTCGGCGGCGACATCGCGCGCGTCGTAGCGAGGGTCGCCCTCGTGCTTGTAGGAGGAGTCGTGCTCCTCGTCCACCACGATCAGCCCGAGGCGCTCGATCGGGGCGAAGACCGCGGAGCGGGGACCCACGCAAACGCGCGCCTGCCCGTCGCGTAGGCGACGCCACTCGGCGTAGCGCTGGCCGGGGGTCAGGCGCGAGTGCAGCACCGCGACGGTGTCGCCGAAGCGGTCGATGAAGCGCGCCACGATCTGCGGCGTGAGCGCGATCTCCGGCACGAGCACCATCGCGCCGCGGCCCCGCTCGAGCGCTGCGGCGGTGGCGCGCAGGTAGATCTCCGTCTTGCCCGACCCGGTCACACCGTGCAGCAGGCGCGCATCGAACGCGCCTGCGGCGAGCGCGGCGAGCACCGGCTCGAGCGCCGCCTGCTGGTCGGCGCTCAACTCGGGCGGCTCTGGCCTGCGCGCGCCCACCGAGAGGTGGCGTGGCCTGGCCACCGCTCGACGCTTGCGCCCACTGAGGCGCCGGGCGGCGCCCGGCGGCAGCACCAGCCCGAGGGCTCGTGCGGTCGTCGAGCAGTACTCCGCGGCGATCCATTTGGCCAGCGCCACGAGGTCCGCGGGCAGCGCGGGTGGGCCTTCATCGAGCGCCCGCAGCGGCGCCAGCAGCTTCTCGGCGGCCACCTCGCTGCTGTCGGCGAGCCCCACCACCACTCCCAGCACATGGCGATGAGCGAATGGCACGACCAGCATCGAGCCAACGTCCACGACGCCCCCGCGGAGCTCCTGGGGCAGCCTGTAGTCAAACGGCCCGCGCAGCGCGCGCGCGCTCGTCATCGGCTGGACTATGGCGATGCTCGACGGCCCCGCGATCACAGCGGGCCGGCCATCGACCTGGGCGATCGGGGGCACCGCCTTGACAGTAGAGGCCTGCCCGGTCAGAGGCCTGCGGCCGAGCGCAGCGCGGCTGCCTTGTCGGTCCTCTCCCAGGTGAAGTCGTGGTCGTCGCGGCCGAAGTGGCCGTAGGCGGCGGTCTTCTGGTAGATCGGCCGATGCAGTTTGAGCTCCTCGCGGAACGCGCCCGGGCGCAGGTCGAAGACCTCATCGACCGCCCTGGCGATCTGGCTGCGGGTACGGCCCTCCTTCTCTGTACCGAAGGTCTCCACCATCACCGACACCGGGTGCGCCACGCCGATCGCATAGGCGACCTGGACTTCGGCGCGGTCGGCAAGGCCGGCGGCGACGATGTTCTTGGCCACCCAGCGCGCCGCGTAGGCGGCCGAGCGGTCAACCTTGGAGGGATCCTTGCCGGAGAAGGCGCCACCGCCGTGGCGAGCCATGCCGCCGTAGGTGTCCACGATGATCTTGCGCCCGGTCAGGCCGCAGTCGCCCATCGGCCCACCGATCACGAAGCGCCCGGTGGGGTTCACGAGGAAGTTGCGCGCGAGCTTCTTCTCGTCGTAGAGGTCGGCGGGCAGAACGGGGCGAAGCACGTGCTCGAGCAGGTCCGGCTTGATCAGGGACTCGGTGTCGATCCCGTCGGCGTGCTGGGTGGATATGAGGATCTTTTCGATCTCCACCGGCCTGCCGTCCTGATAGCGCACGGTCACCTGGGTCTTGCCGTCGGGGCGCAGGTAGGGCACCACCTCGCCCTTGCGTACCTCCGAGAGGCGCTTGGCCAGCTTGTGCGCGAGCGATATCGGCAGCGGCATCAGCTCGTCGGTCTCGTTGCTTGCGTAGCCGAACATCATCCCCTGGTCGCCCGCGCCGGCCACGTCGAGCTCGTCCTCGTCGGCGGGGTCGTGACGAGTCTCATAGGCCGCGTCCACGCCCTGGGCGATGTCGGGAGACTGTTTGTCGATCGCGTTGATGACCGCGCAGGTGTTGCAGTCGAAGCCGAACAGCGCGTTGTCGTAGCCGATCCTCCGCACCGTCTCGCGGGCCACCTCGGGGATGTCCACGTAGGTGTCGGTGGAGATCTCGCCGGAGACCACGATCAGGCCAGTGTTGACCAGCGTCTCGCACGCCACGCGGCCGTAGGGGTCGTCGCGCAGCACGGCGTCCAGCACGCCGTCTGAGATCTGGTCGGCGATCTTGTCCGGGTGTCCCTCCGTGACCGACTCGGAGGTGAACAGGAACTCGTTGTCGGAAAGCTCAGTCATGGCTGGGTAGGTCAGCTCCAGGGTCTCGTTGGCGGGCGGCCGGACGGCGCGCCGGGGGCGGGTTGTTCAGAAAAGCCGCAGAAGTCTATGCGGCGCGGGCGCGTCCGCGCTGCCCGCGCTCGACGAAGTCGATGATCAGGGGCACCCCGTCCATCGCGTAGCGAGCTCGCAGGCGGTTCTCGAGGAAGTAAGCGTAGTCGCGCGTGACGCGCGCACGGGAGTTCACCTGGATCGCAAAGCGCGGCGGGCGCTCGCCGATCTGCGTCATGTAGATCAGCTTGAGGCGGTGCTGGCTGGAGCCGCTGCGCGTGCCCACGGGGGGCTGGCGCGCCTGCACGGCCTCGGCGAGGAAGCGGTTGAGCTCGGGGGTGGGTATGCGCCCCGACATGCGGTCGCCCAGCGTGATGGCCTCGGTGAGCAGGCGCGCGACGTGGCGGCCGGTCTTGGCGCTGACGGTCAGCACGCGTGGGCGCAGGCGCAGCTTGTCGGCCACCCGCCCACGCTCGTGGTCGAGGTCCGCCCGCCGTTCGCCGCCGGCCTCGGCGTGCTCCTGCAGGTCCCACTTGTTGAGCACGATCGCGGTCGCGCAGCCGGCCTTCATCGCGAGCTCGGCGATGCGCAGGTCCTGGGCGGTGACGCCGTCGCCGGCGTCGCACACCACCAGCGCCACATCGGCGCGCTCGGCCGCGCGCTGGGAGCGCAGCGCGGTGTAGTACTCGACCGAGTCGGCCACCTTCGACTGGCGGCGCATGCCCGCGGTGTCGATGAGCACGAGCTTGCGATCCCCCACCAGTAGGGGCATGTCAATCGCGTCGCGGGTCGTGCCCGCTACCTCGGAGACGATCACGCGCTGCTCGCCGAGGAAGCGGTTGACCAGCGAGGACTTGCCCACGTTGGGCCTGCCGATCACGGCCAGGCGCACCGTGTCGCCGTCTGGCTCCTCCTCACCGGGCGGCAGCAGCTCCACGATGCGGTCGAGCAGGTCGCCCGAGCCGAGACCCTGCGCTGCGGAGACGGGCAGCGGATCGCCCAGCCCCAGCCGGTGGAACTCCGCGGCGAGCGGCAGCTCGGACACGCCGTCGCACTTGTTGGCGGCCACGATCGTGGGCAGCCCCGAGCGGCGCAGCAGGTCGGCCATCTCCTCATCGCCCGGCCGAACGCCGGCGCGAGCGTCCACCACCAGCACCGCCACCTGCGCATCGGCTAGGCCCGCGCGCGCCTGGTCGCGGATCGAGCCCGCAAGCGGGTCCTCATCCTGGAAGTCCACGCCGCCGGTGTCGATCAGCTTGAACTGGCGTCCGTTCCACTCGCAGTCGAGCTCCTTGCGGTCGCGCGTGATGCCCGGACGCTCATGCACCACCGCCTCGCGCGTGCCGGTGAGGCGGTTGATGAGCGAGGACTTGCCCACGTTGGGATAGCCGACGACGGCGACCTTCATCGAGCCAGTATGCCTGGCCGGAGGCCCGCAGCCCGCTCAGCCGGGCGCCGAGCGCTCGCGCGCGATGCCCACGATCCGGGCGACGACCTGCTCGACGCTCAGCCCGCTGGTGTCGAGCGTGAGCGCGCCGTCGGCCGCCCGCAGCGGGCTGTGCGCGCGTGTCCGGTCGCGCTCATCGCGCATCGACTGCTCCGCCAGGACGGTTGCGGTGTCGGCGCCGAGCTCGGTGGCGCGCCGGCGCGCGCGCTCCTGCGGGTCCGCTGTCAGATAGACCTTCACCGCCGCATCGGGCGCGACCACCGTGCCGATGTCCCGCCCCTCGGCAACCCAGTCGCCACTGGCGAGCAGCGCGCGCTGCTTGGCCACGAGCACCTCGCGCACGTCCTGGTCGGCCGCCACGAGCGAGGCCGCCTCGCTGACCTCGGGCGCGCGGATGGCCTCGGTTACGTCGGCGTCGTTAAGCAGCACGCGCTGCGAGCCGCCCCCGCGCTCACCCCGAAGCTCGATCTCGGCGTCGTGCGCGAGCGATGCCGGCGGCTCGCTGGGGCTGCGCAGCGACAGCAGCCCAACCGCGCGGTACATGGCGCCGCTGTCGAGATAGGTGAAGCCGAGCTCTCGCGCGAGCGCGCGCGCCACCGTGGACTTGCCCGCCCCGGCGGGGCCGTCGATCGCTATGACCATCGTCGCCCGCACGTCACGAGGCGAGCGCCGCGAGGTCATGCGCGAATCCCGGGTAGGACACTGCGGCGGCGTCCATGCCCAGCACCTCCACGCCCTCGCGCGAGGCCAGCCCCGCGACCGCGCCCATCATCGCCATGCGGTGGTCGCCGTGCGCGTCGATGGTGCCGCCGCGCAGCCCGCCGGTGCCGCGCACGGCAAAGCCGTCGTCGGTGGCCTCGATGTCGGCGCCGAGCCCGCGCAGGCCCTCCACCACCCCGGCGATGCGGTCTGACTCCTTCACGCGCAGCTCCTGCGCGCCGCGCACGATCGTCTCGCCCTCGGCGAAGCAGCCGAGCAGCGCCACGAGCGGCAGCTCATCGATCGCCAGCGGCACCTCCTCGGGCTCGACCACCGTCCCCTCGAGCGCACCGTGGGCCACGTCGAGGTCGCTGACGGGCTCCTCGGGGGAGATCTCCTGCGTCTCCTCCTCCAAATCGCCGAGCACGATGCCCCGCATGCGCCGTAGTATGCGCAGGAAGCCCGTGCGGGTCCAGTTGACGCCCACATCGCCGATCAGCAGGCGCGAGCCCGGTACGAGCACGCCGGCGGCGATCAGGAAGGCCGCGGAGCTGGGGTCGCCCGGCACGCGCACCGCGTCCAGCAGCAGCTCGTCGGTGTTGAGCACCGTGACCTCGCTGCCGCGACGATCGATGGTGGCGCCCGCCCGCAGCAGCATCCGCTCGGTGTGGTCGCGGCTGCGCGAGGGCTCAGACACGGTGGTGGCGCCGTCGGCGGCGAGCGCCGCCAGCAGCACGCAGGACTTCACCTGGGCGCTTGCGACCTCCAGACGGCAGTCGATCGAGCGCAGGCGCGAGCCGCGCACGATCAGCGGGGGCAGGCGACCCTCCCTGGCCTGCAGGTCTGCGCCCATACGCCGCAGCGGCTCAGCGATCCTGTCCACGGGACGGCGGCGGATGGAGGCGTCGCCATCGAGCGTGAAGGAGCGTCCCTCTTGAGCGGCGAGCCAGCCCGGGAGCAGCCGCAGTAGCGTGCCAGCGTTGCCCACGTCGATCGGCCCGTCGGGCTCGCGAGCCTCGCGCAGGCCGGTGCCACGAACCACCAGCTCATCGCCGCGCTCCTCCACCAGCGCCCCCAGCGCGCGCACCGCCTCAAGCGTGGAGTTGGTGTCCGCTGCGCGCAGGTAGCCCTCGATGCGCACGGGCTCAGAGGCCATCGCGGCGAGCAACGCGGCGCGATGGGAGATGGACTTGTCGGCGGGCGCCCGCACCTCCCCCGTGAGCGCACCCGCTGGCTCGAAGCGCACGTTCATCGCTCGCCCCTCACGCCTCTCACGCCTGCGCCACCGGGATGCCGAGCTCCGCGATCAGCTGCATCGCCAGGGCGGCCTGCTCATCGCCGCCGATCCACAGCGCCACCACGCCCTGGCGGTTGTCCTCGGAGGGCGAAAGCGCCATGTCGGCGATGTTGACGCCCGCGCGCCCGAGCGCGAGTGCGATCTCGGCGATCACGCCGGGGCGGTTGGGCACCGAGGCGCGTAGCTCGTGAATCGATGCGGCACCCGCGCCGGCGCCGAGCAGGCCGGGCCCGAGCAGCTCCTCGCGCTCGCCGCGAGCGCGCTCGTTCCAGGCGGTGATCGCGCCGGCGTCGCCGGCGGCGAGCGACTCCCGCACGACCGAGAGGCGGGCTGTGAGCTCGTCGATGCCGGCGATCAGCGCGTCGCTGTTGGACATGTAGATGTCGGTCCAGATGGCGCTGTTGGCGCCCGCAACACGGGCGGCGTCGCGGAAGCTCGGCCCGACCGCGGGCAGGCGCTTGGGCGACTCGCTCGCGAGCAGGCTCGCCGCCTGGCCCACGATCACGTTGGCGAGCACGTGCGGCAGGTGCGACACGCACGCCATCAGCCGGTCGTGGGTGTCGGCATCGATCGCGGTGGGCTGCGCGCCGAGGCTCGATAGCAGCCGGTGCAGGCGCTCGTAGAGGACGCCCGCGGTGCTGCCCTGCGCCGGCGTGAGATACCAGGTTGCGCCGTCGAAGAGGTCCTCTCGCGCGTGCTCCACGCCCGCGGTCTCCGCGCCGGCGAGCGGATGTCCGCCGATGAAGCGCTCATCGGCACCCGCGCGGGCCAGGACGCGCTTGGTCGAGCCCACATCGGTTACGACGCAGTCCGGGCCGGCCGCGGCGAGCGCCTGCATGACGGCGCTCAGCAGCTCGCCGACGGGGGCGGCAACGAACACCACCTCGGCGCCTGCGACGGCATCTGCGATGTGCTCGGCCTGCTCGTCGATCGCCCCCAGGGCGAGGGCGCGGGCGAGCACGCCGGGGTCGGGGTCGTATCCGCGTACGCTCGCCCCGGCCCGCGTGCGCGCCGCCAATCCGATCGAGCCTCCAATCAGCCCGACGCCGAGGACAGCGATCCGCATCCGCTCAGGGCCGCGCCGTCTGCGCTCTGGCGCCGTTGCGATCGCGGACGGACTCCGCCAGCTGCTCCAGCACCTCAACGGTCGTCTCCCAACCAACGCATCCGTCGGTGATCGACTGGCCGTAGCGCAGCTCGGCTCCCGGCCGCAGATCCTGGCGGCCGGCAACGAGGAACGACTCGAGCATCACGCCGACGATGGCCTCGTTGCCACTGCCGACCTGCCTGCCGACATCGGCTGCCACGTGCGGCTGGCGTTCGGGCTCCTTGCCGCTGTTGTCGTGGCTGAGGTCGATCATCACGCGCGCCGGCAGACCCGCGCCGTCGAGCAGCTCCAGCGCCGCCGCGACGCTCGGGGCTTCGTAGTTTGGCTGGCCTTTTCCGCCGCGCAGGATGACGTGACAGTCAGCGTTGCCGCGCGTGTACAGGATTGCCGGCGTGCCATTCGGATCGATGCCGGCGAACGAGTGTGACTCGGCTGCGGCGCGGACGGCATCCACGGCCACTTGCACATTGCCGTCGGTGCGGTTCTTGAAGCCGACGGGCATCGACAGGCCAGACCCGAGCTGGCGGTGGATCTGACTCTCGGTGGTGCGCGCGCCGATCGCCCCCCAGGAGACCGCGTCGGCGATGTACTGCGGCGTGATCGGGTCGAGGAACTCGCAGCCCACGGGAATCCCAGCGTCGAGCACGCCGAGCAGCACGCGCCGTGCGAGGTGCAGCCCGGCGTTGACGTCGCCCGAGCCGTCGAGATGCGGGTCGTTGATCAGCCCCTTCCAGCCGGTCGTCGTCCGCGGCTTCTCGAAGTAGACTCGCATCGCGATCAGCAGCTCGTTGCTCAGATCACGCGCGAGCCGCCCGAGCAGGCCGGCGTACTCGAGCGTCGCGTCGGGATCGTGGACGCTGCACGGCCCGACGACGGCGAGCAAACGACGATCGGCCCCGTCCAGGACGGCGCCGACGTCACAGCGGCCGCGGATCACGACGTCCGCCTGAGCGCCGCTCAGAGGCAGCTCTCCGAGCAGCGCATCGGGCGCGAGCAGCGGCACGATCCTTTCGATCCGCCTGTCACGGACGTAGTCCGCCGGACGCGGCTGGGCTCCGGGCAGCTCAGGCAAGGGCGGGCTCCTTGGCAGCAAGCGCCTTGCCCGCGAGCGCCGCCGCCCGCTCGATCGCCAGCGCGTACTCGGCGAAGTCATCCGCACGCAGCGCCTGGGGACCGTCGCAGATGGCCTCCTCGGGATTGGGGTGAACCTCCACGATGATCCCGTCGGCGCCCACGGCGGCAGCTGCCAGCGACAGCGGCGTGACGAGGTCGCGCCGCCCGGCGGCGTGGCTCGGGTCCACGATCACGGGCAGGTGCGAGAGCTCCTTGAGCACCGGCACGGCCATCAGGTCGAGGGTGAAGCGGTAGGCGGTCTCGAACGTGCGTATCCCCCGCTCGCACAGCATCACGTTGGGGTTGCCTTCCTTGAGGATGTACTCAGCCGCCATCAGCAGCTCATCCAGCGTGGAGGACAGGCCGCGCTTGAGCAGGGCGGGGCGCCCAGAGCGGCCGATCTCGGCCAGCAGCGGGTAGTTCTGCATGTTGCGCGCGCCGATCTGCACCACGTCGGCGACCTCGAGCACGGCGTCGATGTCGCGCATGTCCATCAGCTCGGTGACGATCGGCAGGCCCGTCTCAGCCTTGGCCTCGGCGAGCAGCCGCAGCCCCTCCTGTCCCAGACCCTGGAAGGCGTAGGGGGAGGTGCGCGGCTTGTAGGCGCCGCCGCGCAGCAGCGTGGCTCCGGCGTCGCGTACCACGCGGGCGGTCTGCAGCGTCTGCTCGCGCGACTCCACAGTGCACGGTCCCGCGATCAGCGCGAAGTGATCGCCGCCCACCTTGCGGCCTTCGACGTCGAGCACCGTGCGCTCGCCGTGGGTGATCTGCGCGGAGGCGAGCTTGTAGGGCTTGAGAATCGGCACCACGCGGTCCACACCGGGCTGGCCCTCCAGGCCGAGGCTTGCGACGTCGGCGTCCTGCTCCACATCGCCGATCGCCCCGATCACGGTCACGCGCGCGCCCGAGCTGCGGTGCGCACGCGCACCGGCTCGCTCGATCTTGTCTACGACCGCGCCGACCTCCTCCTCGGTCGCTGCCTCCTTCATAACGATCATCATCGACTCATCCTTTCACTGACGCCTGGGCATGTTAGAGGTGCCGGGTGCAGTGGAGCTCGATCCAAAGACCCGGACGTGAGGGGGCGCGTTGCGCGCCCGGAGGACGGCGCTCGGTCCCGCGGATGGGACCCTCTGCGGCCGCTGGGCACCCGCTCACGCACGGGTGCCGGCCGAAGCGCCTAGCTAAATCGCCAGGCGTAGCGAGACGACCAGGAAGCTGGCGCAATCAGCGTGCAATATGCAAGGGTGCGGTTGCGCATGGTCGTCTGCGAGTGTTTGTAGCAGACGCGGACCCACAGGTCCAGCAACGAGAAGGATCGTCTCTGACGTCGGTGCAACACCTCAGAGCAGCTCGCCCAGCGCCTCCAGGAACCGCAGGTTCTCCTCGGGCAGCCCGTAGGTGACGCGCAGGGCGGGCGTGGGGCTGCCGAGCGCTCCGCCGCCGCGGACCAGCACCCCGCGCTCGGCCAGGCCGCTCAGGATGTCGGCCTCGTTGCGCTCCTCGCCGAGGTGAAACCAGCAGAAGTTGGCCTGTGACTCGGCGGGCTCGATGCCCAGTGCGCGCAGGCGCTCATCGACGGAGATGCGCTCTGCGACGGTGCGGATGACGCGGTCCTCGACCGCGTACTGGTGGGACAGGGCCTCGGTGGCAGCGGCCTGCGCGAGCGCGTTGCAGAAGAACGGCTGGCGCACCTGGTCGAGCGCGCGCGGCAGCGCCTCGGAGCCGCACAGCGCGAAGCCCACGCGTAGCCCGCACAGGCCGTGAACCTTGGAGAAGGTGCGCAGCAGCACGAGGTTGGGGTGCTCATCAAGCAGGCCCAGCGAGGCATCGGCGTCATCGGCGGTGTTGAACTCGCAGTAGGCCTCATCGAGTATCACGCACACGTGGCGGGGCACCTGCGAGAGGAAGTCCGCGATGTCGGCGAGCGCCACAGCGGTGCTGGTGGGGTTGTTGGGGTTGCACACGATCACCAGTCGCGTGGCCACGGTGATCTCTGCGAGCATCGCCTCCAGGTGGTGGCGCTCTGATTCATCCAGCGCCACCGTCACCGCGCGCGCGCCGGAGGCGGCGCTCAGGTGCGGGTAGACGGAGAAGGACGGCCACGCGTACACGAGCTCGGCCCCCGGCTCCAGCAGCGCCTCGCCCGCCGCCAGCAGGATGTCGCAGGAGCCGTTGCCGATGGCGATCCGCGACGCGGGCACGCCGTAGCGCTCGCTGAGGCGCTTGCGCAGCACCGAGTTGCTGGGGTCGGGGTAGCGGTTGAGCGAGGACAGCGCGTGCTCGATCGCCTCGCGCACGGCCGGCAGCGGCTCGAATGGGGACTCGTTGCTGGCCAGACGCACCAGCGGCGCGTCCTGGGCGTAGCCGCCCGCGGCGGGGTAGACGGGGATGCGCGCGATGCGCTCTGAGAACTCGATCGCCATCGCCCTATTCTGCCGCGAGCGCAGCGCGCGTGCGGAATCCCGTGCTATTGCGCCGCGTTTAAGTCCGCGCGCAGCGCCTTGGCGGCGCCCAGGTACACGTGCGCGGGGGCATGCTCGGCGTCGGCGTAGTAATGAATGAGGACCCTGATCACGCGCGGCATCGACCCCGGCACGGGGATCTCCCGTGCGCACAGCAGCGGCACGCCCTCGAAGCCGAGAGCGCGGGCGGCGACCGCGGGGAAGTCTGCGTCGAGGTCGTCGGTGACGGTGAAGATGCAGCTCACAACGCTCTCGGGCCCGAGCTCGTTGCGGCGCATGATCTCCTGCATCAGCTCGGCGGTGGCGCCCAGGATCTCCTGAGAGCCGTTGCGCTCCACGCTGATGGCGCCGCGCAGGGCGAAGAGTCTCATCGCAGGCGATTCTGTCAGAGGCACAGCGAGCGCAGGCGCTCGACCTCGCGCGCGCTCAAGCGCCTGTGGCCGCCTGGCGCGAGCGCGCCCAGCCGCTGCGGGCCGAAGCCCACGCGCTGCAGCGCGAGCACGCGGTGACCCACCGCCTCGCACATCCGCCGCACCTGCCGATTGCGGCCCTCATGGATGGTGATCTCGATCTCGTGCTCGCCCACGCGCCGCACCTGCGCGGGAGCGGTGAGCCCGTCCTCCAGCTCCAACCCGTGGCGTAGCCGCGCGAGCGATGCTGCGCTGGGCGGGCCACCCGCGAGCCGCGCGCGGTAGGTCTTGGGCACCTCGAAGCGTGGGTGGGTGAGGCGGTTGGCGAGCTCGCCGTCGTTGGTCAGCAGCAGCAGCCCGCTGCTGTCGATGTCCAGCCTGCCCACGGGGTAGAGGCGCAGCCCCTCTGCGGGCACCAGCTCGAGCACGGTGGGACGCCCGTGGGTGTCGCGCGCGGTGGACACCACGCCCACGGGCTTGTTGAGCGCATACAGCACCCGCGGCTCCGGCCCCTGGAGCGCGCGTCCGTCCACCGCCACGGCGCTGTGCTCGTCAACGTCGCGCGCGGGGTCGGTGACGGTCTCGCCCGCCACCGTGACGCGGCCGGCGGCGATCATGGCCTCGGACGCACGCCGGGAGGCCACGCCGGCGTGTGCCAGGTACTTGACCAGTCGCATGGCTGCCAACATAGTCGGGCGATGGATCTGCAGCTACTCGATCAAGCGCTCGCCGAGCGGGGCGAGCCTGCGTTCCGCGCGCGCCAGGTGTGGCAGTGGGCGGCGCGTGGCGCGGGCGGCTTCGATGAGATGACCAACCTTCCCGCCGCCCTGCGTGAGGCGCTGGAGCGGGAGGTGCCGTTCTCCAGCGTGGAGGTGCGCGAGCAGGCGCATTCCAGCGACGGGACCGTGAAGGCGCTGTTCGCCACGGCCGACGGCCGGCCGGTGGAGGCGGTGCTGATGCGCTACCGCGAGCGTCCCGGCGCGAGCGGCGGGGGCCGGCGCTCGATCTGCGTGTCCTCGCAGTCGGGCTGCCCGCTGACCTGCACGTTTTGCGCCACCGGCTCGATGCGCTTCGGGCGCAACCTCACCGCCTCTGAGATCCTCGACCAAGCGCTGCACTTCAGGCGCATCGAACCGATCGACCACTGCGTGTTCATGGGCATGGGCGAGCCGATGATGAACCTCGACGCGGTGCTGGGCGCCTGCGAGCGCCTTCCCGACATCGGCATCACGCACCGGCGAACCACGATCTCGACCGTGGGCTGGATCCCCGGGATCCAGCAGCTCGCCGACTCGCCCATGCCAATCCGGCTGGCGCTCTCGCTGCATGCCGCCGAGAGCTCGCTGCGCTCGGAGCTGATGCCGGTCAACGACCGCTATCCCCTGGCGGAGGTGATCGAGGCCTGCCGCGCCTTCTACGCGCGCAAGCGCCGTCGCGTGTTCATCGAGTACGTGATGCTGGCGGGCGTCAACGACCGCTACGAGCAGGCGCTCGCGCTCGCGCGGCTGCTGGGCGCGGGCCGCTCTCGAACCAGGGCGCCGGCTCCCGGCCCGGCGGGCGCCCTCGTGCGCGATGCGCGCATGTTCAAGGTCAACCTCATCCCCTACAACCCCAGCGGGTCGCGCTATGAGGGCTCGGGCCGCGACTCGATCGCGGCGTTCCGCGCTGCGCTCGAGGAGCACGGCGTCGATGCCACCGTTCGCCTCACACGCGGGCGCGACATCGCAGCAGCGTGCGGACAGCTCGCCGCGGGTGGCGCCGCCGCCAAGGTCGCCGCGGTGTGAGCATCGCCCGGCGGGCGGCGCTCGGGAGCGTCGCCCGTGCGCGTGCTCGTGAGCGTTGCAGCCCGGGCCTACCCGGGCTGGGGCCCGCCGCCGGCGCGGGCCTCGCCTGCGCGCAGCAGGCGCTCGCGCAGGTCGGCCTGCTCCTGCGGGGTGGGGTCCCAGTGGGCGACGTCGGGGAGCTCATCCAGCGAGCGCAGGCCGAACAGCTTGAGGAACTGGGTGGTGGTGCGGTAGAGCACCGCGCCGAACTGCGAGCGGCCGGCCTCCTCGACCAGGCCGCGCTCGAGCAGCGTGCCCGAGGCGGAATCCGCTGACACGCCGCGGATGCGGGTTATCTCAGGTCGCGAGATTGGCTGCAGGTAGGCCACGATGGCAAGCGTCTCGGCCTGCGCGGGCGTGAGCGTGGATGCTCGAGGACGGCTGAACAGCCGCCGCGCAGCGTCCTCGGAGTCGGGGTCGCTGGCGAGCGTGAAGCCACCGGCCAGCTCGCGCAGCTGGATGCCGCGGCGACCGGGCGCGTACTCCTCGCCGAGCAGCGCCAGCGCTGTCTGCACGGCGCCCTCGCCCGCCTGCGTGGCCTCCGCGAGCTCCGCGGGGCTCAGCGGATCAGCAGATAGGAACAGCAGCGCCTCCACGGTGCGCGCCAGCGCGGGCGCGCTCTCCTCGCTGCGCGCCGGCGACGGCGCGCCCTCCTCGCCGGCGGCGTGCTCGGCGGCGCTCAACCGGCCGCCCCCACGCCGAGGCGCCGGGGCGCGGCGGGCTCACCCAGCGCGGCCGGCTCGCTATGCGAGGCGGCGCGCACGGCGATCTCGCCGAAGCTCTCATCCTGGCGCCAGTCGGCCTCGCCGCGCTTGTAGAGCTCGAGCAGCGCGAATAGCGTGACGGCCACGGTCATGCGGTCGGCGCCGCTGACGGCCTCATCGAAGCTGAAGCTGCCGCGTCGCAGCAGGCGGCGCAGGTGCGAAAGGCGCTCGGTGAGCGACACGCGCGCAACGGCGATGTGGCGCACGTTGATGGTGGGCGGCATCAGCAGCAGGCGCCCGATGGCCTCCCCGAGCGCCTGCGGATCCTGGCGAGCTGCGCCCGCGGCGTCCTCGGCGGGCACGATCGCCCGGCGCAATTGGGCGGGCAGCGGCGCGGAGCGGAAGCGCACACCGGCCTCGGCCTCGAGCAGCCCGCCGAGGTGCGTGGCGGCGGCGCGGTAACGGCGCGCGTCGAGCATCCGTGCGAGCAGCTCCTCGGCGGCTTCTTCGGGCTCGATGTCGAGCAGCTCCTCCTCCTCGCCGCGGAGGATCAGGCGGGACTTCAGCTCGAGCAGCGCGGCGATCAGCACGATGAACTCGGTGGCGGTCTCCAGGTCCAGCTCGCCGCGCTGCTCGAGATGGTCGAGGTAGGCCAGCACCACCTCGGCCAGCTGCAGCTCAAGCAGATCGACCTCTTCGCGCAGCACCAGCGTGAGCAGGAGGTCGAACGGCCCGCTGAAGACCTCGAGGTCCAGCTCCAGCTCGCCGAGCCGCAAATGGGCGCCCGCTGGCTCGGCAGTGTGCGCTTCGTTGCTCACCCGGGCACCGTACCGGCAGCTCCCGACGGGGCGCCGGCGCGCGCGGGCGGAGCGTCGCGCGGCGCGCCCACGCCCATCCGCAGACGCACCTCCGCGAGCGTGTGCTCGGCGATCGCGCGCGCCCGCTCGGCGCCGTCGGCGAGCGTGGCCTCGAGCGCATGCTCGTCGGCGCGCAGCTGCTGGTAGCGCTCGCGCACCGGCGCCAGGTAGTCGGTCACGGCGGCGGCCACCGCGGCCTTGAAGTCGCCGTAACGGGACTGCGCGAACTCCGCCTCGACGGCGGCGGGCGATATGCCGCGCACCGCGGCGAGGATGTCGATGAGGTTGCTCACGCCGGGCTTCTCCGGCGAGCGGCGCACCTCGCTGCCTGAGTCGGTGACCGCGCTCTTCAGCTTCTTCTCGATGGCGCGGGGCTCATCGAGCACGTACACGGTGCCCTGCTCGCTGCCACCGGTGGTGGACATCTTGCGGGTGGGGTCCTGCAGGTCCATGATCCGCGCGCCCACCTCGGGAATGCGGTGCTCGGGCACTACCAGCACATCCTCCCCGGCCCCGAAGCGCGCGTTGAAACGACGGGCCACGTCGCGCATCAGCTCCAGGTGCTCGCGCTGGTCCTCGCCCACCGGCACCTCATCGGCGCGGTAGGCAAGCACGTCGGCGGCCTGCAGCACGGGATAGAGCAGTAGCCCCGCAGAGACGAGCTCGCGTTGGGCGAGCTCCTTGTCGCGGAACTGGTGCATGCGCTGCAGGCGGCCGAGCTCGGTGACGCTGGAGAGCAGCCACGTGAGCTCGCTGTGCTCGCTGACGTCGCTCTGGCGAAAGAGAATGCAGCGCGCGGGGTCCAGGCCCGCGGCGAGCAGGATGGCGGCGGTGTCGTACAGGCGCTCGCGCAGCTCCGCCGGCTCGTAGGCCACGGTGATGGCGTGCAGGTCCACGATGCAGAAGATGCCCTCACCGCGCTCCTGGCTCTCCACGTACTGAGCGATGGCGCCGATGTAGTTGCCGAGGTGCTTGCGCCCGGTGGGCTGGATGCCGGAGAAGATGCGCACGGAGGTAGGAGCAGCCCTACTCGATGGTCTCGCGGATGACGGGGCGCTTGGCGGCGCCGACCTCATCCAGTCGTCGCACCGGCGTGGTGTAGGGCGCCTCGCGCGCGAGTTGGGGATCCTCGGCGGCCTCCCGGAGGATCGCTGCGATGGCCTCGGCGAACGCGTCGAGCGTCTCCCTGGTCTCGGTCTCGGTGGGCTCCACCATCAGCGCCTCGTCCACCAGCAGGGGGAAGTAGACGGTGGGCGGATGGAAGCCGAAGTCCAGCAGCCGCTTTGCGAGGTCGAGCGTCTTCACGCCCAGCGCCCGCTTCATGGGCCCGCCGGAGAGCACGAACTCGTGCATGCACAACTCGCCGTAGGCGAGCGGCAGGTACTGCGCCACGCCCTCGTCCTTCAGCCGCGCGAGCAGGTAGTTGGCGTTCAGCACGGCGGTCTCTGAAGCGTCGCGCAGGCCGTCGCCGCCGAGCGAGCAGATGTAGGCGTAGGAGCGCACGAAGCAGCCGTAGTTGCCGTGGAAGCCGCGCAGCCGGCCGATCGACTGCGGACGGTCCTCATCGAGCGCGAAGCTGCCGTCCTGCCTGCGCGCGACGGTGGGAACGGGCAGAAACGGCGCGATGCGGTCGGACACCGCGATGGGGCCCGATCCGGGGCCGCCGCCGCCGTGGGGCTGGGTGAAGGACTTGTGCAGGTTGAAGTGCACGATGTCGAAGCCCATGTCGCCGGGCCTTGAGAGGCCCATCACGGCGTTGAGGTTGGCGCCGTCGTAGTAGAGCGTGGCGCCCACCCCGTGCACTATCTCGGCGATCTCGGCGATGTTGGGGTCGAACAGGCCGAGCGTGTTGGGGTTGGTGAGCATCAGGCAGGCGACGTCTGAGTCGGCCTTGGCACGCAGATCCTCGATGTCCACGCCGCCTTGCTCGTTGGTCTCGACCTTGACCACCTCCAGGCCCGCCATGGTGACGGTGGCGGGGTTGGTGCCGTGGGCGGTGTCGGGCGTGAGCACCTTGAGGCGGGACTCGCCGCGGTGCTCGTGGTAGGCGCGCGTGAGCAGCACCCCGGCGAGCTCGC
>Ga0210403_10000679_pt1 | contig 34681 bp, 24 predicted proteins | sample IncBWC19MmetaG_FD_150863 | JGI IMG/M metagenome (GOLD analysis project Ga0210403, IMG submission 150863) | Forest soil microbial communities from Barre Woods Harvard Forest LTER site, Petersham, Massachusetts, United States - Inc-BW-C-19-M | ecosystem: Environmental > Terrestrial > Soil >...
TCCTTCAGGCCCTTGATATTCCAGTCGGCAATGTGGGCCTTTTCGGGGCAGTACTCTTCGAGTTGCTCCGCAAGAATGGCCGCAACGTAATCCTCAAGGATCAGCTCTTTCTGGTCGGTGCCCTCGAGCAGACGACGCCGCAGGCCGTAAACAGCCTCACGCTGCTTGTTCATCACGTCGTCGTATTCGAGCAGGTGTTTGCGCGACTCGAAGTGTTGGGCTTCGACAGCCTTCTGCGCGGTCTCGATACGGCGCGTGATCATCCTCGACTCGATCGGCACGCCCTCTTCCATGCCCAGGCGCTGCAGCAGCGTCGAGACCCACTCTTTCGCGAAGATGCGCATCAGGTCATCTTCAAGAGCGAGATAGAAACGGGAAGATCCGGGATCGCCCTGGCGTCCAGCGCGTCCACGCAGCTGGTTATCGATGCGTCGGGACTCATGCCGCTCGGTGCCGAGAATGTGCAGGCCGCCGACCGCGATGACTTCTTCATGTTCCACATCGGTCTGCTTCTTGTATCGCTGGAAGGCATCGGTCCACTTGTCAGTCGGAACCGTGTACTCGTTCCCGTTGTAGTAGAAGAGGGAGGTCTGTCCGTCCTCCTGCGGGCCTTCGATCTTGCCCTGGGCTACTCGCAACTGCTGCGCAATTCCCTTCTTGACCATTTCCTGCTTGGCCATGAACTCAGGGTTGCCGCCGAGCAGAATATCGGTACCGCGGCCGGCCATGTTCGTTGCGATGGTTACTGCGCCTTTGCGTCCTGCCTGGGCGACGATCTCCGCTTCGCGCTCGTGGAATTTGGCGTTGAGCACCACGTGCTTGATGGCTTTCTTCTTCAGCAGCTCGGAAAGCCGTTCGGATTTTTCGACGGATGTGGTGCCGACCAGTACCGGCTGGCCTTTTGAAGCGAGCTGCTGGATTTCGTCCGCCGCCGCAAAATACTTTTCTTTCTCCGTGCGGTAGACGATATCTGCGTTCTCGATACGCCGCATCTCCTTGTTCGTTGGGATGACGACGACTTCCAGTTTGTAGATCTTGTCGAATTCCGTCGCTTCCGTCTCGGCGGTGCCGGTCATGCCAGCCAGCTTCTTGAACATGCGGAAGTAGTTCTGAAAGGTAATCGTGGCCAGCGTCTGATTTTCGCGCTCGATCTTGACGTTTTCTTTGGCTTCAATCGCCTGATGCAAGCCGTCAGACCAGCGGCGACCGGGCATCATGCGTCCAGTGAACTCGTCGACGATGATCACTTCTCCGTCTTTGATCACATATTCCACGTCGCGGCGATAGAGCGCGTGAGCTTTAATTGCGGTCTCAACGTGATGCTTTGTGCCCCAGTTCTCCGGATCGGCGATGTTGCCAATCCCAAGCAGCTTTTCGACCTTCTCCCAGCCCGAGTCCGAGACCGTGATATTGCGGTGCTTCTCGTCGATCACGTAATCGTTGGTGAGAACTTTCCTTTGTGGGTCGTCTCCAACTCGAGCAAGCTCGGTGAGCATCTCGTCCCGCTGCTCTGGAGGAATCTCTCCGGCGTCAAGTTGCTGGCGCAATTCGTCGGGACTCAACTCCTCGCCACGCACCAGCTTCGGGATGATTCGGTTGACGATGTAGTACTTGTCGGTGGATTCCTCGCTTGCGCCCGAGATGATGAGCGGTGTACGGGCCTCGTCAATCAGGATCGAGTCAACTTCGTCAACGATGGCGTAGTTGTGCCCGCGCTGCACGCAATCCCTGATGTCGAACTTCATGTTGTCGCGGCGGTAGTCGAAGCCAAATTCGTTGTTGGTCCCGTAGGTAACGTCTGCTGCGTAAGCGGCGCGGCGCTCTTCATCGTCGAGGTCGTGCACGATGACACCTACTGTCAGTCCCAGGAAGCGATACAACCTGCCCATCCATTCGGAGTCGCGCTTAGCCAGGTAGTCGTTGACGGTAACAACGTGCACGCCCCTGCCGCTCAGTGCATTGAGGTATACCGGAAGGGTGGCAACCAGAGTTTTACCTTCGCCGGTCTTCATTTCTGAAATCGTGCCGTTATGCAGCACCATGCCGCCAATCAACTGCACGTCAAAATGCCGCATGTTGAGCACGCGGCGTCCGGCTTCGCGGACTACGGCGAACGCTTCGACCAAAATGTCGTTCAGCGCTTCCTGCAGCGCGTCGTACTGCTCCTTTTCCATCCGCTTGATGCGGTCAAAATCGTCTTCGTCATCTTCTGGATCTGCCGCAGCGCCACTCCCGGCAGGGGGATTCCCGTTGCTGCCCCCCAACCGATTCAGCCGTTCCTGGATGCGCTTCCGGAACTCGTCCGTCTTGGCGCGCAATTCCGCGTCTGAGAGCTTCTGCATCTCGGGTTCGAGCGCGTTGATGGCCTGTACGTTGGGCCTCAGCGCCTTGATGACGCGCTCGTTCTTTGTCCCAAAAACCTTGCCTAGCAGTTTGTTGATCAACCGGAGGTCCTTCAGAGGGCAGAGTACGCCCGAATACTATCTCTAGAAGCCTAGCACATTAGATGCACCAGAGTTCCAGTGGGACTTTCGAGGCACCCCGCCATATAATGCTACCCAGGACAAAGGGGGCTCCATGACTCGACGCCTCTGCTCGCTACTCGTTCCGCTTCTTCTCCTCATCTCCGCGGCCAACGGAAAAGACAAGCATAAGTCGACGCTTCCGGAATACGTCCTGCGGGCACAAACCGTGCGGGTGGTCATTGATCCCAACGCCGGTGAACCTCTCGATCAACCGCAGGCCAACGCCCTCGCTCGCGACAATGTCGAAAAGGCGCTGATGGAATGGGGACGTTTTCGGCTGATGCTCGACGGCGGGGAATCTGACCTCGTAATCGTGATCCGCACCGGCGATGGCAGGATGTCGCGGCCGACCATGCGGGGGGGACCGATCGACCAGCGTCCGGGCATCGGACAGTCCACCGATAGCGACATACGCATTGGAGCGCAACAGGGGCAACCGCCACCGCTAGGTGGACCTGGCAGTTATCCGCAAGACCAGCGACCGCGAATGGGCACCGAGATCGGGCCGAGCGAAGACGCGTTCGAGGTCTATCGCGGGGGGAGCAATGATCCTCTCGACTCGCCGCCGGTCTGGCGTTACATCAAGAAGGACTGCCTGCGCCCTACCCCGCATGTTCCTGCGGTGGAAGAATTTCGCAAGGCTATGGCCGACGCCGAAAAGCCGAAGGTACCGAAGAACCCGTAAGTCGGCCTCTGACGAATAACGTAGTCTGCAGAACACTGCGTCCGTGTGGCTTTTTCCTGTAATATTCCCCACGACCCATGCCCACGTTCTACGACCGTTTTCTGGAGTGCGCCCAGCGCTGGCCGAATAACGTCGCACTCGAACTCCAACGTCACGACCACCTCGAAAGCTGCACCTACGGTGAACTGCAAAGCTGGGCCCAGTCCATCGGGCGCTGGATCACTGAAAACAATTTCGCTGCCGGATCCCGGCTGGCGATCCTTGCCGACAACCATCCGCGGTGGGTCGCGACGTATCTCGGCATCATCGCGTCTGGCTGCGTTGCAGTTCCGCTGGACACAGCCTTGCATGACGACCAAGTGGTCAAACTCCTGAGAGACAGCGGGGCTTCCGCGGTATTTGTAGACGTAAAGCATGTCCCAGTCACACGGCGGGCTGTGAGCGAGCTAAAAGTCGGGCTGATCTTGACCGACCCCGACCGCATGGCTGCTGAGACTGGCGACGATCGTTTCCTCGCCAATCTGCCGGAGATCTTCAAAGCAGGTCCGGGCTCGTTCAAGCCGGTAGCGGTGAAAACCGACGACCTCGCTTCCCTGCTCTACACGTCCGGTACAACAGCCGATCCCAAGGGCGTAATGCTGACGCACGGCAACTTCCTTGGCGAAGTAGATGCCGTATTCAACTGGGTCGACATCGGCCCCAATGACGCGCTTCTCGGCCTCTTGCCGTTATTCCACGTGCTGGCTCTGATGGCGAACTTGCTCTTGCCGCTGGTCAAAGGATCGAGAGTGGTTTATCTGGAAACCCTCAATACCACGGAACTGCTGAAGGCGCTGCAGGAGCGAAACATTACGGCTTTTGCCGTCGTGCCGCAGTTCTTCTATCTGATTCACGAGCGAATTTTTCAGGAAATCAGGAAGCGTGGCACCGTAACGCAGAAAATCTTTGCCGCGATGGTGATGCTCAATCGCACGTTGCGGAAGGTAGGCCTCAACGCGGGGCCCATTCTTTTTGGCAAGATTCATCACACCCTTGGCCCCAAAATGCGCTACCTCGCGACCGGGGGATCGCGCTTTGATCCGGCTATCGCGCAGGATTTCTATGATCTCGGCATCGACGTGATGCAGGCTCTGGGACTGACCGAGACGGCCGCCGCCATCTACGTCAACACCCCGGACGACATTGTCATCGGCTCGTGCGGCAAAGCCATGAAGGGCGTCGAAGGCAAGATCATCGATCCGCAGCCTCAGGAAGACGGAGGCGCCGCTGTGGGCGAACTCGCGGTCCGTGGACCGGTCGTGATGAAGGGATATTGGAACCGTCCGGATGCAACAGCGGCGGTGATGAAAGACGGATGGTTCCTCACGGGCGATCTCGGCTATTTCGACTCGAAAGGCCATCTGTTTCTTACCGGACGCAAGAAGGAAGTCATCGTCCTCAGCAACGGCAAAAATGTCTATCCAGAAGAGATTGAAGCCTACTACCTGAAGTCGCCGTTCATCAAGGAAATCGCCGTGATGGGACTGGAAGGCAAGCCGGGCGAGGAACGCGACCGCCTGCACGCCGTGATCGTTCCCAACTTCGACGAACTCAAGAAGCGCAAGATCGTCAACGCCAAAGAAGTCATCCGCTTCGACATCGAAGGCCTTTCCCCGCAGATCGCCACGACCAAGCGAATCAGCAGCTACGAGATCTGGCAGGACGATCTGCCCCGCACGACCACGCGAAAGATCAAACGCTTCGAGGTTCAAAAGCTCGTAAAAGCAAATCAGGCAAAAAAGCTCAACGACGATTCCGAACTGCCCGCGGAAAAGCCTCTTACTCCCGAAGAGTCCGCGTGGCTCGAAAATCCGGATGTTCAACGCGGCCTCAAGATCGTACGCGAAAATTCGCACTCCGCTCCGCCGAATCTGCGGCCCACCAACAGCCTGGAGCTCGATCTCGGACTCGACTCCATGCAACGAGTCGAGGTGCTCAGCCGCCTGGAAGAGGAACTGGGCGGCAATGTAGAGGAATCTCGACTTGCTGAGATCTATACCATTCGCGACCTGATTGACGCCGTCCTGCAGAGTGCGGCCAGCGGGGACGGAAAGCCAGCGGCGCGGCCCGCCTTTGCCGGATGGAAAGCCATTCTGGCCGAAGACCCCGACGACCCAGAAGTCTTGGAGTTGGCGCGCCCTGGTCATTTCAAAACCACGTTCTGGTCTCTGGTGTTTCGGCTGATGCAGGTGATCTCGCTCGATTTGTTCGACCTGAAGGTGAGTGGTATTGAGAAACTGCCAAAGAGTGGCCCTTACCTTCTGTGCTCAAACCATCAGAGTTACCTCGACCCTCTTGTTCTCGGGAGCACATTGCCATCGGATCTGTTCCCGCGGCTCTTCGCCGTCGGGACGAGTGAAATCTTCGGTGAAGGATTCATGCGCCCGCTGGCGCGTTCTCTCAATGTCGTGGTGGTCGATCCCGATGCGAATCTCGTGTCTGCCATGCGAGCCGGAGCATTTGGCCTCCGAAATGGGAAGGTGCTGATTCTGTATCCCGAGGGCGAACGATCCATCGACGGCACGCCTCGCATCTTCAAGAAAGGCGCGGCCATCCTCTCCATACACCTGCAGGTACCGATCGTTCCGATCGCGATTGAAGGTTTTTACGACGCTTGGCCGCGCAACAAGCCGTTTCAGGGATTCAAGCCGCTGAGGATTGTGTTTGGAGATCCCATCGTGCCTCCCGCAGAAAGCGAGGCATCAGAAGAAGCCTACGCGAAACTCACCGCGGTGATGAAGTCTCGTGTCGTGACCATGTGGGAAGGTCTTCGCGAGAACGCCTGACGGTTTCACGCGACGTAACATTCATTGCAGTTCACTCTACTTCGCGCGCGGATGCGTCCGGTCGTAGACTTGCAGCACGTGCTTCATGGAAAGTTGGGTATAACGCTGGGTTGTAGCCAAGCGCTCATGACCGAGCAGTTCCTGGATCGCGCGCAGATCGGCGCCCTCTTCCAGCATGTGGGTGCCGAATGCATGCCGTAGCGTATGAGGATGAACATCGGGCGAGAGGCCCTTTGCGACGGCAATTTTCTTGATAATGCGCCCCACGCTGCGTGTCGTGAGTCGCCCGCCGCGTTGGTTGATCAAGAGCGCGTTGGAATTTTTGCGGGTCTCGGACAATAGTGCCTGTCGAACTTGAAGATAAGGGGACAGCGCGCCCTTCACGGAATCGCCGAACGGAACGTAGCGTTCCTTCTTCCCTTTCCCGCGAATCAGAATGGCCTCTGCGCTCAGGCGGATATCGTCGAGGTTGATTCCGGTTAGCTCTGAGTTGCGGATCCCGCAACCGTAAAGCAATTCCAGCATGAGCCGATCGCGCTCCGGGAAAGAAGCGGTCTCGGGCATCTGGCCGTCGAGCACGAAGTTCATCTCTTCAATCGTGGGCACGCGCGGGAGTTTCTTCGGCAACTTCGGCGTGGCGACGAGCTTCGCGGGATTCTGGTCAACCTCGCCCTCTTGAGCCAGCCATCGGTAGAGCGAGCGCACAGCAGCCAGGGAGCGAGCCACAGAAGTTTTGCCCAGGCCTTTTTCATAAAGCTGAGAAAGAAATCCGCGAATCGCGATGTGGTCGATCTGTTTCCAGTTGCGCGACCCGGCGTAGGCAGAGAAATTCGCCAGGTCGCCGGTATAGGCCTTGATCGTGTGCTGCGAGGAATTCTTCTCTCGCAGATGCCGGAGGAAATCCACGACTGCTTTACGGACGATTGTGTCTGCTCTGACCATTTCCTTTCGTCTTATCATCCTGAGCAAAGCGAAGGACCTATGTAGTCTGCCGCGATCTCATCTTGCCTTCGCCCTCGGATGATGCTTCTGATACACACTGCGCAGCCGATCAAGCGCGAGATGCGTGTACACCTGCGTTGTCGAAATATCGACATGTCCTAGAATCGTCTGCACAGTACGCAGGTCTGCGCCATTTTCGACCATATGTGTGGCGCAAGAGTGTCGTAGCATGTGCGGGGATGCATGCCTTCCCGAGGCCGCAGAGGCCTGCCCAACCATCTGCCAAATACGTTGCCGGGTCAGCTTGCGGCCACCCTTTGCGATAAACAAAAACGGTGATGTCCTCGATATCGGCGCGCTCATGGCACTTGTCATCCTGAGAGGAGTTGTTCGATGCGAAGCGGAGGACAATGGAGTCGAAGGATCCCTGCCCTTCTTCCCTTCCCTTCTGGCAGGCTTCAACAGCTTGGGTCGCCCTTGGGTCAGGTACTCGGTCAGCGCGTCCTGTGCGGGTCTTCCCAGCGGCACAATGCGCTCTTTGTCGCCCTTACCGCGCACCAGCATGTAGCCCGCTTCCAATTTCAAGTCTTCCAGCGTCGCAGTGACTAACTCAGAAACACGCAAAGCTCCTGCATAGAGCAATTCCAGCATGGCGCGATCGCGCAATGCCAGAGCCGCCGAATCCTGCCTGCCTGCTTTCGACGTGTGACCTGGCGCAGCCAAGGTCGCTTCGACCTCATCTCGCGCCAGAGACTTGGGCAAAACCTTCCACTGCCGGGGCGATTCGATGTTCAACGTCGGATCGTGCGCGATTTTTTTGTCGAGCAGCAGGTAGCGATAGAGATGCCGTAGCGCCGACAGCTTTCGACCGACGCTGCGCCCATCCACTCGATTCGAGAACAGCTGCTGAAGAAACTCGCGCACGTCTTGGCGGCGCGCCGTCATCAGGAGCCGCTTCCGTTTCTCGATAAACTCCGCAAATTGTCCGATGTCGGTGGTATAGGCCGCTATCGACAGCCGCGCCAGCCCCTTCTCGATTCGCAGATAGTCGAGAAATCCCGAGAGCACGCGCGCATTGGCCTCAGAAGCCATACAGGAAAAGAGTTTTATTATGCGCGGTATCGGACGCTGGGAAAAGTGCCAAACAGGATGCAGACCAACCCGTCGTAGAGACGTAGCTTGCACGTCTCTCTCACCACATCACCAGCCGGTAGTAAGCAGTCGATGCGCCGCCCGGCTCCCGCACTTCTGGTATTTATCGTAAGCGCCAGCCGCCCGGTCACGGACCTGCGCGCGATTCTCTGCCGCGATCCAGCCGTCCAGCGCGCTTTTCAGTGTGTACGCTTCGGGAGCCATCAATCCGGTTGTCCACAACAGCGGATAAGCCCCGCTGGCCCGTACCGCCTCGCCGAAAAATTGCTTACTGGCGCACGCCAGCACGATGGCCTCGCGGTGACTTGCATCCTTCTGCTGTGGATAGTGAGAAATTTGAAAGTCCATCAGCCCATCGTGACCAATGTACGCCAGGAGAGTTGCGCCGCCATGTGCCGGCAAATTCACGGCGGTAGAGGTTGGTTGGACGGATAGACTCACCGTATCTGCACCACCCCCGGCGGCAGAATCAAGAAAATCCCAGATCGCTTGCTTGATTTCGATTCCCCGATAAGCATCGGAGATCAGATAGACGTTCGCAGTTCGATATTTGAATATGCACCGCTCAAGAATCGCTACCTTCGGCTTTTGAACACAAGTAAGCCGCTCCCACTCCGACGAGCGTGAGAAGAACGTCTTCACGCCGTAGGCTGATCCCCAATACAGGTTGCGCGCCGCATCTTCGCCGTTGCCCAATGTGGCAGGCACGGGAACAATCCCCTGATGCTGATTGTCGGCAAGCGCGACGAATACATGGACCGTGCGGAGTTTCGGGTCTTGAGCGTGGGCATGCACCGCGAACGCGAGAACCGATGCTACTATTGCAGCCGTCGCTCGGCGCATCAGCTTCCCTCCGGGCCGTTCACTTCCCGCAGCACTTCGACCGCATATAGCGCGCCTTGTGGCGTTTCCTCGTGCTTGAAGTAGACGAATACGTTCCGCCCTTCCGCGATATGCTCCCGCAAGCGATCCACCATCGCACGCCGCTCATCTCCGGTATAGGTCGGCTTACGAAAGCGATAGTAGGCGAATGCTGCGGTCACGACGTCGGGAGTGGTTCTGGTCTCGGTCTCGGCGACGCATAATCCCGCATTTGCGGATTTCAGCAGTTCCCAAGTTGCATCGCTGAACCACGAGTCGTGCCGAAACTCAAAAGCCGTCGGAACTGCACGCGGAAGAATGGATAGAAAGTCCCCGAGCAATGCCGAGTCCGCCTTCAGATTGGGAGGAAGTTGAAACAAAACCGGCCCCAGTTTCCCTGCGGCGGCGAGAGGCTCAATCGTCGCCAGGAATCGGGAGACAAATTCCTCCGTTCCCTTCAGCCGTTTGATATGTGTGATGACCTGGTGCGCCTTCACGCCCAGGCGAAAATGCGCGGGGGTTTCTGCCAACCAATTCTGAATCGTCGTTTCTTTTACCAGCTGGCGGAAGGTGAAATTCACTTCCACCGTGTTGAGTTTGGTGGCGTAGTATCCCAGGAATTTCTTCTGGGCCAGCTTCTCAGGGTAGAAATCGGGCTTCCAAGTCGGATAAGCCCAGCCTGAAGTTCCTGCGAAAAGTTGCGCCATGATGTCGAGATTCCAGCGCCCTTGAGAATAGACCGGGATTATACCTTGGCGCGCTTCTTGCGTGCGGCCGGCTTCTTCGCGGATTTCTTCGAGGCTGGTTTGCGGAAAGGATGATCCTCGTCCGCCTCTGCCGCGATCTCAATCGGTTCGGGCGCCTGAGCCACCGCCGCAGCTTTCAGATCCGGTAACTTCTGCTTCAATTCGAGCACCGGCTCGAATAGATCCCCCATCTTCTCGAACCGAGCAATCGTTTGGGAGGACTCGAACACCAACAATCCTGCGTCTTTCTTCTTCAGCGTGCGCTCTACCTCGTCCCATGTGACCGGCGTAGACACCGTTGGACGCTCCCGCGCTCGCAACGAATATAGTGCGATCGTCGTCTTATGCTCGTCGTTCTGGCTCCAGTCGACGAACACCTTTCCGGTGCGAATGTTCTTTTTCATGTCAGACACGACAAGCTCCCGGTGCTCCTGCTCCAGCAACTGGGCCAGGGCATGAGAAAAGAGTTTGGTCGCTTCAAACGTCGTGGGCGTATTCAGTGGTATATAAAGCTGAAGGCCCTTCGATCCGGAAGTCTTAGGAAAGCTCTGCAATCCGAGATGCTCGAAGATCTCCCGCAGCCAGATCGCCACCTGGCAGCACTGCACGATGTTCGCCGGTGGCCCGGGGTCGAGATCAAACACCATCACCGTCGGGCATGTAATGTCTGTTGCGAGAGCCAGCGACGGGTGCAGTTCGAGTGCGGCCAGATTCGCCAGCCAGATCAGGGTCGCCAGATCATCGCAGAGCACGTAGTGAACGGTGCGCCGGTTCCGTCCGCTCCAGACGGGGACTGTCTTCACCCAATCCGGCTTGTGCATGGGAGCGTTCTTTTCGAAGAATGGCTCGCCCTCCACGCCATCGGGATAACGCTTGCGTGTAAGGGCGCGACCGTGCAGATGGGGAAGGATAGCCGGCGCGATCCGCGCGTAATAGTCGATGACGTCCTTCTTGGTGAAACCGGTGGCTGGATAGAGAACCTTTTCCAGGTTCGAGACCTTCAGAGTCCTGCCCTGAATTTCGACAGTTGAGTCAGTCACGTGCGCTCCGCCCTGCCATTTTGCCTGATATTCCGCCATGTGCAAAATACAGGGTTGATCCTAACTCTGCCGTCCTGGGTCGTGGTCGGCCGTTTGACAACGCCCCCGCCACCCACGTACTTTCAAACTTCTGCCCTGCTGGCCCGTCCAAAGACTATGTTCTTTGCAAAAATGTCCGCCCAGCCGTCGGAGGTTCGATGAAATACTCCTGTCTTAAAGGCGCTCTTCTACTGCTCCTTCTTTCCACCGTTGCTCTGGCACAGGACGTCGCCTCCTTCAAGAAGCGCGTCACGGTCAAGAAACTCGGCAACGGACTGACCCTCATCATCTGTGAGCGTCCCGAAGCGCCCGTATTCTCGTTTTTCACCCTGGTAGACGCTGGTTCGACCCAGGACCCGATGCGCGCCACCGGGCTAGCCCACATGTTCGAGCATATGGCGTTCAAGGGGACTGACAAGATCGGAACGACCAACTATTCCGCTGAAAAGCTCGCGCTGGAAAAAGTGGAGGTCGCCTATGCGGCCTATATCAAAGAGCGGGACAAGAGCGTAGGCCAGGATGCGGCCAAGCTCAAGCAACTTGAGAAGGCCTGGCAAGATGCGATAGCCGGCTCGGACAAGTACGTCGTCCCTAACGAGTTCGGAAAAATCGTCGAGCAGAATGGCGGTGAAGACATGAATGCCTTCACCAACTACGACGAGACTGCGTACCACTACTCTTTTCCCGAGAATCGCCTGGAACTCTGGGCCTATCTTGAATCCGAGCGCTTCCTCCATCCCGTGATGCGGGAATTCTATAAAGAGCGCAACGTGGTCATTGAAGAACGCCGCATGCGCACCGACAGCAATCCCTTCGGGCGGCTGCTTGAGCAGTTCACGGAAGAGGCTTTCGCGGCACATCCCTACCATCGGCCTACAGTCGGCTGGATGTCCGATCTCAATCACTTCTCCGCTACCGACGCACAGAAGTTTTTTGACACCTACTACATCCCATCGAACATGGTGGTGGCGATAGCCGGTGATGTGAAAGCTGCGCAAGCATTACCGATCCTCGAGAAATACTTCGGGCGGCTGCCTACCCGCCCGGATCCCGACGAGGCCACCACCACGGAACCTCCGCAAAACTCCGAGCGCCGCGTCGTGCTGAAGGACATGTCGCAGCCAATTTACATCGAGGGCTATCACCGGCCCGACTACCGCAGCAAAGACGACGCTGTATTCGACGCCATTACCGACCTTCTCTCGGAAGGCCGCACCTCGCGACTCTACCGCTCTCTGGTACGAGACAAGAAGATTGCTTCATTTTCCGAGGGCTTCACTGGATATCCTGGCATCAAGTATCCGCATCTCTTCGCGTTTCTCGCGGTTCCCTTACCCGGCCATAAGCCGCAGGAAATTGGCGATGCGATTCACGCTGAAATCGAGCGCCTCAAGAAAGAAGACATCAGCGACGACGAGTTAAAGATGATCAAGACCCGCAGCAAAGCCAATCTGATCCGAGGCCTGGCCGATAACGGCGGACTGGCCACCCAAATGGCGACTTACCAAACACGTTACGGGGATTGGCAAGAGTTGTTCCGCTCTGTGGATCGCATCGATGCGGTAACGAAGGCGGATATACGGCGCGTAGCGAACGAAGTTTTCGTCGATACCAACCGCACCGTGGGAGTCATCGAGAACGCCCCCGGTGGTAGAGGCTCGCCCGGCGCTGAACAAGGGAGCGGCGCTGCCGATCAGGGAGGTGCGCAATGAAGAGGAACGTCCTGGGTTTCTTCTTGGCCGCTGCCGTGCTTGCGCCACCGCACTTCGTTTCTGCGCAAGCCACGTGGAAGCAGATTCCGATTCCTCCCTTGCATTCTTTCAAACCGCAACAGCCCAAGCGCGTCGAACTTTCGAACGGCATGGTGATCTTCCTCCAGGAAGACCATGAACTACCCCTGATCGATGGCACCGCACGCATCCGCGGCGGCTCAGTCAACGAACCTGCGAATAAGACGGGCCTTGTCGACATCTTTGGCGAAGTCTGGCGTACCGGCGGCACCAAGACCCAGACCGGCGACCAACTTGACGATTTTCTCGAAGTGCGTGCCGCCAAGGTGGAAACTGGCCCAGGACCGGATTCCACCACGATCAGCTTCTCCTGCCTCAAGGGCGACCTTGACGACGTTTTCAAAGCTTTCCAGGACGTACTGCAAAATCCGGAATTCCGCGATGACAAGATCGATATCGCCAAAAAGGGCGAGGAAGATAGCATCTCCCGGCGAAACGACGATGTGGGAGGGATCACTCACCGTGAGGCCACCAAACTCGCTTACGGTGCCGATAATCCTTACGCACGCGTGCCCGAGTACGCCACCGTCGCTGCGATCACGCGCCAGGACCTGATCGACTGGCACAAGAAGTATGTTCACCCCAACGACATTATCCTCGGCATAAGTGGCGATTTCGATTCGGCGGCCATGGAGGCCCGACTGCACTCCGCCTTTGAATCCTGGCCCAAGGGAGAATCTTTCCCTCCGTTCCCGAAAAATGAATTGCAGTACACACCCGCCAAGGCCGGATACTATTTCGTCTCTAAAGAGGACGTGAACCAGAGCAACATCCGGATGGTTGCGCTCGGCACCACGCGCGACAATCCCGACTACTACGCGATCAGTGTTTTCAACGAAGCCTTCGGTGGCGGGTTTTCCTCCCGCCTCTTCAACGACATCCGCACCAAGCGCGGGCTGGCTTATGGCGTAGGTGGCGGCGTGGGAACGAACTTCGGCCATCAGGGCATCCTGCAAATTGCCATGAGCACCAAGAGTGAGAGCACGGTCGATGCGATTCAAGCGCTCGACGAAGACATCGATGATCTATCCAAGAAGCCGATCACTGAAGAAGAAATCAAGAACGCCAAGGATGCCATTCTGAACGCGTTTGTGTTTCGTCTTGACTCGCCCGACAAAATTCTTGGCGAGCGTATGGTCTACGAGTATTACGGGTATCCCCCCGACTGGCTCGACAAGTACCAGGACGAAGTCAAAAAGGTAACCGCTGCCGATGTGAACCGCGTCGCGGCTAAGTATCTGCACAAAGACCAACTGGCGAGGCTGGTGGTTGGTAACCTCAAGGAGTTCGGCAAGCCACTCTCGTCGCTCGGGGCGGTGAAGGACATCGACATCACCATTCCGCCTCCTCCGGGAGCGAAGCAGGATGAGAGTTCGAAACCCACAGCGTCGAATCCCGAGGGCAAGGAACTTGCTTCGAAAGTCGTCGCTGCCATGGGAGGCGAGGCAAAACTTTCTGCGGTCAAATCCGTCAAAACCGAGTTCACTATGACGCGGAAGACGCCACAAGGCGACCTTCCAATGCAAATGCAAACGACCATTGTGTACCCCGACCGTCTTCATGCCGAACTGCAAACTCCACAAGGCACCATGACGATCGTCGTAACACCCGATACGGGATTCGCCTCGATGGCCGGCATGGGCACACAGGCGATGCCTTCAGAGCAGAAGAGCGAGACTCTGGAGCAAATCAAGCGCGATCCCATCTTCATCGCGTCGCACTGGAAGGATCCGGATGTCTTCTTCCTTGCGGGAGGAACCGAGAAGGTGGGGGACATTGATGCCCGCATCGTTGACGTAAACGCAGCGGGCGCCGCAATCCGCTGGTTTGTGAATCCGGCAGATGGGCACATCCTGAAGGAAACTTATGTAACGCTTGGGCGAACCGGTCCCGCACAGGGCGAGACTGCCATGGATGACTGGAAGGCCATCAATGGGCTGACCATACCGCTCCAGCGAAAGAACAAGCAGAACGGAGAGGAAACCAGCGTGGTCGAGTATAAGAAGATCGAAATCAACCCGGCTGTGGACCCGACAATATTCGAAAAGCCCGCAGAGAAGGCGCCGGATAAACAGTAGCCGAACCCTGAATCAGGGAAGATCGCAGCTCTCAATCGCCGTATACTGTCCGCTGATGTCCACAGGCCCAACCATCTTCGAAGTCGGTACGACCGTCGGAGATTACCAAATCGTTTCTGTCATCGGCCGGGGCGGAATGGGCAAGGTCTTTAAGGTTCGCAACCTCCTTTCCGATCGCATCGAGGCCATGAAAGTTCTGCTCCCAGGTACGGACCCGCGTGCCGATCTGGTCGAGCGCTTTCTGCGCGAAATCAAAGTCGTCGCCGCTCTTGAGCATCCCAGCATCGCTTCCCTGAGAACCGCCCTTCGCGCCAACGATCAGATTCTCATGATTATGGAGTACGTTGAGGGAATGTCCCTCCACGCCCGCATGCTTCAGGGACCAATCGACACCCCTCGCGCAGTCCGCTTCATTCAGCAGGTGCTCGATGCCCTCGCATTCGCGCACCGCCGGGGCGTTGTGCACCGAGACATCAAGCCGTCGAACATTCTGGTTGCTCCCAACGACACAATCAAACTCACCGACTTCGGGATCGCGAGCCGCAGCGGAGATCCGCGACTCACCGGTGAAGGCGTTGCGCTAGGTTCGCTGTTCTACATGTCCCCGGAGCAAATGAAGGCTGAGGCCGTGGACGCGCGCTCCGATTTGTACTCAGTAGGAGTGACCCTATACGAGATGGTTACGGGACAGCCGCCCGTCCAGGGCACCAGCTTTTACAGCATCCTCAAGGCGCATATGGAAGGCAAGCCGCGTCCCGCAACCGAGCTGGCTCCGCATCTGTCGCCGGAACTCTCTCGTATCATCAGCAAATCTCTGGAAAAACTGCCGGAGGCAAGATTTCAGAGTGCCGGGGAATTTTATGCTGCGCTGAGCAGAGTCACCTTGGAGAGGCCGTCGATTTCAGACGCATCAAGGATGGTCAGCGGGCTCCCGTTATCTGACGCTGACGCTCCGACGGTCACCTTGCGAATCGAGGCGCCAGCCAGAGACGAGGCCACACCAACTCCGCCGGTGCCGCAGACATCGACCGCCTCGAAGTCATGGGATCCAGCAGTCCTGGAAAATGCGCGCAAGAATCTTGCTGTGTTCGTTGGTCCGATGGCCAAGTTTCTTGTCAGCCGCGCTGCAAAAAACGCCCACAGCGTGGCAGATCTTTATCAGGAGCTTGCCTCAGAAATCGCCAGCCCTAAAGACCGCGAAAAATTCTTGCGCTCCCAGCCTCTCTAGTGCTGCTACTGCTGTTCCAGCATGCGGATCGCTTTCACTAAACTCAGGTACATGCGGTTAAACGACTCGGCCAGCTGCGAAATTTCGTCCGAACCCTTGATCGCGAGTTCCGGCACGCTGAGATCGCCTTTGCTGATCAGGTCCGCAGCCTTCGACAAACGCGTGACCGGCCGAATCACGATTATGACGATCGCAAGATCGAGCAAGAGTAGCGTCGCCAATGCAATCCCTCCTAGGGAGAACATCAGGCTGCGAAAAGCGCGGTCGGCAATCCCGAGCGGGACCGACATGGGAACGGAAATAATCTGTGCGCCGACCGCATCCCCCATCTTCCAGTCAAATCCGTTGTCCTTGCCATAAACCCGGACCATGGCCGGAGGCGCATCTTGCCAGGTATTGTGGCAACGAAGACAGGGCCCAACAGCCACGATGGGCTTGGCCAAGAACAATGCTCGTCCAGCAGGCGTATCGCGCTCTCCGGAAAACTCCTTCTGCTCAGGATGCCCGCGGAACGCCTGAATGACGTCAGCCTCCCAATCGACAGCGCGGTCACGCAGGTTGGTGGGATTCAGCGTCGCTTCCTTGTAGGTATATTCGGGATAATCTCCACGCAGATAGTTGAAGGCTTCTGTCGCAGCATAGGCGGGAACGGTTTGCGCCAGGAAGGTGTCGATTCGCGCCTGGTGCTCCTGGAGCAGGGGGCCGACCTGTTTGGAAGTGTAGGTCCGCATGGCGCCGGCCGATCCCATCATAAGCCGTGCCTGCTGCACCACCTGGTCGTGCGCGGTCTGCTGCAAAAAAGAACGGGCAAAGTATCCGGCTGCTGCTGCTCCGGCACCAAAGACGAGGATCAAGATCAAATTGAATTTCAACAAGAGGCGCATAGGCCGCACATTATAGCGTGGACAACATACCAGCGACGGTGGCTTCCGGCCTCCGCATCGCGTCTAGGTCCATCTGAGCGGCCGCTTTTGCAGTTACTTACAAACCATTGAAGGCTACGGTGATCTCTGTACGCCGATTTTACAATAGCGTGTCGGAATTCCATCCTGTAATGGATCTACCTGATCTCCCCTAAGCGCTGGTCAAGCCACTGAAAGAACGCAAGTTCCCTGCTCGGGAGTGTTGGCCTTCCCCGTGCATTTCTTTCCCTGTCATCCGCTCACAACAGGAGGCATTTTGTCGCTTATGAAATGCACAAGTGTGAAAACTCAATACTGGTTGGCGACCTTGGCGCTTACATCTCTTATGTGGACAGCCCCTGCGAGAGCACAATCGCAGAGCAGCATGCCCCAAGATCGTGACTCCGATATGACGCGGCAGCAACTTTCCGCGCTCGATCAGTTCCTGGATCAACATCCGGAGCTTTCCGAGCAACTGCGGAACAACCCTTCGTTAGTCAACAACGAGGAGTTCGTGGAAAACCATCCTGATTTGCAACGCTATTTGCAGCAGCATCCTGAAATACGTGAGGATCTGAATCAAAATCCCAATACTGTGATGCATCAGGAGCAGCGCTTTGACCGGCGTGAGGACAATGAAGGTGACCGGGACCGCGATCGTCGTGATGGAGACACAACGCGAGGCGAACTGAGCAGGATGGATAGTTTCCTGGAAACCCATCCCGAAATCGCGGAGCAACTGCGCAAAAATCCGTCGCTCGCTGACAACAAGGAATTCGTTAAAAACCACCCGGCTTTACAGCAGTTCCTGGCGCAACATCCAGGCGTCCGCGACGAGCTGCGGGAAAACCCAAATGGGTTCATGTCCGCCGAGCAGCAATACGACCGTCGGGAAGACGCGCGCGCAATGTCCAATATGGATCGGTTCCTTGACAGCCATCCCGAGATCGGGGAGCAACTGCGAAAGAATCCGGCCCTCGTCAATAACAAGGACTTCGTCGAGGACCATCCGGCTCTGCAGCAATTTCTCGCGAATCACCCCGAGTTGCGGCAGGAGTACAAAGCAAATCCGAATGCATTTATGCAGCAGGAAGAGCGCTTTGACCGCCGTGAAGACTCCAGTATGCGGCGGGATTCGGACGTGAATCGCACCGAACTAGTCAACATGGATCGTTTCATGGACAGCCATCCGGAGGTCGCAGAACAATTGCGCAAGAACCCGGCATTAGTCAACAACAAGGAGTTCGTTGAGGGCCATCCGGCTCTGCAGCAATTCCTGGCAAGTCATCCCGGAGTGCGAGAGGAATATCGGGAGAATCCAAACGGGTTCATGAACCAGGAGCAGAGCTTTGATCGTCGCCAGGATGCTGGTATGGGCCGCGATCACGATGTGACCCGCGGCGAGCTTTCCAGTTTCCACGAGTTTCTGGAAGGTCACGGCAACATCTCGAACGAGCTCTCCAAGAACCCGTCGCTTGCAACGAATCAGGAATACCTGGAGAACCATTCCGCGTTGCAAACGTACCTGAAAGCCCACCCTCAGACGCGTGAGGAGCTGATAGAGAACCCGCAATCGTTCGTCAAGTCAGCGCAGGCGTTTGACGCGACCTCAAACGGGACGATGGTGAAAGGTACAGCCAAACTTCCGGCTTCTCAGCCAAAGAAGTAAGGCTGCGGTGGTGCGGAACGGAAAGGCGGAACTTCTGCCATCCGCCTTTCCCTATCGCATCGGCAAAGGACCGGAACAAATTCTTGGACTGAAAAGAGGCGTCATGAACACGAAACCAGTGCTTATCACAATGCTTTGTTTGTCGCTTACCGTCCCTGTTTTTGCGGGCAAGAAGCATGGCCAGCGCGCCATGATCGAAAAGATGGAGGCTGTGCCCTGCGGCGCCAAGGAACGCGGCCTGAACGGGATAGGCAGCGTGTTCGGTTCGGTCGGGGCCACTCACGTCGATTCTGATGAGAAGTTGTGTCCGCAATACATGTTGCGCACTGACGATATGGAGTACCACATTCGCCCGCTGGATCATAAGCATCCCAGGCTGCTGCCGATCGGACAGGAAGGCGAGTTCAAGATTTCCAAAGACGTGATCGAGATGCGAATTCCTGACGGCGATCACAAGAAACGCCGCTATCAGGTTGTCGCCATGAAGCCGATCGACCACTCGGATACGACTGAGATCGGGGGCAACCGAAAGAAGTACGACAAAGGCCAGACTGTAACAAACGACAAGCCGCTCGCCCAGAAAGTCCCTCAAACCAAACCGTATTGAAGCGCCGCGCTTCCCGTCGCGCACCCGGAACGTCTAAGATCAAGCCTTTCTCGCCCGTTCGGCACACCTAACGGGCGAGAAATCTGACGTGGGAGAAGGCGGCGCACAAGATTTATCTTCTTAGGGCCTCAGACCTTAAGAATGGGTGTTACTCCGGCTGTTCGGGAAAACGAACAATTGCACAATTTTCGAGTCGTGTACCCGACTTCTGCTATAGAATCGTCGCCAATCGCTGTGGGACTCAGAGACGTTGGTTGCTTCGCCATTTCGGAGACATGAACGATCATGAAGAACCCTCCAATACCGCATAGCACGAGGCGAAAACAACACACATGCGACCCCGGTTGGCAGAACTAGCCGCAAGTTCATTTTGAGGAAGGATCATGGCCTGTAAATGCTCTTCAGACCACCAAAGCACGTTCAGTATGGAGATGAACATCCATTTCCCGGGCCGTGAAGGTCTGGATAAGCCTACTGTCTGGGTGTTTCCAAAGGTTCTGGTTTGTTTGGATTGCGGCTTCGCTGAGTTCGTGATTCCGAAGAATGAATTGCACGCCTTGGTGGACGGACTTACGCGCCGACAAACCAAGAGTGCGTAAGCGCAGAAAGAGTCGGGCGGTTGCAAAGGTAAATTGCATTTGTGCAGGATCTACCCGTTCAAGGCGTGCTGTGGTCCCCACCAAGGGTGTAACGTGACCTTTCGCGAAAGAAAAAGTCCCTCACCACGAAAGAACGCTGGAATGCTCCGCGCAGATTCTGTCGAATGTATCGCCCTCGGTTCCACCCTGAAAACTACTCTGCGGATATCCGCATAAAACCTGAACTCCGTATGATCTGGCTATCTCGTCCCACAGCCGTTCGAGCCGAACTGCTGCCTCCGCGTTACCCCGTTCCCAAAGGAGAGGAGCACATTCTCCGCAAGCACCAACGCGAGCATGGTCTCCTTCCACGCTCATTGCCGTTCTCGCAATCAAATCGCCTGTGACTTTCGAAAATAGAGCCGTATCAAGCAGATCGCTGACCATGAATGTGGCAACAGTCTCCTCGTTGTCCAACGCTATATATCGGCCCTGCTCGATCGCGGCACTCATGTCCAAGCCATACGCCTGCAATCTGGCAAGAAGTTTTTCCCGATGCAGCTCCGTCGCTACCACGATAGCGGCATTTCCGCTCTTGAGAACTGCTCCAACAAAGCGAGTGTAGCCATCCAACAGAGATCGATCGTCGGAATAAAATCCAACTTCGTGGTGTCGGGCGCTTTGTAATCCTGGCTGTCGGCGAGTTTCCAAACCGTGGCGCATATCAACCAGGTGGATAGCTGATCTATCTGGAACGTTCGTCATTCCATGCCCCGCGAGACTTTTGCTGACATAGGTGTGGCCTCGCAGCACAGCGTCGAGAGCCGCGATTAGTTCACCTCCAGCATCAGCCTTCACGACGTAGCCCTCCGCCCCTGTTTCGAGAGCTGCTTGAACGATATCGGCAGACGACTCTTGACTCACGAACAGGATTTTGGATTTAGGGGAGAGGTTTCGGATTTGTCTAGCGGCTTCGATTCCATTCAGCCTGCGAAGTCCAATGTCCAGCAAAACTACTTCTGGTTGGAGCGCCCCCGCCTTCTGAACCGCTTCCAGACCGTCCTCCACTTCACAGATGATTTGCAATCCCGGTCCGCTTTGCACTATGGAAGCGAGGAAACGCCGGAAGGGGGGGTAATCCTCCGCCACAAGAACCCGGATTGAACGGGCAGGCATGTAGTTTCCTCTTTCATCTCTTCGAAGCCTGAATCTACTGTCTGCTTCCGCAATTTAGCGACATGGCACAGCAGAGTTCTCGGCACGTTCCTTACAAGCAACGAGCCGGTGCTTTCCCAAAGGCATTTCGACGACCTTGCTCCTCCTGAGAGTTGCAAGCTTCGAATTCACTCCCGAAGTTGTTCATGCTTGATCGTCTTAATACTACTTGGGAATGACTCAACGAGCCATTTGTTTCGGGCTGGAAGGGGAGGGCAGGGGAGATCTTGAAAACCGAGACCGGACCGCCCCTGCGTCTTCTGTGCAGGCTACAGCATGATGGGGGAGGCATGCTCTTTCTGATATCAGGTACTTTGTACACCACCTTCCCGATTGCGGTGCAACTTCACTGAAATTCTTCGCTAATAGATACCTCAGCGATATCGTTTAGCTGTCTCTCTGCGGTCTCAATGCTCTTGGGCAACGACACGGCAATTGTCCCAGTGGAAAAATTTAAGACTCATGAAGAACGATAAACTCAAGTCCACAACCGTTCGCTTCACGGAATCCGACCTTTATCTCATTGAACGCCTGCAGGAGAAACTCGGGCTCGGTATGATTCACGTTATTCGACTCGCCATTAGGCGCTTGGCCGAAAACGAGAACCTGCTGTCCTCCCACTCCGTCCCTAAGAAGCATTAGGGGCACGCAATGTGTTTTTCAACCCAAACATTTTCACGCTCACGCAGCCGCTTGCGCCCCGTGTCCTTAATAGTGTGGGCTGACCGTGCTGATTGATACACGTTAGTGCCGTGGACATCCAAGTCGCGAATTGCGCGGGAGTGCACTGCGCCGCCAGGGGACTGAGATAAATCGTCCCACTCGGGTTTGTGTGGGTGACTCCGCGTGAAGTCGAATAAGTGGCCAGCCGAAAGTGTTGTATATCTGGCTTCCTAGGCTCCCACATCTCGTTGCTCTTCGAATGGATAGACGTTGTCGGCTTTTGCCTCAGCATGCATCGAGACGAGTTCGTTCAGAAAGCCGGTTCGCAGATTGTAGACCCAGCCGTGAATTTCTGGCCCCGGTTGGCGCTGCCACGCGCGCCGGATGATGGCAGTCTTGGCCAGGGTGCACACTTGAGCGCGAACATTGATCTCGACCAGGCGGTCCCACCGGCCTTGCTCATCCGCAACGGAATCGATCTCCTTGCGGTTTATCCCGTACAAATCCCGGAGCGGCTGCAACCACAAATTAATGGGGCCAACACTGCGCGTGGTCATGGCGCTCTTGACACCGCCGCAGTTGTAGTGTCCGCAAACAATGATGTGCTGGATGTTCAGTGCTTCTACGGCGTACTGCACCACACTGAGCATGTCGATGTCGGTGGGCACTACGATGTTTGCGACATTGCGGTGGACAAAGAGTTCGCCCGGTTCTGCGCCGGTGATTTCCTCCGACGGCACGCGGGAATCGGAACAGCCAATCCACAAGAACTCTGGAGCTTGTGTCTTCACGCGCTTCGCGAAATATTCGGGATCGATCTTAAGCCTTTCCGTCGCCCAGGCCCGGTTCGCCAAGAGCAGCCGTTTGCACTGTTCCATGATCACCTCGTTTGTTGACGGTAGCTTTCCCAATGTTTCGTTTCGAGCTGAATGTTCTTATACGGGGCCAGTTGGCGGAAGTCTTCAAGAATCTCCATGATGTCGTGGTCAATGAACAACGCCCGCGTACCGTCGATCAATACGTGAGCGTCGTTCGGCAGCTGGCGCAGTTTTTTGCGGAACTCGTTCTTGTTGATGAAGCTGGCATTTTTCGTGAACTGAAAGAGGTAATCGAGATCCTTACTGACCACGGTGATGCCTTCGTGGTGGTTGGTGCGAATCACGAAGAACAAACCGCAGGCCAATCCTGCTAGTACCCCGGTCAGCAGGTCAGTAAAGATGACACCGACCACCGTCGTGATGAAGGGGATGAACTGATCCCAGCCCTGCGCGTACACGGCGCGGTAGAGAGACGGCTTGGTGAGTTTGAATCCCACAACAATCAGGATAGTGGCGAGGCTGGCCAAGGGCGTTTGCTTGAGCACTTCCGGAAGCATGATGACTGCGGCCAAGAGAAGGACGCCGTGGGTGAAGGAACTCAACCAAGTCCGCGCGCCAGCACTAACGCTGGCTGCACTTCGCACGACAACCGATGTTACTGGCAAGCCCCCGATCAATCCTGAAACCAGGTTTCCAACGCCCTGAGCGCACAATTCCCTGCTGGAAGAGGAGATTCGCTTGTATGGATCGAGGCGATCCGCAGCTTCGAGCGAGAGTAGCGATTCCAGGCTTCCGACTACCGCGATGATTGCGGCTGCTTTCCATACCGAAGAGTTTCCAATCACCGAAAAATCCGGCAAAGTGAACTGGCGAAGAAAATCGCTCACGCTACTGGGAACCGGCAGATTCACCAAATGCTCAGCCTGTGAGAGGCGGAATGTTGGCATCACTTCGCCAAAGGCACGGTTTAGAGCGATGCCCAAAGCAACAGCGACCAACGGGCCAGGGAGAAGCTGAAACACGCGCGACTTCTTGGCCAGCCTCTCCCAGACCAGCAGCAGCGTCAGACTCACGACAAAGATAATGACAGCTCCCGTCGCGGCGCTCGCTACGGCGGCGGCGATGTCCTTTAAGGTATTGTTCCCGCCAACTTCAAGGAAGGCAAAGTTGCCCATGTAGTCCTGGTCGCGGCCGAGTGCGTGCGGGAGCTGCTTCAGGATGATCAGGAGGCCAATTCCGGCAAGCATACCCTTGATCACCGAGTTCGGCACGTAGTCGGCAATCATGCCGAGCTTCAGCACGCCAAAGGCAAGTTGCAGAACGCCAGACAACACGACGGCCACCAGGAAACCCTTGTACGATCCGATCTCCAGAGTAGATGTGAGTACAATGACTGCGAGCCCGGCTGCCGGTCCGCTCACGCTGACTTGCGATCCGGAAGTCACGCTGACGACGATTCCTCCCACGATGCCTGCGATGACACCGGAGAACAGGGAGGCTCCCGATCCCAGAGCGATTCCAAGGCAGAGCGGAAGGGCGACGAGAAATGTCACCACGCCCGCAGGTCCGTCATGTCTTAGGAAATTGCTCCACGTTGGAGAAACCGCTGCAACATCAGTCTCATTCATAGCCGAGCACTCCACCACCCTGGTTGGTTGATCCGGGCCTAAACATGCGTCGGCGGAAACAGCACGCTCCCCCGTTCTGTTCCAAGGAAGTTCATCCGCGAATTGTCGACAACCGCCAGATCATCCGACGAATCGCAGGCACACTGACACTGTTCGAAGTGACAGAGATTCCCATTCAGTCCATATAGCTCCCGATGCCGCCCCACCCCCAAATCGCCACAGCTCCACTCAGCGCCCCCGCCTGCCCGACAACAGAGGGACGCCGAACCGGACATGAATGGAATGAGTTGCGATGAGTTGATCTTGAGGATGATCAGAGATGGGCCCCGTCCAAACATGATTTCAAGGTGGAGGACGCTCTGGGACCATCTCTTTCCCTTCTCCCCGGTAGCGCTTGACGGGATAGGAGATAGAACGTTTCAAAAGTGCACCCCCGTTACCAGTTGGGAAATGAGGAGCCGCGCACCGAGTACAGCGCTTGCAGCAGCAGCGCCCGCAACAACTTCTCCGGCGCAATCGATGGCCGTCCCGTCTTGGCATAAAGGCTGTTGAACCGAGGTCTCAACTGCTGCAGTGCCTCATCGGTCATGACCCGCAGCGGACGCAGCGGATGGTCCGGCGGAACTCGCTGCTCCGGGTTGATGTAGCTGAACACGTCCAACTGTTGCTCGTCTTTTCCGCGCATGCCTTCTTCTTATCAGTTCGTTCTGTGGAAACAAGAGAGTTTTCTGGTTCCATCTCCGTTTTCCGCATCCTGCTAGATGGCACAGCAGGTGGGGCAATTGTGCTCAATTCTCGTCGTGTCGCTTATTCGATATGGTGAGCAGAACTGGGCAGCGAAGCTCTAACACCTTCCAGCATACTTGGTGTAGATGATCTCAGGAGGACACCATGCTAGGTTACGGTTTGTTAGGAACGGTTGTCGTGGTAGTGCTGATTATCTTCATCGTCCGCGCTCTGTGAACAAGAACCCCAGGCTCTGGGCGCGTGCGAAATGCGCGTCCAGATTCGCGCACGGCAAACAGATGGCTTTTCCGAGCAACACTTCTCCCACAGGCGATTACACAAAGTTGAGATTGCGGCCTCCGTCCTGGTCAATGCGTTATGGAGATATTTCAACAGGTCATCTAACGGGCATGAAACGATTCAGTCTTAGTCGTTGGTACTACGAACGACAGGCGTGAAATAGCGCACCGTCACATCTTCTCCCATATCAACGACTTGATATTGCCCGACAGATTCCGGATGTAGTGCGGGTTTGGGTGTGAAATAGCGCACCGTCACATCGTCTCCAATGTGAACAACTTTGGTCACGACCACCACACCATGGAGGAGAGTGGCAGTCCTCGCGTCTCCTACGACAATTGGCGTGGTCTGAAACCTGGGCGTGTTTTCACTGTGCGCCGTCTTTGCGGGTCGCAGGGGTACTTGCTCCTCGATGTTACCCATGCGCTGCAGCTCTAAAGATCCCAATAACAAACCTGGGTGACGGTCGCCGTAGGCAATCCAGCAAGCTAACACAAGGACGGTAACAACCGCTGCCAAGTCCCCGTTCCACAGCCGCTTGTGCCAAGGAACGCGATTCCGTGGCTGCATGAGCAATGTCGTAAGCGCTTCGGAATGCCTTGGTCTGTCCTTTGGCATCGTGCCTTGGCGAGGCTGGTAAATCGCATCCTTGTTTGCTGAGGCCAGTGTAGGTGCGCCGTCTTTGAGAAACTCGGACTCCGGGCAAACCTTGGCGACATAGCACTCCTCGTGAATGGCCTGCCCGTACTCATCAGTCTTACTGGTTTCTAGGGGAACTGGGCTATTGCAAATACAGCAAGCTGGAAGTAACTGCGCGCCTCTCGGAATGGAGGATACAATCCCTTGCTGGCGATCACCGAGCAGACCGGGTAGAGTTGTTGCGGAGCGTGGAACGATGGCCCGCATAGTGGTTCCATGACCATCCGATTCTATTTCCAGTTTGCCGTTCAATTCGTTCATACGCTCGCGCATTCCGGCTAGGCCGACCCCGGTTTCCGCTGCTGTTTCGCGAAGTCGAGACAGCCGCTCCGCCGGGATGCCGGACCCATCATCTCGTATTTCCAGAACTATCTTCTTCAGTTGGTGATAAAAGCAGACGCTAACCTCCGAAGCGCCAGAGTGGCGATGTACATTCGTCAAGCTTTCCTGGAGGACACGGAAAAAAGCAATCTCTATTCCAATGGGGAGTCGCTCTTGAGTGGTTGCGATATCCAACCTAACGTTGACCCCGGTACGCTTGGCGAAGCCCTCGACGTACCACTCCGCTGCACAAGCAAAGCCGACCTCATCCAGCAGTGGTGGGTGCAGCAGGTAAGACATGGTGCGAATTTCTTCGATGGCCTGATCCGCCAAGGCAGCAACCTCGGAGGTAAGCAGCGTGGTGGATGGATCTTGCTTACAGTGTTCCTCAAGAAAAGAAACACTAATTTTCAGAGCTGCCAATGTTTGACCCGTGCTGTCGTGCAGGTCACGAGACAACTTGCGTCTCTCCTCATCCTGCACTCTGAGAAGCCGCTGCGACAGGTTCTGCAGTTCGGCCGTGCGTTGTAGAATCTCCGATTGAAGTTGGGAATTCTCAATCGCCATTTGTCGAAAATGATCGGAAAGAGGCCACATAATTCCTCCTGGAGCGGCAGCGGCCGAATTCCAGAAATTATTCTCCTTGACCCTCTCAGAGTCTGATCAAAATTGCACAACACGGTTCCGCGCGGGGCGAGGCAGGCTGGGAAGTTGAAAACCGTATGTTGACGAAAACGCAAAAAGAAGGCTAGACCCATAGCGGGCCTAGCCGGAAAGAACTTCAAAATTGAAGCGGTCGTGAGGGTCGAATGTCGGGTTGCTCGCCGTTAACCCATGACCGCATCCCTGTTTGAACTATAAAGAGGTTATGCGTATTGCTTTCTATCGGCTGGTCAATTCAGCACACTTGCTAACAAATGTCCGACGATCTGACGGCTTCCTATTTGCACTCGTTGACCTCAATGAAATGGAGATGTTACGACAACAGCGTGGCGAAGGTCTGGGACAGGTAATGCGGGTTGCCCAATTTTACCGTATTGCATTAGCGCCGCTCCGGGGTGGGGGTGAGCAATATTGAACAGCTCGGTCGATTTCTTTGCGGGTATGATTCCCGACTGAAGAATCACCTCGGTGCGGTCATGGGTTAGTGGCAGCCGGGATTGCCGTTCAGACCCTCACGACCGCCATTCTCTATCCGATTAAAGGTCGAACATGGAGCGAACTGAATCAGCATCGGAACTCATACCTCGTGGGGGCCACGTTCGCTCGGAGTTCTTCAGGCGGATCGTGGGATTTTGGCCTTACTTGTTCGTCGCGATTTCCGTTGTTGGATGGGCCTATGAGTTTCTGAGTCGTAATCGATAGCTCAGCCCGGTGCTGACCTGATCCATGGTCGGCTTCGGAGAAGAGCTCCTAAGTCTGAATGAACGCCAACAGAAAACCCCAGTGAAGGTGACAGAACTCGGTACTCGATGGTGTAACACGGCCTTTACACTCCTCGAAAATCACACATAACCCATTAGCAATCAATGGGCCTCAGAAGTGCGCTTTCATCCCAATGGGTGGGCCGCCGCCCATAGCTAACTCAAAACCCCTGCGGGGGGATTAATGAGATGGTCCGCCGCCGATTAGGATTTTGGTCCGGCGTAGGCCTGCCTGGTGAGACTTGGGCATGAAGAAACCAGAATTGACCGACGCCGGTTGGCTTGGACCACGGGCCGAAATGGATCGCGCCAGTCATTGCTTCGGCAGATGCTCTCAGTGCCGTGAGATCATCTGTGTCGAAAAAGTGGTGACTGATACCCAGAATACGCGATCAGAAACCAATGAAATGCTCGATAAGGCGTTTCGCGCACACGTCAACCCGAAACACTCCTAGGGCGATTCGCCAACTGTCAAAGTGAATCGATTAAGTTGGAGAGGGGCAGCATCACAAGCATTCTCGGATCGTGGGATGCTTCCAGGGCGGTCATACACTCGTTCATTATGAGGAATGAAGCTCTAGTCGTGGAGAACAACGTTGAGAAGTGAACTGTGAACCTGCAAATCATCACCCGCGTGATAGTCAATAAACCCCAATTTCCTAAACCTGTTCATGAAAAAGCTAACCCGCGAGCGAGTCGTGCCGATCATCTCTGCGAGGGTCTCCTGACTGATATTGGCGATTAGAGTCTCAGGCGCACCTTCTTTGCCGAAATGAGCCAGCAACAGCAGAATCCGAGCCAGTCTCTTTTCGCTGGAATTGAAGAGCTGGTCAACCAGGTCTTCTTCGTATCGGATGTTTCGTGCCAGCAAGTACGCCACGAACATATCGGAAAACGCAGATTCCCGGTGCAGCACTTCCATCATGGACTTTTTATTGATTCGCATCACAGAGCAATCGGTCATTGCGGTTGCGGAGCACAGGCGAAGACGCTGCCCCGTAAGGCACCCTTCTCCAAAGAAATCACCCTCGTTCAGAATGCCGATTGTGGCCTCTTTCCCGGTGTTCGACACAACCGTGAGCTTTACCCTTCCTGTCTGTAGAAAAAAAACGGCATCGGACGAGTCGCCCTGAACAAAGACTGCCTGCTTTTTGGAAAAGGCTACGATCTTCCTGCCGCCGTCAATGGTCGAGAGAAATGTCTTGGGATCAAAGTTTTTGAGAATCTTGGCTGCTGCGGGTGTCATACCTTGCCCCCCTTTCGAGAGTTCCGAATGCGCGGAGTCATCAACTTCGTATGAAGGGATGGATGAATGAATGCGTAGAAAAGCGAGACAGCAACTTTGCGGGGAGCAACTTGGTCCGCGCTCGATAAAAATGATTTCACCGCTGGTGTCGAAAGTCAAACATTCCGACAATCCGACAGTCCTAAAACTGATTGCCGCGAACTGTGACCAGAATCACGCAGATTGTTGGCGCACACACGAGCTCACCAAACTCTAAAAGCGATTGACACTCCTCATCACCTCAAGATGTTGCGGGTGTGTCGGGAGAGAAGGCTCTGTGATGAAGATGTGGCGCAGTTCCTGTCAGAGAAGGAGAGTTGCTGCGCCACCAAGTACTCGACACTGTATTGGAAGTGAAGTGTACAAGCCACAGCCGACTGAAAAATGATCAAAATTGCACATTCCAAAAGGTGATCGCAGAGCCTCATCTAAAGTCTTGATGTCGCGTCGCTGCTTTTCGCGCACGAGGATAACTGTTGTAACCAAGGCGATTACACTCAAGTTCCCGCCCAAGGGAAGATGAGTGGGGATTTTTCGTCAATCATCCGCTGCCTACGCGCTGAGCAGCAAAGACCCTAAACAAAGTCAACTAGCGCCGCACTGATCGCCGACACTTCGACCCTACGCTCCAATTCAGACCCCGAGCAAAGCATCCAAACCTCCGCCTCAATAGCAGAGACCCAGTTTAGCTGGATTGAACCGATCTGCGATTTGTGGGTAAGTCACAGACCAGCCAAGTTCTACCGTCGCCGAAATTGATTTTCGATTTTCGTATAGATCAAGAAGCGACCAAGGAAGTGCCGCCAGCGTTTCGGCACAGTGAGTTTAGGGTGTGTCCGGCGCGGGCTTTGGCCTGCGCGGGTGGTTAGAGCAAACGTGCGATGCAAACTCCTTGTCGCGCTGAGACTCAAAGTTCCGCATCATTGCATCGAAAGTCTCGCCAATAGGCGGATCAGTAGGGTTGAAGAACCATGCACATTGGGAGCAGCCCCAACCGCGCTTTCGCGGTTGGTCTACCCACACAAGCTCGCCCGGCATGGCCGGATTATATGCAGCAAAACCTCAGTGATCAATATTGATCACTCGAGATTCCGCCTTGGGCCTAATCTACTTGCGACCGTCTCAAGAAGGCATTCATGGGTGGTCACCCTTTCCCAGAAACATCCTGCATACTTTGCAGCAAGCCAGTAGATTTGAAGGTTGATCTGTCTGCTGATGAGAACGGCAAGGCCGTACACACGGAGTGCTACGTCCACCGGATCACGAACCCACAATGCAATCCCTCTGCCATGCTTGCCGATTGATTTCTGTGCGGAACAGAGTCGTTTGAAAAGGATGAACGAGTGGGGTTACGATTGTGCTACGGTCGATTCTTTGCCGATCCATACACGGTCGCGATGCGGACTGGTGGGCGGTTGCCCAGTGCAGAGTTCACAGTTCTCTCCCGGAGCAACCCCCAGGTCGGACATCGGACGGCGAGCACCTGCTTTGGGCTGAGTTCGTTTGTCACACAAACCTCCACGTACAAAAGGGGTCGTGAATTGGACCAGTTCCGGGAAGCCCGTCTGGACGATCTACCCCCTCCTGACAACGGACATCGGCCGATTCTGCAGAAAGGCACTGATGAGTGCGCTATTTATTTGCAAGCCGCCGTTATAGCTGACGAAGCCTTTCTTCTTGAACGCATTCATAAATTTGCTTACCCTTGCGCGGGTGGTACCAACCATCTCCGCGAGGGTTGCTTGGCTCACCTTCAGGGGGTTCTCTGGCTTTGATTCCTTGGTTATTTGCCCAAACAACAACAGAACCCGTGCCAGTCGCTTTTCGCTGAAATTAAAAAATTGATCTGCCAGGTCTTCCTCGACTCGAATAACTCGAGAAAGCAGATATGCATTAAGCAACGCTGCAAACTGTGCGTCGTGCTTGAGCGTGCGAAGCGTGCTCTCCTTCTGCAAGCGAGTGATGTTGGAGGGCCCAATTGATCGCGCCGTATACATCCGAAGAGATTGCCCGCCCAGACAGCCTTCGCCAAAAAAACTACCCCGCAGCAGGACGGCGATTATCGCTTTTTTGCGACGCGTAGCGGCGATCGTGAGCTTCACCGTACCGCTCTGGATATAGAAGACTGCATCGGCTTTGTCCCCTTGCGAAAAAATGATCTCGTTGTCTCGGTAGCTCCGCGCACTCATCCCAGAACGGAACTTTTGGCGGAAAACTATGGAACTGAAACCGAGAGTTTTTTCGATCGCCATATGGCTCCTCGGTACAATCAATTCAATCGGGTGTGGCGTCCTCCGTATAGAAAATAAATCATATGGCTCGGGAATCTGGCGTGGATGCTCAATAAAGCTCATACACAATTGCACACAGTATCTACGTGGTAATCTCGGGGAAAACTCCTCTGACCCGGGGCTGCCCATTGGCAGGATTTGCGCAAGGCTTAGTTTGCGGAATAAGGCCATTTCACTCAAATGTCGACTCCTTTCGATTAAGTCCACATTTTTGCGTTTGGCGATGGAGGACAACCGAGGGCCGAGTCACCCTTCGATGTCGTTTCGTACCACATCCACTCCCTGTTTACTGGTTCGTTACTATGGAGGACGGACTTTTTTTCTCCTACCTCCTATCCCCGGTAGCGCTTGACGGGAGAAGGGAAAGACATGGTCCCAGAGCCCCCCCATCTGAGAAATAATGTTGGACGGGGAATGGCCCCAACTCAGCTCTGCTCAGTCTCAGATCAACTCATCACAACTCAATCCCGAATCAGCGTCCCTTTGTTGTCGAGGCGCAGGGCGCGGGGCGCTGAGTGGAGATGTGTGGAGCTTGAGATGGAGCGGAGTCCGTCGCACGTTAAGTGCGTGACGCGGGCGTGCGTTCAGCCTGTACTCTGTCGGTGCCGTGATACCATTTTTCATAATGGAAACCTCGACGGCACACGATCCGCAATAGCGATTCTTCACACCCTCCGCGCCACAGACCTCGCAGACCTTCTCCACGCGAGAGATCGGAGTCGCCCGAAGCTTCCATATTTACGACAAGCATTCATCGAGATTGCCGAAGCCTCCGGGTTGGCTTTCCCTCCGGACGATGGAAGATGAAGTCAATCGTATTCTGTCGAGAGCCGAGAGCAAGTTCTGTGCTCCCAACGGCGGCATATGCACGAGTAGGACAGTGGGCTTGCTTGCGCGCAGGCATATCGTCGCGGGTGAGTTCCATTTCATCGGAAAAGAGACATCTACGCGTTGGGCGGGCGGCCCCGATCCATCCATGTTGACGGACGCAGGAGCGCTAGACCCGGCGGACGAGACTTGCCGCGAGTACGAGAGAGTAGTCGACGCAAAGTATCTCGATCAAATCCGGGCACAAGCAAAGAAATTTTCTACTCGAAGTCTCACTCGCCAGTCCGGAGTTGCCAAGTGCGCAATCATAAACTTCAAGAGGGGAAAAAACACGATCAAGCCGCGTACTTTGCGAAAGCTGACAAAGGCCATCCATGCCCTGCAAAACAAAGGATGAAGAACTAACCGGGACGGCCGCGGGCTTAAGCGCTCCGCTATCGGAAATGGTCAATGCGTAATTGAGACGATATTTCAACAAACAATCCGTTCCAGACACCGCCAGCCCCATGGCTTTCATTGACTTGCCTGTTTCTCAGACGTAAGATTGGCGCCAGTGATCGGCCAAACCATCTCGCACCACCGCATCGCCGAGAAGCTGGGCGGCGGCATGGGCGTGGTGTACAAGCCCGAGGACACCCGCCTGCATCGCTTCGTGGCCGCCAAGTTCTTGCCGAATGAAGTTGCCCGTGATCGGCAGGCACTCGCGACGCTTTCAACGGGAGGCGTAAGCCTGGGCACGATCTGACTGCAAACACACCGCACGCTAGGACCGCGTCTGGCTAGGAAAATGCCGACACCCCGTGCTAGGATCGTGGCAGTTTTGGATTTCGCGCTTTCAGTCGAACTGGTCCGCTGCGCGTCAACAAAGCACCCTTTGCTCCATGGCAGGACGGCCCGAAGGGATTCCGCTTGGCTCTTGACGACATTACGAGACTCATGGATGCAGGAAAGGAAAAGGACTATCTCGCCTACGGCGAGATGAATGACCTGATTCCTCATGATGTTCATTCCTCCGAGGTCCTGGAGGACCTGCTCGCCATCATCGGCACGCAGGGTATTGACGTGCTTGGGGGGCGGGCCAAGGTACCTTCAGCCCTCGAAAAAGGGTTGGAGAACGAAGTGGAGGCCGACGAAGTCGAGCTCGACCCTACGCCAGGGATCCTTGAAAAGACCACGGATCCGGTGCGCATCTACCTACGCGAGATGGGCACGGTGCCTCTGCTCACCCGCGAAAGGGAAGTGGACATTGCCAAGCGCATCGAGCGCGGTCGGCTGCAAGTTCTGAAGGCGCTTTCACGCTCGCCTGTTGTGATCCATCAGATTCTGGCGATTAGCAAGGATTTGAAGCAGGGGGTACGCTCGATCAGGGAAATTGTTGTTTTTGAGGAGGAAGAGGTTACCCAGGAGATTCTGCAGAACCGCGTCAAGGACCTTACCCGGCGCATCGACGAGCTGCAAAAGCGTTACAAACGAGTTGGTCAGCTGGCCGAACGGTTACTGACCATCCCGTCAAAAAGGAAAGCACCTCAATACAGTCGATGCCGATGCAGGGCGGGCCGCGAGATTGTTCGGATTTCACTCATCATCCGCAACCTCGGTCTTACGAATTTCGAGCTCAAACACCTGATCGATCGAGTGAATAAAGCCGTGGAAATTATGCGCTCGATCGATCGCCAGATCAGCAACCTGGAAAAGAAGATTGCTGGCACGCACAGCGAAGAACTCAAGAAAGATTACCGCAAGACGCAGCGACAGCATCGCGCCGACCTGGAAAGGCTGGAAAGCAATGCCGATGTGAGCTTCCAGGACCTGCGGCGCACGCAGCGCGAAATCATCCAGGGCGAGATGGACGCAGAGCAGGCCAAACACGAACTCATCGAAGCCAACCTCCGCCTCGTGGTTGCCATCGCCAAAAAGTATCGCAACCGGGGACTGCAGTTCCTCGACCTGATCCAGGAGGGCAACGTCGGCCTGATGAAGGGAGTGGACAAGTTTGATTATCGCCGCGGCTACAAGTTTTCCACCTACGCAACGTGGTGGATTCGCCAGTCAATCACCCGCGCCATTGCCGACCAGGCGCGCACCATCCGACTCCCGGTGCACATCGTCGAGATCGTCAACAAGCTGATTCGCGTCTCGCGGCAACTGGTCCAAGAGTTGGGCCGCGAACCTACCTCATTAGAGATTGCCAAACGCATGGACATTCCCGCAGCCAAGCTGCGCAAAGTGCGCAAGATCATGCAGGAACCGATCTCGCTAGAGACGCCTATTGGTGAGGAAGGGGATTCCCATCTCGGCGACTTCGTCAAAGACAGCGCTGTGCTCGCGCCGGACGAGGCTGCTATCAACGTGAACCTGAAGGAGCAGACCGGTCAGGTGCTGCGCACTCTCACTCCACGCGAGGAGAAGATCATGAGGATGCGCTTTGGCCTGGAGGACGATTCGGAGCACACGCTGGAGGAGGTTGGACGGTCGTTCGCGGTAACCCGCGAGCGCATTCGCCAGATCGAAGCCAAGGCACTGCGCAAACTGCGCCAGCCTGCACGCTCCGGCAAGCTCAGGTTATTTCTCGACGACACGCACGAATAGCGCCGCGAGCGAGACGTGCACGCAGAGAGAGCCCTGGGAAAGGATGCACAGCATCTGCGAGTTGCCCTAAGAGCTTGTTGAAATACTCCTCCAGGCGACGTGCGGATCATTCGATGTAGTGCGCGGTCAGACTGAGTTCGTTGCTGGAGCTTCCGATCTTCTCCCGATGGCGACGGAGCAGAGGGTTGGGTCGGTGGCTTCATGCGCTTTGCTCCCGCAGTTTCGGG
>Ga0210403_10000680_pt1 | contig 34609 bp, 29 predicted proteins | sample IncBWC19MmetaG_FD_150863 | JGI IMG/M metagenome (GOLD analysis project Ga0210403, IMG submission 150863) | Forest soil microbial communities from Barre Woods Harvard Forest LTER site, Petersham, Massachusetts, United States - Inc-BW-C-19-M | ecosystem: Environmental > Terrestrial > Soil >...
CCAGCGCCACCGCGTGCTGTTCGTGGGCAGCCGCTTCAGGCAGAAGGGCGGAGAGGACCTGCTGGCGGCGCTCGGCGACCGGTTGGGGCGGGACGTGGAGCTCGACGTGGTCACGCCCGAGAGCGTGCCCGAGCGCCGCGGAGTGAGCGTCCACCGGCTTGGGCCCGGCGACCCGGCCCTGCTCGACCTCCAACAGCAAGCCGACGTGATGTGCATGCCCACCTACGGCGACACCAACCCGTGGGCTGTGCTCGAGTCGATGGCCTGCGGCACGCCGGTCATCTCCACCGACGTGGGCGGCATCCCCGACATGCTCGAACGCGGCCGGGCCGGCGTGCTCGTGCCCCCCGGCGACGGCGCAGCGCTGCGGGACGCGCTACAGGGATTGCTCGGCGACCCCGAGCGGCGCGACGAGCTCGCGACCGCGGCGCGGCGGCGCTGCGAGCAGCACTACGACGCGTGCGTGCAATCCGAGCGACTGGTCAGCCTGCTGCGCGCCGTGGCGTAGCGGAGCCCCGGCCTGGCGGAGCCCGGGGACCTGGCGGAGCCCGGGCCTGGCGAAGCTCCGGCCTGACGGAGCCCTGGCCTGGCGGCGCCAGTCAGGCGGGCGCCTGACGCAGGACGACGCGCAGGTCTTCCACGGTGAGTGCGCGCAGGCCGAGCAGCAGCGCGGGGTAGCCCACGCAGGCCACCGCGACGAGCGCCCCGAGCGGCGCCCCGGCATGGCGCAGCAGTGCCAGGCCCCCACCGAGCAGCGCTGCTGCGAGCGCGGTACGGCCCACGCGCCCCGGGTTTGGCAGCGGCAGCTCCAGCTCCAGCAGGATCACGCGCAGGCTCGCGGCGCACACCACCACCTCCGTGGCGAGCGTCATCCAGGCCGCGCCGATGAACCCCACAGCAGGAACCAGGATGAGGTTCCCAGCCACGTTCACCACGAGCGCAATGAGGCTGATGCGCAGCAGCCGCCGTTGCTTGCCGAGAACGGTCATGACGGTGCCGTTGAGGTAGCCGAAGCAGATGAACACAAACGCCCCGCCCAGCACCGGCAACGCCGGTGCAGCGGCCACATATCCAGACCCGAAGATCAGGCGGATGAGGGGCGTGGCGGCGGCCGCGGCGAAGGCGAGCGCGCCGAATGAGGCGACGGCCATGAGCTCGGCGGCGAGCCGCACCACGCGCAGCATCCGCTCGCGGTCGACGGGCCAGGACGCCGCGATGATCGGCGCGAGCGTGGTGAGCACCGAGATCGGCACGAAGTGGGCCGAGTCCAGCACGTTGTAGACCGCGCCGTACAGGCCCGCGGGACCACTGCCCGCAATCGAGTACACGATCACCTGGTCGATGCGCGCGTAGGAGATGATGAGCATCCCGGAGATCGCCAGCGGCAGGCCGATCGTGAGCAGCGGCTTCAGCTGTGCGCGCGAGGGCCGAGGCCAGCGCGGCAGCACGCGCAGCGCCGCCACCGTTTGCACCACCGAGGCGATGGCGTTGGTGGCGGCCATCGCGATGGCGAGCGCCACCATGCCCCCGCCCCGCCAGAAGATGATCGCCACGGCCGCCCCCCAAAGCACGCTCCTGAGGGTGAGCACGATCATCGGCACCACGTTCCTCACGCGTAGCTGGAACACCAGGCCGAGCACGCTGGTGCCGTCGAAGGGCATCGCCGTCACCAGGATCAGCCCCGCGATCAGCATCTGGTGGTTGCGCTGCAGCAGCAGCACGGTGAGCAGCGAAAGCAACACCACCGGCCCCAGCAGCGCGAGCCGCAGCAGCATCATCGCCCCCAGCCATTCCTCCTCGCGCTCGGGATGAGCAGCGGCTTCGCGCACGACCACGCGTTCCATGCCGAGCGCCGCGAAGAACGCGACGAGGCCCAGGAGGTTGAACAGCGTGGTCCACTGCCCGTAGTGGACCTTGCCGAGCAGGCGCGCGACGAGCGCAGTGACCAGCACGCCGAGCGCGAGGTTGAACACGCGCGTCACGATCTGCATGAGCACGTCTCGGGCGGCGCGCTGGCGGGTGGCGTGGCGGGCTATGGTCGACATTGGCGCGCGACTCCGTTTCGGGCCACCGCAACAGTATCCCTGCATCCAGCGGGCGGACCTAGCGCTGCGGGGCCGGATGTGGGGACCGAGCGGCGCGCACTGTAGCTGGGCGTGGCCGGCCTCAAGCGCCGGCGGACGCCTGCCGATAGCGCCTATACCATTGCGACGCTCGGCAGCGAACGCGCCGAATGGCCCGCCCGAGCGGCGCTCCGGCGCGGGCTTGCAGACGAGCGCGTCCGGAATCGATGAAGGGAGCACAGGTGGGCAAGACGACGCTGGTGACGGGCGGAAGCGGATACATCGGAGCGTTGCTCGTGCGCGAGCTGAGCGACGCAGGACACGAGGTCCGCGTGCTCGACTCGCTGCTGCACGGCCAGGAGGACATCGCAGCCGAGCAGGAGCGCGCGGGCGTCATGGTTGTGCGCGGAGACGTTCGCGACGCCGAGGCCCGCCGCCGCGCGCTGGACGGCGCCGATGCGGTTGTGCATCTCGCTGCGATCGTCGGCGACCCCGCCTGCGCGCTCGATCCCGCGCTCTCGGACGAGGTCAACGTGGGCGCCACCGAGAGCCTCGTGGCCGACGCTGCGGCGGCCGGCGTGGAACGGCTCGTGTTCGCCTCCACCTGCTCCAACTACGGGCGCATGGCCGATCCCACGGTGCCGATCACCGAGGACGGCGAGCTGCGACCCGTGTCGCTCTACGCCGAGCAGAAGGTGGGCATGGAGAAGCTGATCCTGGGCGGGGCCACCGAGCACTTCAGGCCCACCTGCCTGCGCTTCGCGACCGTCTACGGCGTGGGCCGGCGCATGCGCTTCGACCTCACCGTCAACGAGTTCACCCGCGAACTGTGGGCCGATCGCGAGCTGGAGGTCTTCGGGGAGCAGTTCTGGCGCCCCTACATCCACGTGCGCGACGCGGGACGGGCCGTGGCGACCGTGCTCGAAGCGTCGGTGGAGCAGGTGGCCGGGCAGGTGTTCAACGCGGGACGCTCGGGCGAGAACTACCGCAAGCTCGATCTCGTGGAGGAGATCTCCAAGCAGACCGACCGTGGCCGCGTGTCCTACGTGCGCCGCGACGAGGACCCGCGCGACTACAAGGTCAGCTTCGACAAGATCCGCGCACAGCTCGGCTTCGAGACGCTGATGACCGTGCCCGACGGGATCGCAGAGATCCTCGCGGGCCTGGAGGCCGGGACGTTCGGCGACCCGTTCGACCCCCGCTACAAGAACGTCCCCTGAGCGCGGGCGTCCGGGTAGCAGAGCACCGATGACGGCGACCGCCTCCTTCCCCGAGCTGCCCCTGTTCGACCTGCAGCTGCAGCCGCAGGACCTGGAGGCGGTGGCCGAGACGTTGCGCTCGGGCTGGCTGACGCTCGGGCCACGCACCGCCGCCTTCGAGGAGGCGTTTGCCGCACACCTGGGCGCGCGGCACGCGATCGCTCTCTCCAGCTGCACCGCAGCGCTTCACCTCGCCTACCTCGCAGCGGGCGTGGGCCCGGGCGATGAGGTGATCGTCCCGGCGTTCACGTTCGCGGCCACCGCCGCGGCAGCCGTCTACTGCGGCGCCACCCCGGTGTTCGCGGAGATCGCCTCGCGCGCCAACCCCAGTCTCGACCCGGCGGACGTGGAGCGCCGCATCACCCCCGCCACGAAGGCTGTGTGCGTGGTTCACTACGCCGGCTACGCCGCCGCTGCGGATCGCCTGAAGGAGCTCTGCGACGAGCGCGGCATCGCGTTGATCGAGGACGTGGCGCATGCACCAAGCGCCACGCTTGCGGGCCGCAAGCTCGGCACCTGGGGCCTGGCGGGCGCGTTCAGCTTCTTCTCCAACAAGGTGCTCTCGGTGGGCGAGGGCGGCCTGCTCTGCACCGACGATGACGAGGTCGCCGCGTTCGTGCGCTCGCGGCGCTCGCACGCCATGACCAGCGGCACCTGGGACCGCCACAGCGGGCGCACGGACACCTACGACGTGACCGGCCTGGGCTTCAACTACCGCCTGGACGAGCCGCGCGCGGCGCTGCTGCTCTCGCGCATGGGGCGCCTGGAGGCGGAAATCGTGCGCAGGCGCGAGCTGACGGTCCGCTACCGCGAGCTGCTGAGCGGCGTGGAGGGCATCATCGTGCCGTTCGAAGACGCCGATGTGCCCACCTCCTCCTGCTACGTGATCCCGATCATGATTGAGCAGGACGACCGCCAGGCCGAGGTGAGCGCGCGGCTGCGCGAGCGGGGCATCCAGACGAGCATCTTCTACCCCTCCATCCACCGCTTCACCGCCTATCGCGAGCGCTTCCCCGGCATCTCCCTGCCGGTCACCGAGCTGGCCTCGCGCACCGAGCTGACGCTGCCGTTCTACCCCCACATGACCTTCGAGGACCAGGATCGGGTCGTGACGGCCCTCGCCGAGGCGGTGGCGCGATGACCGAGTGGCGCGTGCCGCTCACCGACGTGGTGGTCACGGAGGCAGACGTGCAGGCGGTGCTCCAGTGCCTGGAGTCGGGCTGGCTGACGATGGGACCGCGCACCCAGGCCTTCGAGGAGGCGCTGGCGGCGTATGTGGGCACGCCCCACGCGGTGACCGTCTCCAGCGGCACCGCAGCTCTGCACCTGGCCCACCTGGCGGCCGGGATCGGGCCGGGCGACGAGGTGATCGTGCCAGCCTTCACGTTCGTGGCCAGCGCCGGCGCCGCCCGCTACGTGGGAGCCACGCCGGTGCTCTGCGACGTGCGCAGCCCGCAGGACTTCAACATCGACCCGGAGGACGCGGCAGCGCGGATCACGCCGCGCACACGTGCGATCGTGGCCGTGCACTTCTGCGGCTATCCCGCCGAGGTGGCCGCGCTGCGCGAGCTGTGCGACGCGCACGGCCTGATCCTGATCGAGGACTGCGCCCAGGCGATCGGCGCCCAGATCGACGATAGCGGCGGCCAGGCCGGGACGGTGGGCGAGCTCGGCACCTTCAGCTTCTTCTCCAAGAAGCAGCTGTGCGTGGGCGAGGGTGGCATGGTGAGCACGCGCGAGGAGGAGCTGGCGGCGAAGGTGCGCCTGCTGCGCTCCCACGCGCTCACGAGCAGCACCTGGGACCGCCATCGCGGCCACGACCCTGCCTACGACGTGGTAGACATCGGCTTCAACTACCGCCTGGACGAGCCGCGGGCCGCGCTCGGGCTGAGCCGCATCGCACGCCTGCAGGAGAGCATCGCGGCGCGGCGGCGAATCGTGCGCTCCTACCGCGAGCGCCTGCAGGACCTGCCGGGCCTCGAGCTCCCGTTCGACGATCTGGCGGTGGAGCGCTCATCGCACTTCGCCTTCCCTGTGCTGCTGCCCGACCGCGCCGCGCGCGATAGCTTCCGCGAAGCGCTCAAGGCGGACGGCATCCAGACGACCTGGTACCCCGCCCTGCACACCTTCACCGACTACCTCGGCTCCGCGCCCGCGGACGGGCTGCCGAGGGCGCTCGAGGTCGCCGGGAGGCACTGCGCGCTGCCGCTCAGCGCAAGCATGAGCGAGACGGAGGTGGAGATCGTGGTGGAGGCGGTCGCCGCGGCGCTGCCCCAGGCCGCCAGGACCCGCTAGCCACGGCGCCTCGCTAGGCGCCAGGCTCGGGCTCGGGCTCGGGCTCGGGTGGTATCAGGCGGTGGCGCACGGCCTCGAACTCCTCCTGCGCCTGCTCGTAGTCGTCGTGGCGCCCGATGTCCAGCCAGTAGTCCTCGCTGGGCCAGGCCCGCACCACCTCCCCGGCGGCGATCAGCCGCAGGATCAGGTCGGGGAAGTCCAGGCGCTCGCCCGCGTTGATGTGCGACAGCGCTCGCGGGGCGAAGCAGTACACCCCCATGCTCGCCGTGTAGTCGATCTGGGGCTTCTCGTCGTAGCCGGTGAGACGGGTGGGATCGCCATCCTCGCTGAAGCGCAGCACGCCGAGTGAGATCTGCACCTGGCGCAGCTTCGTGGCGATCGTGGCCGCGCTGTCGCTCGCCCGGTGGCGCTCCAGCAGCGCGCCGTAGTCGATGTCGGTGAGCACGTCGCCGTTCATCACCAGCACGTCCTCCTCGGCGAGCCCCTCGATCAGCGCGAGCGCGCCCACCGTGCCGAGCGGCTCGTGCTCACGGAAGTAGTCGATCGGGATCCCGTAGGCCTCGCCGTTGCGGAAGAAGGCCTCGATCAGCTCGGCCAGGTAGCCGGTGGCGATCGTGATGCGATCGAAGCCGTGGGCCTTCAGCTGGCGCACCACGATGTCGAGCACCGGGCGGTCGCCGATCGGCATCAGCGGCTTGGGCAGCACCGTGGTGTAGGGGCGTAGGCGCGTGCCTTCGCCACCCGCGAGGATCACCGCGCGCCTCACCGCGGACCCCCGATCGCCTCGGCGAACAGCTCCTCGATCGCCTGCGCCACCACCGGCGCAGCGTAGGTCTCCTCGGCGTGGCGGCGCGCGGCATTCCCCTCGCGCTCGGCCCGCTCGGGCTGCTCGAGATAGGGCTCCAGCAGCGCGCGCAGCGACGCCGGGTCGTTCTCGGGCGAGGCGATCCCGCCGATCTCCGGCGTGATCATGTCAGCTACGCCCTCAGCACCTGTGGACAGGCAGGGGCGAGAGGCGAGCATCCCGAGGATCACCGCCCGCGGCGCGCCCTCGGTGGGGCTCGGGCACCGACACGTCGAAGGCGGAGAGCACGTCGGGCACCTCCGCACCGGGCGTGGGGATGAAGTGGGCGCGCGGCCCCAGCGGCCCGGCCAGCTCGCGCAGCTGCGCCTCGGTCTCGCCGGCGCCCGCGAGGATCAGGTGGACACGGGGGTTCTCCAGCGCGATCACCGCGTCCACCACCACGTCGTTGCGCTTCTTGGGGTGAAAGCGCGAGATGCAGCCCACCACGAACGCCTCCGCCGGGATGCCGAGCTGCGCGCGCACCCGCGCGCGCCCCTCCTCGCTGAAGCGGATGTCGTCGGTGCGCAGCACGTTGGGCACCACCGTGACCTTCTCCCCAGGAATGCCCACCTCGGTGACCGAGCGGCGCGTGCCCTCGGAGATGGCCATCACCAGCGCTGCGCGTGACGCCGCGGCGAGATAGGCCCGCTGGGGCAATCCCTTGCGCATCGGGAAGGGCACCGGCCCCCACTCCGCCCATACCACCGTGCTACGCAGGTCCCCCGGCAGCATCCCTGCGAGCAGCTGCTCCTTCTTGTAGTGCACCATCAACACGTCGTAGGGCGCCTGTGCTCGCAGCGCGCGGCGCAGCCGGCCCAGCAACAGCGGCCAGCGCAGCGCGAGGCTCATCCAGGAGCGCGTGGAGAGCTTCGGCCCAAGCCCGATCGGGACCACCCGCACGTCGGTGTCGCGGCCGATCCCCGCCATGTCGGTGAGCATCACCGTGTCGTGGCCGCGCTGGCGCAGCGCCTCGAGCATCTCCAGCGCCGCGAACTCAGCCCCGCCGCTGGAGTCGGTGGTCATCACGCTCACGATCTTCATCGGCCGCCCCGCTGCACGCGGGCGAGGATAGCGGCGGCGGTGGAGGGCGCTTTCTTGCAGCGGCCCTCCGACCGGTCCCTATCATCCATCCCGTCAAGAAAGACCTTGTGCAGGAGCCCGTGAGCAGCCACCCAAGCCCGCTGGTCGTCCAGTACCTGTACGTGCACGTACCGGGCGAGGCGTTCTTCTATCCGAGTGTGCGCGCGGCCCCCTCGGCAGCGGCGGTGGCCGGCCGCTACCTGGAGTGCGCGCTCGTGCAGGCCGCCTCCCTGCGCCTGCGCGATGTGGACTGCGACCTCGCCCTTGCCACCAACATCGCCGACGCGCGCGCCCTTGGACGAAGCGGCGCCGAGCTGATGCGCCGGATCGAGGACCTCGGCGTGAGGATCCTGCCAACGGAGTACCGCCACCGGCCGGGCGACGACAGCGCCACCTACGTGTCCTCCCGCTACGTGCTCGACGCGATCCTCGCGGCTGCGGAGGGCGAGCCGGAGACACGCCGCGTGCTGCTCACCGACCTCGACTGCGTGTGGGTGGACCCCGAGCGCCTGTTCGCGGCGGTGCCCGCGCCACCGGAGATCGGCTGCATCCACTTCACCTACCCCCCAGACTGGGACGTGGTGGGCTTCGGCGACGCCGGTCGCACGCCCAGCGCGATCGCCGAGCTGAGCGAGAGCTTCGGCGGCCCCCCGGAGCTCGCGCCGTGGGTTGGAGGCGAGCTGCTGGCCGGCTCTCCAGGTGCGCTTAGCAGCCTGGTTTCGGCCTGCGAGCAGCTCGACGCCGAGATGCTCGAGCGGGGCCACATCCTGCCCACCGAGGAGCAGGTGCTCACGCTCGCGGGGGCGCTCGGGCGGGTGCGGTTCGCCGACCTTTCGCCGCTCGCGCTCCGCATCCAGACGGGGCCGCGCCACGAAGCCCCGCCGGTGGACGATCCGCTGGGGCTGGCACTGTGGCACCTACCGGGAGAGAAGGGCCTGAGCCTTCGCCGCACAGCCGCCGAGGTGCGTCGTGGCCGCACCGCCCGCCTGCGCCGGGACCTGTCCGAGCCCGCGCGCATGGCACGGCGCTTCAACGTGGCGGGCAACGGGGTCGCGCGACGGGTGCGCGACGACGGGTGGATAGCCGCGCGGCGCATCCTCGCTGCCGCCCGCTCGCTGCTGCCACAGCCAGAGCAGTCCTGAGCCGATGGCCAGGGAGCGCGTGACAGCCTGCTTGATCGTGCAGAACGAGCAGGAGCGGCTGCCGGCGGCGCTCGACAGCGTGGCCTTCTGCGACGAGGTGATCGTGGTGGACGGGGGGTCCAGCGACGGCACCGTGGAGATCGCAAGGCGGTCCGGCGCGAGGGTGATCGAGAGCCCCTGGCCGGGCTTTGCCGTCCAGCGCAACATCGCGCTGGATGGCGCAAGTGGCGAGTGGGTGCTCGAGATCGACGCCGATGAGCGCATCTCCCCCGTCCTGCGCGCGGGCATTGAAGCGATGCTCGCGGCCCCTCCGGCTAACGCCGACATGGCGGTGTTCGCGCTGCGCAACCACTTCCTCGGAGGGCCCCTGGGGCCCTCGGCGAAGTACCCCGCCTACCGCTCCCGCCTGTTCCGTCGCGGCGCCTACCGGCACGACGAGGCTCGCGCCGTTCACGAGGGCCTTGAGCTGCGCGCGCGCCCGCTGATACTCGAGGGCGACCTCGAGCACGAGCTGGCCGGCGACCTGCGCGAGGCGCTCGCGGACATGTGGCGCTACGCGCGCCTTGAGAGCATGCACCTGCGCCGGCCGTCCTCGCCGCTGGCCTACCTGAAGGGGATGCTCCTGCGCCCCGTCGCCAAGCTCCTCTACCGCGCGATCGTGGATCGTGGCTGGAGAGACGGATGGCGGGGCATGCTGAAGATCTCCCTCGATGTGACCTCCGATGCGCTCGTGTGGGCCATAGTCCTGCTCCATGGAGGCGCCGCCGAGCCGGACGCCGCCGAGCCGGACGCCGCCGAGCCGGACGCCGCCGAGTCACGCGCCGCGGAGCCCGGCGCCCGCGAGCCGGCCCGGGGGGAGCCAGGCCACCAACACTTCGGCCGGCGGCGGGTGGGGCCGGTGAAGGTGGTGGCGGTGGCGGGCGGACAGCGCTCGGCGCAGGCGGGCCTCGCGCGGCTACTCGAGCTGCAGGAACGCGGCGCGGACGTGGCGCTGATCGCGCAAGAGGCACCCGCCGGCTGCGAGATCCCCGTCCATGCGGTGGGGCGGCTGGGACCGCTCACCGCGATCAGGGCGCTCGAGGCCGAGATGCACGTGCGCCCGATCGACACGGTGGTGCCCGTGGGTCGCCGCGCGCGCCTGGTGATGAGTCTCCTGCCCGGCAGCTTCAGGCCCAACGCGGCCGACCTCGACGGCGAGGAGTCGCTCAGGTGGTCCGGATGATGAGCACCGAGCAGGGAGCGTGGTGGGAGACCTTGTTGGGCACCGAGCCCAACAGGAAGCGCTTGGCGCCCGTCATGCCCTTGTTGCCCACGATCACCAGGTCGGCCTCGCGCTCCTCGGCCACATCGAGGATCGCGTCGGCCGGGTCACCCTGGCGGGGGTAGACGTTGACCTCCACCCCCGCCTCGCGGGCCAGCTTGGCAGCGGCGTCCAGCGTGGCGTCCACGTCCTCACGGGGGTTGATCGCCCACTGCAGGTCCTCTGGCGCCTGCCTGCGCTCCTCGTTGAGACGCTGCGAGGGCACCGGCTCATAGGCGCTGACGATCTCGAGCTTGGCGCCCACCGCACGGGCGAGGTCCACCGCCTGGCGCACGGCCTGCGTGGCCGTATCGGAGCCGTCTGTGCCCACCACGATCGATCTGAACATGATCCTCCCTTAGCGACTGGCTGGGGTTCGGTCTGGGCCGTCAGGACCAGCCGAGGCGATCATATCCGCGGTAGCGGGCTACAGAGACTCGTCGTCTCTCGATAACCGGCGATGCTGTCGCGTGTACCAAGCCTGACACGGCCCAGCGAACACTACCCACGACGGACGCTGTATAGCCATGGTGATACGGCATCTGTCGGGAAGAGTGATGCCCGGGCCTCTGTATAGCCATGGTGATACAGCGTTCGTCGCCGGACCCGGCGCTAGGCGACGTGCACCCAGCGCGCTTCCGAAGGAGTTCCCTTGGCGTTGGTGACGAACAGCATGTACCAGCCGGAAGGCACGAGACCGGCGCTCGAGGGGATCGTCACCGTGATGCCCCCCGCCAGCCCGTAGCCTTGGAGCGCGATCGAGCGCTGCTCGGAGTCGGTGACGTGCGTGACGGCGCTCGGCCGGATCAGGCTGACGCTCTCGATGTCGCGCGCGTCGGGGCTGGCGAACGTCACGGTCTGACCGCGGCTCACTTCGCGTGGACCGCCTGTGATCTCGGGACGCGCGCCGTGGTAGAGGTAGGGAGGCGAGTAGATCTCGATGCGCTGCTCGAAGTAGCCTGGGGCCGTGTCGTCCTTGTTCCCGTAGAGCGGGTTGCCGCCGAGCGTCACGATCCGGCCGTCGGGCAGCAGCGCGGCCTCGGAGTGGTAGTCGCGCCCCACGGTGGGATCGGCCAGCCGCGTGAGCTTGTTGGTGGCGGGGTCATACGCATGGCATTCGAAGATGTCGCTTTCGTGCTTGGCGCGGTAGTAGCGGGCGCCGCCGGTGATGATCACCTTGTTGTCGGGCGTGATCACCAGGTTCGGGTAGCGCGTTGGCTGTGCCAGGTTCACCGCCGGCTTGAAGCGCGGTTCGGGGGATGCCAGGTCGGCGATGTCCACGCGGCTCGTGGCGGTCAAGGACGAGCCGACGCCGCCGCCGCCGACCACCATGTACCGCTGCGCCTGCGCCGGAGGCAGCAGCACGCTGCCGCTCGTCTCGGTTTCGGTGGGATCTCGCAATCCGGGGACCGCGCGGAAGGAGTTGTCGTGGAGGTTCCAGATGCCCGGCGTGCGCCCGATCGAGGACGACCCATACCCGGCGTTGCTGCCCGAGTAGAACAGGTTGCCTTCCGGCATCAGGAACAGAGCGGGGTAGGTGGGGAAGGTGCGCGTCAGGCGGGGTTCTTCGTGCCAGGTTCTCGTGGCAGGCTCGTAGATCTCGTTGCTGCCCTGGATGATGCGCCCGAAGCGGTCGAGCCCCGACACGGCCAGCACGCGCCCGTCGCTAAGGCCCACGAGCGTGGGATACCAGCGTGCGAGCGTGAGGTTGCTGACCTTTTCATAGCTTTCCGTGGCGGGGTTGAACAAGTAGGACTTTTCGTTGGCCCAGAACTCCTGCTTCTCCAGGTTCAGCGCGTCGGAGATCCCGAAGAAGTCGCGCGCGGCCACGCCGCCGACGCCGGCGACCTTGAAGTGCGTGTCCTTGCTGATGATCGAGCCCGGGCCCTTGTTGACCGCTTCCACCCATACTTCGGCGGTGCTGGCGGTGACGCTGGTGGCACCACTCGCATCGAGCGTCTTGGTCGCCGGCGCGATCGTCAGATCTTCGGTGGAGCGGAACGCCACGCCGCTTGGCGAGGTGAACTCCGAGCCCACCGGCAGGTGTATGGGGCTGCCGTTGGGGGATTGGTTCTGAATCAGCATCACCCCTGAGGCACGCGTCACTTCGCTCGCGAGCACCTCATAGCGCTTGGTCCCGCCGGCGATCAGCAGCCTGCCATCGGGGAGGAAGGCGTGACCGCCGCAGAACATGTCGCTGGGCGTGGGGATCTCCTTGAACTGGTTGGTTTGGGGATCCCAGATGATCGACTTGAAGGTGCCCGCATTGAAGAAGCCGAGGTTGTTGCCCGAGCCCGCGACGATCAGCACCTTGCCGGTGTACAGCACGGCCGCATGCACAGCGTCGATGCGATAGCTGGAGGGCACGGACAGCGTCGACCAGTGGCCCTCCTGTTCCTTGTAGCCCTGCGAGTTGACTTCGATTTCGTGGATGGTGCGCACCGCGAACGAGGTCACGGTGGGCAGGTTGACGGCGAGCAGCACACCGGCCAGGCCGAGCCCGAGGAGCCACCTCGAGAGCCGTTCGCGGCGGCCCGAGGCGCCGCTCACGCGGGCTCCATGCCCTCGGCGAGCCTCCCGGCGGAGTCAAGCGCACGCCGACGACGACCGCGTAGCCGCGGCGGGCGCAGTGATCGCGATCCAACGCTCCAGATCACGAGGGGCAGGAGACAGACCAGCAGGGCCAACAGCGACCACAGATACATCCAGGGATCGACGTTCCCGAGCCACAGCGAGGCCACGAACGGAGCACAGATGACCGCAGCCCAGCCGAGGTGCTTGCGAAACGTGACGATGCCGTCCGCCTGGACGGCGCCCCCCTTGCGCGTCACCACGAACCCGCTCGCCCTTCGCAGCACCGCAGCCATCAGCGAGGAGACGTAGATGGGCGTGCACAGCGTCGAGATGAACATGCCGGAGAGCCCCGAGGATCCGCGGCGCTCGTGCGGGCTGACGTTGTGCCGCCTGTTCCAGAAGTACAGGCTGCCCTGCAGCACGGCGGCGTCCACGTAGAGCATCAGCCACAGGTGCATCGGCACCGTCACGCCGCCGGCCCGCAACGTCAGGTACAGGATCCCGTTGCAGACGCCGAGCATCCAGGCGACGGCGGTCGTCGGGTAGTAGGACATCAGCAGCGCGTAGTGGAGGATCTGGCGCGGCCGCAACTTGGGCAGCAGCCTCAGGGAGCGCGTCAGCAGCACGTCGTCGGTCCCGCGCGACCAGCGGTACTGCTGGCTGAAGTAGTCGCCGAAGGACGTCGGGCCCTCGCCCACGGCGACCACGTCGGGGGTGTACACCGAGCCCCAGCGACCGTTGGTGTCGGGGTTGCGCGCAGCGTGGATCTGGAGGCTCGTGGCCATGTCCTCGGTGATCGAGTCCTGGAAGCCGCCCACCTGGCGCAGAGCGCTGATGCGAATCGCGTTGTTGGTGCCGACGAGCATCGGCGTGCGGCTGTGGTTACCGGCGCGCTGGAGCAGCGAATGGAACAGGAACTGCTGGGACTCGGCGGCCCTGGTGACGAACCCCTTGTAGTTGCCGTAGACCTGCGGGCCGACCACGAACGCCACGTCGGGGTCGCGGAAGTAGCCGAGGAAGCGCTCGGCGTAGTTCTCGAGCGGCACGTGGTCGGGGTCCACCGACAGCATGAAGTCGTACTCCTCGCCGTGTGCGTCCAGCCAGGAGTTGTAGTTCCCGTGCTTGGTTCGGGCCCTGAAGGAGCCAGCGGGGCGATTCCAGCGCTCAACGCCATTGCGCGTGAAGTAGTGCACCCCCAGCTGGGCGCACGCCTCCTGCACCTCAACGCTCCCGCCCTCGTCCAGCAGCCACACATCGAGCTGTCCGTCATGCTCGATCCGCCGCGCGGCCTCGAGTGTGCGGCGAACCATCAACAGCGGCTCTCGATCGGGCACGATCGTCGTCAGGAACGCCACGCGGGTACCCGGCTCGGGTGTGACCGGCGTGGGATCGCGAGCCAGCAGCGACGCCCGGCAGAGCGTGGATACGTTGACGAGCGCGAACAGCCCGATCACACCGGTGTTCACAACCATGACGATCGAGGCGATCTGCAGCATCGTGTGCCGCCCGTTGTGCGGCCAGTGGGCCGGCAGCATCAGCCACGCGAGGAACCCGCCCACGAACAGGAGGGCGAGCATCACGAGCAGCGTCGTGCGCACCGGCCGCAGCTGTCCCAGGTGCCGGAAGCTCACGCGGTAGGGCACGTCCTGTGGAGGATCGGTCAGCTTGCCCGCGAGCGTACTGAAGCGCGGGTAGTCATAGCCAGCGGACGTCGCGACGCGAACGCCCTCTCTTGAGTCACCAGCCATCGCCGTATCGAGTTGGGGCTCCATGTCGTCCATAACGTGGAATTTGTGTGATTACGACAGCAAAACGTGCCACCGCCGCCGCGAGTTTCGTTGGATGTTCGCAGGGTTCGACGCGAAATGGAAGGCTTGGCAGCGTCCAATCCTGGGCTGTACGGTGCATGGATGCGCAAGCTCTCCACATTCGCAGCGGCCGCGGTGGCGGGGCTGGTGCTGGCTGGGCTCGCGCTGGCGGGCTGCGCCTCGGGCCAAGCACGAAAGGCGGCGCCGCAGAACGCCCTGGCTGGAGTGTCGTTCTTCGTGGACCCCGGCAGCCCCGCTGCCCAGCAGGCCGCCGAATGGCGATCCCAAGGCCGCCTCGCCGACGCGGCGGCGATGGCGCGCATCGCCTCCCAACCCACGGCCACGTGGCTCACCGGCGGTGAAGACGTCGAAGCCAGCGTACGCGCGTTGACCAAGCGCGCCGCACTCGCGCACCAGAGCGCGCTGCTCGTCGCATACGACGTCCCGGGGCGCGACTGCTCCGGGTACTCGGCGGGAGGGGCGCGCTCGGGCTTGGAGTATCGCGCCTGGATCTCCCGGCTCGCCGCGGGCATCGGCGGGCGCCGCGCAACCGTGATCCTCGAGCCCGACGCGATCGCGCAGACGCTGTCACGCTGTCTGTCGGCGAGCGCGGTGGCCGAACGCTACGCGCTGCTGAGCTACGCGGTGACGCAGTTGAAGGCGCACCGGCAGGCAACCGTGTACGTGGATGCGGGCAACATCGGCTGGATCCGCCCCGCGGCTCGGCTGGCGGGGCCGCTGCGACGGGCGGGCGTGGCGCGCGCCGACGGCTTCGCTTTGAACGTGAGTAATTTCTACGGAAGCTCCGACACCACCAGCTACGGCCGCGCGCTCGCCGCGGTGCTTGGCGGGGCTCACTTCGTGATCGACACCGGCCGCAACGGCAACGGGCCTGACGTACACGCGGCCGATGGCCCAGCGTGGTGCAACCCGCCGGGCCGGGCGCTCGGCCACCAACCCACAACGGACACGGGGATCGCCATGGTGGACGCGTACCTGTGGATCAAGCAGCCCGGCTTCAGCGACGGCTCCTGCCGCCCGGGTGAGCCTCCCGCGGGCGGCTGGTGGCCCGAGTACGCGCTCGCGCTCGCGCGCTAGAAAGCTGCGTTCTGGGCGAGTTCCAGCGCGTATGAGGGCCACCATTCTCCCGCGCTTGGGCCGCCGTTGCAGGTCCCGTCGGACTCGCCGGGGCGCTTCACCCAGAAGTACGCGTCCGCAAGCGCTGCGCCAGTGCTGCTCGTCGGCCGGGCGCCGAGGCCGCGGCCCGGGGGGTTGCACCACGCCCCGCCGGGCGCGGGGCCGCGGCCGTTGCGGCTGGTGTCCACGATGAAGTGGACGCCGCCCCCCAATCCCCGGGAGATCGCTTCGCCGTAGGCCACCTCGGAGGCCGTGCCGTCGAAGTTGCTCACGTTCAGGGAGAAGCCGCGCGCTCCAGCCACGTCGGCCTGGCGCAGGCGTGCAGCCATCGTGGCAGCGGGCTGCCAGCCCGCGTTGCCCGCGTCCAGGTACACCGCGGTGGCCGCGCTGCTGCTCAGATGCCTCACCGCAAAGCTGAGGAGGTTGTAGTAGATGGCCTGTCGTTCGGCCGTCAGGCAGCTGAGCTCAGGGAGCGCGTCCGGCTCGAGGATCACCACCGCGGGGCGCCCCGCGATGCCGTTGACCACTCCTTCGATGAACTGTTCGTAGGCGCTCGGGCTGGCGGCGCCTCCGGAGGAGTACTGGTTGCAGTCGCGCCACGGCATGTTGTAGGCGACCAGCACGGGAAGCGCTCCCGCTGCGCGTACTCGGCCCACCCACCAGCTCACGTCCGCAGCGGTGCTTCCGTGCCCGTATGACCAGTTGCCGAACCACTCTGCCGTGGGCTGACCCGCGATCTTCCCGATCTCGGCCGCTTCGGCGGTCCTGCCCTGGGCCGCCCATTCAGACTCGGTCTGAGCGGCGTGGGAGGCGGGGTCCACGTAGAAGGTCCTGCCCGAGAACGGGTTCGAAGACCGCGACGACGATTCGGCCAGCGGCGATTCAGGCGGTTTGGATTCCGGCGGTTTCGTTTCGGGGGATTTCGTTTCGGGCGGCTTGGATTCGGGCTGGGCGCCGTTGGCCGGCGGCGTGACCGGCGCTTGCGGAGCGATGACGCCACCCGCGAGGGTCCCCGCAGCCCCACCGGCTGAGCCACCGGGGGCGGAGCGCGAGGGTGCCTGGCCGGAAGCAGCGCCCGACGCCGCCACACTCGAGGTTGAGTGCAGGCGGTGACGTCGGTGCGCACGGTGATGCGCGCGCGAACCGCCTGCGCGCGGGTGTTGCCGGTGCGTGGCGCGCGAGCTGCGAGCCGCATCCCCAGCAGGCCTGGCCAGCGCCGTGGCGGCCACGCCCGTGCCCGCGGAGCCGCACAGGAGCACGCCGAACAGCAGGCAGCGAGACTTGAAAGTGCCCATGTGCCCTCGATCGACATACGGGGCCAAAGACTTGAAGCCGCCGCGGCGTAGTGGACGCCAAGTCGCGCCCTGGAAGGACGGAGACTCGACGCGGACGCGCACGCCCAAGGCTCCCCACGCCCCTGCGCGTCATAACGTGTGCACCTGTGATCGACCTCCACTGCCACGTGCTGCCCGGCATCGACGACGGGCCCAAGGCTCTGGAGGGGTCACTCGCGATGGCCCGCGCGGCCCTCGAGGCTGGCATCGACACGCTCGTGGCCACGCCCCACGTCAATGCTCGCTGCGCCAACGACGCAGACACGATCGCGCGGCTGACCGCGGAGCTCAATGCAAGCCTCGCCGCGGAATCGATCGAGCTGCGGGTCCTGCCCGGTGCAGAGATCGCGGTCAGCCACCTGGCCGAGATCGAGCCCGCAGAGCTTTCGCGGCTGGGGCTCGGCGGAAGCCGCTGGCTGCTGGTGGAGCCCCCCTTCACGCTCGTGGCGATGGGTCTGGAGGCCATGCTCCTGGACCTGCAACGGGCTGGGTACCAGCTGGTGCTCGCGCATCCTGAGCGCTGCCCGGCGCTCCACCGCGATCGGCGGATCGTGAAGGCGCTGGTGGAGGCGGGCGTGCTCATGTCGATCACCGCCGGCTCGCTCGCGGGCCGCTTTGGCGGGGAGGTGCGCAGCTACGCGATGGAGCTCGCACGTGAGGGGCTGATCCACAACGTGACCTCCGACGCCCACGACACCGTGCGCCGCCCGCCCGGGATCGCTGCGGAGCTGCAGCGGGCCGGCCTTGAGCCGCTGGCCGACTGGCTCACGACGCTCGTGCCGGAGGCGGTGCTCGGCGACGCCGACATACCCCCGAGGCCGGCCGCGACGCTCAAGCCGTCCAGATCGCGCCTTCGCGCCTTCAGGCGAGCTTGGTGATCGCCACGATCATCCCGATCAGAACGAACACGACGATCGCAACCTGCATCCAAATCCACGTGGGCGACATATCCGCGCAACAGCCTACTCAGAGCGGCGTCCACGCCCGCCGCGGAGCCGTGGACGCCGCGTCTATCGTGTTGCGGATGCACAGCCGCCCTCACGCGACGCTGCTCGGGCTGGTGCTCGCGCTGTGCGCGCTCTGCGTGCTGGCTTCCTCCGGAGCCGCCCGCGACGGTGGGGCGGCCACGACCGCGTCGTCCACGACGCTCATCGCCGGCGTGAACATCCCGGCTGTGGGGTACGCGCCGAACCTCGCCGAGGCTGACCGCGCGATCGCCGCGGCAGCCGCGCTGCACGTGAAGGCGGTGCGCGTGGAGGTCCCGTGGGCGGCCTTTGAGCCACGCGACGCCGAACACCTCAACCTGCGCGCGCAGGGTTACGCCGATCGCCTCGCAAGCGACGCGGCCGCAGCCCGCATCCGCTTGATCATGACCGTGGAAAGCACCCCGTGCTGGGCCTCCTCGGCGCCGGTCTCGCTGCTGCGTGCCTGCAGCTCCACACGCCCTAGCCGTGCCAACACATGGCCCCCCACGCGCGCCGGCGACTACGCGGCGTTCACGGCCTACCTGGCCGCGCGCTACGGCCCCGCCATCGCGGCCATCGAGATCTGGAACGAGCCAGATCAGGCCAACGAAGCCTATTTCGCGGGCCCGTCCAAGGCTCGGCGCTACGCCGAAGTGCTGCGCGCGGCCTACCCCGCCATCAAGCACGTGAACCCCCGGATCGTGGTCTTGGGGGGCTCGCTGGTGGGCTCCAACGGGGCGTTCCTGCGCGCCCTCTACGCGGCCGGCATCAAGCGCTACTACGACGGTCTGGCAGTCCACTTCTACAACCTCACGCTCGCGTCGCTTCGCTCGATCCACGAAGCGCAGCTCGCCGGCGGCGACGCCACGCCCCTATGGCTGGACGAGTTCGGCTGGACGAGCTGCTGGCCGCGACGGCGTGTGCAGCAGGAACAGGGCTGCGTCACCTCGCACATCCAGGCGGTGAACCTGAGCGACACGGTCCGCGCGCTGGCGCGCACGCCGTACGTGGCAGCCGCGGTTGTGTACAAGCTCCAGGACTCCGACGCCGAAGACTTCGGCCTGCTCTCCGCCCCTGGCGCGCACAAGCCCGCGTTCGTGGCTCTTGCGCGACTGCTCCCGACCATCGGCGGCCACATCAGCCGGGTCACGCTCGGCCTCAACCGCAGTGGGGCGAGCGTGGTCGCCGCCGGCTCGGGGCCGGTGGGCGACTTCATGCTGCTGGAAGCGTTCCAGGGCGCCGTGCTTCGCTACCGCGCGGTGTTCACGCTCGACCGCTTCAACCGCTATTCGATCGTGCTGCCGTCGGTCCTCGGCACGCACGGCCTGCGCGTGCGCGTCTACCAGTACGGGCCGGGTCCCGGCGTGGGCGCCGAGAAGACCATCTGATCACTCGGCGTTGCGGAACAGCGCAACCAACGTGAGCGTCAGGATCTTCAGGTCCAGCCCCAGCGACCAGTGTGCGATGTAGTAGTTGTCCCACTCCACGCGCTCGGCCAGCGAGGTCTGCCCGCGCAGGCCGTGCACCTGCGCCCAGCCGGTGATGCCCGACTTGACGCGGTGGCGGTCTCCGTAGCGAACGATGTCCTGGCGGAACAGCTCCACGAACTCCGGGCGCTCCGGGCGCGGCCCCACGAGGCTCATATCGCCGCGAAGCACGTTGAACAGCTGCGGAAGCTCGTCCAGGGAGGTGCGGCGCAGGAAGCGCCCAACGGCTGTGCGCCGGTCCTCGCCCTCCACGCCACCGGGCGCTATGTCACCGGCGAGGAGGAAGTCGAGCGCGCTCACCTCCGCAACGCCGGACTCGGGGGCGGGCGCCACGCACATCGAGCGGAACTTGTAGAAGTCGAACACCTTGCCGTCGCGGCCCACGCGCCGCTGGCTGAAGAAGGCGGGCCCCGGCGAGCTCAGGCGCACGGCCACTGCCGCGCACACGATCAGCGGTGAGAGCACGATCAGCAGCATGAGCGCCAGCACGCGGTCGAGCGCGTGCTTGACCGTGAACTGCGCGCCGTTGGGATTGACCGCCGTGAACGACAGCAGCGGCAGGCCGCCCACCGTGTCATAGCCGACGCGGTCGTTGATCGTGTCGAACATGCGTGGCACCACCGAGACGTCCACTCCCAGCTCCTGGCACTGCTGGATCAGGCGGCTGACGCGCGCGTCGGCCACAGAGGAGAACGCCACGATCAGGTTCTTCACGCCGGTGCGTTGCACCGTGTCCTTGAGATCCTCGATCGTGCCGAGCACGGGAACGTCTCGCCCGCCGACCTCGGCGACGGAGCGCGGGTCCTCGTCCAGGAAGCCGATCGGGGCGAGCCCGTATTCGGGGTGGCTCTCCAGGCGGCGGGCGACCTGGGCCCCGACGACCCCGGCGCCCATGATCAGGACGGGCTTGCCCACCAGGCGCCGCGAACGCGCCCAGCGCTGGGCCAGCGAGAGCGCCATACGTCCGAGGCCGACGCCGATCAGGGCAAACAGCCACGCTCTCAGCCAGTCCCCTTGGCTGGGCACCTGATCGTTGAGGTACATGCCGAGCACCGCCACGGCCATGGCGCCCACCGACACCGTGCTCAGCACCGGCACGACCCCGTCGAGGATCAACGCGCGCAGCCTGCTGCGGTACAGGCCGCGCAGGTAGAAGAGCACGAGCACCAGCGGCGGCAGCGCCAGCAGCGGAGCACGAACGCTGGGGACATGAGCGGCGGCGGACACGCCGCCGAGGGCGAGCACGACCGCGACGCACAGCAGGATGAAGTCAACGGTGGGGCGCAGCAAGCCCCAGCCAGGCCCCTCCAGGGCCCACTGCAGCGGCCCGCGGAAGACATCCGCGCGCAGCGCCTTGGGTGATGGGGCGTCGTGTGTCAGCTCGCCGCGGAGGGCTACTGAGCTTGACGTCTGTTGGGTGATTCGTGTTCGGTCCATGAAACTGCCGGAAGTTCCTTTTCCCTTTGGGATTACTCGTCTCCTGCGTCGCTTCCCTTTAGCCGGCGTGCCTTCCTATCGCGGCCGGCGAGCCAGTTGCCGGGTGAGCACCCCGGTCAGGGTCAACCCCCCGAGCCCAACAAGTATGTACAGAAGATCGACGCCGGAGATGCCCAATGTTGGAGATCCGACGCTCGCCTCCGGGACCGCGGGGCGGAGCTGCGAGCCGTATGCGCCTCCCGTCTGAGCCGAAGTGGCTGCCACCGAGCCACCGGCAGACGCCGCGCCCGAGCCCGCCCGATGGCGCCGAGACGCCGCGTGCCCGGCGCCGGAGCCGCTCGTGGCCGGGATGGCGAGGCTGCCGGTGGCGGCCGAGGTGCCCCTACCGCCGCCCCCGCCTTCGCCTCCGCCGGGCGGCGCGCCGAGCAGTGTGGCGCCAAGGATCGCCTGGTTTCCCTGCCCCGGGCCACCGTAGCCGCTCAACAGCGAGTTGGCCCGCGCTGCCAGCGGCGCAGGCCCGATCAGGGCCAGCGCGAGGAGCGCGGCTATCGCGATGAGGCGGCATTGGCTATTCATGCGTCCCTGCCCTTGTTCCTTTGATCCGGCGAGGGCATAACCGCCACCCCCCTTTCCGTGCCACGTCCCTGCCGCCGCCGCCTCCTCCCGGCCATCCGCGGGGTTAGCCCGCGGACACGAGGGTCTGCGAACCGACGAGGAAATCGGCCACACACGCTAGCGGAGGTTGACCGCCCTGTCGAGTCGAGATTCCACACGTTCGTAGCACGATGAGCGCCGTGAGCGTATGGCAGGAAAACCGCGAGCTGTCAGGCAAGCTGCTCGGCTTTGAGGAGGATCAAGCGATTCAGTTCCTGGATGCTCACCCGATTGCCCGCCCGCACCACCGCCAGCGCCTCGCGCGCGAGCGCGTCCCTGGGGGCCAACTGCACGGCATGTTGCAGTAGCGCCAGCGCGGCCGCTCGATCGCCCCTGTCAGACGCGATGGCGCCGCGCTCGAGCGTCGCGTAGGCGTCGCCCGGCGAGCGCGCGAGGGCGCGTGAGAACTCCTGGTCCGCTCGTGCCAGTTCGCCGTAGCGCAGCGCGATGCTCCCGGCTAGAAGATAGGCCTCGTCGCTGAACGGGTTCAGACCCGCCGCTTCGTCGAGGCGGGAATAGGCGGCTCTCGGCGCGCGCGTCCAGATTCGCGCCGCATCCTGCAACTCGAGCTGGCTCAGCCAGGGCGCCGCAAGCGAGCCGGCCATCGCCAGTGCTGCTGTGAGCGCCACGATGCGCCCAGCGGCAAGCGCGCCGGGTGGGCGTGACGCGGCGCGATCGCCGCGCCGTGGTGCGAGCGCACAGGCCAGGCCGAGCAGCGCGAACGCGGGCGCTCCCAGGCCAGCGAACTCCCAGAACCAGTCAAAGGAGCCGTGCACGAGCCAGTAGGCGAAGCCCGCCAGCGCGGCCGCCGCCAGCGCGCGGCCCAGTGGATCGGATCGCAGCACGCCGCCTGCTGCGCCCACCAGCGCCGCCCCGAGCCCTATCAGGGCGAGCACCGCTCCCAGCAGACCCGTCTCAGTGAGCGCGCGCAGCTCAACGCTGTGGGGATAACGCGGCGTCTCGCTGCTGTGGCCGTGGGCCAGGTACTGCTGTTGGAAGTTGTCGACCCCGATGCCGGCCACGGGATGGGCGACGAACTCGTTTAGCGCCACCCGGTAGAAGTCATAGCGATTGCTGCCCAGGCCGCTGACGAGGCGGTTGCCGGAGGTGCTGTTGGCCGCATAGCCGCCCTTGAAGCTGTGCCAGGCGCTCCTGACCCGGTTGACCGGGTTGCCCGCTGCGAGGAGGCCACCGGCCACCACCGCTACGAGCGTGGCGCTCGCCACCGCGCGCGCAGTCTTGCGCATCCGCGCGAGCGCCGCCTGCGAGAGCCTGCCCCGCGCCTCGATTGCCGCGCCGCCAGCCACTACGAGGCCCACCGCCAGCGCGGCTGCGAACGAGGCCATGACAGCATGACTCACCGCCGAGTAGGTCACCGCGCCATTGCTCAGGTGGTCGCCCACGCGCAGCACGGAAGGCGCCGCCGCACCGATTCCCGCCGCCACTGGCACGAGCAGGACGAACGTGCGCATGCGCCCGGGGAGCAGCGCGAACATGAGCACCAACATCACAGGCGTGGCGTACAGGGAGCCGCGGCTCTGGCTCATCAGCGCCACCTCGGCCAGCAGCACGGCTCCGCCCGCGAGCAGGCCGCGCAGCGCCCACGGCATGCGCTCGCTGCGCGCCAGCAGCAGCGCGGGCCAGAAGGCCATCAGCCACTGCGCGGCGTTGGCGTTGGGGTAGCCGGTGGGATACACCAGCCGTCCCCCGGGCAGCAGCTTGCCGAGGGCATGCGCACTCGCGGCGTCCACGTGCAGCGCTGCGAAGGCCGCCAGCGCGATCATCCCAAGCACCCACGCGCAGAGCAGCACGGCTGCGGTGACCCCGCTCTGGCGCCAGCAGGCGAACAGGGCGAACACCAGCAGGTACAGCAGCGTCCTGTCGGCGCCTTCCCAGGCGTCGCCGGGCACCGCAGCCCAGAGGATCGAGAGGAAGCTGAGCGCCGTGTAGGCGGCCAGCGCGCCGAGCGCGATCGCCACCGCCCGCGGCAGGAGGGCAAGCTGCGGCCTCACGGTCACTGCAGCCAGGCCGAGCAGCGCGAGCACCACGAGGCCGCCCGGTGCCCAGTGGGTCAGCGGATAGCCCGCCTGGTCGGTCGCCCACACGAGGAACAAGACCAGCGCGGCCAGCGCCGGAACCGTAGCCGGCGCCTCGCGCAGCGACGCCGTGAGCTTGGCGGTCATCGCGCCCACAATAATCCCCGGTGTGCACGACACGATCGACCTGGTCGGCTTCTACGAGGACGCCTACTCGCAGAGCCCCGCCGACGCGGCCCGTTACTCGCGCTGGCGCGCGCTGGGCGCGATCGGCAAGGCCGACCACGTGGCCGAGCTGTGCGAGCGAGCGGGGCTGCGTCCCGCGAGTGTGCTGGAGGTGGGCTGCGGCGACGGCGCGCTGCTGTCGGAGCTCGTTCGCCGCGGCTTCGCCCGGATGTTGTCAGGCGTGGAGATCACGCAGGCGGCGGTCGAGATCGCGCGGACCCGTCCGGGCATCGAGTCGGTGCAGGCCTACGACGGCCTGCACCTGCCGTTCGATGCGGGCGCCTTCGAGCTGGGGATCCTCTCGCACGTGCTCGAGCACGTGCCCGATCCAGCGGCGCTCCTGCAGGAGGTTGGCCGCGTGTGCGCTGCGGTGATCCTGGAGGTTCCGCTCGAGGCCAACTGGTCGGCGCGGCGCGCGGGCAAGCGCGAGCATGCCGCTGCGGTCGGTCACCTGCAGCGCTTGCGCCGCTCCGATGCGCGCGCGATGGTGGCCGACGTAGGCCTCACAATCGCCGCAGAGCTCGAGGATCCGCTCCCGCTGCGCGCCCACACGTTCTTCGCCACGAGCAGGCGCGCACGCACCATGGCGACCGCCAAGTGGGCTCTTCGCACCGCGCTACACCGCTTGGCGCCAGGCTTGGCAAGGCGCGTGTTCACGCTCCACTACGCGTGCCTTTGCCTCCCGCCGGCCGAGTGACCGCGGCGAGCAACAGCGAGAGCACGGTGCCCATCAGCTCGTCCGGCACGGCGGCTGGATCCGCGAGCTTCTGGCGGGCGATGCCGTCAGCGAGCGCATCGATCGCCACCGCCAGCTGCTCAGCGGGGATCGTGAGCTCGAGGTCGAACTCGCGCACCCCGTCGGCTATCAGCCGCGTGAGCACCTCTCGCATCTGCGCAAAGCGCGCAGCGACCTTGGGGCGCACCTGCGCGTCGCGCACACCGTAGGCCCAGAACTCCATGAACAGCAGCAGCACATCGGGCTCGCGCTCGATCATCGTCATCCACTGACGCGCACCGCCCTCAGCGCGCTCGGCGACCGAGGCCTGCGTGCGCACCGCGTCGGCTATCTCGCGTGCGTGCTCGTCGATCTCCCGCTCCATCAGCACGAGGAACAGGTCCTCCTTGCCGTCGAAGTTGGAGTACAGCGCTCCCGTGGAGAAGCCCGCCGTCGAGGCGATCTCCTCGACGGACGCCCCGTGGAAGCCGGCGCGCGCGAACACGCTGCGCGCGGCCGCCAGCAGCCGCTCGCGCGTGTTGATCCTGCTCTGCTCACGCGTCAGGCGGGCTGCGGGGCGCTCGGCGCGAACGCCCTCATCGATCTCGGCGGCTGACATTCCACCGTTGATCTTACTTGACAGAGCGTTCGTTATTTCGATAACGTTCATTATCCAATTGGGCAGACGAGAGAAGTGATTGGAGAGACGATGGCCAGCGCAACCACCCCGGCAACGGGCGAGACCGCAAACTTGGCGAGCCTGCCCACCGACGCGATCTCCTACGAGGATCTGTACGCGCGCTGGGAGCGCGGCAACTGGTCAGCCACCGAGCTCGACTTCACCGAGGACGCACGCCAGTGGCGAGAGGAGTTCACCGACTTCGAGCGCAAGGCCGCCCTGTGGAACTACTGCCTGTTCTTCTGGGGAGAGGACGCGGTCGCCGACAACCTCTCGCCCTACATCGACGCGGCGCCGCTGGAGGAGCAGAAGTACTTCCTGACGACCCAGCAGGTCGACGAGGCCCGTCACGCGGTGTTCTTCAAGCGCTTCATGCAGGAGGTGTGCGAAGTCGGCGATGGCTCGATGGCCAGCGGGCTGGCGCAGATCAAGCCACAGCTCACGCCGGGGTTCCGCAAGATCTTCGACCGCCTGGACACGATGGCCGACGAGCTGCGCGCCGATCGCTCGCCCGCCAAGCTCGCCGCCGCGGTGACGCTCTACCACGTCGTGATCGAGGCGTCGCTGGCCCAGCCCGGCCAGCACTTCATCTGCGGCTACCTGCAGGAACGGGACAAGCTACCGGCCTTCCGCCAGGGCATGGAGAACATCGCTGCGGACGAGCAGCGCCACATCGGCTTCGGCGTGAAGCTGCTCGCCGACCTCAACCGCGAAGACCCGGTGGGCGTGCCTAAGGCCGTGGCTCGCCTGCTGCGCGAAGTGAACCCGTTCACCTCGCAGGTGCTGATGCCCCCGGGCTGGGACGAGCGCTACATCACGGTGTTCAACGCCACGTTCGACGAGGTGGGCATCGAAGGCGTGCAGTCGATGACCACCAAGCTGCGCTCCGCGGGCTTGGCGATCGAGACGCTGCCCGGCCCGCCGCTGCTGCCACCCGGGCTCTCGCCGCTGGAGATCTCCCAGCGCGGGCGTGCGCTGGCCAAGGCGGGTGTGATCGGCGTGCGCCAGGGCCCCACGCTGCGCGACCCTGAGACGGTGGCCCTGCTGTTCGACACGATCCGCCGCCAGGTGAACCCCAATCACGGCCTTTCCCGGGCGACCACCTTCCAGTGGGAGTTCACCGATCCCGACATCCCCACGTGGCACCTCACGGTCCAGAACGGCTCGAGCACGGTGGCCGAGGGCGAGGCCCCCTCGCCCGACCTGCGCCTGCGCCTTTCCTACCAGGACTGGGTGGACATCGTGGGCCAGCGTCTTGACCCGCTGCGCGCGGTTGCCACCAGGAAGCTGCGCCCGCGCGGCAACCCGCTCGCGCTCGCGCGTCTGGGCAAGGTCTTCCCGCGCGAGTAGCGCCGCGGCGCGGCCTGCTAACCCGCCGAGAACTCGCGTTCGGCCGTCGAAGCGGCGGCCGACGGGGTTCGCGCGGCGGCGGCAACGCCTTCTATGCGCGAGGGTTGGACGGCGGGGCTCGAGGGCACAGACCCGCGCGATGACGCCGCGGGCTGCTCGGGGCTGAACTCGCGTCCTGGCCCGCGCGACGCCGCGCCGGCCTGGGCGGCAGACCCCGCGAGGGGGCCGACTATGGCGACCGCGGGACCAGCAGCGCCCGGCCTGCCACGCACACCGAGAATCGCCGCGCCGGCCACCGACGGCCCGCGTTGGGGTTCGAGCGCCACGGACCCACCGGGGGGTCGTGCAGGCGCGTGCCCGCCGCTGCCAAGCTCGACGCATCCCGCGCCGATGCCGAGCGCGAGCAGGCATCCCGCAGCGAGCTTGGCACCGAGCGGCCCACCGAGCATCCAGCCCCCGCCGGCCGCGCCTGCACCGCCGGCCACACCCGCGCCGCCCATGCCAGCGGCCGAGGCCCCGCCGCCCGCGCCAGCCCCACCGACCGCGCCGGCGCCCGCGCCCGTGGCGACGAGCGGAAGGAGCGACGGCGGAAGCGCAGCGGCGAGCCCACGCAGCGAGCGCACGTAGGCGCGGCAGGCGGGACACTCGCGGCGGTGCAGGTGCGCCAAGCGGTAGCGCTCTCCGTCGGGGTCGAGCAGCCCGTAGGCGAGCGCGCGCATCAGCGAGCCCTGCTCGCGGCACCACTCACCGCCCCGGATGGTCTCCACGAGCGCCCCCACCTTGCTCGCCACGCCGGGCCGGCCGGGCGAGCGGCCCTCCATGAGCTTGCGCATGCGCGCCTCGCTGACGCCCATACGTGCGGCGGCCTCGACGCGTGAGAGGCCCTGCAGGTAGCACAGCGTCGCGGCCTCCCGCTCGCGCGGGCTGAGGCGCACGCGGAACGCCTCCAGCAGCTGGCGCAACCGCGCCCTGTCGTCGAGCAGGCCGGCGATGTCACCCTCCTCCCAGGCGCGATCGACCGCTCCGCCGTGCGCATCCGGCGGGCCCTCGCCGCTTGGCCCGCGATCGGCGCTGTGGTGCAGGTGCGCTCGCGTGCGGAGCTCCTCGATCGCCCTGCGAAAGGTCACCAGCACCAGCCATCCGGCGGGGTTGGCGATCTCCTGCCCGTCGAGCAGCGCGGAGTACAGGCCCTGCCAGGCCTGGGCGTAACAGGCCTCGAGATCGCTCCCGTCGAGGCTTGCGCCGCTCGCGAGCAGGCGCGCGCGGACGCTCGCGAGCACGCGACCGCGCAGGACATCGAACTCCTCTCGCAGAAGGCGCTCGGCGCGATACCGGCGGACGCTCAGCGGGCTCACGCGCTGAGTCTAGGCAATTCTGCTCCTCAGTTGGATTCTATTTGCTCGTCCATCTGTCCACTGCCGCCTGCGCTCAGGCGCTCGATCTGGGCGAGGCTGACCGTTCGCATGTCCTCGCCCCGTCGATGAGCGGCGTGCCACGCGACCACCAGGCCCAGCGCGCCCTCAAGGTCACAGGCAGGACGCCAGCCGAGCTCGCGTTCGGCGGCGCTCGAGTCGAGTGCGAGATGGCCCGCCTCCGGCGGGTTGGCACCCTCGTCGACGCGCCACAGCAGCTCTCCGCCCGACAGCGCGGCAGTCCTCTGCACGATCCAGCTCACGGTCTGCTCGTCCTCGGCGCGCGGCCCGAAGTTCCAGGCGCGCGCGGCTCCGGTCCCCAGACACAGCTCACGGGCCAGCCGCAGGTAGCCGCCGAGCGGGCTGAGCACGTGCTGCCACGGGCGAACCGCGCGCGGATTGCGCACGAGCAGGGGCTCCGCGGTGTCCACGGCGCGCAGGATGTCCGGCAGCAGCCGGTCCTCGCCCCAGTCGCCGCCGCCGATCACGTTGCCGGCGCGCGCAGTGGCGAGCTGGACCGCATCCGTGCCCGCGAAGAACGAGCGCCTGTAGGCCGCCGTGACCAGCTCGGCGCACGCCTTGGAGCTCGAATAGGGGTCCGCGCCGCCGAGCGGATCGCTCTCGACGAAGCGTCTGAATCCCTCGCCGGGGTTCTCATAGCACTTGTCGGAGGTGACCACGACCACCGCACGCGTGGTGGCGCCCGCACGCCGGACAGCATCGAGCACGTTGACGGTGCCCATCACGTTCACCTCGTAGGTGAGCTCGGGGTCGCGCAGCGAGCGCCTGACCATCGGCTGAGCCGCGAGGTGGAAGACGATCTCCGGATCGCACACGCCGAACGCCTCCGCCACCGCGCGGGCGTTGCGCACATCGACCGCCAGCTCCTGCATGTGCGCCCCCACGTCGGCGAGCTCGTACAGCGACGGCTTCGTGGGCACCGCTGGGGAAAGACCCGTCACACGCGCGCCGAGTGACTGCAGCCACAGCGACAGCCATGCGCCCTTGAAGCCCGTGTGGCCGGTGATGAGCACACGGCGTTGGGCCCAGAAGTCGCTGTCGATCGTCACGGGGGCGGGTATCTTCACGCAATCGCTGAGCCGGCCGCCTCCACGTCCCCTGGTTCCTCCCAGCCCCCCGCGCCCACGCGCGCCGAGGTTCTCGGCGTGCCGCTGGCCGTGTCCGACTACGAGGAGGTGATCGACTGGATGGAGGCGATGATCGCCGCCAAGGCGCGTGGCTACGTCACCGCGGCGGCGGTGAACCTGGTGATGTCGGCGCGGGAGGACTCGAGCGCGATGGCCGCGGTGCTGGGGGCGACCCTGGCAGTGCCCGACGGCCAGCCGCTGGTGTGGGCGCTGCGGCTGCTCGGCCACAAGCGCGCCACCCGCGTGTACGGCCCGGACCTGATGGCGCGCTTTTGCGAGCGCGCGGCTCACACCGGAGCACCCGTGTACCTCTACGGCGGCCGCACCGCAGAGGCGCTGGAGCTGCTGGAGCGACGCCTGCGTGAGCGCTTCCCCGGCCTTCGCATCGTCGGCGGGTTCTCGCCCCCCTTCCGGGAGCTCACCGCCGAGGAGGAGGCGCGCGTGGTGGCCGAGATCGACGCCTCGGGTGCGGCTGTGGTGTGGGTGGGTACCGGCCAGCCCAAGCAGGAGAAGTGGATGCTGCACATGCGCCCGCGCCTTCGCGCCCCGCTGCTGGTGGGCGTGGGGGCGGCATTCGACTTCCATGCGGGTCTCGTCTCCCAGGCGCCTGCGTGGATGCAGCGCAACGGCCTCGAGTGGACCTACCGCCTCTCGCGCGAGCCGCGGCGCCTGTGGCGGCGCTACCTGCGCTACAACCCGCTGTTCATCGTCCAGTTCCTCGCGCAGTACGCGCGCCACCGGCGCGGGTTGAGGCGCGGAGGACCGTAGGTCACGACCGATGACGAGCTGTATAACCATAGCTATACAGTCTCTGTTCCAAGCGACCGCAGACCACACCCGGCTGCCTAACCGCCGCTACCCTTGGCCTGGATGAGCCCCTCGCAGAGCACCGCCGGCGTAGCGGTCGTCGGCCTTGGCCGCGTGGGGCTGCCGCTGGCGCTGTCGTTCGCCGACCGCGGGCTGGACGTGATCGGCATCGACAATGATCCCGCACGGCTGGAGGCAGTGCGCGCGGGCCGCATGCCGTTCCAGGAGACCGGCGCACAGGAGCTGCTGGACCGCGTGCACCGCAGCGGGCGCCTGACGCTGTCCGAGCGCGTGGCCGACGCCGCCGCGGCGCGCCACATCGTGATCACGCTGGGCACGCCCTCCTTCTCGCACATCGAGATCGACATGCGCGACATCCGCTCCGCGCTGGACGACCTGCTGGGCGTGCTCGCGCCGGGCCAGTCGCTGATCCTGCGCTCGACTGTGGCGCCCGGCACCACCGACTTCGTGGCCGGCTACCTGGAGAAGCACAGGGGCTTTGAGATCGGGGAGGAGGTGTTCGTGGCCCATGCCCCCGAGCGGATCGCTGCGGGGCGCTTCCTCGAGGAGATCGACACGCTGCCATGCATCATCGGCGGCGTGGGCGCGCGCTCGGGCGAGGTGGTGGCCGAGCTGTTTGCGGCGTTTGCCGCGCCGGTCGTGCAGACCACGCCGGTGCAGGCCGAGCTCGCGAAGATCTGGACCAACATCCTGCGCTACACCAACTTCGCGCTTCCCAACCTGCTGATGATGGACTGCGAGCGCTACGCGGCCAACGTGTTCGAGGTGATCGACCTGATCAACCGCGACTACCCCCGCGGCGGGATCGCCCAGCCGGGCTTCACCGCCGGGACCTGCCTGCGCAAGGACTTCACGTTCTCGGAGGAGCGCTCGGCCGCGCCGGGGATGCTGCTGGCGGTCTCGCGGGTGAACGAGTCGGTGCCGCTGTTCCTGCTCGAGGGCGCCAAGCGGCGCCTGGGCTCGCTGGCAAACCGCAGGGTGGCGGTACTCGGGCTGGCGTTCAAGGCGGACACCGACGATGAGCGCGACTCGCTGGCGCACAAGCTGATCCGGCTGCTGGAGCGCGAGCTGGCGGACGTGGTGGTCCACGACCCGCACGTGGCCACCCCCACCGTCGCCTTCGAGGACGCGGTGGAGGGAGCCGAGGTGGTCGTGGTGGCGAGCAACCACAGCGAGTTCCGAACGCCACAGGTGCTCGCCGCCATCGCCGAGCGGGCTGCCGCGGACTGCCTGGTGATCGACCCTTGGAACTGCTGGGGCGCGGCCCAGGTGTTCGCGTACGCCTCCGAGCTGGCGGCCCTCGGAGCACTGGGTTGAGCAGGGTCCTGGTCACGGGCGGCGCCGGAACCATCGGCGCCGCTGTCGTAAGACGCCTGCTCGCCGATCCCGCCTACGAGGTGCGCGTGTCCGACCAGCGGCTGGCGCCGCAATGGATGCGCGAGGGCTGCGAGGTGCACATGGGCGACCTGCGCGAGCCGCTCGAGGCGAAGACCGCGATGAGGGGCTGCAGCCACGTGATCCACCTCGCCGCGATCGTGGGCGGCATCGCCAACTTCCACCGGCTGCCGCATACGCTCACCGAGGTCAACAACGCCCTCTACAACGCGGTGATCCGAGCGGCGCTCGACCTCGAGGTGGAGCGCTTCGTGTACGTGTCCTCCTCGATGGTGTTCGAGCGCGCCGAGGTATTCCCCACGCCCGAGGACTACCTGCCGAGCTGCCCGGTGCCGATCTCCGCGTACGGCTACTCCAAGCTCACCGGCGAGGTGTACTGCCGCGCCGCCCATCAGGAGCACGGCTTCCCGTTCACGATCTGCCGCCCCTTCAACGCCTACGGCCCCGGCGAGGTGCCCGATACGGAGCCCGGGATCGCCCACGCGGTACCCGACCTCATCAACAAGGTGCTGGCGGGGCAGCGTCCGCTTGAGATCTTCGGCTCGGGCGAGCAGACCAGGACGCTCACCCACGTCGACGACATCGCCGATGGGGTGGTCGCCGCGATGGCCTCGCCGGCGGGGCTGGGTGAGGACTTCAACATCTCCGCCTCGCGCGAGCTCACAGTCGCGGAGATCGCACGCATCGTCTGGGAGGCCTGCGGCGAGGACCCGGAGGAGCTCGTGCTCGAGCATCTGCCCACCTTCGAGGTGGACGTTCAGCGCCGCTGGCCGTCGGTCGAGAAGGCCCGCGAGCTGCTCGGCTGGCAGGCGCAGATCGGGGTCGAGGACGGCATCGCGGCCACCGTGCGCTGGCTGCGCGCGCTGCGCGAGGAGCAGAGCGCGACCGGCGTGCCCGCCCCAAGCAGCACGTGATCGCCGGCCTCGCCACGGACCCGCCGCCGCAACCGCGATCTGTAGGCTGCGGCCGGTGAACGATCGCCGCTCAGCCCTGATCACGGGCGTCACCGGCCAGGACGGCTCCTATCTCGCGGAGATGCTGCTCGAGAAGGGCTATGAGGTACATGGCATGGTCCGCCGTGCCTCGACCGAGAAGTTCGACCGGATCGAGCACATCCGTGATCGCATCACCCTGCACCAGGGCGACCTGCTCGACCAGCGCTCGCTCGTCGACGCGCTGCGTGCATCGAAGCCCAACGAGATCTACAACCTCGCGGCCATGTCGTTCGTGGCCGTCTCCTGGATCCAGCCCACGCTGACCGCGGAGTTCACCGGCGTGGGCGTCACCCGCATGCTCGAGGCGATGCGCGAAGTGTGCCCCGAGGCACGCTTCTACCAGGCCTCATCGAGCGAGATGTTCGGCAAGGTGCTCGAGGTGCCCCAGACCGAGACCACGCCCTTCTACCCGCGCTCGCCCTATGGCGTGGCGAAGGTGTACGGCCACTTCATCACGGTCAACTACCGCGAGTCCTACGACCTGCATGCGACGTCGGGGATACTTTTCAACCACGAGAGTGAGCGCCGTGGGCTTGAGTTCGTCACGCGCAAGGTCACCTGGCACGCGGCCGCGATCAAGCACGGCCTGCGCAAGGAGATCCGGCTAGGCAACCTCGACGCCGAACGAGACTGGGGCTACGCGAAGGACTACGTGGAAGCGATGTGGCTGATGCTGCAGCGCGATCAGCCGGAGGACTACGTGATCGCCACCGGGAAAGCGCACTCGGTGCGGGAATGCTGCGAGGTGGCCTTCGACGAGGCGGGCCTGGGCGACTTCGAGCGCTACGTGACGATCGACCCGGCATTCGTGCGCCCGGCCGAGGTGGACCATCTGATCGGCGACCCCGGCAAGGCCGAGCGCGACCTCGGCTGGAAGCCGCGCACGAGCTTCGAGGAGCTGATCCGGCTGATGACGCGCGCCGACCTGGACCTGCTGGCAGGCGGTTGAGCGGTGGAGGTGCCGCTGTTCGACACCTCCACGCCGCTGATCGCCCTGCGCGCGGAGCTGCGCGGCGCGATCGACAGCGTGCTCGAGTCCGAGCGCTACATCCTCGGCCCCGAGGTGAGCGCTTTCGAGCAGGAGTTCGCCGCCTACTGCGGATGCGCGCATGCGATCGGCGTGGCCAACGGCACGGAGGCGATCACGATCGCGTTGCGCGCCATGGGCGTGGGCCCGGGCGACGAGGTGGTGGTGCCGTCGTTCACCTTCTACGCCTCGGCCGAGGCGATCCCCCCCACCGGCGCCACGCCGGTGTTCTGTGACATCGACCCCGACACCTACTGCGTCACCGCGGACACCGTGCGTGCGGCGCTCACGCCGCGCACCAAGGCAGTGATCGTGGTGCACCTGTTCGGCAACGTGGCACCTGTGGCGGAGATCGAGGCCCTGGGCGTGCCGGTGCTCGAGGACGCGGCGCAGGCTGCCGGCTCGGTCTCCGACGCGGGCCGACCCGGCGCGCTTGGCACCGCGGCAACGTTCTCGTTCTTCCCATCCAAGAACCTTGGCTGCTTCGGCGACGGCGGCGCGATAACCACAGATGACGAGGACATCGCCGAGCGCGTGCGCACGCTGCGCTTCCACGGCTCACGCGACAAGGTCACCTACGAGGAGGTTGGCTACAACTCGCGCCTGGACGAGCTGCAGGCGGCGATCCTGCGCGTGCAGCTGCCGCACCTCGACGCGCTCGCCGACGGCCGCCGCCGCGCCGGGCAGCACTACGAGCAGGCCGGGCTCGCCGAGCTCGTGGGGTTGCCGCGGGCGGTAGAGGGGTCATCGCCGGCGTGGCACCTCTACGTGGTGAGCCATCCGCAGGTAGAGCGGCTGGAAGTTGCGCTCACGGCCGCCGGTATAGGCCACAAGCCCTACTACCGCACGCCCGTGCACCGCCAGGCGCCGATGCGCGGCTGGGCCGGGGGCACGGAGCTGCCTGCCACCGATCACGCCGCCGCCACGCATCTCGCGATCCCCATGAGCCCCGTGCTCACACGCGAGCGGGTGGACACCGTGGTGGCCGCGATCCGCGCCGCGGCGGTCTAGCGCCAGCGCTCCAGCAGGTCCTCGTCGGGCACCTCGCGTACGACCCTCGCCGGCACGCCCATCACCACCGCGCGGGGCGGCACGTCGCGCGTCACCACAGCACCCGCCGCCACAAAGGCCTCCTCGCCGACCTCCACGCCCGGGACGATCACCGCGCCGCCGCCGATGCGGCAGGCGCGTCGCAGGCTGGGGCCGCGGGAGGGGGAGTCGGCCCCGTGACGCCCCATCGTGTGGTCGTTGGTGGTGATGGCTCCCGGGCCGATGAACACGTCGTCCTCCACCAAGGTGAACGAGGTCAGATACACCCGCGACTGCACCCGCGCGCGCGCCCCCACCACCACATCGTTGTCCACGGTGCTCCCCTGGCCGATCACCGAGCCCGCGCCCATCGTGCTGCGCCCGCGCCCCA
>Ga0210403_10000681_pt1 | contig 34585 bp, 21 predicted proteins | sample IncBWC19MmetaG_FD_150863 | JGI IMG/M metagenome (GOLD analysis project Ga0210403, IMG submission 150863) | Forest soil microbial communities from Barre Woods Harvard Forest LTER site, Petersham, Massachusetts, United States - Inc-BW-C-19-M | ecosystem: Environmental > Terrestrial > Soil >...
TGCCGGTTCCCTCCAGATCAATGGAAGCGTGAATAACGATGGTGGCGCGGGTAACATCAACTGGACGCTGGTTCAGAATGGCAGCCCGTGTTCGCCAGGGTGTGGCACGGTTTCCCCCGCGAGTGGAACAAGCACTACCTACACTGCACCCGCAACACCCCCCGCCAGCGACATGACCGTGACTGCTACCGGCGCGTCAGCGACAGATGGCACGAAGTCTGCTTCGGCGGCTCTGCTCGTGCCTTCGATTGCAATTGCGGTCGCTCCCGCGACGCCGACCGTGGTAGGCACCCAAAGTGTGCCACTGACCGCGACTCTCGTGAACGATAAGAATAATCAGGGGGTCAACTGGACAGTTTCGTGCGCGTCCGCGCCTTGCGGCACTGTATCACCATCGTCGACCACAAGCGGCGTTGCCACCACCTACACCGCCCCGGCGCCTCCGGCGAGCGACACGCAGGTCACAGTCACTGCGACATCGGTGGCCAATTCTAACGCGGTAGCAAGTGCAATCGTCACGGTTCCGGCCATTTTGATCGACGTTGAGCCTCAGAATCCCACGGTGATCGCGACCATGACTCAGGCGTTCACGGCCACAGTTACGAACGATCCGAACAATGCTGGAGTGACCTGGAGCGTATCCTGCTCGCCGACTCCGTGCGGGACGGTGTCGCCATCGTCCAGCGCAAGTGGTGGGTCCGTGACCTACACGGCTCCGCCTGTACCCTTGGCTGATCTGTCCGTCTTGGCAACGGCCACTTCGGTTACCAATACGGCGAATTCCTCTCAGGCGACAGTGACCGTCCCAGCGATTGTCGTGTCTGCAGTTCAGCCCGGAAGTGGAATCGTTCCGATCAGTGGGACGCCCCAATTCACAGCCACCGTCTCCAATGATCCGACCAGTCAGGGATTGAACTGGACTCTCACGCAAAATGGAAGCGACTGCTCGCCGGGGTGCGGGACGATGAATCCGGCAAGCACAGGCAGTCCGGGCACCTCGACCTTCAACGGTCCGGCGACCCTGCCGGCGAATGCCGCGGTGAGTGTCAATGCCGTCTCCATAACCGATAAGACCAAGTTCAGCAGTGCTGCTATCACGCTGACCAACGGCACTGTGCAGCTATTTCCCGGCAGCCTCAGCTTTTCATGCAAGCTGAACTCGAATCTCAAGCCATGCCCGCCGCCAAGCCAGAGTGTGGCGTTGACTAACACGGGAGCATCGGCGCTCTCCATCGCAAGCATTGCGACGACGGGACCATTCAGCCAGACTGACGGCTGCGGTACCAGCCTCGCGCAGGGAGCATCATGCTCTATCACGGTTACATTTACTTCAAAAACCGTCGGCAATCACAGTGGCACACTGACGTTCATCGACAGCAGCTCAGATAGTCCACAGCTAGTGCCATTGTCGGGTGCTGTCCAGCAACCCAGACTTACGCATGCAGACCAGGCGCGAGCCGACTTAGGATTGACGAACTCGCTCACCGTTCCGGCTCCAACCGGCAGAAACGTTGTGGGCACGCGAGTGTTCGACTTGGTGGATTCCGGGCGCAAAGATCCTTATACTCCGAACGCAGGAGCCCGTGAGCTGTCAGTTCGTGTGTGGTACCCCGTGTCCACACGCTTCAGTCAGGACTGCAAAATGGCGGAGTACGCCTCTCCAAAGGTGTGGAAGTACTTCGCGCAACTGGTTGGCGTACCTGCGTTCCCCGTCTCAACCAATAGTTGTCAGGATGCGACAGTCGCCGAAGGCGCCCATCCGGTCGTCGTGTTCTCCCCAGGCCTCACCGGAACTTTCACCGATTACACGTTCCTCATGGAGGACCTGGCAAGCCGTGGCTACATTACGGTGGCAGTGGACCACACCTACGAGGCGACGGCGGTCGAATTCTCCGACGGGCGGTTCGTCCGATCGGTGGTCGGGAGTCATCTCGGCGGTGAGGTTCCTCGTGACCGGAAGACACTGTCGTTCGCAGTGGAAGTGCGGTTGAAGGACCTCAGGTTCGTGATCGATCAGCTCGCGCGTCTCAATGTTCGCCGGGACAGCCCTTTCTCGGGAAGGCTCGACTTGTCGAAGATCGCGGTGGCTGGTCACTCGCTGGGAGGGCTTACAGCACTACTCACTAGCCAATCGGATCCGCACATCAAGGGAGCCATCCTGATCGATCCCGTTTTACCTGATCTATTGCCCGGCGCGACCGACAAACCCGTTCTGTTGATGACAGCCGACAGGCAACAATGGGCGGCGAACGAGTGCGGTTTGTGGATGAATCTGCATGGCTCAAGGCTCGCTGTAAGCTTGCAAGGCAGTGAGCACGTGGCGTTGTCTGACTGGATTTGGTTGACAAAGGATGCGGTTCGGACTGGCCCAATGGGTCCGGATAAAACAATGTCTGCCATGCGAGATTACGTCGCAGCGTTCCTGGATACCAATCTTCGTGGGATAGGGACGAGTCCGTTGGTGAATGGACCCTCGCCGGATTATCCCGACGCTAGAGTCAAGGGTCGGGATCAAACATTGTGCGAGAATCCTTAGACTTTCGTCGTGCAACGGTCAAGGTTGTGAGAAGTAATATCGGCAGAAACGTTACAGAAGTATTCAAACTCGGAAGATTCCTGGAGAAAAAACAAACGGCCCGCAAGCAAAACCTGCGAGCCGTCCGGTGGACTGTTGTGGATTGACCAAGAGGTGGTCACTCTACGTGGCCTCTAGGGCAACTCCGGGCTCCTGACCGACCTGCGTCAGGCGGAATCAATCCTTACTCACCGATAGTTTGCGGGCTGTAGCCTCAGGCGTTGTGCCGCCCAAAGCCCCGCTTAGAGCAACCAGCTCTAAGTCTCAGCCACCTCACCTGGTCTTTGGGTACTTCTACTACTGCCTTCAGAACTTGTCATCAGACCACCTCCTTTCCGGTGTAATCGCAGATTAGTACGAAAACAGAGTCCGCGTCAATCGGGGGAAATCGGAGTACCCGTCTGGTAACAAGTCGCCGATTATGGAGTCTCCTTGCCATGCAGCGTCCAGCGCAAGCCGGCCGAAATCGTGCGGTTGTAATACTCGCGCTGGATTGGATATCGCTCGGCTCCAAAGTAGAAGCCAAAAACTTCGTTGTTGAGATTTAGCAACGAGACGACCGCCTGCAGTCCGCGTGCTTTGGGAATCCAGTAGCTGACCTGCGCATCGACCTGCGTGTGCGGATAGAGATACGTATCGCCATTCGGAGTCTTGGAATTATCCGAACCGTACGACCAAATGTTGGCGTCATTGTGCGACAGTCCCATCCTGGCGGAGATGCCCTTCTTATCGTAGGTCACATCGAAGTTCCAATTGTTTGGAGCGGTACGCAGCAAAGTGGGATGGTCGGTGCGCCCGAAATCGACGGGAAACGTGGCTTGCGAGGTCGTGTAGCCATAATTCGCGCTGACTCCCATACCGTTCAGTAAACCGGGCAGAAATTTCAGCGGCTGCTGCCAACTAGCCTCGAAACCTGTAATGTGCGCGCTCGGGCCATTGATTGGAGCGTTCTCGGTGAGGCCCGCGTGTGGAAAACCGGCGGGTACGGTCGTATTCACGAAGTAAATCGGATTCGTGAGAGCCTTGTAAAAGAATCCGGCCTGAATAATTCCCACATTCTTCATGTAGTGTTCCACAAGCACGTCGAAGTTCTGCGAGTGAGTCGGCTTTAGATTTGGATTTCCCGCAGTGACCTGTACATTACTGGCGGTCGGATCATAGTTCTGAAACGGAGCTATGTCCCCGAAGTTCGGCCTCGCGATTCCCATTCCATACGCGACGCGAAGAATAGTATCGGAGGTAAAGCGATACTGGCCCTGAATGCTGGGGAAAACATCGGTATAGGAAGAATTCTTCAATACCGGTGTCGGGGTCGGGGAAGAAGTCGACACATCGATGCTGTTTCCGCGCAATGAATCCGACGTTGACTCCACGCGGATTCCCCCCTGCAGCCGGAACTTGCCCAAATCGATCGTGTCCATCGCGTACCCGGCCCAGATGCGCTCCTGGATACCCCAATCGTTGGAGAGATTCGTGACCGGATCCGGCGAGAAGCCGTCTGGTGTGATGGCCGCAAGAATCTTCGGATAGCTGACAACCGGCCCGAATTCATATTGCTTGAAGTAGTAGTTGTTATCTCGAAAGGTACCTAAAAAATCGGTCATCGGCTGGCCGCCGGCGGTATTGAAATTCTCGCGATCCACTAGCGAACTCTTGCGGGCATCCCACCCCTTGAAGCCGATCTCGAAAGTGCTGAAGTGACCGCCAATCGAATACTGCTTGCTGAGCGAAATGTCTCCCACCGCGTCACGCTCAAAAATGCTGTCATTCTCCGTGTCTCCGAAGCCAAGTGAATACTGGGTAGGATCGTAGATGTTTACTCCATTCAGGACCGGAAATTTCGGGACAAAGGGATCTTTGGTATCTACTCCGAAAGCAACGGAACCCGGCCCGAAGAAGCGAACGAAGGAAAAGCCGCCGGTATAGTTCGCCTGCGAGAGAGCCGCTTCATAGTTCAGAACCATGCCGCCGAAAACGTGGTGCGCGCCCGCCTGTACGCTCACAAGCTGCTGAGATGGCTTGCGATAGACGTCGCTGAGACTCATGCTGCCGCATCCCTGCACTCCACTCACGTTGGTGATTCCGCATACGTTGTTCGGGTCGGCAGTATCGGTGATGAAGTTGTCGATTCCCGGCGAATAGATCCAGTCCTCCCCGTAATCATTGAAATGGGAGAACAAACCACGGATGTACACCGAAGACATATCCCCTAGCTTGTAATCGAGTTGGCCATCAAACCCGTATCGCGAACGATCATAGTGGTAGTTCCGAAGGTCGATAGCGTTAGGGCCGAGGAAGTTGTTTCCATTTGGAAGCGGATTGACCGCAGGTCCGGGTTCCACATCGTCAATGCCGCGGGCATTGTAGTCGTAGCTGAATCCGAACAAGGCGCCGAACTTCTTCTCTTTGCCGAAACGCTGGCCTGCGGTTCCCGCGAATTGGTAAAGATTGCGCCCGCCAGTGATTGGCGTGTAGCCGCCCATTCCCATCAGACTGATATAAGGTTGATCGGCCGGCGTCCTGGTGACCAGGTTGACTGAACCGCCGATCGCGTCGGCATCCTGATTTGCAGATAACGTTTTGTTGAGCTCCACGGAAGAAACCAGATCTGCAGGGATCGCGTCCAGCTTTACGTTACGGACGCCTTCCGGCGATGGCAGATGGATACCGTTGACGGTAACGTTGTTCAATCGGGGCTCCGTGCCGCGGATCTGAACGTACTTGCCTTCACCCTCGTCGCGCTCCAGTGACACGCTAGGTAGACGACCGACTGCATCGGCAATGTTCGTGTTCGGCAGACTGGTGATCACGTCCGCAGGCAGCACCTGCACGATGTTGTCCGCGGTACGCTCGATCGTGAGCGCTTCAATCTCTCCGCCCTCGCGTTCACCAGTGACGGTTACGATTTCGTTATGCGTACCAACCTGCAGTGTAGCATCTACACGGGCTGAGGAACTTGCCGAGACGGTTACGTCCGTCGAATACAATCCAAAGCCCTCATGCGACACGGTAACCGTATACCGGCCAGGGTTGACGTCCTTGATAGTGAACTCGCCGTTGGCGTCCGATTGGGTGGACTGGCGTCCGGGCTGCAACTCAATTCGCGCGCCCTCGAGCACTCCCTGGCTCGGGTCCGTAACTTTGCCGGTGATGCTGCCCGCGCCCTGCTGAGCGGACAAGCCGCTGGCCAGCAACAGGGTTATGACAAGCGAGACGCCTGCTGAGCAAACAACACGAAGTCCTGGGTGCATGGTGAGCCTCTCAGATTGGAAGGTGACTGATCTTTCTAAGACGCCCGTATTAAAGGAATGTCAATCTAGGGTTAATGTTTTTTCAGATTCGAATCGGACGCGGCCTTGGACTCTACGGCGATCCAAAGGTGTAGATCGCGCTGCCCGCCGCGATCGCGACGTACTCCCTGCCATCCACTGCGAAAGCCATAGGCGCGGCATAGACCGCTCCACCCATCTGAAAGTGCCAAAGCGGCTTCAGTGTGGCTGCATCGAAGGCAATGAAGTTTCCTTCGGCGTCGCCGCTGAAGACAAGGCCGCCGGCTGTTGACAGCACTCCCGACCAAGTCGGCGAGGTGTGCTGGAATTTCATCTTCGTCTCGCCCGTCGCTGGATTGATCGCCTTCAGAAATCCCAGATACGGTCTTGCCTCTTCCGACGGAAAGTAAGCGCTGCCGTAAAATGCGTGTCCTGCCTCATACGGCTGCGGCGCGGTGCTGAAGATATCACACTGATCGCGCGCCGTCACGTAGAACAGTCCGCTCCGCGGATCGTAAGTCGGGGCCATGAAGTTTGTCGTTCCGAGCGCGCCGGGACAAACCGTGTGCCCTTCGAGTGTCGGCGAGGCGTTCTTGTTTGCGACCGGACGCCCCTCCGAATCCTTCGAATCGCTCCACGTTGTCTTGCCGTAAGACGTCGCCGAGAGCAATTTCCCGTTAGTGCGATCGATGACATAGAAGTAGCCGTTGCGGTCGGCCTGCGCGATGAGCTTTTTGCCACCGGCATCAATCAGGACCGGAACCTGGGTTGCGTCCCAGTCGTGCTCGTCGTGCTTGGTGAATTGGAAATACCAGTCGAGCTTGCCACTATCGGCATTCAGCGCTAGCAGGGAATTGCTATACAGATTGTCGCCCGCGCGCCCTTCGCCCCGATTTGAGGGCGCGGGATTCCCGGTCGGCCAAAAGATCTGGTTCGTCGCCGGATCGTATGTGCCCGTATTCCACGCGGGCGCGCCGCCTACTTTCCACGATTCGCCTTCCCACGTGTCGTGGCCGGGTTCGCCGGGGCCCGGCACGGTGTAGTAACGCCATTTACGTGCGCCAGTAGCGGCGTCGTAGGCGTCGATGAATCCGCGCACGCCGTACTCGCCGCCGGAAATGCCGATCACGATCAGATTCTTCACCGCAAGTGGCGCAACCGTGAAGCTATGGCCGGTTCGATAGTCGGCGGCAGTCACGTCCCACACGACTGCGCCCGTCTTCGTATCGAGCGCGATCACGTGTGCGTCCAGCGTTCCGATGAAGACTTTGTCTCCAAGGATTGCCAAACCTCGATTCACGCGTCCGCAGCACGGACGAATGTCGCTTGGCAATTGGCGCTGATACATCCAGATCGGCCTGCCCGTACGGGCATCGAGCGCGAAAGCGCGATCGTCTTGTGCGGTCCCGTAGAGAACTCCATCCACGACCAGGGGAGTGGTCTCAAGCTTTCCCGTCGCTGCCGTCTGATACACCCACTTCGCCACCATGCTGTGGGCGTTAGCGGTGTTGATTTGGTCAAGCTTGCTGAAGCGCTGTCCGGAATAACTGCCGGAGTAGGTCATCCAGTTCTGCGGTTCTTTCGTGGAGTTGACGAGGCGCTCGAATGGGACCTGGGCATGGGCGGCAATCGTCGTAACGCAGACCAGGATGCCGCACACGAGGATACGGTCCGCGACCATCTTTCTCGCTCTGGACAACTCGTGGAAGAGCGGCCCTTTCAGGGCCGCGTAAGCTCGTCGGGGATCGAGGGCCTTCAGGCCCCGTGAGATGCTGGGGCTAAAGCCCCGGAACTTGTTTGTGCCTTGACGCAGCGCTGAAGCGCCGCTCTTCCACGGTGGCGTCCACGATTGTGCCGGCCCGCTCTTCCTCGGTTGCTCCAGTAGACAACGGATTGGTTGCCCCAGCAGACAAGAGATCCCGCTGTAGTCCTTCAAGCCAGAAATCCGGGTGCTCATTGCGCCCCCACGCCGGCCAGAAAGGCCACGATGTCTTCCACTTCCTTATCGCTCAAGACGTCCGTCGTGTACTTCGGCATCGCCGACTCGCGGTTCTTCTGAAAGGATTTCAACTTGTCTTTCTGTAGCAGATGAATGTGCTCGCTGGAGTCCATCATCTGTATGCTGAAACTGTCTTCATTCAGGATCACGCCCTTAATCTGTTTCCCATCCGCAGTGACTGCAGTGACGCTTTCATACTCCTGCGGGAACTCTTTGGTCGCTTCTGTCAGTCCCCAGGCGAGCCGACGGCTTGGATTGCGGATGGATTCGATCATCGCCTCACGTGTGCGCGATCCCGCTACGCCGGTCAGATCCGGTCCCATCCTCCCGCCTTTGCCTTCGACCATGTGGCACATCGAACAATTCCCATCGCCGTAAAACAATGCTTTGCCGTGTGCCGCATCGCCGGTCGTTTTGGCCGAGGAATTCACTTCCTGACTGCGAATGTAGGTGATGATCTGCCAAATCTCCTCATCGGTCATGCCCACGCCTTGCCCATTAGTTCCATTCGCCGGCATTGCGGTTCCGGGAATACCGTTGCTGATGATTTGAAACATGTCGGAATCGGAGTGCGCGTGTTTCTTCTGTGCGCGCGTCAGGTCGGGACCGCGACCCCCACCGTGTGCGCCGAGTCCATGACACAGCGCGCAGTTGATGCGGAACTCGTATTCGCCGGCCTTTGCTGCCTTGGAATCTCCGGCTAGCGGGTTTTGACTGAAGCCGTTAGCCACGCATCCAAGAAACACCAGTCCCCCGACCCACGTTCGTCCGGCCATGAATTTCCCTCGGCTGAATTTGCCGCATTCTACGCCATCGAGTCGTCCTTGCAGCTTTGGAAATCTCGACGGAAAGGGGAAAGGTCCCCGGCGGACATGTCCGGGGGGGATCTGCCGGTAGCACTTCTGGCTCTCTACACTGAAATCCTGCCCTTCACCGGTCGATGTTCCTGATGAGGGCAGACTTTTTTCCTTAGGCGGCTAAGTTGCTGATCTTTCAGCCTTTCCAGCGGAAGGCCTGAGGCTGCGGAAGGCCGAGATGAGCCAGTACGCGATAAGCAAACTCGCGAGCCATCTCATCTAATGAAGCGGGGTGGTAGTAGAAGGCAGGGATCAGGGGAAAGACGGTCGCGCCGGCATCTGCCGCCCGGTACATGTTGCGGATGTGGATTTTGTTCAGGGGCGTTTCGCGTACACAGAGCACCAGGGGGCGCTTCTCCTTGAGCGTGACATCTGCGGCGCGTTCGATCAGTTGGAGGGCGACGCCGTTTGCGATTCGGGCCAGAGTGCCCACGCTGCACGGGATAACGACCATGGCGTCAGCGGGATAGGAACCGCTGGCTACGTTGGCCCCGATGTCAGCGTTGGATTGAACTTGGATCTTGCTCTTTGACGTTTTAGCCGACGAGCCGAGCACTTGGGCGACGAGATCGGACCTGCCTTTGAGGTTCAGTTCCTCGGCCAGGACGCGCAACGCGCTGTCGGAGGCGATGAAGTTTACGTTCTGAACGCGCTCATCGCGCTCCACGGCGAGCAGAAAGTGGCGAAGAAAGAAAGCTCCACTCGCGCCAGTAGTCGCAACGGTCAGGTTTTTCGGCGGGTGATTGGGCAAGAGTGCCTCGAACTGAGGAGCATAGGTAGCCCACGCATTAGAAGTCAAGACGAACGAGCTAGGAGCCACAAGCTAGAAGCAGAATATGGCATCTACGGCCAATCTCCGGTCCCGTCGCAGCGCAGCGCAACTGCACGCGCTTGCCGGTGTAGAGCGCGAAATTCGCGCGCAGGACTCGAATGGCCGCCGGAAATATCTTCGCGAGTTCAACAAGTCATTCCGCACATACGAAGCGGTTCTGACCAACGAGGAAGTTCAAGCGACCTTAGCTTCGGCGGATCTGGTCCTGATCGGGGACTATCACTCTCTGCCGTCTTCCCAGCGCTGTGCCGCATCTCTTGTCGAGCAGCGGGCGCTCGCGGGTGATCGGCCAGTCGTCCTTGGCGTTGAAACCGTCTTTGCCCGCGATCAGCACATTCTCGACGAATGGTGGCGCCGCGAAATTGATGAAACCGAACTGCGGCAGCGCATTCGCTTCGATCTGGATTGGGGATACGACTGGGCTCCGTTTTACGAATTGCTGGTCAGCGCGCGCGATAGCGCCGAAGCGTTGTATGGACTGGATTGCATGCCGCGCGAAGATTTGCGCAAGATCGGCGCTCGCGACCGCCATGCCGCGTTGAAGATCGCAGAGATCCGGCAAAAGCATCCGAACGCTGTGGTCTACGTGCTCTTTGGCGAGTCGCATATGGCTCCAGGACACCTGCCGCGAGCCATTCGCAAACAGAATCCGGAAGCTAAAGTCGTGACTGTGCTGCAGAACGTGGACTCGCTCTACTGGCGGGCTGCAGGAGAGCGCGCCGCCAAAGTCGAAGCCGTTCGGGTTAAGGAAGACGTTCTTTGCGTATTCAATGCGACGCCGCTCGAGAAATATGAGAGCTACCGGCTGTTTCTCGATCAGTGGAGCCGATGCGACGAGAGCCCGGATTACGCTCCTACGATCTACAACCTGATCGACAGCCTTGCCAATTTCCTGGAGATCAATCGCTACTCCTCGCACAATGGCACACAGCCCAAGTTCCTGGTCGATATGCTGCCGGAAGTTTATGGCGGCTCGTCGGCAGCGACCTTGGGCCGCCTGCTGCTGCGCAAGGGTGTGAGTGAATACGATCTGAAGCAAATGCTCGTCCGAGTAGAAGAGTGCGGCAGCACCTACCTGCCGCAGGTGAACGCCTTCTATGTCCGCGAATTCCAGATGATGCACGCCGCGGAAGATGCGACCCGTTTTCTGCATCAGGCCTGTCAAGGTTTACCTCAGCGTTTGAACGGCCACTCCGGAACAGAACCCTTAGTTGCTGACGAGCAGCGCGCGCTCGACTGCTTCTATGCTCGCGTGATCGAGCACGTGATCGCGTATTTCGGATCGCGTGTGCTGTACCCTTCGCGTCCTGCTCCGGAACCGGATAACTCTCCGTTCAAACGAGCAGCGATCAAGAACATCGCGCAGGCAGCCGCGCGGAGCCAGAATGGCAGCTTCGAATCGCCGGCGCTCGAGCTTGGTCAAAGAATCGGCAGCCAGATCTATGCCGCATATCTGGCCGGGAAGGTTGCACCCAGCGGGTTGCGGCGGCTGTTCCTGGCGCATCTCGACGAACCGGGCGTGGCGCGCAAGGTATTCGGAGCGGTGCTTTCCAAGCTGAAGTCGGTTTCTCGTCCTTCGACTAGCGCGGCTCATGCTTGAGCAGCGAGTTGTAAGGAATGAGCGATGAGTTGTGAGCAAGCCCTCTTGCTAGATAATTTGATCGGGTCTTCCGCTTTCCCGCTTCGCTCAATGCTAATCTAGGACCTCAGCTTGGCTGAATGCCGACTACTGACTGCTGAGTGCCTCCTTGAACTCCGAATCCATCCGCAAACTATTCGAGGATGTCCGCAAGGGTAAGCTTACGTCCGACGACGCTGTCAACCGCTTGCGCCACATGCCGTTTGAAGACTTAGGTTTTGCCAAAGTCGATCATCACCGGGCGCTGCGGGCTGGCATGCCCGAAGTCATCCTGGGAGAAGGGAAGACTCCGGCGCAAGTTGCGGGGATTTTTGCACGGCTTGCGAAGCATGGCGGCAATGTCCTCGCCACGCGCGCCAGTGAAAAACAATTTGCGGCGGTGAAAAAGAAAGTTCGCGGAGTCGAGTACCGCGAGCTTGCACGAGCGATCGTCCTGCAGAAGGATTCGACGAAATACGGCAAAGGAATGGTGGCTGTCGTCTCGGCGGGGACCAGCGACATTCCCGTCGCCGAAGAAGCCGTGGTCACGGCTGAGATGATGGGCAACGAAGTGAACCATTTCTATGACGTCGGTGTTGCTGGGATTCATCGCTTGCTCGCGAACCGCGAGGCGCTTACAAAGGCGCGCGTGGTGATCGTTTGCGCAGGGATGGAAGGCGCCTTACCCAGCGTCGTCGGAGGTCTCGTCGGTGTTCCTGTGATCGCAGTTCCTACGAGCATCGGCTACGGCGCGTCATTCAAGGGAATGGCCGCGCTGCTCGGGATGCTGAATTCTTGTGCCTCGAACGTGAGCGTGGTGAATATCGATAACGGTTTCGGGGCAGGATATGTCGCCTCGCTGATCAACCGCTTACCCTGAGTCCGGAAGGGCGCGAGGCTGGCCGACAATTTTCTAAATGGGTGGCGCGGAAGGCTCTGCGGGAATCGTGGTCGGGCGCTCGGCTTTGCCTTCGCTGGACAACCGATGGTGCCTGTCCCCACATGAAGCAGTTTCTTTAGCAGTTTCGTTTTGGGAATTGGTGGTTGTGAGGGTACCCCTCCCCCTGCGGTCTATTGGAGTCATCGACATAGCGGGAAATTTCGAAATAGTCTATGGGGCTCAGCAGTTTAGGGCCAAAATCTTGAGCCGCGGGGACTTAGCTCCTATCGACCGATTCCTGCTTACACCGTTTCGGCATCGCCATGCTCTGCTCTCCGGAGTGTGAGCACAAGGGCCGAGATCACATCCAGCTGTGATTCTGGGGTGTTCGGGGAAATCTATGAGACGTTCGGTCTGCCCCAAGGCTTCCTATCCGTCGCGATCCCAAGGTCCGGCGCCCGCCCCGTCGGCAAGCTTAGGGCGGGCATAGGAAGAACGCGAGGACGGGGCGGCCCCGTTTTCGAAACGGAGCGCACTCCGAGCTTTTCAGTCTATCAGTGCCTGTATTCGGGCGACGCGACCTGATCGTAGGGTACGTTGCGCGGGATGTTGTAACGCGCCATGATGTCCTGCATCTTGCGCTCATCCTTGCGAATATCGTCGCGGTCGTTCTTGCGAATGTGCTTTTCCCACTTTTCGTAAGCCTTATCGAACTCGTGCCGATCGTCAGACGAGAGCCTGCTCTGCGCATAGCCCCGGTAGTCGTTGTTGTATCCCGGAGTCGCGATCTGGTCATAAGGAACACTGGGCGCGATATTGTTGCGGGCCATGATGTCCTGCATTTTGCGGACATCTTTGTCGATGTCGTCGCGATCATTCTTACGGCTGTCATTCACCCATTTGTCATACGCTTTATCGAACTCATGCTGGTCGTCTGGGGAGAGGCGGCCCTGGTTGGCGCCATACGGGGCATTCTGCTGGTAGGCACCGTTGTAGCGGCCGTCCTGCGAGTATCCGCTGCTAGCGATCTGCTCGTAGGGAACGTTGGGCGAGATGTTGTTACGGACCATGATGTCCTGCATTCTGCGGACGTCCTTATCGATGTCGTCCCGGTCGTTCTTACGGCTGTCGTTCACCCACTTGGTATAGGCTTTATCGAATTCACGCTGGTCGTCCGGGGAAAGCCGGCCGTACTGGCACAAGGCGGGCAATACCAGGGCGGCGATCAGCGCCATCAACTGCAATACCCGTGTCATGGCATGACCTCCGAATGAAATTGCACGAAGCTGCGGGCACACCCATAGCTGCGTCCAACATTTCAGATGGTCAGGGAGTTGTGGTTGTTGTTTGGGGGAATGCGGTAGAAGATACCTTTGATTCTGTAGAGGTTTAAATAATCGTGGATTTCACCAATCCTCACGAAGAAGGTTTAGATCCGCGGACGAGCGGGCGAGCGGCGTTCTGACTTGGACTGCATGTGGACAGCTGCAGTTCCGCAGCCCAGAGGGCCGAGTTGCACTCGTCATCGATGTGGAGAAAGTGCGCTACACGCAGCTGCCCTTCGAACACACGCGTCCGAAATAAATGCCGCTCTTGGTTCGGGATCTCTGGTACGGAGGTAACGTTGGCGCTCTGCCGCTTACCTCTAGAATCGCTGCATGTTCACCGACTCCCGACTCCTGCCTGCATCCGGCGGGTTTCCGCTGCCCGGGCAGGACATCAGCGGCACGCCATGGCAGCAGCACATGCGCCCTGGCGAGATCGCCCTGTTCTACTTTGATGCCCGGACAGGCCAGCCTCTGACGGCGCTGGGCAAAGTGCCGCGGAACCAGATCGACGAGTATTGCAGCGCCTACCGCAGCCTATACATGGCGCGCCTGGTTGCAAAATCCAAGATCATGAAGAATCCGAGCATGATTACTGTCCTCTATGACAAGCGAGGGCGATGGCTAGGAACCATGTCTCGTGAAGGAGAAGATCGCCGCAACATCGGCCTTGGACTGGCATGGCTGCTCTTTCAGATGCCGCTATGCGCGCTTTTTGGCACGCTCGCGATCCTGGCATTTTCGGAGATTTCTGCGCGCACCCTTGGCTCAGAGCGCATGCGCTGGGAAAGCATGTCGTCCCAGGAATGGTCTGGACTGATTGTGGCTGGACTGCTGTTGGGCGGAGCTGTGCGACTGGTTTTCGAGTATGTTCGTGGGCGCCTGGTGCTTTACCTCACGCGGGCTGCGCGCGAGCCAGTAGGTTCACCCGGACGGGAGGCGTTCTATCAACGGCTCGCCAGAACGAACAACTCGAGTTTGCTCATGCCCCTTGATATTACCTTCGAACCGACCAAGATCGAGTGGCAATCGATGGAGAAATATCAAGCGTGGGCTGAGGCCCTGCGTCGCGAAGGATTCGAATTGTTGGGCGCTTATCAGATTCAAGAAGTTCGGCTCGACATGGAACTGTGGCTTCAATCCGCGGAGGATCTTGTCGGCGAAGTCGTGAATCATCCGCAAGCCGGCATGTGGCTGGAAGCGTTCACCCGCTACGAAGACTGGTCGTCTTTTGGAGTTTCGAACAAGAAGAATTTCGGATTGATCGATCCCCACCCGACAAAAAAGACCGTTCACATTGGCGCGGATGCGACCGCAGAGCAGGTCATCGAAAAAGCCCGACGTGAGCGGCCTGAGGGCGTTCGGCGCAGGGTAGGTTGCGAAAACCTTCTCTCCGACTACGCTACAAGCTGGCGTCAGTATGTCGAGTGGCGTCGTGCGCGTGGCACGACGGCGGCGGAGTACAAGCGGATTTCCGAGCGGAAGGCTGAGGCTAAACTGAAGGGCGAGTCCTGGCTCTAGAAGACTTCGAGACGTCTGCCGGTTCGCCGCAATCCACGCTGAAAATGATCTAGGCAGGCACGCTGTTTCTGTAGTACATCCTTTGAAGTAAACGAAATGTGAGAGCTGCCGAGGCAATCGCAAGCCAAATCGTGCTCCAGACGGTAAGAACAGGGGTAGCCACCGAGCGATCGAAGATCAAGATCAGAAATGACAGGAGTGCAAGCAAAAGAGACTCGATTGCGAAGAGCAAATCGACCAGTCGCGGCGGCGGTGGAGCGTTTTGTCTCCATGTAACGATGTCTTCGCCGATTCTTCCAATCATGTACCAAGTAAGAAGTCCAAAGAACCAGAATGAAAAAAACCTAAGGGTCAACTCGGGCAAGTGCTGAAATCTTTCAGCAGCAAGATCGATTGGGATTTCGGCGGGCAGCGCCGGTAGGTTTATGCCTTGCGCCCATGCGATTGCATGCGTTTCTGGCTCAGGGACAAGCTTCCAGCCTTTGATCTCTCTACCGTCGCGCAGAATGATATCGATCCTGTGCGCTCCCGGAGACCCCGGTGCCCAAAGGATGATGAGCATCGCAATCGTCTGGAGTAAGGGAAGTCCAAGACTGAACCGCATGACGTGAGATTAGACCAGACGAGCGCGAAACATCAAAGGGCGCGGTTTTCACCGCGCCCTTATCATCGCTACATCAACTTCAGTCTTCGGCTGCCTTAGCTCTTGGCCACCTGCAGTTTGTTCTCGACGCTAAACGCCCCGAACACTCCGCCGGCCCGAATGCCCGCGATGTTCTTATCCATCGTGCTGTCGACGGAACCATACAGCGTTACATGTCCGTTGACGACGATGATGCGGATCGGACGAGCGGGATCTATGGCGTACTTGCTGAGCACTGAATCACCATAGATGGCACGCAGCGTCCGCAGGCGCACGCTGTCGTCAAATGGCGAGACCGGCTCGATCGAAACGTTATCGATCACGTCCTTTACGCCAGGCATGTTCGCGATCTCTGCCATCGCTTCGTCGCGACCCACGCCGGTGCGATCCTGTCCTTCGACCGTGACTACGCCATCCTTCACGCCGATCGCGAAGTAGTCGAACGTGCTGTCATAGCCTTCGCGGACATAAGTCAGCTTCTTATCAAGTTTCAGCTCGAGTTGCGCGTCAGGGACGTTAGGGCCAGCCACCGTAATCAGATTTCGAACTCCCTGTGAATTCGAAGTCTTTCGCGCCAGCTTGGCCGCGTCGAGTTTTCGCTGATAAAGATCGACAGTTCCGGTGAGCGTGACAATGCCGTCCTCCACCGTCGCCTTGACGTTGTTGTACTGACTTTTGGCCGCCAGTTTCTGTGTCACCGCGTTCTGAAGTTGAGTGTCGTAGCGAGAAGCTGCGCTGGTTTCAGCCATGAGCGTTGCGCTCAGCAGCCCTATCGCCAGCAACGAACCCGCTAATTTCTTAAAGCTTTGCTTTCCAGTCATCATAAGGTCACCTCCTGACCCGTTGACAATTCTTTACTAATTAACCATCTGGTTAATTGTTTCGATGCGGAGGTGCTATTCGAAGATGCATGTATGCGAGGCGAATAACAGGCGACACTTCAGCCAATATTCGCCAGGAAACGCGCAACTTTTTGAACGATTTGGGGTTCAAGAAAAGCAAGGGAACAAACTGCCCACAGCTCCGCCTTCGTCGTTGATCATGTGTAGGTTAGGCAGAGGCGCCGCGCACAGTCTGGCGTCGGGGAAGAGGGTGGCAGTCCATTTGTAATTCACTAAAGTAACTACGCCCGGCCCGGTTTGGGAATTCTCTTTTCCGGATTACCCACGTAACTTTCTGGCCTGTAACCCGCGTTCTACCATTCTGTCTGCACCTGCGAATTTCAGAGGGGGAATCCGCGGATGGGCGAACGTGTCACCCAATCACGCCGTGCTGAATTGATTCGCGCCGATCGGCTCAAGAAAGCTCTGGAAAGCGGGGCTTCACCCTCATTTCTCCATTCGCCGACAAACGGATCTTGCTCTGATTCCTCCTGCTCCGTCCCACCGATCCCTGAACCTTACCAGCAGTTGGTAAGAGCAGAGGCTCGCTTACAGTTTTTCGAGCAGATGTCCCAGGCTTCTCCGGACGCACTGAGCATCGCCGACAGCGAACATCGAGTGCTCTGGGCCAATCAGACTTTCGCGACGATGTTTGGATATTCGTCGGAAGAAATTGTTGGCCAGCCGCTGGAGAGTCTAGTGGTGCCGTCGAACCGACTGGCTGAATCCAAGTGGGTGACGGAGTCGCTGGCGAAAGGCGAGCGCATCACGCTCGAGACCAAGCGCCGAAGGAAAGACGGAACCTTGCTCGACGTGTCCGTGTCGTGTGCGCCTCTTCTGCTTGACGGTGAAGTTGTAGGATTCTATGCCGGATATCATGACATCTCCGATCGCAGGCGCGTCGAAGCACTCAGCTCGGCCTTGTATCGGGTAGCGGAGAAGAGCAGCAGCGGACATGAGCTGCAGCAATTCTTTGCCGCAGTGCATGGCATTGTCGATGAGCTCATGCACGCGCGGAACTTCTATATCGCAATTTACGATCCTGCTACCGAAGTGCTCAGCTTCCCGTATTTCGTTGACGAGCAGGATTCCGCTCCTCCGCCAAAGAAGCTGACGAAAGGATTAACCGACTACCTGATTCGTACCGGCGAACCGCTGCTGGCCACCCCCGAGGTTCTCGAAGCCATGGAGGATCGAGGGGAGGTGGCGCGAAACGGTTCGAAATCCCTGGACTGGATGGGCGTCCCGCTGAAGGTAAACAACCATACCTTTGGCGCACTCGTGGTGCAGACCTACTCAAAAAATATCCGCTATGGGGAGCGCGACAAGGAGATCCTTACATTTGTCGCCCGCCAGGTGGCGAGCGCGGTTGAGATCAAGCGCAATGAGCAGGCCTTGCGCCGATCGGAGGCCCGTTACCGTTCGCTGGTGCAAAGCTCTGTGTACGGGATATACCGTTCCAGCCTGGAAGGCCGATTCCTCGACATAAACCCCGCGCTCATCACCATGTTGGGATATGGGTCACCCGACGAGGTGCTGCTGCTCGATCCTGAGAACGATGTATTCGCGCAACCCGAGGAGCACGACCGCCTGATCGAAGAGTTCCGGCGCACCGGCCGGCTTGACGGATTCGAAGTGAAGTGGAAACGCAAAGATGGCAGCACGATTACGGTTCGCATCAGCGGACGCGCCGTCAGCAGCGCCGACGAGCCGGCGGACGTGCTGGAAGCCATTGCCGAAGACGTGACCGACCGCCGCGCGCTCGAAGATCAATTCCGCCAGGCGCAGAAGATGGAAGCCGTTGGACGCCTCGCTGGTGGTGTGGCTCACGACTTCAATAACCTGCTGATGGTCATTAGCGGCTATGCCGAGGTGATTCTGGCGCAGGTGGATCCTTCCAGCCCCCTGCTCGAGAAGGGCCGCGCCATTCAACTTGCGGCCGACCGCGCCACGACCTTGACCCGGCAATTGCTGGCCTTCAGCCGAAAGCAGTTGCTCGAGCTGAAAGTGGTGGACGTGAATGCGATCGTGCAAGACATGGAGCGCCTGTTGCGTCCGCTGATCGGCGAGAACATCGATCTCGTAACCATCCTCGCTCCGGAAGCCGCTCACACCCGCGCCGACGCCGGCCAACTCGAACAGGTGATCATGAATCTCGTGGTCAATGCCAAGGATGCTATGCCCGCGGGCGGCAGACTCACGCTTCGGACCGAGAACGTGGCCCTTGACGAGGACCATCGCCGGGGTCAGCAGTTCATCCGTCCCGGCAATTATGTGACGCTCATGGTCAGCGACACGGGCATGGGCATGGATCGCGAGACGCAGTCGCGGATCTTCGAGCCGTTCTTTACCACGAAAGAAAAAGGCAAGGGAACCGGGCTGGGCCTTTCCACCGTATATGGAATCGTGAAGCAAAGCGGTGGATATGTAACGGTGCAGAGCGAACTGGGACGTGGCACCACGTTCCAGATCTACCTCCCGCGGGTGGAAGGAGCGGCGGAAAAGCATTCCGTTGCCGTTCCTGAAGCCGTGGGCGGGACAGAGACCATTCTGCTGGTGGAGGACGAGGAGTCGGTTCGCCAGCTGGTGCGCGATACGCTTGCTGCCAAAGGCTACAAGGTGCTGGAGGCCGAAAACGGTGAGGCGGGCGTTGCTGCAGCGGCTCACCACAAGGGAAAACTCGACCTGATCATCACCGACGTAGTCATGCCTGGTATGGGCGGACGCGAGATGGTTAAGCAACTTATGGAAACACGTCCCGCAACCAAAGTGCTCTATCTGTCGGGATACACCGAAGACGCGATTATCAGCGATGGTTCCATCGAAAAGGGAACCGCGTTTCTCCAAAAGCCGTTCACGCTTCAGAGCTTATCGCGTAAAGTGCGTGAAGTATTAGGGTAGCGCTGCCGTAGCGCCGGCATCCCTGCGACTACGCTCAGGGCAGGCCCTTCCGGCTGTGGGGTGGGAAGCTCCGCACTGTTTTCGGGAATACCTCAAAGTCTGCAACTTTTTCCTGCCGTCCGCGTCCCATTTGATGAACAATTAGACATAGCACTCGAATCCGCCTGTGGCGGATGGCTCGTACAGGAATTGGGGATCCCATGCTCATCAAGGAAGCGGAAGACATTCGTTCCTCGGAAATCACGCCGAAGAACCTCTATCTGAATCGGCGCAAGTTTCTCGCCGAGGCAGCAATGGCCGGAGCCGCGGCGGCCATCGGTGTGGGACTGAAAAAGACGATTGCTCCCTCGACCACGGTGTTCGCCGGCAACAAGATCGACGGCATCAAGAAGAGTTCATTCAGCACGACCGAGACGGTCACGCCCTTCAACGACGTGACCCATTACAACAATTACTACGAGTTCGGCACCGAAAAAGATGAGCCTGCCGAGTTGGCGAAAAATTTCCGTACTCGCCCATGGAAGGTCAAGATCGAGGGCCAGGTCGAAAAGAAGCAGGAACTCGACATCGACGCGATTTTAAAGATGGCTCCTCCGGAGGAACGCATCTACCGTCATCGCTGCGTCGAAGGATGGTCGATTGTTGTTCCCTGGGTCGGCTTCTCGCTCAGCGAACTTATTAAGAGAGTGAATCCAACGAGCAAGGCGAAATACGTCGAGTTCACCAGCCTGTTTGACCTGACGCGGATGCCCGGCCAGCGGCGGCAGGTGCTCGATTGGCCTTACGTCGAAGGCCTGCGCATGGACGAGGCCATGAACCCGCTAGCGCTGCTTTGCTTCGGTATGTACGGCGAGGAACTTCCCAACCAGGATGGGGCGCCGCTGCGCATCGTCCTGCCGTGGAAGTATGGGTTCAAGAGTTCAAAGGCGATCGTGCGCATCCGCTTCGTTGAAAAACAGCCGCTGAATAGCTGGAACATTTCGGCTCCAATGGAGTACGGCTTCTACGCCAACGTGAACCCGAACGTCGATCACCCGCGCTGGAGCCAGGCCAAAGAGCGGCGGCTGGGTGAATTCCTGAAGCGTCCGACGCTAATGTTCAACGGCTACGGTGACCAGGTGGCGAGTTTGTACAACGGGATGGACTTGAAAAAGAACTACTAAGCAGAGATCAGGGGCCAGGGGTCAGGGGTCAAAGTAATCGTGGACAGTACGACTGGCCCCTAACCCCTGATCCCTAGCCTCTAATCCCTGAACTCCAAATGCATCGTTACTTCAAACCCATCGTCTTCCTGGCCTGCCTGGTGCCTCTGACCAGGCTGGCGTGGCTCGGATTTCACAAGGGCCTCGGCGCCAATCCAATCGAGTTCATCACCCATTCGACCGGCGACTGGACACTAACCTTTCTCCTTGTCACTCTTTCTATAACTCCTCTGCGAAAGCTTACGCGCCTTTACTGGCTCATCAGCTTCCGCCGCATGCTTGGCCTCTTCGCTTTTTTCTACGGCTCTCTGCATTTGATGACCTACGTTTGGCTCGACAAGTTCTTCGACGTACACGAGATGTTGCACGATATCGCGAAACGCAGATTCATCACCGCGGGGATGACCGCCTTCGCTCTTATGATTCCTCTGGCGCTGACATCGACGAAGTGGTCGATCCGCAAGCTAGGTAAGCGCTGGCAGATCCTGCACCGCTTGATCTATTTCAGCGCGGCCGCCGGAGTGATCCACTATATCTGGTTGGTGAAAGCTGACTTGAAGAAGCCCTTAGAGTATGCGTTCGTGCTGGGAATGCTGCTCACGTATCGGCTCGTGGCTGGGGTGGTTGGACGAGCGACTCCGAAACGGGTGACGGATGCGGAGGCTCAAGTGATTGCGCGGTAGCTGGTCTGGGAAAGCCAAGCTTCAAAACGTCTGAAACACCGAGGGCGCGGCCGAGCTTTAAGACTCGTGCCGCGCCCTTTTTCTGTCTTACCTAGAGCGAGTTGGTGAACCTTTTTTCATGGAGTGAGCGGCCGTACCTTTCTTGGTGGCCGATTTCCTCATGTGCGCCGAGTCACTCACTCGTAACAAAGCCAAGTGATTTGCCACGACATTTGAGCTAGCGCTCGAGTTTTGTTTCACGAGCGCGCCCAGTCCGACGAAGTTCTGATCACTGCTGACGGCAACTGCTGTGTTACTGTCCACGACATAAGTAGCGAGGAAGAACCCGTTGTTGTTAGGACTGACATCTCCCCGACCTGCGACCGAAGCATCAGCCGCGTAGCCTGCAGAGAACGAGTTCTTGAAGCTAGTCGATCCTTGATCATTAGTATCGATAATGCCGCTGAAGCTACCGTTGTTATTGATGAATTCGGCTATGTCGTCCTCCGCGCTGTTGGTTGTGACGCCAGCCATATTCATGCCATAACCTTCTCCCGATGCAAGAGTCGTGGCAGTTTGTGAATAGGCGATGCCATTGGTCATTCCACCGTTGTCGATTTCCAGCATCTGCAGCCCGCCGCTGGAGGGGTAAGCAGCGAAGATGCAGTTTGACGAACATGCAATTCCGCCATTTCCGTTTACAAACCCGGTCACAAACGTGATCTCAGTGCGCCCCCCGGTCAAGGGGCTGGAGATCGCTGTGATAGCAGGTCCACCTGTGATGCTTCCAAATTGCCCTGGCAGGAACGCGTCATTGATGTCCTCCACGGAGTCGGACATGATGTTTCCGTTTGAGTCGAAATCGAAGATACCCGCAGCGGTAAATGGCCCACCGACGTTCGACGCGATATCGAAGCCCGCGATTGTAAAGACATTGTTACCGGCTGGGATCGATGACGACTGTGTGAATGCGTCTCCGACCAGGCTCGGTTGAGCATCGATCTCAATGAACTTCAGGTGAGTGGCATCGATCGGGTACACATCGAAGGTGAAGGGAGTCGTCGATGCGGCTGTGGTGAGGGATGCTGTTCCCGGGAAGGTCGTGAGATCGATTTTCCCTGCGGTGATCGCAACATTGCTGAGGCCGCTAGACGAGCAGTTGTCATTAAAATCCTGCACGCCGGAGACCAGGTTACCGTTTGAGTCCAGAGTAAAGGCTCCAACGGTTGCAAACGGACTTGGAACATTGTTAGGAGCCGAAAAGCCGCACACATTGTTGCTGAGTGCCCAGGCGCCAGTCAGGTTGAATGCATACGACTGCCCACCGATGTCGGCTTGCGTCACATTTGCCTGTAAATCCAAAGAACCGCTTGCGCTTCCGAAATTCTCGAACTGCGTCACCAGTCCGTGCGTGCTGGAAGTGAGCACATAATCGAACTGGAATGGTCCGGAGTTCTTGGTTTGCAGCGTCAGGAGACCTGTTGGAAGGCTGGAACTTCCTGTTGGACGGCCGTCGGAGCCGACACCATATGTGCCGGACGTGATTGTATCGAGTATAAGTCCGTTGGTGGCCGTGCTGTTCTGGTCAAGGACTCCACCCGTGATGTTGCCGTTACCGTCGGCGGTGAACACGCCCATGATGGTGACGAAGTTATTCACAGGAGCGTCATTGGCGGTCCCCGTTACCGAGAACACGTAGTTCCCACTCAAATTACTGTTGCTGAAACTCCCGCTCGGGGGCGGGTTGACAGGAGGATTGCTGCTGCCTCCTCCTCCACAAGCTGCCAGCACTGCGAGTGATGAAAGGATTACAGGCAGAATAAGACGATTGCGTAGCGACATAACGTCCCCCTGATAAAGCTTTGGCCCAGAAAGCCAGATTCCTGGCTCAGACTAGCACGTGTGACTTGTCGCTTGATTCAACCCGAATCTGGAAAATAAGTAGCGGAAGGTGACCAAAGTTTCTCAAGGGTTTACAAACTTCACAAACATTGACAAACAACTGCAGATTGAAGATTTTAGATTGCAGATTGAAAAAGAGTCGGGCAATCTTCAATCCTCAATCTGAAATCTGAAACTGAAATCTGAAACTCTTACTTCTCCACCACTGTTTCCTGCCCAGCCAACCGCCGAAGGGACTCGTCGTAGGGTGCACGCGCCACGCCTCTCTCAGTAATGATGGCCGCTACGTACTTCGCCGGAGTCACGTCAAACGCAGGGTTCTCGACGGCAACGCCATCGGGCACCATCTGCTTGCCCGCGATGTGCGTCACTTCTCTGCCATTACGTTGCTCGATGGGAATCCCGCCTCCATCCGGACAAGCCATATCCACAGTCGAGATCGGAGCCGCCACATAAAAGGGAATTCCGTGCTCTTTGGCGAGGATCGCAACTGTGTACGTTCCGATCTTGTTCGCCACGTCACCGTTGGCAGCGATACGATCCGCGCCTACGACGATGGCTCCGATCTTCCCCTGCTTCATCATTGCGCCGGCCATGTTGTCGGAGATCACCGTTGTCGGGATTCCGTCCTTCATCAACTCCCATGCGGTAAGGCGAGAGCCTTGCAGAAACGGACGCGTCTCGTCCGCATAGACGTGAATCTTCTTCCCCTGCTCGACTGCCGCGCGGATCACGCCCAGCGCCGTGCCATATCCTGCTGTGGCTAGTGCTCCGGCGTTGCAGTGCGTGAGCACTCCACCGTCACTCGGCATGAGCGTGGCGCCATGTCGTCCCATGGCCTGGTTGGCGGCGATATCCTCGGCATGCATGCGCTGCGCCTCTTCAATCAGGTCGCGTTTGATCTGCGGAACCGGGCGGATGCGGATGCGCTCAAATTTCTCCTGCATCCGCTGGATGGCCCAGAAGAGATTTACAGCGGTCGGCCGAGTCTTGCTGATCAGATCGCAGATGGCGTCGAGGTCACGCTTCAGATCGCCTGTGGTCTCCGCCTTGGAATTGTTCACCCCGAGCGCGATCCCCATGGCGGCAGCAACGCCGATCGCCGGCGCCCCGCGCACCACCATGTTGCGGATCACGTCGGCCACCTGCTCGTGCGTCTTGCAGGTTACGTAAACTTCTTCGGTCGGCAGCTTCGTCTGGTCAATGAAGCGAACGCCCTTGTCAGTCCATTCGAGAGTTTGAATCATATTTTCTGTAGAGACGTTGCTTGCAACGTCTCTCTGGCCACGATGGGTGCCGCCGCCAGCAAGACGTAACAAGCTACGTCTCTACGACGGTTTATGCGCTTCGCACCGGCTTCTCGGGTTGTTGGTCACCGCCGGCCTTCCACAGATCTCGCAGCTGGCCGCAACCGCGAAGAGACTCGGCTCGGTGTCGTCGGTCTGCGCTACATGTTCGTTGCGCACATCGTTCGCTGTGAATATGGTCACGAACGGAGCCGGGGCCGCCGCCTTCTCCACGCCGGGACGCCCCTTGGCTTCTTCCCGTTCAACCAGGCACATCACGCCGACGACTTCAAATCCAAATTCGCGCGCCGCCTCGATCGCTTGAATCGTCGAAGCTCCGGTCGTGCAGACATCGTCCACGATCACCACACGCGCGCCCTTTTGTCGAAAGCCTTCGATGCGCTGTCCCGTACCGTGCTGCTTTTCGGCCTTGCGCACTAGGAAGCCGTTCAGTTCCCCGCTCACCACCGAAACCGCGACCACAATCGGGTCGGCGCCCATGGTCAGCCCGCCGATGGCCTGGGCCTTCCATCCACGGTTCCGGATTTCCTCCAGGAATACTTCCCCAGTCAGCCGCGACCCCTTCGCGTCGAGCGTGGTGGTGCGGCAGTCGATGTAGTAATCGCTCGTCCCGCCAGAAGAAAGTTTGAACTCGCCGAGTTGAAAAGACTTGTGGGCGAGTGTGGTGAGCAGCTTTTGCCGCGAGGAATGCATAAAAATCTACGATATCACGCCGTGGCTACAAAGATTTTTGATGGCGTTGCCTCGTCCGAAACCAGCTGTCGAGAACGCGAAGACCAAGACCTTCCGAGTTAAAGCTGCCCTGAGGAATTCGAGTGCGACCGCAGCAATACGGCCTTTTGCATGTTAACCTGAGGTTTCCGGCATTGCAGAAAGCTATCGCAATCCGAGGTTCCGGATTACCCAATCAAGATATGACATTACACACCGCGCTCAGGATTCCACGTTACGCTTTTGTTTTCTTCTTTCTTTCCTTCATCACCTCGGTTTCCCGTCCAGCCGTTGCCGAAGGCACGCGCACGTGGGAGCAGTCGAAGTTTGAGGATCTGGTGAAAGGGACAGCCAACGGAGTAGCCATTCGCAGTTCTGGCGGACTGGAACTGGCGCCCTCGTTCAAGCTGCTCTACGCCACGCCGTCCACCTATATCTGGGCCGTTGCTGCCGACGATGCGGGAAACATCTATGCCGCCACAGGTTCTCCCGCGCGTGTGTACCGCGTCACTCCAGATGGCAAGGCGGCGATCATCTTCCAGCCGCAAGAGCTGCAGGTGCAGGCGCTCCAAGTTGCCCCGGGAGGTGTGATTTACGCAGCCACTGCGCCCGATGGTAAGGTCTACAAGATCGAGCACAAGCCCGGAGACAAGGCCGAACCCTCCAAGTCCGAAAACAAGGCCGAGAATAAGTCCGCCGACAACGCGCCGAAAGATCCTGCCAAGCCCGTAGTCGATACTTCATGGTCGTCTTCCGAATATTTCGCGCCCGGGACGAAGTACATCTGGGACCTGGCTCTCGACAAGTCTGGAAATCTCTACGTCGGCACCGGCGATCGTGGCGAAATCTACAAGGTGACTCCCAAGGGAGAGCACTCACTCTTCTTCAAGAGTGATGAAACCCATATCCGAGCTCTTACCCTGGATGCCCAGGGCAACCTGATCGCGGGAACGGATGGCAGCGGGTTGGTTTATCGCATTTCTCCGGCTGGGGAAGGATTCGTTCTCTACAGCGCGCCCAAGAAGGAAATCACGGCGCTGGCCCTCGATCGCGACGGCAATATCTATGCCTCAGGTGTCGGTGAAAAGCGCCCCGGGATGGGAGGAGCACCGGGCAATCCTTCTATGATGATCACGATGGGACAAAACCCTGCGGCCATGCCAGGTGCTCAGACCCCCGGTATCGTGATGACTCCCACTCCTGGGGCGATCACCCCGTTTCCGATCCCGGGCGGAGGCGCAACCGGCGGCTCCGATGTTTACCGGATCGGATCGGATGGGTCGCCTCTGCGGATTTGGACGTCGCGGGAAGACATCGTCTACGCCCTTGCTTTCGATTCGCACAATAAGTTGCTGGCGGGCACTGGGAACCGTGGGCACGTGTTTGAAATTGAGGGGCCCGATGATTACACCGATCTGGTGAAATCGCCGGCCTCGCAAGTTACCGGATTTGCCAAGGCTCCGAATGGCGGACTCTATGCCGCCACCAGCAATCTCGGCAAGATCTTCATACTTGGACCCGGCTCGGAGAAGGAAGGCTCCTACGAAAGCGACGTCTTCGATGCCAAGATCTTTTCGCGATGGGGACGCGCCGAATTTCGGGGATCGGGAAATGTCGATCTCCTGGCTCGCAGCGGCAACGTCGACAACCCTGATCGCAACTGGAGTCCATGGAAGCAAGTCGACCTGAGCAAGGGCGTCGAGTTGAACATTCCGGCGGCGCGATACACACAGTGGAAGGCGGTTCTGCACGACGGAGGCACGAAGCCCTCGGTCGATTCTGTGACCGTGAACTATTTGCCGAAAAACATTGCGCCGGAGATGGACGATGTCTCCGTGCAGATTGGCGTGCGCTACCAACCGCTTCCGAAAACCTCGCTTAACGCCAGTGCGGATGTCAGCAGCTCCCCCGGTATTCGCTTCGAATCGCCCGTGCCTAGCACTCATGACAAGGACGCGATCGGCGTAAAGTGGACGGCACACGACGACAATGACGATCAACTCGTCTATTCCGTCTACTATCGAGGCGACGGAGAATCCCGCTGGCTGCTATTGAAGGAAAGCATCACCGATAAGGCTTACTCCTTCGATGCCAGCCTGCTTCCTGATGGCGGCTACACGATCAAGGTTATCGCCTCCGATGCCCCGTCGCACTCTCCCGGTGACGCGCTCTCCGTGTCGCGCGAGGGCCGCCGCTTTGAGGTGGATACCACTCCTCCGCGCATTGAAAACCTCACTGCCTCGCTGGAGGGGGGACAGATTCACGTCCATTTCCGCGCTGAAGATGGATTCTCCGCCATAAAGCGCGCGGAATTCTCCGTGGACGCCGGCGACTGGAAGTATGTGGAACCCGTTGGACGGTTGTCCGACTCGAAGACCGAAGATTACGACTTCAAGGTCACATTCGATTCCGCGAAAGACGCAGCGGGCGACCACGTAATCGTCGTACGCGCCTACGACAAATACGACAACATGGGAGCGGCAAAGACACTGCTGAAGGCGAAGTAGCGCCGGCGTCCCGCCGGCTGTGGCGCGGACATCTTACCCGCACACGCCGGGCGCTGGGCAGTGCTGAGTCTTCGAATCGGGACATGTCCGAACGGCCTCTTTTGAAGGCGCAGCGATTCCCGGACAATGTCCTTATGCGTAAGTCCCGCGCAGCCCTACGGATTGTTGTTTTTATTTCCGTCGTGATGGCGGTCATCCCTTTCACTGCCTGCTCAGGTGTATCAAATCAATCCGGCAACGGCGGCAATGGCGGTGGAGGCGGCGGAAACGGCGGGGGGACGGGGAGCGGGAATCTTGCCTGCAACGGGATGTCCACCGGAGAGACGGCGAGTCTCAATGGCTTTATTCCGTTCACCAGCAGCAATCTCTGGAACACTGATATTTCATCCGCCCCGGTCGACCCGAACTCCGGCACGATCATCACGAACTGGGTCGGCTCCGTAAACGTGCACCCGGACTGGGGCACTGACCCCACATACGGCATTCCCTACGTCGTGGTGAATGGAAGCCAGTCGCTGGTCAATGTGAATCTTCAGGCCTATGGCGATGCAAGCGATCCCGGCCCGATGCCAGTTCCCGGAAACGCTCCGATTGAAGGCGGATCATCGAGTAGCGGCGACCGCCATGTGCTCGTGCTCGACAACGGCAACTGCTTTCTGTACGAGCTTTACAATTCCTCCGTGAACGGGGACGGAAGCTGGAACGCCGACTCGACCGCGGTCTGGGATCTGCTGTCTGACGAGCAACGTCCTTACACGTGGACATCTGCTGACGCTGCTGGCTTGCCAATCTTCCCCGGCCTGGTGCGCTATGACGAGGTTGCCTCAGGAAAGATTCAACACGCCTTCCGTTTCACGTTGCCGAAAACGCGCTCAGCATTTATCCCCCCAGCCTCGCACTGGGCGGCGAACACGACGGATCCAAGTGCTCCGCCTATGGGCATGCGCCTGCGCCTGAAGTCCAGTTATGACATCTCGGGATTCTCGTCGCAGATGCAAGTCATCCTCACGGCGTTGAAGCATTACGGATTGATCCTGGCCGACAACGGGAGTTCGCTATTCGTGACTGGAGTGTCCGACAGCCGTTGGGGCTCCGATCTCGATTCGCTGAAAACGGTACCCGCGTCCGCCTTTGAAGTCGTGCAGATGAATCCTATCTACACCAGCGCCAACTATCCCGCGGGCACCGCACCAACCGTCAGCAGTTTCACGGCTTCGCCGACTCACGTTTCCTCCGGAGGAAGCGTGACCCTGTCATGGACTGCAAGCAGCGCGGATTACGTCATCGTTTCTCCGGGCCCGGGTGCAGTCCGCGACACAACCGTGACGGTGAATCCGACAGCGACGACGACTTACACGCTGTACGCTACCAACCAATTCGGCCGCACGACGGCCACGGTCACAGTTAGTGTACCGTAAGGTTTCCTTCGTGTACCTTAGCCTGCCCTGAGCGCAGTCGAAGGGCGCCCTTTGTGGTTGAAGGTTTATTCCGCGGCCAGATAAGCGTAGCGGAAGATGAAGAGCAAAGTCAGAATCCAGATCACCGGGCTCACTTCCCGGAACCTCCCCGCCGCGACCTTCACCAACGTATAGGAAATCAATCCCAGGCTCAGTCCGGTCGCAATGCTAAACGTGAGCGGAGTCGCCAGCAGGGTTACGAATGCAGGAATCGCGTCGGTGAAATCCGACCAAACCACGCGCCCGATCGATTCGGTCATCAGCGCACCTACCACGATCAGTGCCGGTGCCGTCGCATATCCTGGAATCGCCGATGCCAGCGGAGTAAAGAAGACCGCTAAAAGAAATAGTCCGGCCACGAAGACGTTACTTAGCCCGGTCCGCGCACCTGCAGCGACTCCCGCCGCACTCTCGATGTAGCTGGTCACCGTCGATGTCCCGGTGAGCGCACCGAAAACTGTGCCGATCGCATCCGACACCAGCGCTCGCCCAACCCGCGGAATCTTGCCATCCTTCACAAATCCGCCCTGCTCGCAAACTCCCAGCAGCGTGCCCACGTTGTCGAATAGATCGACAAATAGGAAAACGAAGACGATCTCGAGCAAGCCGAGGTGCAGCGCTCCTCGCAAATCCAGCTTGAGCCAGGTTGCCGACGGATGCGGCCAAGAAAGAATGTGTGCAGGCCAGGTTGCCATCCCGCGGAAGATGCCGAGCAAAGTGGTAGCGACAACGCCAATCAGAATTGCACCCGTCACTTTTCGCGTCATCAGGATCAGTATGATGGCAAGGCCCACGCACGCCAGCTGCGCTTCATGGTTTCCAAAGCTCCCCAGGCTGACGAAGGTCGCAGGATTCGCCACCACCAGGTTCGCATTCCGAAGTCCAACAAAGGCGATGAACATTCCGATTCCGCCCGCCGTTGAGTGCTTCAAGCAGTCTGGGATCCCGTTCACGATCTTCTCGCGCACGCGGCTGACGGTCAGAATCAGAAAGAACACGCCCGAGAGGAAGATCACGCCTAGCGCAGTCTGCCAGGGCACATGCATTCCCAGGCACACCGAGTACGTGAAGTAGGCATTCAACGACATGCCCGGCGCGAGCGCGATGGGATAGTTCGCATAAAGCCCCATCACCAGTGTCGCCACCGCAGCCGAAATACATGTAGCGAACACAACTCCGTCGACCGGCATCCCGGCCTTGGAGAGAATCTGCGGGTTCACGACCACGATGTAAGCCATCGTGATGAAGGTCGTCAGCCCGCCCAGAAATTCTGCGCGAACCGTTGTCTGATTTTCCTTGAGACGGAAGTAGCGCTCGAGCAATCCGATTCCTCGTCGTGGAATGAAACGCACATTCTACGGCATGAAGGTGTGTTAGAGGTTCCTCTGTACTCCTCCGTGTCCTCTGTGGTGAAGCTCTTAAGCAGGATCAGCGGTTGTCGTTTGAGCATCGGTGGTAATGGAATGCAATTCGCCGGCGCGTCGAAGGTCCGGAAACCACCAGGCCCACAAAGTAACGACCAACAGGGTTCCCACTCCTCCCAGCACAACAGCCGGCACGGTTCCAAACCACTGTGCCGTGAGACCGGACTCGAACTGTCCAAATTCATTCGAGGTGCCGATAAAGATCATGTCCACTGCAGTCACTCGACCCCGCATCTCATCGGGCGTGGCCAACAGTGTCAAAGTGGCTCGAATGATGACGCTGATCATGTCGCTCGCTCCGAGAAGCACCAGCGCGATCAGCGAAACGGTCAGGCTGCGCGACAGTCCAAAAATAATTGTGAACACTCCGAATCCGGCAACGGCCCAAAGCAATTTCGGTCCCGAGTTTCCGCGCAACGGCCAGTGCGCCAGCAGAATCGCCATCAGCGCCGCGCCCGCTCCAGGGGCCGTCCTCAAAAGACCAAGCCCCCACGGCCCCGTGTGCAGAATCTCCCGCGCATAGACCGGAAGAAGCGCTACGGCGCCGCCCAGCATGACCGCAAATAAATCCAGAGAGATCGCGCCCAAAATCAGCTTGTTGTTGCGTATGAAACGCAAACCGGCAAACAGAGTCTTCAGATTCAGTGGCTCTCGCGGACGCGCTTTTACTTCCGCCTTGATACGGAACGTAGTAAGTGTTGCTCCAATTGCCGTAACCATGGCAATTACATAAACCGCCGAGGGTCCGCGGAATGCCGCGTAGACAATTCCTCCGAAGGATGGCCCGAGAACGGTCGAGGCCTGAAAGATGGTCGCATTCCAGGCAACGGCATTCGCGAAATGCTCCTGCGGCACAAGCTGTGGCAGGATCGACCGGCTGGCGGGTCCGTTGAAAGAACGCACGATTCCGATCATCACCAAAACGACGTAGATCGGCACAATGGACGGGACGCCCCTCCGACTCAAAGCCAGCAACAGGGCGAAGCACAAGGCGTATCCCGCATAACACGCCGAGAGCACATTGCGCCGCTCAAATCGGTCCGAGGCGTGTCCGGAGATCGGGAACAACAATATCGCGGGCAGGAACTGCGCCAGTCCTACGTATCCAAGATCGAGGGGCCGCTTTGTAATCTCGTAGACCTGCCAGCCGACGGCCACCGCCTGCATCTCGACGGCGGACACAATCAGAAATCGCGCAATCTGGAAAAGAAGGAATCCCGGATGGGAAAAGGCGGCGCGTCCCGCCCTGGCATCGGCAATCGGAGGCATGAATGTCTAATGTGACACAGAATGGATTCGACGTGGTAACGAGAGTTCGTGTAGGGCGGACGCAGCTTGCCCTGAGCGGAGTCGAAGGATCCGCCCCGCGAGCGAAGCGAGCGTGCAGTCGCCGTGGGACTGCACACACCTTCCTCGCTCACCTGCGTTCGTCATTGCGCGCTTCGCGCGCAACCCGGACGAAGGCGTCCCGGGCTACATGTCTGCTCACGCTACCAGCGGAGCATTCGCGATTCCGGCCGTCCCGAACACTTTGCGGTAGCGCTCAATCTCCGAAGGTGGCCCTAGGGCTTTGGAATAATTGTCGGAGAGCTTCACCGCCGGCCGCCCTTCGACACTCGACACCTTGCAGATGAGACCGATCGGATCAAACCCACCTCCGTCGTTCGGGTTACATCCGCGAAAATCATTGGTCAGCAAAGTTCCCCAGCCTGCACTGAATCGAATTCTTTGGTCCGCCGTCCATTTGTTCGGATCGTGAAAGTCGGAGGCATTTCGAAAATCGTCGAGAACGACCCCCTTCGCCATCGTCCCGCCAAAATACGCCTGCAGCCCGAGGATGGCGTCGACATCGAGTGTGTCGGAAGCGATCAGAAGTTTCTCGCTCGGATCGCGTCCTCTGGCCTTGAGCCATTCGATGTATTCATCGCCCGCGATGTAGGGATTCTTACTGTCGACGCGCTGCCCGGTCCAGTCGGCAACCCACTCCGGCGCATGGGCCAGAAACTGTGTGGTTCCAAATGTGTCCGGCAGCATGACTAGCAGCGCGCCCTCGTACGTCTGCTGCCAGAGTTCGAGCATCTTGTATTGCGATGCTTTCAGCTCAACGTCATCTTTCGCGAGAGCAGCCATGACCATCGGAATCTCATGGGCGTTCGTTCCGATCGCTTCCAGATCATGCTTGTGCGCCAGAAAGGCGTTCGACGTGCCGATGAAATTGCCGCCGAGATTGGAGGCCATCGCTACCACGACGTATTCCTGCCATAGAAAGCTATGCCGCCTGCGGGTTCCGAAGTCAGCCACGCTCAGTCCCGGCACGCCGCGTAGGCGCTCAACCTTGCCCCACAACTTCGTCTTGGCTCGCGCGTAAAGAATGTCGAGCCCAAATTCGCTTAGTGTCTTCAGTTGCGCGCGCGTCTTCAACTCGTCGAGGATCGCCAGCGCATAAAGTTCCCACATAGTGGTCGCGGTCCATGGTCCTTCAAAGGTCAGATGAATCTGTCCATCGCGCACGCGAAACTGGTAATCGGATAAGCCAAAGTCCTTCTCGAGCCACTCCAGGAACGCGGGCTCGAAAATTCCGCGCCGTCCATAGAACGTGTTGCCAGCCAGCCAAACAAGCTCCGACTTGCGGAAGTGCAGTCCACGAACGTGTTGCAACTGAACCTTGAACTCCTCGATGTTAATGATGTCGGCGATGCGGACCGCAGGATGACGGTTGAAGAGCGAGAATTCCACCTGCGTCTTGGGAAAGTGCTTCCAGATGAACTGCAGCATCAGCAGCTTGTAGAAGTCGGTATCCAGCAGCGACCGAATGACGGGGTCGAGTTCCCAGTTATGGTTATGCGCGCGTTCGGCGTGGTTGATGATCATCGGAGGAGAGCGGCCCTCACTGACAGTCTAGAGGATCAAGCCCAGTTGCGGCGAGCGCGCTCCACTTCCCAGGCGAGCCTGGTGCGGAGTTGCTATCAATTCTGTGCCGATAACGTCCAATGGAGCGACGGCGCTCGGGCGTTCGCGGGATTGCGTTACCTCGGATTCTCGCGGTTGTCCGTCCCTCGTCTACAATGCTCCTCGTCCTCGTGCTCAGAAATAATTTCAGATCAAGGTTAACCTGGGTTGCCGCATCGCTCTTGGTCTTTGTGCCCTTTGGTTATGCGGCGCCGCCTGCAATCCTGATTCCCCGCATCGAGCACCCGCCCAGGCTCGCCGATTTCGAGGCCATGCGGCCCGCCGGCGGAGTGTCCGAAAGCATGTTGAAGGTCTCCGGATTCATCGCGCGCGAGCCGGCCGACGGTGCGCCGCCCACGCAAGACACCGACGTCTATCTCGCCTACGACGACCACAACCTGTACGCCGTCTTCATCTGCTGGGACAAGGAGCCCGACAAGATTCGCGCCCGCATGACTCGCCGTGAAGATATCTTCTCCGACGATTCGGCCGAGATCATGATCGACACCTTCGACGACGCCCGTCGCGGATACGCGTTCGCGGCCAATCCCCTGGGCATCCAGTGGGACGCGCTCTGGACCGAAGGCTCGATCGGCAATGGACTTCCCGCGGATTACAGCGGTTTCGATCAGTCGTTCGACACTGTGTGGAACTCCGAAGGCCGCCTCACCAGCCAGGGTTATATGTTGCTGATGACGATTCCTTTCAAAAGCCTGCGCTTTCCGAAAACCGATTCTCAGCAATGGCGGATCATCCTGAACCGCAGCATCCCTCGCACCAACGAAAATCTGTTCTGGCCACGCATCTCGAATCGTATCCAGGGACGATTCAATCAGGCTGCGACCGCAACCGGTATCGATCACATCTCGCCGGCTCGCAATATTCAGTTGATTCCCTATGGACTACTGCGCGGGTTCCATGACATTGATGATCGCGACTCCACGCATCCGATCTTCGCAAACCGTACGTTGCAGCCGGAAGTGGGACTGGATGCGAAGTTCATCCTGCATGACAGCTTCGTACTTGATGCAACGATTAATCCTGACTTCAGCCAGATCGAATCGGACCAGCCGCAGATCACCGTTAACCAGCGATTTGCGGTGTTCTTCCCCGAGAAGCGGCCGTTCTTTTTGGAGAACAGCAACTACTTCACCAGCCCGATC
>Ga0210403_10000682_pt1 | contig 34573 bp, 33 predicted proteins | sample IncBWC19MmetaG_FD_150863 | JGI IMG/M metagenome (GOLD analysis project Ga0210403, IMG submission 150863) | Forest soil microbial communities from Barre Woods Harvard Forest LTER site, Petersham, Massachusetts, United States - Inc-BW-C-19-M | ecosystem: Environmental > Terrestrial > Soil >...
CCGCACAGCACAGCCCTGCTTCGACAGCTTGTCCGTCAGGAATCCGCGATCGATCACGCCGTTCTCGATGAGAAGAACGCGAATGGCGTCGTCCGACTCCTCACTGACGGAGGGGAGAAGTGTGGGTTGCTGCATTGGGCCATCATGGCCGACTCAGCTAGGCGACTGTCCGATGTTCAAAGGGGGTAATCCGGCACGCGACCGAACTAACCCAAAAGCGAGGGCAATGCTCCCTATGCGATGCCTGTCACAGTGGCACGTCGGTATGAATGATCGCATTGACAGTTGCAGCGCGTTCTCGTTGCAGGGGGGTTAATAGGACATCTGGATGGAGGCGCTCATATGATGGGGTTCTCCCACATCCATCGGCAGCCGTATTTCGTCCACTCCGGCAGCGGTGTAGAAGCCATCCCGGCTACAAAGCGCACCCAGATCGGACTGGATTGGCTCGACCGTGCCCTGATATGCCTTTTCTTGCTCGGCCTCTACACGAGCTACACCATCCAGATCTCCGCGAAAGTGCCGTTCCCTTCCTTGCCGGCTGGCATTGCTGGAATCATTCTCCTGTGGCGACAACGCGACCTGATCAGGTCGGCTCATTTGGCCGGTCTTCTCGGCGTCCTGGTGCTCTACTTGATCTCCATCCTCTGCGCGACGAACGTCGAGTACCTGCCCCGCCGGACCAACGGACTGATCCAGCTCACCTACTCGATCACGATCGGCTACGCGCTGTTCCTGACGGTGACGCAGGGGACCCGCCAGCAGATCGGCAGATTGTTTCTGACCTTTGCCGTGGTAACCCTGATTGGCTGCCTGCTCGAGACGTATGCCGGCCTGCGGCCGGTGAGCGATGCGGTTCGCAGCGTTCTCTACAGCCGAGGGCTATACGAGAACGACCTGCGCGACGTGCTGTTCTACAATCGCGTTCGGCCCAAGTTCTTCGCATCCGAGCCGGCCAGCGTGACCTTCTGCTATACGCTTTTCACGTTCATCTGGCTGGTGGTGAGCTCGTGGCGCTGGAAACTGCCCGCCTATGTCGGCCTGATGGCGCTCGGCCTGTTCGCCATGCCGGGGCCGACGTTGCTGCTGATGCTGTTGCTGACGCTGCCCTACATGCTTTTCCTGGCGAGCCGCCGGCGCGGCCGGCTGGACCCCGGCCGCTTCATGTCCGTCGCCTGCGTCGCCGTGCTGTTCTTCGCCGCCTTCGTCGTACTGGTCCAGTCGGTGTATCCGGCGCGCCTCGAAGAGATCACGTCGGGCAACGATCCCAGCTTCTTCTACAGGGTGCGTGGACCGGCCCAGGCTGGTGTCGACATCATGGAGCACTACCCCTTCGCGGGCGCCGGTCTCACGGGCGAGCCCTTCATCGAGACCGAGGTCACGAACCTCTATGTGCGCTCATCGGGTTACTCCGCGGGCTGGCAGGTCGTCTCGCCGGCCACCGAGCTGCTGATCAACTACTTCTGGCTGCACTGGATCTATCTCGGGGTGGTTTGGGGCCTGATCATCACCATCGCGCTGACGGTCTGGCTGCACGTGCTGGGCGTGCCAAGCCCGGCGTTCTGCTGGCTGGTATGGGCCATCCTGGGGCAGGCGTCGGGCGCCTATGTCGGCCCGACCTGCTGGGCGGTGATGTTCCTGGCCGGCGCCGCCGCCGTACTCCATGAGCGGCCCGAGGCCCGCCAGCGGTCAGTGACGAATCAACTTTTTGCCTGCAGTGCTGGCGGAGCTATCCAACCGCACTCGTTATCGAAACCAATGGAAGTGGAGGTTGGCCGACCAGATGACCGCCAAGATGACCTGTAGCACGACCAATTCAGTTCTGGTGCCGGTGCCGGTAAGGTAGCGCAACATGCTTGCTTCTTCCGTTGGCGAGAAGGCCTCGTACTCGATGAATTTTAGTCCTTAAAGATTTGGTGGGCCCGATGTTCAAAGGGGGTAAGCCGGCGCTCGACCGGACTAACCCAAAGGCGAGGGCAACCTCCGTATGAGATGCCTGTCACGGTGCTGCGCTTTGGTAGGCAAGTTGCTTTGCATGGGCTTGTTCCTCGTCCTTCGATGAAATCCCTCCCCCGGGGCGACCGCCCCCACAATCGCTTGGCCCCCCGAATGGACGTGAACGTGCTCGACGGTCACCTTTTGCTGACCTTTGCCGCGATGGCGGTTGAGCGGCTTTATGAGGGGCATGCTCGCACTGCTCTCCCCGAGGCGGCGGCTTCGTCAAAAAGCATGCGAGGCATCTCGAGCGGCCTGAGCACACGAGCCAGTCCGCTGGAGTCTCGGCTTCCGTGAAGCCGGTATCTGCGCGGTCCGCATGGGCTAAAGCGGATCCGAGCGCCGCGGTGCAGTTCGACGTGGCCTGCGAGCATTGGGTTTGGCAGCGTCCCGAGTAAGTTGGGGGGCAGCATCCTGCCGGAGCTGTTCAAGCAATTCACGGTTGACGGTGCCAGTCTGTAGCTGACCCCTTGCCTGCTGGTACTTGATGACCGCTTCTGCCGTCTTGGGGCCCACTGCTCCGTCAATTGGCCCGGGATTGAAGCCAAATGACCGCAGTCTCTTCTGGACCTCCTGAATTTCGTTACGTTCCAGTGGTACTTGGCTGGGCGTCGCCTCCACAACTGCTGACTGGGTCGCACTTCCAGCGCGGTTGCTCGCGTCCCTGCTAGAACCGAAGCTTCCAGGTCCATCTGGCGGCAGTGGTGATCCAGGCGGGTCAAGTATCGGTTCGCTGTTCGGGCGTTGGTTGCTCGTCGGCTCGGCGGAAGACATAACGCCCCCTTGGCAGTGGCGATGATTGCGCCGTTGATGGCGGTCTCAATTCAGGCGCAACGGGAGTCGACATCATCGCCACCGTCTCGGCTGCCAGCGCTTGCTCGATACTGGCGGCAGACGGCGACAACCCAAGCATCCCGGGAAGTTTGGTGACGCCCGAGCCAAGGACCGCATCGAGCGCGAAACCAAGCATCAATCTCAGACGGCGGCTACGCGCACGATCGTACGTCTTCAGAGCGTCGCGGCGAGCCGCTGTCGCAACCTCTGGGTCGACCGCTATTTGCCGAGCCCCTCGCTCGGCAAGCTGCCGGGAAAGCTTGGCCAGCCTTTGCTTGGTAACTTCATCGGGTACATTGACGGCGCTATCAGCAGCGCGCCTCTGTTTCAGAGCTTCCCTGCGGCTGCCAGTCCCTGTATCGGCCCATATGGTCCCGTTAGCCGGGCTGACGCTGACATTGGCGTCCAAGATCCTCTGAATGGAGGAATCGAGATCAACCAGTCGCAAGGGCTTACGGAGAAAGATGCCGTATCCCTCCGCAGCAGCCATGTCTGTCTCTGCGCCCGATGTGATTATGGTCTTGGCGCCAGGATGATGTTCGTAGAGCAGACGCAGGAGGCTAAATTCATTCGCTTGGCCTGATGTTTCGAGGTCCGCGAATACGATGTCGACATGGACTGCATCGAGGACGCGTCGCGCCTGATCTTCACTCGCTACCTCGATGACATCCAAGCCTGCATTGCGCAAATGGCGGGCTGTCAATGCGCGTTCGAAAGGCTCGTCCTGCACGACTAGGACAAGAGAGGCAGATCTTCCGGCAGAACCTTCCGCGGTAGTATGCTGCGCCAACATGGCGATCCTTTCCCACACCAGTCGCCAATCGAGTACGATGACGTCATCGTCGTCAGTCACATGATTCGTCGGCGCCAGAGAGCTGCGTTCCGAAAGCTCGGACCGCAAATTCCCTGGTCCAACTGCCCGTTCGATGCTGCCCGCGGCAGCCTTGCGATTCTTTGACCAAAAGGGACGCAGAGGGGCTCCCTTTAGTGTCTTCCCAGGGGTTTTCTCACTAGATGTTGAATGCACCCTATTCCAATTGCTGGGAACGGTGAAGAAGGGAGCGTTGCCGCCCGGTGGAAAAGACTGTCGCCTGTGGGCACTCCTGCGGCCACACGACAAGAACTGAGTGACGACCCTTCTAGGAGCGGTAAATCGAAAAACGAAGCTGCCGCATTGATTGGCTGATAGCGGTCGACCAGCCACCGGATTCGACTTCCGACGCTCAGTTATCGGTGGGGAATTGATGTACTAGCCCATGCGCCGGTGGGAGAGCGCCACGCCCAGCACCGTTCAATTCTGTGCGCAGCGCCGATCTCGCTCTCACTGCGCGGGGTAACGGCCCGGTTACCCCCGGTGCTCCGGGCGAGGGACCGCCGTGCATCCGGCAACGGCCGCTCGCCATCGCCGTCCATTCTCAATCTTGCAACCGTCCAAGCCTAAGAAAGCCGCAATTCCCAGCCAATGGGCGTGATTCTTGCAAGGCATTTTCGGACTTCGCGTTGGCAAGAACACGAACCGGCCAACCGGCTGGGCAAGCGGAGAGCAAAATTCATGTCTGGAATACGAGTTGCCACTCTGCTCCATCGACGCCTGGGCTACGACCGCCTGCTAAACGGTGAGGTGCCGGCGATTGTTTATCTCGATGAAGACGGCCGGCTATTCAGCGCACCTGTTTTCGACGATGCAGCAAGAACCCTGCGGTTCAAGCTAGTGAGCACAGGCATGCGCGGAGCTACGTACTCACTCCTGCTTCACGATTGTGGCTTTCAGTTCACGGTCTCTCACACCGACGGAACCCTCGTACTCGTTGAAAACGGCGAGTTCAGCCAGGAGGACGCCACGCTGCTGCAGAAGCTTCTTCGACACCTGGAGACAGCTTCCAAAAGGACCTTGGTGCGCCGACGCCCGTCCAACAACTCGCTTTGGGAGCGGCTTTTCCGACGGCAGCGCTTGCCGGAAGCTATGAAACTGCGTCACGAGTCCACAATCCACGGGCAGAAAAATGCCCCTACCGTTGATGGCGGCCAACCGGTTCCAGTATGGGATCAGGCCGGGCCATCTGGTCGAGATTTGTGACCTCGTCGAGGTCCCGCGCGACCCTTGCCATCCTGCGCCAGCGAGCAGCCGCGGCCAAAAGCATATCGCGGTTGACTTGTGCCTTGGCGGCAGCAGCGAAGGCTTCGCACTCCTCGGCCGCCACCATTCAATGTTGAAAGTTATCCATACCCGGAGGCTAATCGCATTGGGGAAGATCCGAGCGGACCATTTTGTGACCACGTCGGACGGGTGAGCCTTTGATCGCGGGCCTCGAGAGTCATCTGACTCTCTGAAGCGTTTTGCAAGGCTTGGGAGCCACCTACTTACCAGCTGGGGACCAAATCGATTTCACGGGCAGAAAAACTGGCGTCGATGTCACCAACTTCATCTACTTCGGCCCAGCGTTCTCCTCAGGGGTGCGCGAGGAGGTTTCCAGTCTTTTCAGTCGCTGCAGCAGTCGGCTCACACTGCTTGGGTGCCATTTGCCACCCTGAGCGGATGGTATCTCTTGCTCGCTCAATTCGCGGGCGATGGCTTTGAGGGAGACAAAGCCAGCTTTCTGAAGTTTAGCAATTGTCGGGGCCAACGCCTTAGCTCGCGCGTCCGAGGCATGCTTCTTTGCTTTTCCATTGTTGATCCTGCCGCCATTGCCCGAGGTGAGCAGGCCAAGGCGCGTCAGCATCCGCACTACGGTGGCGTAGTGCCATTTACCACCACGAGCGGTCGGTATTCCTCTTCGGTTCAACTCATCCGCCAGCGCCCGACGCGATGCAAAGCCGGCAGATCGAAGCTCCTGGATGGTCGAAGCAAAGGCAGCGGCGTGCTGCTCCGCGCGCCGCTTGATGACGGGTCCCCCAGCGGGTTTTTTGCCGTCTTCTACCATCGCGCCACAATGACCAACCGCGGGCGCGGGCCGCGTGACTGTCTTATGACCTCGATCTTGTCTCAAATGATGGACAGCTATCTTGAACCGGCTGCCGACATTCAACGTTGCACCCTACCGATAGAAATTAGCAGTTCGCACGAGCCAATATTGTGACATGGCCCAAAAGAAAAGCCCCGGCACTGAGACCGGGACTAAGTGGGGCAGTGAAAGGTTGGTTAGGCCTTGGCGTCCTCTGTCTGCCAACGCATGAACCAATGCGCCGGCTCGGGCGAGCACATGGAACTTTTATGCGGTGGTAGGCCAGGGAGAACACCGAAGCGACGGCCGGTCCTCTGCGGGTTGACTGGCATCAGACGAATGTTGTTGAGTCGATCGAAGGTTGCCGAATATCGGGGGAAAGGATGGCCGCCATGCACTACAATGAAACACTCGCCCGCCGTATCGTCGCCGAAGTCGATCATGTGACCGCCGGACGCCCCATGCGCTGGGTCACGCTGCAACAGGTCGCCCGACGACTAAAAGTCCATCATAGCTCCACCACCGCAGCGGTTCGCGTGGCGGTTGATAGTGGTTGGCTCATCGCCGAGGGGTCTCCTCCCCATAGTGTCTGCCAAACCGAGGCCGGACGGACGTTGCTGCAGCCCGATGGTCCCGCCTACTTTGGAAATCGTCCTTCAGGGCCTTCACGACCTGATAGTCCCTATGCCAAGAGCCACACTAACTAAGCGGGCATCTCAGATCGAGAAGCGAGGCCGCCGAACAAGCCGACCAGGGCCGCCAAAGATTGGCGCTCTCGAAAAGTCGGCGGTTCGCGTCATGCGCAAACTCTATGAGGCGACCGGCGGTCGGCGGTCGGCCGCAGTGATGGGCAGCGCGCAAAGAAAGGGCCTGGCTCGACGCTTCGGTGTGCACAGCGGCGCCTTGAAGATTACTTGCCGGGCTGTCTGTCGCGATGGCAACATCGCTTATTGCGATGTGGGCCAAGCGCGCCGCGGGAAGGTCCGACCTCTTCACTGTCCCATCGGGGAATTCGTACATGACCGCACACGATTTCTTCTTGTTGTTTGCCGCGTTCGGGGGATTCGTGATTGTACCTGCGCTTCTTCTCTGGGGATTCGCGCGCCTCGCTCATCGAAAGCATAGCGGAAGACGCGGCCCAGGCCTTCGGCCGGACGTCGATCCGACAGATGCATCAAGCGGCGACGAGACGAAAGAACCGGCGCGATCAGGGAAGGCAAACGAATACCTTCGTTGGCTCAACACCAAGCGCCGCCTGCGTCTGCAGCAATATCCGGGCTAGCGGACGAAGGGCCTGCCCCAATCCAAACATGCAAAGATAGGAAAGAAAGCGGCCTAGCGCCGTCCATCCATCTTGCGGCCGGGCAGTTCGCCGCCCGTGCTCCATACGGTGTGTCGCTGCGGTTCGGTGAGACGCTTGACGGCATCTGGATGATGCTCGGGCTTCTCAACTTCATCGAGCCGATAGTCGGCCATGCCATATTCCGTGATCGGCTCGACCAGGCAGAAGTAAGCCTCTGAGCCGCATGCCGAGCAGCTGAAAGTCTTCGTCCGGTAATCGACATCGTGTAGCCCGGCGAGCCTCAGCCGGGCATAGCGTCAGCAGACATCGCAGCGCAGCCACATCTGTCCGTAGGTCTTGGAGAGCGCGCGGAAGGTGAAGGCGCGATAGGGCCAAGGTCCAACCATGGAGCGAGGCTAAGGCCCGCCGGCGGTCAGTGACGAATCAACTTTTTTGCCTGCAGTGCTGGCGGCTCGAAGACGTGGGAAGTCGGGGCCGAGGTCGGCAACGTGAAGAACAATCGGGTGTGGGTATCACGCCATTGATTCAGCTCGCCGCATAACAGGCTGGAAATCAGGGTCGTGCAATTGGAGTAGGCGAAGAGCTTCATCCAAGCACTTCACCACCATTGCCTTGCCATTGCCGACCTCCAACTGAAGCTGCGCATAGTCGCGATAGAGCTCATAGATTTCGTGCTGAGGGGCCACGAAGACTCGATCTTGACCCGGATTGATCCGAAGCTTCCTGCCGCGTTCAAACAATCTGGGGCGTGGTATGGCGAAGGCTTCGACGCCGGTTAAGTCGAAGATGCTTCTTACGTAAAAACCTTCGCGGGCTACAAAGCCGCGAACAAATTCATCCAGCGCCGCAATGTCGCCGGAACTCAGCACTCCCGTGTAGCGCGTGAGCATCACCTTCTCCCGCGCCTCGAAAAACAGTGTGAACATCTCTCTGCCCCACAAGCAGAATACTCTTACAAACCTCTGCGCGTTTTAAACCCACCTGGCTGTGCATAGATACCCTCAGCATCCACATGGAAGAAAGTCCCGGCGCTGAGATCGGGGCGAGTAAGCCAGGGGAGTTATGCGACGACGATAGAAGCCCGTGGCTGCCATCGTCTCAGATCAGCCCGCACTCCTCCAAGAGCCGTACACCGTCGGCCGTTATCGCAACGCTCTGCGGAGGTTCGCCAGCGCCCACCAGCCACCCGCTTAGTTCGGCGTAGTAGATCGAAGAATCCACGCTTTCGGATGGGTGCCCCAAGTCGAGCGCGGCGCGATCAACGTACCATGGCTGCGTTCGGTGCCCGGAGAGTTCGTAGACTCGGGCTATGACTTCGAGAACCAAGGCCGGAATGTTGTCGCGTGTTTTCTTGGGCATTCATCAACCAGGCGTCTGCGGCGCGCCTCCCCCAATTGTGGTCTATGCAGTTTACGGTGACTGAAGGCGAAACCTCCCCATGGAGACCACGATCAGCATGACCCAAAAGGTAACGGCGGCCTTTCGACCGCCGCACCCAGCCCCGACTGGTCGGGGACCGCCTCTAAAGGTTGTCCCTTGGCTCGTAGGGCATCAGATGCCCAAACTGTTGGCCGCTCCTAACGACGGCCTCTCGTGATGATAAACCAAATCAAAGCCAGGCAGCAGCCAAGCAGCCCAAGTGAGAGCGCGATAAAGACAATGCCGGTAACTGTATTCATCTGACAGTTCCCCGCGTCGCGCGACGCACCTAAGTCTCACATCGTTTCATGTCGTGCTTATTACAGGGGCAGTCGGACTGATCATCGGTGCGCGCTGCCAAAGAAAAGCCCCGGCTTTTGACCGGGGCTGAGTTCGGGCCGGGAGGAAATGTTAGCCGTTGAGGTGCCGCAAGATACGGTAGGCCGGGCCGCCAGCTCGACGGCTCTAGGCATTGGCCGCCGGGCCTGCCGTCTGGCCCCTTGAACACCTCGACAGACCAGAGGCCGGTCGGGGTGACGTGGCTAAACCGCCGTATCATTTCAATGTCGTTGCGGCGTGAACGAAAGATGTAATCGACACCGGGCACTGGCTCGCCGCAGGTCTCCTGGTTGCTCGCGGCATAGATCCTGCTGCCGCTATCCGTGCGGCTTTCCGCTAATTGGACACGGTAGGCGTCGGCTCGTCGTTGTCGATCAACGCGACAAGACTCATATTCCTGACCCATTCTTCACACGGGACATCGCCGGCTACCTCGCCCTTGATTGAAGCCATGAAAGTGCTGGCTTTGGTCGATTTGCCCTCGCTGGCGTCTACGGTGCGTGTAAGGGCGACGGCGGCAGCCAGCGTAATGCCGCTTGCGCTCAGGCCGGCGGTGCGGTGGCGTGGCCTTGGTGGGGAATTAATGACAAAGGTTTGGTTACGGTGGCTGTACGCCCTGTTTGCAATGATCGGCGCCAGTACTTCGTCCAGGGCGCAGGACGCCAAAGTCATTACCTATGATGAATGGTCGGCTATCGAATCTGCCAAGAGGAGCTGCGAGCGCGCGCTAGCGTGGCACAAGGAGAGAAAAGGGCTAATCGCACAATTGGGATGCGACTCCATTCCGTCCTGCAACGAAATGATGCCGACGGTGATGGCTTGCACCATGACCAATGCCGCCCGAGGCTCTCAACAATTTGAGAACAAGATGGTGTCTGAGTTCTTTAAGAACCCATCCTGCAAGGGGATTACCTGGGCCGGGCATCGAGATCCAACTGAGGCTGCTAAGGTGTCAGTCGCTGAGGCAATCCTGAAACCGCATTGGGCTCTCAGCGCAAGACTGAACCTCGGAAGCGAGAAACAATATTGGCAAGTCGTCTATAACAAGACGGGCACTTACGCGGAGGGTACCGACAGCCCGTCGGGAATTGTCGAAAAGCTTTGCACCCTGATTAACGGGCCGGGAAGCGCGGTTCTAAATTGAATTGGTAATTGCTTAAGAACGTGGCTGTCCCCGACAGCAAATATGCCAAGAACCATACGGACTACGCGGAGCCGGCGAAGGCCGCCAAAAATTAGCGGGCTCGAGAAGTCGGCGCTTCGCATCATGCGAAAACTCTGTGAGGCGACCGGCGGCCATCTACAGCGATGGGAACGATTGAGCGGAACTTGGCCCAGGTCGAACGCGACTTGCGTGCGGCCTCGGAAGATATCGCTCAGCAGCAAGAGACGCTGAGAAACCTTGTGCGGCACGGCGAGGATACGAGGGAGGCTGTGCGCTCGGTCGAACAGCGGGCCGGCGCGGTCGAGCGGCGTGCCGAGCACAAGCATGCGACCGCCGGTCGTCGCCAGCATCGGCCGGACGGCGGCGAACAGCTCGTGCCCGCCGTCGGGCAGGCCCTGGGCCTCGTCCAGAAGCACCAGCGACGCGTTCAGCTCGCGCACCGTGCCGGGATCGCCCGGCAGGCTTATAAGGCGCGAGCCGTTGGGCAGCTCGATCGAGAGGCGGTTGTCGGTCGGGAAGCCGGCATCGGGCATGGCCTTGACGATCGCGGCTTTAGCCATGCGAAAAAGCTCGCCCGACTGGCGCTGCGTCGGGCTGATGCAGAGTGCCGTGGCGTTGCCGGTCTCGCGCGCCTGTCCAGCCCGCACCCTGCGATTTGCCCACCCTCCGGCCGCACAGCGCCGCGACGTCGGCAGTGCGGGTTGGCAGCCGCCATGGCTGCGCGCAGCAGAGCAGCACGGCTCATGACGGCTCATCATCGGGCGGCACCAGCCGCTCGAGCAGGCGCGTGCGCTCACCGCGGGCTGATCATTTCAGTAATGGGTGAAATCCGTTCGTCAAACCGGTCAGCCTCATGCTAAATAACACAATGTGAATTTAAGGCAGCGTGCTCTGTGAAGCGAAAGCATCCAGGCGGACGACCCACCTCCTACCGACCCGAGTTCTGTCAGCGCGTCGTCGCGCTGATGGCCGAGGGTCGAAGCCTCGAGGGCTGCGCGGCGCTACTGGGCGTTCACCCCGACAGCCTGTACGAATGGCAGAAAGTGCATCCTGAGTTTTCCGAGGCCGTGCGTGCCGGTAGGGCAGCTGCCACGACATTCTGGGAAAACCGGCTGCTGGACGTGGCCAACGGCGGAACTGGCAACGCCCAGGCCATCCAGTGGGCGCTGCGCAACCGATCGCGCGCTGCAAGCGGGTGGCATCACGACAGTCAGAAGTTTGAGCATTCTGGCCCAGACGGCGCGCCGGTTGCTATCGAGGCCTCGGCCAATTCAGGAAGGCTGCTCAATATAGAACAGATGTCTTGGGAGGATCGTGAGGCGCTGAAGGGCATCCTTCTAAGGGCAAAGGCGGCCGCTGATGGTCAGGCAAAAATCGGCCACAGCGAAGACTGAAGAGATCTCATGTGCCGGCCGGGCGAACGCTCTGCGGCGAATACGGCAGGGTAACTCAACCGCAATTACCGCTAATGCCGGAATTTATAGGCCGGCCTGAATTTGCGGTATTTCGGGTAATTGCGGCGTAGCTCTGGTTGGCGGCAAAGACGTGATCCACATTTTCGATAATGTGGGATGAAATAGGGTATGTGTCTCCCGAAGCCTCGCGAAAATTCCGCCAATATTGGTGTTTTTACGGGTTAATGGCGGAGAGGAAGGGATTCGAACCCTCGATACGGGTTTACCCCGTATAACGGTTTGGCAAACCGGTGCTCGATCGGAACCATCACGCAAGGAGCGAACCAGAACCTACGCAAGTGATCGGTTTCCGTGCGCCTCAGTGCAACTCGCAATTTTTGTCTTAGTCGGCGATCACCCTACTGATGGCACTTCTCTGGTTTCATCATGAGTTGTTGCTCGGTGGATGTCCGCCCTCAAAGCTTGAGGCTGTCAGCGTCATCCCCAAAGTCGCCGCCACCGATGCCACTCATTCATTTTCCATATGATGGATTACGCGATCCGCTAGCGGCCGCACGCAGCTCAAGCTAGCAAATTCCGACCACGCAATACTGAACAAACCAGTCGGGCGCGTCAGCCAGCATACCTGCGGCAGCAACTCATGGTGCCGGGCCCGACACAGGCGGAAGGCATAGACCGCATTATCTTGGCCTGCCTCTGCTAGGGCGGCGGCTCATATCGCCCAGCGCAGCGCTGCCGTATGGACCGGCGCGTCCCAGAGCGCGACGAGCGAATCGTCGACGGCCGTTATCGTCACCGAGCAGCCGGCCATCTCGAGCGAGGTCACGTAGCTGCCCGTGAGACTGCGCGCCACCGTCAGCCCGGCGTCGCCGAGGACCCGACGCGCGGCGTTCGCCATGAGGTAGAGTTCGAGCGCTGGCGTGCCGCCGAAGCCGTTGACGAAGAGCAACACGGGCGTGCCGCGCTTGAGCCCCAGGTCATTGAGAATCGAATTCACGAGCTCGTTGGCGATGACATCGGCAGTGGCGAACGGGACGCGCCGGCGCCCAGGCTCGCCGTGGATGCCGACGCCCATTTCCATCTCATCCTCGCTGAGCTGAAATGTGGGCTTGCCGGCGGCCGGCACCGTGCACGAGGTGAGCGCGACGCCCATCGAGCGGGTGCGTGCGTTGACGTCCTTGCCCAGCGCCTGGAGCGCCACCAGATCGCGCCCGGCCTCGGCCGCGGCGCCGACCATCTTCTCAACAATGAGCGTGCCGGCGACGCCGCGCCTTCCGGTCGAATAGGTGGAAGTCTCGACCGCGACATCGTCGTCGGTGACGATGGTCCGGACCTCCCGCCCGACGATCTCCGCCGCCATCTCGAAGTTCATGACGTCGCCTTCGTAATTCTTGACGATGAAGAGACAGCCGGCCCCGGCGTCGATGGCCGCCGCGGCTTCCGCCATCTGGTCGGGCGTCGGCGCGGTGAAGACCTGACCCGGGCAGGCGGCGTCGAGCATGCCGACACCCACGAAGCCGGCATGCAGCGGCTCGTGCCCAGAGCCGCCGCCGGAGAGCAGCGCGACCTTGCCCGACTTGGGCAAGCGCCGGCGCACGAACTTGCGCTCCGGCCCGAGTACGACGATGTCGGCATGCGAGGCGGCGAAGCCGTCGAGGCTCTCGGCAAGGACGGTGTCGGCGGCATTCATCAGCTTCTTCATGACGGAACCTCCCTGCGTACTTGCGGCTTCCTTGGCGGTCACTCGATGTCGTCGACGAATTTCCGCAGCCGGCGGACGAAGTCGGCGATCATCGCGTCGACGGCGCGATTGCGCTTGGCGTCTCCGAGATCCGGTACCGCGAGCGAGACGATGCGCGTTCGCGGGACGGCATGGACAAGGGCAAAACGGCGCGGATGGGCACGCCGGTAGGCCGCGAGGAAATCGCGCCGGTCATCCTGCGAGAAATGGCAAAGCTCGAACATCGTCTCGAGATGCTGCACCGGGATCGGCACGGGATAGGCTGGATTGGCGATCTGGGAGATGAAGGAACGGTTCTTGCCGAGCGCCCTGGCCAGACGCTGCCGCGTTCCGGACGGCCGATTGTCCAGCACCCGCTTGAGGATGGCCTTGTATTCGGCCACCGGATCTGGCCCGGCAACCGCGGTCGGTCGTTCGCTCATCGTCCCTTCCCGGCCGCACTGTCGGCGCGGCCAAGATCGATCCGGCTGATCGCGGACTTGGTGGCGGACAGCGCGGCGGGCGCCACCGACAGCGAGCGCAGTCCGGCCAACAGCAACGCCCCGACCGCCTCGGGATCGCCGCCGGCATCGCCGCACAGGCTGACTTCGCGCCCATTGGCGCGGCCATGCTCCACGACCATCCGGATCAAGCGCAGCACGGCCGGATTGAGCGGATTGGCGAGCTCGGCGACCGCGGCGATGTCGCGGCCGGCGGCGGTCACATACTGCGTCAGGTCGTTCGATCCGATCGAGAAGAACGCCGCGTCGAAGCGTTCAATGGCAAGGGCAGCGGCCGGCACCTCGACCATGATGCCGATTGGCGGGCGCGTCGCCGGCACGCCGGCCGCTTCGAGGGCCGCCACCGTTGCATCCAGGAGGGTGCGCGCAGCCTCAACCTCCTCCGGCACCGTCACCATCGGCAGCATGATCCGCAACGCTCCGTGGCAGGCGGCTCGGGCGAGCGCGCGAAGCTGAACGGCGAAGACCTCGGGACGAGCCAGCGAGAGGCGGATGCCGCGAACGCCGAGAAAGGGATTGCTCTCGCCAACCGCGGTGAGGCCGGTGACCGGCTTGTCGCCGCCGGCATCGAGGGTCCGGATGGTCACCGGTTTGCCGGCGGCCCATTCGACGAGCCGGCGATAGACGCGATACTGCGTCTCCTCGTCGGGCAGCCCCTCGCCCGCGAACAAGAACTCCGTCCGCACCAGGCCGATGCCGTCGCAGATCGTCGGCGAGAGCGACGCCAGCTCGTCGGGACCGGCAACGTTGATGTGGACCGCCACCGCGACGCCGTCAGCGGTCACCGCCGGTTCCCCGACGCGGCTTGCCGCCTCGGCCGCGCCGATTTCGTGCGATCGCCGACGCGCCTCGAAGGCGGCGCGCGTCGCCGGGGCCGGATCGAGGACGAACTCACCGCCCATCGCGTCGACGAGCGCCTCTCCGGCGAGGCAGCAGGGATCGATGCCGAGGCCGACGATCATCGGCACGCCGCGCGCGCGGGCCAGCATCGCCACATGACTGTTGCGGCTGCCTTCGGACAGCAGCACCGCGCCGCCGGCACGCCAATCGATGGCGAGAAAGCGCGACGGCGGCAGGTCGGAAGCGGCGACAATGCTGCCCGGGGCGACAGGGGGGGCGACCGCGGTGCCGTCGGCGTCGCCGCCGAGCTGCGCCAGCACGCGATCTCGCAGGTCGCCGAGATCGGCGGCGCGGGCGCGGAACGTCTCGTCTTCGGCGGAACGATAACCGTCAATCTCGTCGTCGAGCGCGTCGCGCCAGGCGACATCGGCTGGAGCCCCGCCTTCGATCGCCACAAAGGCCGGCGCCGAGAGTGCGTCGTCCTCAAGGAGCGCTATCTGGAAGCCGAGGATGCCGGCTGCGTCATCGGCGGCTCCCGCCGCCAGTGCCGCGAGCTCGGCCGCCGCCTTCGCCATTGCGGCGCGCAGCGCGGCCGCTTCCCGCGCGGGATCGCCACCGGCCCGTCGCGTCACCACGGCCGTGCCGAGCGCGACGACGCGCCCGGCAGCGAAGCCGGGGGCGGCCGGCCTGCCGCGGTGACGCGCTTCAGGCATGGTCGGCACCTTCGCCCGCATTCTCGTCGAAGCCGCGGGCGACGAGATCGACGAGCGCGCCGACCGCCGCGTCGGCGTCGCTGCCCGATGCACGAAAATGCAAAAGCGTTCCCTTGGCCGCCTTCACCCGCATGATCCTGACCGGGCTTTTAGCGTCGACCCACGGGCCGTCCGGCTCAAGCGCCAGCTCCACCGTCGCCGCGAAACTCTTGGCGAGCTGGGTCAGCTTGACCGCCGGGCGCGCGTGCAGGCCGACCTCGTTGGTGAGGAGCGCGGAAGCGACAACGGGCGTCTCGGTCATACTCATAAAAACAATCCTTGCTCCTTGCCATCCAGCCGCCGCCTATTGCGGCGACAGCTCCTCGGCCATCCGCTTCACAATCTCGAGCGACGAGCCCCCCGACGCCTCCGTCGCCGCGATCACCGCGCCTTCGACGATCGGCGCGTTGCACACAGCGACCCGGCCGCGCCGCTTCTCATCGAGCATCTCCACTGCCATCTCGCTGTTGGTTTCGGCGCCACCAAGATCGACCAGTATGACGACACCGGCGGGAGTCCAGGCGCGATCAATCGCCGCCAGAATGGCCGCCACGTCCGTTCCCAGGCCGCCGTCTACATTGCCGCCGGTGAAGGCCAGAGGCACGGCGCCGCCGACCATCTGGCGCACCATGTCTGCCGCGCCCTCGGCCACCTTGCTCGAGTGCGAGACGATGACGACACCGACATTCGCCGCTGTTTTCCGGGTCATCGCGTCAGCCTCCGATCGCATCGCAGACGGCGGCGATCATCAGCGCGGAGGATCGCGCGCCCGGATCCAGATGGCCGATCGAACGCTCGCCCAGGAACGACGCCCGGCCGCGGATCGCCTTCATTGGCCTGGTCGCCTCGGCAGCGGCGAGCGCTTCCGTCCGCACCCGGGAACGGAGCCCCTCGCCGCCCGCGCTCAGCACGGCGGCGACCGGCACCAGCACGTCGAGCATCGTCTTCTGGCCGGCCTGCGATTTGCCGCGCGCCTTCACCGCTTCGACCGCGGCGGCGAAGGCCTCGGCAAGTGCCGCCGCCGTCGGCGTGTCCGGCATCGTCTTGGCGAGCGCGAGGAAAAACGTCCCGTACAGGGGTCCCGACGCGCCGCCAACCTTCATCACGAGAGTCGTCCCCACCCCCTTCAGAGCTTCGGGCAACGGCTGGGCCGCGGTGGCGGGTAGCGTCTCGAGGACGGCTTCGAAGCCGCGCTTCATGTTGAGGCCGTGGTCGCCGTCGCCGATCTGCCGATCGAGCTCGGTCAGTTCTTCCGCATGAGCGATGACCGTCTGTGCCATCGCCTCGATCAATCGTTTGCGCTCTGCCTCGTCCATGAAACCCTCTTGCGCCTGGCGGTCAATCCGCCACGCGTCTGCCTGCAGCATCGAAGAAAAGCGGCCGAGTCACCTCGATGGCGACCGGGTCACCGACCGAAAGTCCCGAGTCGGCATCGCTCAAGGTCACGAAATCGCGCTCGCCGAGCGCGATATGGAGGTGGTCCTGATCGCCCAAATGCTCGATCCACGACACGGTTCCCAGAGAGCGGCCGTTCTCCGCCTTGCGGATGCGCACGTGCTCGGTGCGTACCCCAACGGTCGCCGCCGCCGCCGGCGCCGGCACCGTCGGGAAGATCGAGCGCGGCACGAGGTTGATACCAGGCGAGCCCAGCCTGGTCGCGACGTAGACGTTGGCCGGACTCTCGTAGATCTCCCGCGGCGTGCCGACCTGCACCAGTCGGCCGAGGTCCATGACCCCGATGCGCGTCGCCAGCGTCATCGCTTCCGTCTGGTCATGCGTCACGTAGAGAACGGTCGCGCCGACTTCGCGCTGGATGCGCTGCAGCTCGATGCGCATCTCCCCCCGGAGCTTGGCGTCGAGCGAGGAAAGCGGCTCGTCCATGAGATAGACCGCGGGCGAACGAATAAGGGCGCGGCCGATAGCAACGCGTTGCATCTGGCCGCCGGAGAGCTGCGTCGCCCGGTTCTGCAGCTTGTCCTCGATATGCAGCAGGCGCGCGACCTCACGCACCTTGCGGTTGATCTCGGCCGCTGCCGAACGGTGGACCGGCGAGCGCAGCGGAAAGGCGAGGTTGTCGAACACGGAGAGATGCGGATAGAGCGAATATTGCTGGAAGACAAAGGTGACGTCACGCATCGCCGGCGGCGCGGCGGTGACATCGCGGCCGGCGATGGCGACGCAGCCCGCATCGGGCCTTTCCAGACCCGCCACGAGGCGTAGCGTGGTCGTCTTGCCGGCCCCGGTGGGACCGAGCAGGACGACGAACTCCCCGTCGCCGATCTCGAGCGAGAGCTCGCGCACCGCTTCTGTTTTGCCGAAGCTCTTGCAGACCGTCTCGAGCCGGACGTCAGCCATGCGCGCCGCCATCGTGCAGCGCCGAGCGCAGAACGCGGCCGGATCGGCGATCGAAGATCGACAGTTTTTCCGGGCGGAACGCGAGCCCCACTGGCTCGCCGAGCCGAACCGCCGTCTCCGAGGTCAGGCGCGCTTTCACGAAGCCGTGCCCGGTCGCCACGGTGACGATCTGGGTGGTCCCGAGATACTCGGCCCCGTAGATGGAGCCGCGCAGCGGCGAGGTATCGCTCAGGCGGACGTGCTCGGGCCGCACGCCGAGCACGCACTCCGGCTGGCTCGCCGACTCGCGCAACTCGGGCACTGCAATCTCCGCGCCGTCGATGACGACGCATCGATCGCCCTGCCTAAGCGGCGCCTCGAACTCGACGAAGTTCATCGGTGGCGAGCCTATGAAATCAGCGACGAACATCGAGGCCGGCCGATCGTAGATCTCGCGCGGGCTGCCAAGCTGCTCGACGGCGCCGTCGTTCATAACCGCGATCTTGTCGCCCATCGACATCGCCTCGAGCTGGTCGTGCGTCACGTAGACGGTGGTCGCGCCGAGGCGGTCGTGCAGGGCCCGCAGCTCGCCGCACATGAGCCGGCGGAACTCGGCGTCGAGCGCGCCGAGGGGCTCGTCCATGAGGAAGGCCATCGGCTGGCGCACGATCGCGCGGCCGAGCGCGACGCGCTGACGGTCGCCGCCGGAGAGGCCGGAAACCGGCCGGTCGAGGATCGGTGTGATCTGCAGGATCCGCGCCGCTTCCTCCACACGGCGCCGGATCTCGGCGCGCGGCATGGACTGGCAGCGCAAGGGAAAAGCGATGTTGGCGCGCACGTTCATGTGCGGATAGAGGGCGAAGAGCTGGAAGACGAAGGCGATGTCGCGCTCGGAGGCGCGCTTGGCGGTGACCTCCTCCGGCCCGAGAAAGATGCGGCCGCCGGTCGGCAGCTCCAGCCCGGCGATCATCCGCAAGGTCGTCGTCTTGCCGCAGCCTGAAGGACCAAGCAGGCAAAAGAACTCGCCGTTCCCCACGGTGAAGTCGGCGCCGCGCACCGCGGCGAAGCTGCCGAAGGATTTCTGGAGGTTCTCGACCCGGATCTCGGCCATGGTCGCTACCGTGGAAACTTTGAGACGACGATGAACATCACCGTGCCGAGCAGCACTGTCGCGAACGAGTAGCCGTAGAGCGCGAGCGAGAACGGCTGCATCAGCATGACGACGCCGGCGATGATCAGCGAGATGGCCGCCGCCTCCCACGGCCCACGACGAAAAAACCGGCGCGGTCGGCCGCTGCGCGTCGCCGTGCCTGGTGCGATATCGTCGACGGGCGTCATTTGCGCACCGCGCCAAAGGTGATGCCGCGCAACAAATGCCGGCGCAGCAGCACGGTGAAGGCGAGGATCGGGACCAGGAACAGCGTCGTTCCCGCCGCCACGGCCGGCCAATCCTGGCCGCCTTCGCCGATGATGATGGGAATGAAGGGCGGCGCCGTCTGCGCCTCCCCCGAGGTGAGCAGCACGGCGAAGGCGTACTCGTTCCATGCAAAGATCAGGCAGAAGATGGCGGTCGCCGCGATGCCGGTCGTCGCCTGCGGCAGCACCACCTTCCAAAAGGCATGGAACCGCGTGTAGCCGTCGACCATCGCCGCCTCCTCGTATTCGCGCGGGATCTCGTCGATGAATCCCTTGAGCAGCCAGACCGCGAGCGAGACGTTGACCGAGGTGTAAAGCAGGATCATGCCGAGCCGCGTATCGGAAAGCCCGAGTTCGCGGTACATCAGAAAGATCGGGATGGCGACGGCGATCGGCGGCATCATGCGCGTCGACAGGATGAAGAACAGCAGATCGTCGGCGAGCGGCACCTTGAAGCGCGAGAAACCGTAGGCGGCCAGCGTCCCCAGTGCGACTGCGCAAAACGTCGAGCCGAACGCGATGACGAGCGAGTTGATGAAGCGCGGCACGTAGTTGGAGGATCCGGCGATGACCATGTTGCGGCCGCGCGCGATCTGCTCGCAGGTACCGACGGGCGGTGGTAGCGTCGCCATGTACTCGGCCGCCTGCCGCGAGCGCGTCGTGAAGAGATTGCAATAGCCCTCGAGCGTCGGCTCGAAGATCACCTTGGGCGGATAGCTGATCGAATCGGGCGGCGACTTGAAGCCGGTGAGAAGGATCCAGGCGAGCGGGATCATCGAGATCACCGCGTAGGCGATGACCAGGGTCGCGGCAACCGTCTTGGCACGTCCACTGGGCTCGACTACGGAATGGGCGGTGACGATGCCGGTGCTCATCGCTGCCTCACCCGGTTCAATGCCTTGACATAGATGTTGGCGAGGCCGAACACCGTGACGAAAAGAATGACGGCGAATGCCGACGAGAACCCGGTCCGCCACTTCTCGAAAGCCTCGCGCTTCAAAGTGATCGAGGCGACCTCGGTGGTCGAACCCGGACCGCCTGAAGTCAGCAGGTTCACCATGTCGAACATCTTGAAGTTCTCGATGCCGCGGAACAGCACCGCCAGCATGATGAAGGGCAGCACCATCGGCAGCGTGATCGACCAGAACTGCCGCCACTTAGAGGCACGGTCGACCTCGGCCGCCTCGTAGATGTAGTCGGGGATCGAGCGCAGCCCCGCGAGGATGATAAGAGCGACATAGGGCGTCCACATCCAGGTGTCGACCAGGATGATCGCCCATGGTGCCAGCTTCACCGATCCGATCATCTCGAATGAGGAGGGCGGCACGCCGGAGACGAAAGCGACCAGATAGTTGAAGAGACCGATCTGTGGCTGGTAGAGGAAGCGCCAGAAATTTCCGACTACCGCGGGCGACAGCATCATCGGGATAAGGATGATCGTCGTCCACAAGGCATGGCCGCGAAACTTACGGTCGATCAGGTAGGCGAGAGCGAAGCCAAGCAACGTCTGCAGCACGATCGTCCAGACAACGAAGTGCGCCGTCGCCTGCATCGCCGCCCAAATGTCGGGATCGCTGAGGATCGACTGGTAGTGATCGATGCCGACCGAAAGCAATGGCGCGTTCGGCCGGTTAGCGCGGTAGTTCGTGAACGAAAGCCGGATCGTCCAGATCAGAGGAAAGATGTTGATCGCCAGCAGCAGGACGATCGTCGGCGCGATGAAGAGCCACGCGATCGAGCGGTCGGACAACCCGCTCGCCCGGCGCGCCATCCAGTCTGGAGACGCCGAGGCAACTCGGGCGGCAAGCGAGGGTACCGGAGTGATTTCGGTCATAGCGGTGATGGTCGTGGGGCGCGTTTCGACGGCGGATCGTGAAGGCCCTCCGGAAACGACGGATCGCCGGAGGGCCCCGAGCACCGAACTTACTTCTTGCCGTCGTCCTTGAAGACCTTCTGCCAGTCCTTGATGAGCGAATCGAGCGCCTCCTTCGCCGTGCCTTTGTCAGCGACGACGTAGTCGTGGACGCGCTTCTGCTCGGCCAGCAGGAGCTGGGCGTAGGAGGGCTCGGCCCAGAAATCGACAACCTCGCCCATCGCCGTAAGGAAGTCGGCGGCGAACGGTGCGGTTTTGGCAAAGCCCGGATCGTTCAGCACCGCCTTGTGAGCGGAATAGCCGCCAAGCGCCCACCATTTCTTCTGCACGTCTGGCTGGGCGAACCACTTGATATAGGCGAGCGCCTCAGCCTTATTCGGCGAGTAGGAGACGACCGAGATACCTTGACCGCCGAGCTGCGAGCCATGCTCCTTCTCGGGCGGATTGACGAAGAAGCCGATGTGCTCGCCGCCCACCTTCTCATCCTTGTATAGGCCAGGGAAGAAGGCGAACCAGTTCATCTGCAGCGCCACCTGGCCCGATTTGAAGGCGTCGAGGCCTTCCTGCATGTAGGCGTCGGTGTAGCCGGGTGGCGTGCAGCACTTGAAGAGCGCCTTGTACGCCTCCAGCCCCTTCACGGCGCCCTCGGAATTGACGAAGCCCTCCATCGAATAGGGCTTTTTCGGGTCCTCGTACTTGAAGCCGTAGGGGTAGAGAAAGTTGGAGACACCCATGGTGATGCCCTCCGAACCGCGCTCGGTGAAGATCGCCGCGCCGTAGACTTTCTTGCCGTCTATCTCGCGGCCCTGGAAGAACTGCGCGATCTCGGTAAGCTCGGTCAGGGTCTTGGGCACCGCGAGGTCTCGATTGTACTTCTTCTTGAAGTCGGCCTGGATGTCGGGCCGGGCAAACCAGTCCTTTCGGTACGTCCAGCCGAGCGCATCACCCATCGCCGGCAGCGCCCAGTAGTTGGGCGTGCCCTTCGGCCATTCAGAATAGCCGAGCACCGTCGCCGGCATGAAGTCATCCATCTTGATGCCTTCCTTGGCGAAGAAGTCGTTCAGCTTGACGTAGTGGCCGTTCTCGGCGGCGCCGCCGATCCACTGCGAATCGCCGATCAGCAGGTCGCACAGCTTGCCCTTCGAGTTGAGCTCATTGAGCATGCGGTCGGCGAAGTTCGGCCATGGCACGAACTCGAACTTCATGCCGACGCCGCTTTTGGCGGTGAAGTCCTTCGATAGCTCGACGAGCGCATTCGCCGGGTCCCAAGCGGCCCAGCACAAGGTAATCGTCTTCGGCTGGGCGGAAGCGGGCGCGACAGGAACGAGCGCCGCGACAGCCGCCAGCGCGGCTGCTCCTAACAGATGTTTTCTCATGGGCTGTTTTCCTCCTTCGGTCGCATGGGACGCGTTTGTGCCGGGCCACAGTGCGTGGCTGATCGGCAAGACGACTGCTGAGTCGTGTTTAGGCTTTACGCTTTGTCCTCCCGTCGCCCCACGATTCTTGCGTCGATTGGCGTCGGTTTGTTAAGTGAAACACCGTTTACTAAACAGAGCAAGCGGATTCTTCTGCGCCCCGGAGTATCGCGCGTGCCTCGCGGCGCGCAGTCATTCTGCGCGAGGCTGCATCATGCTCCGTGAAATACCCAGCGAGGCTGAGCTAACATCACAGAAGGATCACCATGGCAGGCACGCTCTGCGCTGTGTCGGGGCTCCGCGCCCGCCCGCCGCCCGACTGCAAGCAACGGTGGGTGACATTTTCTATCTGGGCTAGACACTTGTTAGCGTTGGTGGAGTTGCTCCACCCTAGCCCTTCTGGAGTGGGACAATCCCTTTGCAAATCCACGCGGCGGCCACGAAGGAGCGGCGGCCGTCGGGACGGTTACTGTGCCTGCCGAAAACCCTATCCACACCTTAGTGGACAGGCAGATCGGATAGTCTCGGCGGGATGACTTCGTTCCTTGCTTGTTGCTGCATGCATTGGCTTCGCCTTTCAAGTCGCAGGCGCGGCTGGAGGCCAAGATTGTCTTCCTGCGCCATCAGCTGAACCTGTTGCGGCGCCGGCTTCCCGCCAAGCCACGGCTCACGGCAGCGGACCGATTGCTCTTTGTCTGGCTTTATCGCCTTGTGCCGTCGCTGCTGAACGCTGCGGTCATCATCCAGCCCGACACGATCGTGCGATGGCACCGAGCTGGGTTCCGGTCCTATTGGCGTTGGAAGTCGCGTTCGTGCGGCGGTCGGCCCAAGGTTGCGGCTGAGGTCCGCAGCCTGATCCGACGGATGAGTTTGGAGAACTCACTGTGGGGTGCGCCGCGCATTCATGGCGAGTTGCTGAAGCTCGGGATCGAGGTCGCTCAGTCGACGGTGGCCAAGTACATGGCCAAGTGTCGCCGGCCCGGGGCGGGCCAGACGTGGCAGACCTTCTTGCGCAATCATGTGGCCGGTATCGGCGCCATGGACTTCCTTGTGGTTCCGACAATCAACTTTCGACTACTGTCAGTCTTGGTCATTCTGCGGCATGAGCGACGACGGCTGATCTCGCTGAGCGTCACCGACCATCCAACGGCGGAATGGATCGCGCGGGAGATTACCGAGGCCTTCCCGTGGGATAGTGCGCCTACCCATCTCATACGCGACCGCGACGCCGCCTACGGCCATGCTGTAACCAAGCGTCTGGTGGCAATGGGCATCCGGGATCACCCGATTGCGCCGCGGTCACCCTGGCAGAATGGGCATGCGGAGAGACTGATTGGCTCGATCCGTCGAGAATGCCTGGATCACCTCGTCATCTTTGGCGAGGCCCACCTGCGCCGAATCCTCAAGGCCTATGCCGACTACTACAACAATGTCCGGCCGCATCTATCCCTAGGTAAGGATGCGCCGCTTGTTCGTCCTATCCAGCGGTTCGGTAACATCGCCGCGAGGCCGATCGTCGGCGGACTTCATCATCAATACTGCCGGATGTAGTTCTCGGCAGGGACAAGTGCCCGTATGCATCAGTGACGAATCAACTTTTTGCCTGCAGTGCCGGCATGTCTATTGCTTGATGCGATGGCAATGCCGCCGCTGGCGATGCTCAAAAGAGGATCGCTCTTGCAAGACGTGCTGCGTCGGAAAGGAAAGCCTGGACGGCATCAAACCGCACTGCAATCTCAAGGGCGACCAGCCACGCAATGGCGTAGAACGCGGAGGGACGCGTTGCACTGAAGCGCACCACTCGATCGGGCAGCCCCGTGGCGTCGATAAGCCGGCACAGTAGGAGCATGAGCGCCACGCCAACTGCGGCGCCGGCGAAGATGTCGCTTGCCCAATGGTCTCCAAGATGGAGCAGTGGCAAACAGATCGCCAACAATGTCCAAACGGCCGCCGCTGCGCCCAACCAGCGGGAGCGCATCCACAGCGGAACGCAGAGGGCAAAGAATAGCATCGCGTGGCCGCTGGGGAATGAGCTGAAGTGGTTGAGCGAAGTGGGATCAACACCGAATGGCAGTCGTAGACCGAGATCCGGGTCGTTCAGGGGGCGATAGCGGAACGGCAAGAGGACTTTCAGCAGCTTCAAGGCACCTGCCACGCCAATGACCGCCAGTAGTGCGACCACGACTTTGCGGCGCTGAGTACGCATACCGCTCTCGTCGGCCTCGAACCACAGCCACCAATAGGCGGCCAGGAACACGCCCCCATTTAGGAGCGACGTGTTGAGGGTGTCGAACACGAACTTGTCGAGGACAATGCTGCGCCCGGCGAATTGATTCGCACACAGTGTGAGCGCGCGATCAGTTTGCTCAAATAGGGTCATGGCGTTCATCGCAGTGGGTATTCGGCGGCCCCGCACAGAGGGTAGTCTATGCGGGGCCTAACCAATCGTTGCAGCGATTGGGAGAGGCGCAGCAAATGGCTCGCCTGACCGTACCGGCAGAATCGCGCAGTTCGCACGAGCCAATATTGTGACATGGCCCAAAAGAAAAGCCCGACACTGAGACCGGGGCCGAGTTGGGCCGGAGGAGTTTACTTGCCTAAAGCGGCATCGAGCAGATGCGCGAGCCTGACACCGGCCTTCTGCAATTGCTCGCGGATGATCGGGGCGTTCGTCACGACATAGGCCGCGTCGATCGTCACTTTCCCCGCAGGGTGTTCACAGGACGCACCTGTCGAACGCAGTATTTCGTCTGTGCCTGTTCCGCGATGACGAAGGACTCGTTGGCCCAGTCCATCGGCTTCGAACGGGTCCAGCTTTCAACCTTGGCCGGCGTGATCGACTTTAACAGGTCAGTAGCAGCTTCACCCACGTCTGCGCCCACGGCCTTGGTCACAAGACAGGTATCCCAGGCGGAATGCGGATTGGAGGTGCCGCCTTCTCCCGTCACCAGGACGCCGTTGCCGCCCCGATCGTCCTCGAAGGAGACATGGAGCGGCTGGTGAATGTCTCCGACCCAGTGGCCGAGAAATTTCAACGATGCGAGCTTCTGCGCCTGGCTCGCGTTGTTGGACGACAGGACTTCAAAGTCCCTCTTGATTGCCGTCACGACGCAGGCCGATGCACCTGGGCAGCTCTCGGAAAGGAGCCCATCCGCATCTCTCGGCAGGTTCAGGAAGTGCTCGCTTGCTCTTTGCCGGGGATGATCTGGTCATGTGCAGGCATCGCTGAAGGAGTCGAACCGGTCGTCGGTGCTGATCAGCTTCTTGATCTTGGCGCGCGTGTTGGGTTGGACCAGGCGAAAGGCTATTTCACAGACGACTTTGTGACCCTCATCGCCCCAGCCCAAGCGTCGCTGCTGACCGGGAAGAGTAGCATCACTAACGCAAGTAGAATGTGCCGCATGGCTACTTCCTCCATCATCCCGGCATATTTCACTTCTGACTATGGTGAACGCGCGTGCCTCAAAAAGGCAAAGAGACAGAGCAAATGATCGACAAATGGGCCACTGCGGCCGGTCTTGGCCGATCGGTCGCGCTGCGGAAGTTGATCGAGGTGGGGCTAAGACAAAAGCCGCCAAGGGCAACCCGGTCGCACAACTCATGAAGTTCCTTTTGACTTTCGAGCGCAGGCATAGGGTGCTTAAGGCGAAGGCTGCAGGGGTGATTGCTACTCAAGATCTGTTGGATCTCGACATTGCATTGATCGCCTTTCTCGCCCGCGAGGAGACGGCAGATAAGCCATCGATCCGAGGCCTCTACGATTTCAGCGAGATTGCTGCGATGGCGGTGCCGCAGACAAAGGCCGCGGAGCGAGGCAGCCGCTCCTCAATCGTGCGTGGACAGCGAGTGCTGGTGCAATCCCGAACAACAGCGTGCACCCTCGTGGAAGCTTTCGTGCAAAGCCAGAGACTGGCTGGAGACAATCACCTGACCGTAGTGGATTCAATTGATGAAGCCCATGCTTTGCTCGGCTTGCACGGACCGCTCTTCGAAGTCATTGGATAATGAGGGATTAGCGACAGTACGGCTGCAGCCCACAGTGCGATTAATGCCAACCACACTTTCACTTGCACGCCTGCCTTCAGATCAGCCCGCACTCCTCCAACAGTCGTACACCGTCGGCTGTTATCGCAACGCTCTTCGGAGGTTCACCAGCTCCTACCAACCAGCCGCTTACCTCGGCGTAGTAGATCGAAGAAGCCACGCTTTCGGATGCGTGGCCTAAGTCCAGCGCAGCGCGATCAATGTACCATGGCTGCGTCCGCCGCCCCGAGAGTTCGTAAACCTGAGCAATGACTGCAAGGACCAAGGCGGGAATACTGTTGCGAGGTTGCTTTGCCATTTTTCGAACCCGACATCTGCGAGAGCCCTCGCAGACTTGCCGAGACCTATGCAGTGTACGGTTAGCGAAGGCTAAACCTCCCCCCTCAACACCTAACGAAAACAGCCGGCGCACTACAGCCCCCCGCATTGGTGACCGCGTTTCGTCGAGCGCCACCAAGTGCGGCGAGTCGCCGCCCCGTGATGGGCGTCACAGACGCCGATGAAATTCGCGATGTAGCACGCCGCGCCTTAAATCGTAGAACGACCGACGCTGCCGGGCTGAAACGACACAAAGCCCTGGGTCAATCCAAGGAGATTACATGAAGTGCCGCCTCTTGCGCCGCCGCCGGGCGCATTTGCGCGTGCCTACCCCAGGCGCTGCCGCGATTGCCGCTCAACTGCGCGCCCAGATCCCGTGCTCGACTGATCCCAAACGGTTGGAAAGATTGGCGTGCGAGGCTGAAGGCCGCTCGCGCACCCGAAACGGTCAATCTTTCCTTTTGCGCAGCCTTCGCCGACTGACGCCACGGGCCGACGCGCGACGACGGGCTCAGCGCGGCGACCTAAGCTCAACGGCGGACTGACAAGCGGCCCGAGGGCCCTTCGCTGGGGTAAATCGCAAGTTGCGAATGCTGCTGCGGCATCGGCCGTTTGGCATCGCCGCGGTATTCTGAGCAAAGGCCCTCACGGACCAAGGACTAGAGATGTCAGGTGCGTGGCGGCAGCGTAACCTTGTTTTCCTTCAGGATCTTCTCGAGCGTCGGAATGCCGGCCGCCGTGTTGCCAGCCTTGCATTGAGCCGTGGCCTGCGCAATGGATCGCGCCAACTCGGCGGCGCTGGCGTTAGCATCGCCCTGAGCACCACCGCTTAACGGGCGATTATTTATTGTGGTGCTCAGCGCTTCACAGTAGCCGGCATCATCCGCAGATCGAACCGGGCCCGTCGCACTTCACCGGTCCGCTGCCGCACGTGCAGCCACGCAACCACCAGATGTGACCTGGGATAGGTGTCCAAGAATTCATCCCATGTCATTACCGGCACTGCCGCCATCCTTCCCCCCACGACGCACCCAACCGCATACAAGCGAAGGCGCGCCCCGGAAGTCGGTAAGCCCGGACGTGCCGGTACATCAGCGGTCAGGTCGATCGAAGCACAGCAGCGGAAGACGCAGCCTCCAATATGACATCACGCCCGAAGCATCGAGGCGTGTGACAAGATCGAGGTCTGGCGCTGTCACCACCCTGGCGGCCGTGGCTGGACCGCCCGCAGAGTCAGACTCCGACTCACTGGCCCTAGCGACGATGTCGGAGAACCACTTCGCTATTTGCAGTTAAATCGCTGCGAGTTGGCAGGCGGGTGAGCCCGGTACGTCGAACTATCGGCAGGCGAGTAGAAGCGCTGCGGCGAGCGATGCTGAGGCGGCGCAGCAGCTTCAGCTCATCGCGGAGAAGTTGTTGATCGGTGTGTTGTTGTTCCGAGTGCAAAGTTCACCTTTGAAGCAATGGGCGTCGGCGCAATGCCGCTGACCTTAAGCCTCAAGAGGTCGTGTCGGGTGACGCTGGCGAGACTCGGCCCAACTCGCCACCGGAGCTTCGAAGCGCCTGCACCAATCGCTCCAATCTTCGGGCCGAGCCATGGACGCGCTCGCCGGTGTCGATGTCCTCGATTTCAATAATCCTGCCGCTCCTGCTGCCTAAAGCGTTGATGGCGTGCACGCAGAACCTGCCATCACAGATAAACCACGACACCACTAACTGAGCCATTGGACGCTCCCTTTTTCAGTCGCGAAAGAAGCACACATGCCAAGGCGTTTCGGCTGCGCACTGTTGCTTTATGCATCCGTATGGGGAGTCTCACACAGCGATTCTCTGTGCAAGGGCGCGCTGTGATTAACATAGAAGCGGGTTGCGACCATCCGGTGACTGTTCCTTTGTTTTCTAACCAGCTGCAATTTGTGCTCGCACCGGTCGGTATCGACGAAGCGACTGCCCATGTCGCCATCGCCAATACTGCTCTTCGGAGCGGTCTGTGCCGTTCGCATGTGATCTAGCGTGCCAAGTAGAAGCGCGCCCCAACTTCCTCTTGATGAGGTGCCGCGCAGCGGCTCCGACGTGCAAGCGTGGAGGGAGTTGCGCGTCGCTCCTCCGATTCAGTTGGCTCTACTCACAGGAATGTACCGACGCTAATTGGACGTCGGTCGATCCGCCGCTAATCCTCGCTGTCCTCCAATCCGCTTCCCAGAGCTTGAACCACCCCTCCTTCTTTTGGGTAGCCTGCGGGACTGCCCATCAATATCCAAAAGCTGTGTAGTTCTCGATTTCGACAAAGGCCGGATCGCACGCGCGGAACTTGTTTCGGATGCGCTTGATTGCCGATCGGACGTTCGCCCGATAGCCAGTATTTCCTACCCCCGCGATAAACCCCTCGTAGGTCAGGCGGTCGTAGATCGCGCGATACGTTACATAGCGACCGGCGTTCGACGCCAGCAAATGGGTGATTTTGTAATCACCGATGGTGAGGCCGACGTCCACCCCGTTCCAAAAGGCTCAGCTGATCTCTGGTTTGAGAACGAGCTTGCCACACGCGATGGACTTGTCAGCCTGGCGATCGGCGATAGGCCTGTATGATCCGACTACGCGCTTAACGCGACTGACCAGAACATCAACGCCGCGAGTTTTGTCGATAAAGTCGATCGCTCCCCTTTCGAAGGCCAGGGTTTCATGGACGGTGGAGGCAAGCCTGTCAGGAACACGACCGGCAATTTCACGACCTGCCGGCGCAATTGCCCCAGCAACTCAATTCCCGACGTCTTCGGCAACTTCTAATCGAGGATGATGACGTCGGCCTCGACGGCACTATCGAACGAATCGAGAAGCGAGGTGGCATCGGCCACCAATGACCGCTGCGAAGACCTGAGCTTTCGAGGAGAAATGGTGATAGACGGCTCCCTTTGCCACGCTGGCGCGACTGGCAATGTCGTCGATCGAGGTTGCCACGTAACCGTCCCTACCGAAATGCGTACGAGCCGCCTCGACGATAGCGCCGATCGTCGCTTTGCGCCGCTGATCTTGTGTTGCCATGCGTTGTATTTTTGGATGATGCAGCTTAGAGCCGCAATGCCGGCGTGCGGACGGTTCTGAACTTACAGTGGACGCGAATGCCGCGCGGCGGCCCAAACCGAGCTGTTCCCATTGGTACCAAGCGGGATGCAAACGAGGCGGAAGGGACGGCCGTTGCCCGATAGGTCTAGACCAAGTGGGCAGAGGTGCCGTTACCTGCTGCTGAACGCGGCGGCCTAAAACGTCTGGACGCTGCTCTCCGAAGGCAGAGGTCGTGAGTTCGAATCTCGCCGGGTCCGCCATAAATATCAAAGATTTAGCGTCCAGCACCGGTCTATCGAGAGTTGGCGGGGAAGCCATAGGGAAGCAGCGCGCACGATTTCGCGAGCTTTGCGGGCGTGATACGCTGTGACATCCCCTCGTCGCTCGAGCCCAATCTGCCGCCACCCTCAGCGCATCCTGCTCCGCTTCAGCTTTCCTCAGGTTCTCGCCCTGCCCTGCCTCGCGCGCGTATTGGGTCCGAATCAGTGCTGACGTCGAGGATCGGCACGAAGAAATTCGCCAGCATGAAGGAGCTCTCAATTGCCCGCTGTCAGTTGACTTTGGGCAGGCTGAAGACTTGGCCAGGGTAGATCAGGTCCGGATCGCGGATCTGATCCTTATTCGCGCCGTAGATCAGGGTGTGTTGGAAGCCGGTACCATAGTGCGCGCGCGCAATGTTCCAGAGACTGTCGCCACGCACGACAACCAGGCGTTCGCTGTTGTCCGTAGCCGGCGGCACGGGAATGCGCTCGAACGGCAACTCGAGGCGGACCACGGGCTTGCCATCCTTGGCGAGTCGGTCGAGCCGAAGCTTGTACTTGCCGGGCTCGACGGGCGTGGCCGGCACGAGCCGCCAGCTTCCGTCGGCAGCGGCCTGACCCTCGGCTACGATCTTGTCATTGATGTAGGCCCGCACCACCGCGCCGGGCGTGGCCTTTCCCGTGACCGTGACATGGCCGCCTTCGTCGTAATCCAGCGTCGACATCACGAGGTCGCCGGATTTCGGCACGCCGGCTGCGGACGGCGGCTGCATGAGCGTCGCGGCGCCGGACGATGGCGCGATCATAATCAGCGTCTTCTTCTCCGGACCGGACTGTTTCTGGTCCGGCACGATGGCCACGACAACCTGGTCGGAGGTCACCGGCGCGCGGCCGTCGACATGTTGGATCACGCGCAATTCGTGCTGGCCCGCGCCAAGAGGCGGATCCTGTGCAATGATGACCCATTCGCCGTGTGCATCAGCCTGATCTTGGGCCAGCTCCTTGTCGCCATCGAGCAGGATGACCTTGGCCCCGGGCTGGGCACGCCCGGCGATCACGCCACGACCGTCCGGCCCGATCAGGGCAATGTCGAAGCTGGGCATGGCTACGGTCGGCGGTGACACCGAGGGCGGTGCCGCCGTCTGTGGCGTTGCGGCGTCGACCGGCGGGGTTGGCGCCGACGCAACTGGCGAGGTCGCGGCGGCTTTGGCTGCGTGGCTGAGAATGGCCGGCTCGCCCGGCTCGCCGCGCCAGGCTTCGCCCAGGACTGCGGCGGTAACGACTGCGCCGGCTGCCATCAGCCAGAGAACTGTGCGTGGCATCACCCTCCCGATGGTGCGACTACCCTTTGCGAAAGGATACCTTTCGGAGGCTGCAGTCTGCGCCGTATCGCAAGGCCTGATTAGATACGCGATAGGGGTAACCCAAAGGCAGCCCCAACCGGGGACTTAGTTGTCAGTTGAGGGGCGGATGCACTCACACCGAAGACGCGGCCCTCTCAAGGCTGAAACACGGGTTCGAATCCCGTAGGGAGCGCCAAGGAAATCAAGCACTTAGCATTTTGCGGCGAACGGCGAGTCCAACTAGAGTCCAATATCGATGGCGCAGCGCGCCTACACGCTGCTTGCGCACATCGTTCAGTGCCGCAACGGGGCGCTGGCTGAGGTGGGCGATCAGCTCATGCTGGCCAAGTAACCCCGGCAGATCGTCCAACGCGCTGGCCTCGATTCAAGGCAGGTGGTTCGCCACACCTTGAGGCACATGGCTATCACGCACGTCGTCCAGGCAGGAGTCGATCTTCCGACCGTGAAGCGCACAGCGGCCACAAAACCATGATCATGGTCGAGCGCTATGCGCATCAGTCGGGAGCGCCATCGCCGAGGCGATAAGCAAGCTCGATGACCGGTACAGGAAGCGGGGATAGCGGCGACGAGCACACGATGTTCAAATCTTGCGTCGAACGCTCGTCGTCCTCCCAAATGGCAGTCATGCGGCTCGGGGATTCAGCGCCGCGCGATTACACCAGAGCTACACAACGCAAAGCCGCCGCCGGTCAGGCCGCCTCCTCCAGCCTGAAGCCATCGCCGACATGCGTCGCCTTCCAGCAGGGGAGCTGCTCGACCCGCTGGGTCATCCAGCGGGCGAGGTTCGGATGTGGAGCCAGTGGCAACTGCTGCCAGGCATGCAGGTGCATTGGCGCCGCGACCGCGATGTCAGCGATGGTTGGACCGTCGCCGGCCAGCCAGGGGCTGTGACTCAGGCGCTTGTCGAGGATGCCTGCCAGCTTGTGGAAGCGTTCTTCTTCGCCGGCCAGCACAGCCGGATCGGGGGCGCCGCCTAGTAGGGGCTTCACGCAGTTCTCGACGAGATAGACGTAGCACGACGGAAACCATGTCGACGCCTCCCACGGCAGCCACCTGATCACGACGGCACGCTTGGCCGGGTCCGTCGGATAAAACTGAGCCTTGCCGCCCTTGTCAGCCGCGTACTGCAAGATGGCGTTGGACTCCCAGAGCACCAGATCGCCGTCCCGCAACGCCGGCAGCGCAGCGTTCGGATTAATGGCCTTGAACGCATCGCTCTTCTGTTCGCCTTTGAAGTAATCGACCTTGGTCAGCGTGTAGTCGGAACCCAACAGCTTGAGGCCGGCGACCACCTTGCGGCAGTTCACCGTGATGGGATCAGCAAAGAGTTCCATGGCGTATCCTCCACGTAGCAATTGGACGGTCAATCGCCGTCCATTTTGGCTCCGGCGGCGCTCCTGCCACCACAGCTACGGACAATGGTACACCTGCGCCCCCCGACCGACTATGCTCGGCTATATTGCAGTTGGAGAACAGGCGGCGATCATGGCATCGATGGCTGACGCTCAAATTCCGGCAGCTCGGGCCGGCTTGTTCAACTACATGGCCGATTCGGCCAAATCCTCGCTCTACCGCAACGGCAAGGTCCTAACGCGTCGCAACCGGGATGGCAGTGACGCGCGCTGGGAGGGCGTCGACCTGGAAGAACGACAGATGTCCGTCGCCAATGCGCGGACTCTGGCAGCGCAGTCGCCCTGCACCCTGGCCACGAGTGGGTTCGAGATGCGGCTGCGTCCGCTGACGCGGCAAGACCTCAATTTTCTCGATCACGAACAGGTGGTGCGCCACTACTACCCGGAGTGCGCCGAGATCGTGCGTGAAGCGAGCGGGGCCAGTCTTGCCGCGGCCTTCGACCACAACATCCGCTCGGCGGTTGGCAAGCGCAGTGGACAACGCATCGAGGGCGGCCAGCAGGTTCAGGGGCCCGCCCGGGTGGTCCATGGCGACTACACGCTGACCAGCGCGCCGCAACGGCTTCGCGACCTGGCGCGCCCGCCGACCGGCAACGACACGCTTCGGACAGTGCTGGCCGAGGGGCAATCCTTGCTTGACGCGGACGCGGTGGAGCAGGCACTTGCGAGCGGCCGTTTCGCGATCATCAACCTTTGGCGCAACATCGCCGCCGAGCCGGTCGCGACCCAACCGCTGGCGCTGTGTGATGCAGCGAGCGTGCGGCCAGAGCATCTGGTCGTCTTCGAGATCCACTATGCCGACCGCATCGGTGAGAACTATTTCGCGAAGCACCACAACGGCCACCGATGGTACTTCTATCCTGGGCTGACCCGGAGTGAAGCGCTGTTGATCAAGCAGTGGGATTCGGCCGGCCGGCTGGCTCGCACGAAGGGAGCTCAGCCAGATGCCGACGCGGCGATTAGCGCGCCCTGCACCTTCAGCTTCCACAGCGCCTTCGAGGATCCTGCTACGCCGCCAGACGCTCCGGAACGCTGGAGCATCGAGGTGCGGTGCGTGGCCCTGTATAGCTAGACGACGGCGAGAGGCGTCGGCAAATGCTCGCACCCGAGGGGCGGGTCATCATGGTTTCTGGCGCGAACCGAGGCATCGGCCACGCCATCGCCGAGGCTCTGTATCGAGCTGGATACACGTTAAGCCTGGGTGCCCGCGACCCGGCCTCGCTTAAATCGGTGGCCGGCAAGTGGGCCGAAGGGCGAGTCCTTATGGAGCGTTACGACGCCGAGGACCAGGCGACGCACCGCCGGTGGGTCGATGCCACGGCGTCGCGCTTCGGACGCATCGACGGGCTAGTAAACAACGCCGGCATGGTCGTCAGGGTGCGAATCGAGGACGAAAAGGACACGGAGCTCGATCGCATGTGGGCGGTGAACGTGAAGGCGCCGTTATCGATGATCCGCACGGCGTTGCCGCACCTGAGACGCTGCGGCGCCGGGCGCATCGTCAACGTCGTCTCGATCGCCGGCAAGGCTGTCTACAATAACAATGCGGGCTACGCCATGACCAAGTTCGCCGCCGTCGCCTTGTCTCACGCGGCGCGCCGCGCCGGCTGGGAGGACGGCGTGCGGTGTACGGCACTCTGTCCGGGTTTCGTCGCTACCGACATGACGGCCGACGTCGAGACATTCCCGCACGAGCAGATGATGGAGCCTGGCGACATTGCCGAGGTCGTGCTGACGGTCCTTGGGCTTTCCAACAATGCCTCGATCGCCGAGTTGGTGATCAACTGTCGCGACGACGTAACGATGTAGGGAGTACGCTGGTCGACGCA
>Ga0210403_10000683_pt1 | contig 34538 bp, 29 predicted proteins | sample IncBWC19MmetaG_FD_150863 | JGI IMG/M metagenome (GOLD analysis project Ga0210403, IMG submission 150863) | Forest soil microbial communities from Barre Woods Harvard Forest LTER site, Petersham, Massachusetts, United States - Inc-BW-C-19-M | ecosystem: Environmental > Terrestrial > Soil >...
AGGAAAACTGGGTGTCCAGCGCCTCGGCGGGTACGCGATGGTGGGCCAAGCCCCGACCACCTATTTAACATCCGGAGGCGTTCCCATTCCGGGTTCGGGAACGGGAAACAAGAGCTTCAGCCGGGTCGGATTCGAGGGTCTGTTCTACTTAGGCCCGCACCTCGACTTCCAGGTCTTCACCCAGCATGGCTCCGATGATGCCTGGTTCGGAGCGTGTTTTGGTGACATCATCGATGGCGCCACACCATGCACGACCAACAATGACGGTACCGCCTCCAACGCTCTGCCGCAAGGCGCCCGCAATCCCACCTGGAATGGTGCTTTCGTCGAGACCCATTTCGTCTGGAACCCGCAGTTCACCATCTTCCAGCGATCCGAGTGGGTTCGGATGTCGCAGCAAGCCCTTCCTGTAAACCCGTCGAATCTGGGTAATATCGACAACTACGTGGTCGGTTATCGCTATAACCCGTTCATGACGAGCCGCGACGGATTCGCCTTCCACAACGAGTACTCCTGGATCCGCCAGCGGGGCACGGCTCCCGATGGGACTGACCTGACCAGCAGCAGCATTTTGCTGGGCTTTGATTTCGCATTCTGAGAAACGAGGATACCGACGATGAAAAACTCAAAACCATGGAAGTTTCGAATCGGACTTGGCTGCCTCGCTCTCGGAGCGATGTGCACCCTTCCACTCGCAGCTCAGGATGCGCCTGACGTTGGTCCGCACCCGGCGCAACCGCTACCGCCCATGGAGAGTCACATTGGACACGTGACCGGCCATGCCAAGGATGGCAAGATGGACTACCGCCGCTACTGCGCCGGCTGCCACGGCGACACGGGAGATGGCAACGGCGAGAACGCACAGTGGTTGGACCCGAAGCCCCGCGATTTCACCATCGCCACCTTCAAATGCCGCTCGACTCCCACCGGCACCCTGCCCACCGACCAGGACTTGTTCAACACCCTCGGGCGCGGTGTAACGAATTCCTTTATGCCGGTCTGGAACACTTTTTCCGATCAGCAGCGCGCTGACCTGGTCGCGTATATCAAGACGTTCTCGCCGCGATGGGAGAAAGAAAAGGCCGGTGAGCCGCTCAAGGTCCCCGCGGAACCACCCGTTACCATCGAGAGCATCGCCCACGGCAAGGCCCTGTTCACGAAGCTGGAATGCTGGAAGTGCCACGGTCCCCAAGGCAAGGGAGATGGCCCTTCGGCGGCTACGCTCACCGATAGCAAAGATCAACCGATCCGGCCCTACGATTTCTCAGCTGGCAGGGACGATTCCCGCTTCAAATGCGGTTCCACGAATGAGGACATTTACAAGATCTTCATGACCGGCGTCGATGGCACTCCGATGCCGTCGTTCGCCGACACCATTCAGCCCAACGACGCATGGGACTTGGTGCACTTCTTGCGCACTCTGCAGGTCCATCATCACAGCAAGGAAAACGACGTGCTGAAAGCGGCAGGCGGAAAGATACCCGCTTACGCTGAAAAATCGCAAGCGCCCGCAAGCGGGTCTGGGAACCAGGCGGCCGGAGGCCAAAACTAAACCGAGCCGATCTGCGGACGCTCCGGCAAAGCCAGTGTGGGGACGGGCGCTTTCGCCCGTCCAGCGACGGCGAAGCCGAGCGCCAGTGTAAGGACGGACGCCTTCGTTCGTCCCGGTCGCGAAGCGACCGTGCCGACTGTCGGATAGCCCAAGTGCCTTCAGGCAGTACCGCCCGCTCGGGCCGCGTAGTACGCAGCGCCACGCCGCAAGGATTCGCGGACAGGGAAATAAGCCCGGAAGCAGCGAAAGAATACCGCCGTTATGCGCTTCCGAAACGGTCGTTTTGACTTTCCCAACTGATGCGCCTTAGCATGGCTCACCACGGGTTCGGGGACTTCCTTGCTGGATCAGACCATCTCTCACTACCGGATCGTCGAGAAACTCGGCGGCGGCGGCATGGGTGTCGTCTACAAGGCCGAGGACACCCGCCTGGGCCGCTTCGTCGCGCTGAAGTTTCTCCCCGAAGATCTGGCGCAGGATCGGCAAGCGCTGGAGCGGTTTCGGCGCGAGGCGAAAGCCGCGTCTGCGTTGAACCATCCAAACATCTGCACGATCTACGACATCGGCGAGGATGGCGGCAGGACATTCCTCGTGATGGAGTTTCTGGACGGCGCGACACTGAAGCATCTGATCGCGGGACGTCCGATGGAACTGGAAACGATTCTGTCACTGGGCATCGAGATCGCCGACGCGCTCGATGCCGCGCACGCCGGTGGGATCGTTCACCGCGACATCAAGCCCGCGAATCTATTCGTAACGAAGCGCGGACGCGCGAAGATTCTTGATTTCGGACTGGCGAAGGTGAAGTCGGGTACTCGCGACGCGGCGGAGATTGCGGATGTGACCGCACCCACCGCCGCCGTCCTGAATGAACACCTGACCAGCCCCGGGTCAACGCTGGGCACGGTGGCCTACATGTCGCCGGAACAGGCTAAGGGAAAGGAACTCGATAATCGCACCGACCTGTTTTCCTTCGGCGTGGTCCTTTACGAAATGGCGACCGGGACGCTTCCCTTCCGCGGCGATACCTCGGCTCTGATCTTTGACGCGATTCTGAATCGCGCGCCGGTTGCGCCAGTTCGTCTGAATGCCGAGCTCCCGCCGAAATTTGAGGACATGCTTAATAAGGCTCTGGAGAAAGACCGCAATCTGCGCTACCAGAGCGCGGCGGACATTCGCGCCGACCTGCAGCGACTCAAGCGTGACACGGACAGCGGGCGCGCCATTTCGCAGAGTTCAGGCTCGATCCCGGCTGCATCGGAAACTCCAGCAGAGTCTGCAAGAACAGCATCTTCCGCCAGAGTGCCCGTTCAGACTTCGGCTTCATCCGCGCCGGGGTCAGCGGCGGCAGTCGAGGTCAAATCAAACATCAATTGGAAGATGATTCTGCCCGTTGCGGCAGGATTGCTCGTCGTGCTGATTGGGCTGGGGATGTATCTGCGATCGAGAACGTCTGGCCGTCTCACCGAAAAGGACAGCGTGCTGCTCGCCGATTTCGTAAACACGACGGGCGATCCCGTGTTCGACGGCACGCTCAAGCAGGCGCTGGCGGTGCAACTCGAGCAGTCGCCGTACTTGAACATTGTTCCGGACTCGAAGATCCACGATGCACTGCGCCTCATGGGACACTCGGGGGAGGAACGCATCACGAACGACGTTGCTCGTGAGATCTGTCAGCGGCAAGGAATCAAGGCGCTGCTAACGGGATCGATTGCGGGGCTGGGCAGGCACTACGTCATCACGCTGTCGGCGCTCAACGGCACCACCGGAGATGCACTCGCGCTGGAGCAGGTTGAGGTCGACAGCAAAGAACAGGTGTTGAAATCGCTCGACAAGGCTGCCTCGAGCCTGCGTCAGAAGATGGGGGAATCACTGGCTTCGGTGCAGCAGTTTGCCAAGCCGCTGGAGCAGGCGACGACTTCGTCATTGGAAGCGCTGCAGGCGTTCACTCTGGGAAATGCCGAGCATCAGAAGATGCGGGACGACGCCGCAATTCCTTACCTGAAGAAGGCAATCGATCTGGATCCAAACTTCGCCATGGCCTATGCGGAATTGGGAGTGGCTTACTTCAATCTGGGCCTGAGCCCGGATGGTGTACTGGTGCTGAAGAAGGCTTACGAACTGCGAGATCGTGCGAGCGAGCGGGAGAGATTCTACATCGAGGCGCACTACTACGATGAGGTAACTCTCGATCTGGAGAAGGCGGTTGGGGTATATATGCAGTGGTCGCAGACGTATCCCCGCGATACTGCTCCTTACAGCAATGCTTCGTTGGCCCTGGCGGCGATGGGCAGACACGAGAAGGCGCTGGAGCGTGCCAGTGAGGGACATCGTGTGGATCCGCAGGATGCGTATTCCTACGACAACATGGCGAGTGCCTATGAAGCCTTGAACCGCTTCGACGAAGCGAAGAGCATCGCCGAGGAAGCAGTGGCCAAGAGGGTGGATGGATCGGGAGTTCACTTTGTAGTGCTCGATCTCGCGTACTACCGCGGAGATCGCGCAGCAGTCCAACATGAACTGGATGCGGTCAAGGGAAGATCTTTCGAACCGTTTGTGATGTTGTTCAACGCCGGGTGGACCACCTCACTGGGTAAAGTACAGGGTTCCCGTGAGCTATGGGAGCAGATGCGGCAGGCGTTTATCGGATCGGGCGCAAAAGAATTGGCTGCACAGCTGCTGGCTCTGCAGGCCTATGAAGAGGCGCTGATGGGATATGAAGGTGAAAGTCGCCAAAAGGCGGCACAAGCTCTTGCAATGGCCAGTGATCCGGACGCCCGCTGGAGTGCGGCGTTGGCGTATGCGGCTGCGGCAGATGCGGGCAAATCCGTAGCGCTGCTGGATAGCGCGATGCGCGGCGCTCCTGACAATCACTTTATCCAGGTGATGATCGGCAACGAGGGGCGAGCCATGCAGCAACTCGCCAGCAACCAGCCAGCGGAGGCGGTGAAGACACTGGAAGCGGTTCGCAGTTATGAGTTTGGAACCGGGCCGCGATCTCTTGGCTGCACGCCGCCCTTTTTTCGTGGGCTGGCATATTTGAAACTGCATGATGCAGCGAAGGCGGGAGCGGAATTTCAGCGGATTCTCGAGCATCGTGGCGCGGCAGGCTGGAGCATTGAATATCCGTTAGCGCAGCTGAATTTGGGACGGGCGTACGCGATGCAGGGGGATAGTGCAAAAGCGCGGACGGCCTATCAGGATTTCTTTGCGATGTGGAAGGACGCAGATCCGGGCGTGCCAGTCTTGAAAGCGGCTAAAGCGGAGTATGAGAAGTTGAAGTAGCCACGCTCGCTTCTGCGGCCACGCTCGCTTCGCTCGCGGGGCGGCCGAAAGCGTCCGCCCCTACACAAGATGTTTCCATCATGTGCTTCTAATGCGATCCGGCTGCAGCGTGGGCCGGGGCATTTTTCACATACTTGTCGAACCAGCGAAGCATCTCGTAGACCTCCTGTTCATTCGATTCCATAGCTGTATACCAGTGCGGCTCGTGCGGAAGCATCACCAGGCGGGCGGTACCGCCGTTGCCCCGAATCGCTTCGTAGAGCTTGTGCGCCTGCAGTGGAGTCGTGCCGGGATTCGCATCTTCGGCGCCGTGCATGATGAGAAGCGGCGTCTTCATCTTGTCGGCGACGAAAAACGGGGAGACTTTCAAATAGACATCCGTGGCTTCCCACACCGATCGACGCTCGTTCTGAAAACCGAAAGGTGTCAGCGTCTTGTTAAAGGAACCGCTGGTTGCAACGCCGGCCCGGAACAGATCCGAATGGGCGACCAGGTTCGCGGTCATGAGAGCGCCGTGGCTGTGGCCGGTGACTCCGATGCGGTCAGGATCAGCAACGCCAAGGCGGACCGCCTCATCGACTGCGGCTTTCGCGTCGGCGACGAGCTGGTCGAGATATGTGTCGTAAGCTTTCTTCGGATCACCGATGATAGGAAATGCTGCGTTGTCGATGATGGCGTAGCCGGCGAGCAGCAACAATCTGTATTGCCGCAGTTGTGTGAAAGTTTCCTGCGAGCCTGCGACCTGACCCGCTGTGGAAGCGTCTGCGTAGTCGAGAGGATAGGCGTAGAGAATCGTGGGGACGCGCGTGCCTTCCTGATAGCCGGGCGGCGTGTAGAGCGTGAACGACAAGTCCAGACCGTCCGCACGCTTGTATTTGACCAGGCGCTTCTGGATCGCTCGCACCTCGGGCGTGGGATCGGGGATGTGAGTGATGGCGACGCTGGTGGAAGCGAGTGTGGCTTCTCCGGCGGGCGCATCCACTGCGCTCCCGAGCGTTCGTGTGAATGCGTTGGGCGGCTCGGTGGGCGTTTGATGCCAGGTGACAAACGTCCGCGTATCCGGACCGGTGAAGGAAAGAAATCGCTCGAGACAAGTCTTTTCGCTGCGAAAGAGACGTTCGGTCTTTAGCGTCTTGAGATCGAGGCGGTCGAGGAACGGACGGTCTCCATCCGGTGAAGAACCGACTCCCGCGAGATAGACGGAATCGCCGTCCTGCCGAACGACCCAGGAACCGTTTGGCAGCTGACGTTTTACCGTGGTGCCCGGGTTCTTGTATTTCTCGTCGGTCGAAAGGTCCCAGAGCAAGCGCGGCTTCTGCTGTAAATCATCCAGGTTGAGGGCGAAGGCTCTTCTCCAGTGCCGGTTGTTGTCGTACTCGGCCAACAAAGCCACGCTGGGTTGCTCGCTCCAGGCGAAGCCCATGTAGCGCTGCTCGGTGCGCGTGATTTCGACTGCGGGCGAGTCGAACGGCGCCTTCAGAAGCATGACCTTGTCGCGCGCCGGAACATTCGCGTTCCAGTCGCCGCCGTCGAGCGCTTCGGCATAAACGAGAGTTGCCGGTTCGGTCGCGCGCCAGGAAAAATCGCGCGGGCCTACCGGAACGCCATGGATGGGAACGCGATCTGCCAGAGGACGCGATGCGATGGTGTGAGTCAGAACGTGAGCGCGCTGGGAGACGTCCCAGACTTCTACTTCGTTTGGGAAGCGCTCGTAGGTAACGACGTACGAGTAAGGCTTGTGGATCGCGGTGACGAGGATGTGATGACCATCGGGCGCGGGATCGAGCGATTCATAATTTCCAGGCTTTCCGATGGGCGTGATCGCGGAGGTAGCAGTATCGACTAGAGCAAGCTGCGAGGCAGCGTAATAGTCGAACAGATCCTCATCGTGTGTATCGCCGAGCGTGTCGCGGTTTTCGTAAGTGCTGCTTTGGCCTTTTTCCCCTTCGGTCTCCTGGATACTTGGGCCAATCGGCATGATCGGCTCGGCGGGCGGCGCTCCCATCCCTTTGGGCACCAACTTGACCAGTAGCGTCTTCTGGTCGGGCATCCACTGCAACTCGTCATTGAGCATCGGGTTGAGACGGGCGCCCGGCACTCGATGAACCGCACCCGTCTTGGCATCGCCAATCCACAGCTCGACTGATTCGGGAGCGATATTTACGAAGGCGAAACGCTTTCCGTCGGCGGACCACGTGGGTTCACCCGGGCATGCACCGGCGGGAAGCGCGACATGGATTTGCGCTGCGTCGGCGACGTGTACAAGGTCGAAGCTACGCGCGCACGGAGTGATGCCGTAGCCGCCGGGAGTGTCGTGCTTGCTGTGATTGCCGGGCTCGACGCGCACTCCGGCCAGCCGCAAGAATGGTGTCGCCACTCGCGAAATCGACGGGTAGTCCTGCCAGGAGACGAGCAGGATCGCGTCGTGCGTCGGACTCACCGAAGGATATGGCGGCGAGGGCGCGTTCATGACATCCAATATATTTTTGGGGGGCAGGTTGTACCCTGATGCTGCATCGGCTGGCTTCGCAGGAGCCGAGGTCGCTTTCGACGAGGGTGTATGCGACTGCGCCGCCGTAGGAAGGGATATGGTGAAGGCAACAAGAGCTCCGAACAGAAGGCGGTTTAAGACTTTTCGAAGTGGCATAATTCCCTCCGCTCCAACGATGAAACGCAGATTTATGTACTGAGCGTTGTAATCCACACTCCGACGTTATCTTTATTCTTATTCTTGAGTGATGGTAGCGTCGGGTAGATTACAGGCGCCAAATCTTACGTTGGGAGAAACTGGCAAGTCAATGAAGGCTTGTAAGAGATGGCGGCGAGTTCGGAACAGAAACAACTCGCGACGACAATTTTGTTTTAAATCATCAATGCAACGTCACCATGGCTGGATGTATCTCCCACAAAGTCGCTACCGGGCCGCGATCGTGCTCGAAGTCTTCGAATGCCATCCCTACGACGTCGATGGGTAAAGCCTGGGGAAGTTCTCCTCCATGCTGTGAATCAAGGCGAAAGTTATGCTTTCCGAGTTGGGCCTGCAGAGTTTGTCGAGCACTGCAATATTCGCTGTCGACCGGCGTTTCCACGGTCATCCGCAGGGAGCTTTTGTCGGCGGTCTGTGAAATCTCCATCGAGACGTCACAATCGAGCGCGTTCACACTTGCCTTCTGCAAAAATGCAGTTGCAATGTGGAAGACCTCAAGCTCGCGCCCACTGCGAGGAGCGTCGGGAGGAATGAAGATGTCTTGAGGCCACGTAAGGATGGTCTCCACTGAGACTTCTTGCGGAGCGACGTTCGGTATCGGGACATGCTTGGCGGCATGTCGATAATCCAGGATGTCCGGCTCCACGGGAATGCATTTGCAAAGGTCTTCCGGCGTCGGCTGCAGGAAGCCAAAATCCTGCCCACTACAACTCGCCATCGATGCGGCGAGGAGAATTGTCGCCACGAACAGATAGACATGTTCGTGTCTTCTAGGTTGTTCACTCAACTGTGACTCAGAGATGTTACGCTCCCCAAATTGATTTCAGCCAGAGTGTGGAAACATGGCCGCAGACTAGATGCCGAATGCGGTTTCGAGGTTGGGGGCGAAGGACCACCATCCAGTCTCTAAACACGCTTGCGGGACCCTCGGTTTCTCACACAGTGGTCTTCTTTTCCCGGCTAGACCCTAGTTCACAGTCAACAGGAGTACGCTGCTGTTCCCTCCGCTGGTGCAGCCCAGATCTCCCGAGTTCCCGCTGGGAGTCTGCACCATCATCTTGACCGACCCCGGCCCGGGGACGACAGCTGAGGAGAGTTTTACGGTCAACTTTTGGGAACTCACAATGGTGGCGGCGATTGGAGTGTTGTTGACCACCACTTGCGACGAAGAAACGAATTGGTGGCCGGTCACCGTGATCGTTACTCCTTGTTGCACTTCGGAGAACGTTACCTCAGCGGGCGAGAGCGACCCAATCACCGGAGCAGGTCTTGCACTCCCGCATAAGGGATTTAGGGTGTTATTGCAACCTGGAAGGACAAGGACTGCAAGCAGGCTGGCGATAGACAGAGCGCAAGCGCGGAAAGGCATGGGAACTCCTCGTGTACGCCTCAATTCTGAGACGAGATGCCTTGCAGTGACGGTTTTTAGTACAGCCTTCCCGGCGGTGGCAATGCACAGCAGGTCAAGAGTGGCTCATCTGCTAACCGCATGAATCCAGACTTCTTATGAAGGAAGGTCAACTGGTACCGGGGTTGGATATGGCTCGACTGTTCACAAATTGCAATGACGCACTGAGCCTGAAGAAGGTTTTGAGGGTTAGACGCCTTGGTGGCGCAGACGAATCGTCGGCCCTGAACTGTTCAAAGCGGCGATGCACCCAGCGATTCCTGTGACCGGTGAGCGCCGTCTGAGTAATTCTGGGACCGCGTCTTTACTGCACTGTCTGGAGAACCGAAGCTGAACTCTTGGCGATGTTGGAGTCTCCGTTGTACTTCACCGTGACCTTGGTCGAGCCGACCGGCAGTGACGAGATCACCAGTTTTGCTTTTCCGCCGCCCAGTTGGGCTGTACCGAGTACCGTCGTTCCAGCTGTGAATGTAACTGGTCCTGTTGGTGTCACTGTCGGCGACGTAATCGTCGCAGTGAACGTCACCGCCTGACCTTGCGTGGACGGGTTCGGCGACGAAGTGAGCTTGGCTTTGCTCGTGGTCTCCAATACCACCTGGTTCACCACAGTAGACGTGCTGCCGAGATTGGCGGCGTCGCCTGCATACACCGCCTTCAGCGGATAGGTAGCGGCAATTAGATTTGACCTGGTTAGGGTCGCCACGCCGCTGCTGTTGAGCGTTGCCGAACCGATCGTGTTGCCATTCCACGTGAACTTGATTGTGCCGGTTGGCATGACTGATCCCGAGGAGGTAACCGTCGCTGTCCAAGTAACCTTCTGTCCATAGATGGAGGGATTCAGGGAGGAGACAAGATGTTGATGTGGAGGATTTACCCTTAGTGGTGTTGTTCAGCAGCACACCCACCAGTCCCACGTCATTTCCATTACCGTACTGGTCCACCACGAGGATATCCAACTTGGCGTCCCCGTTCACGTCCGCTAGAACTATCGAGACTGCACCCTCCCCACCTGAGCCGTAAGAAATCACCTGCTGAAACGTTCCGTCGCCGTTGCCCGACAGAACTCCAAAGTTGTTGCTTGCGCCATAATTGGCCACGGCAACGTCCAGCAGGCCATCTTCATTGAGGTCTCCGACTGCCACTTTTAAGGCGTGGAGACCGCCCGAGAGATAGCTCACTGGTGCCTTGAATGTTCCGTCGCCGTTGCCCAGCAAGATACTCACTGAACCGTTCGGACAGCTGGTGATGTTTAGGCAGATATTCGCCACCACAAGATCTGGTTTGCCATCGCGATTTACGTCAGCAAGAGCCACCGACGGGGCATTCACCCCGCCGCTGTCAAACATTGCGGCTGTCTGAAATGTTCCGTCGCCGTTGCCCAGCAAGACCCCCACTCCTCCACGTGTACAGAGGTGGGACATTCGGTGGTAAACAAAATGTCGGGTCTGCCGCCACCGTTTACGTCTGCGACTGTCGCGGAATCGGGGCCGAAGTAGCCTGAAGAATAGCTGACCGAAGCTTGGAACGTTCCGTCGCCATTGCCCAGGAAAACAGCTACGCTGTCACTCTTACCATTGACCACCACAAGGTCAAGTTTGCCGTCCCCATTAAGATCTGCGACGGTCACCGAGGAAGCATAGAGCCCGCCTGAGTCGTAGGAGACTGCCGACTGGAACGTTCCGTCGCCGTTACCTAGCAGGACGCCGACGACGCCGTTGCCGGAACAGCCCTTTTGGCATATGTTCGTTGTAATCAAGTCCGGCCTACCGTCCCCATTGACATCCCCAACAGCTACAGAAGTGGCGTAGTACCCGCCGGAGTCATACATCACCACTGGCAGGAAGGAGAGGGAATTGTCCAGGGACATCACGCGGTCGTTGTGTCGCTTCGTATCCAAGTGGCTCACAGCAAGGTGCCCATCGCTATCAACTCCTTGCGATGTCGGATGCAGCGCCTGGTTCCTAGCCGGCGCATCCTGCAGTCGCGCAACAACAGCAAGACTCTTGGACTGCCTTCCGCCCGTCACTTGTGCGGGAGCGGCCACGATGGTGAGCGTGGCGAGTGCGATCAACATCGCGGCGAAGAGTACCTTCAGTTGTGTGTGAGTCCGCATGGCGATCTCCTTCTAAGTCCACGAGAATTGGACACGGGCGTTGTTCGTGGACTGCGCCGAAGAACAGGAAGGGCCTGCTCAGACAGAATCGCTTTCTGCGGATGACTCTGGTGAGTGCGTTGCGACGTACCTCAGCACAATGCGCACTCCTGGAGGGGTTGTCAAGAAGAGAGTCCGAGAAGAATTGTGGCGTCCAGCGTGGAGGCGAAACCCACGTTCGGTTCTCTCTCCGCACCCATTTTGTCGGGGAGCCGCGCCGCTCCAAGGCCCCTAGCGGGACTCGTAGCTATCACTCTGAGTCGTGATCCGTATCAGTTTTCGGAGTCTCTGAACTTTAGAATCGAATTTCGGCTCGCACTCGTCTGATATGTTGTAAGTTTCCCTGTTGCCTCAAAACCAATGCATTCTGCTCAACGCCCAAGCCGGTGGATGGTAATTCTCGCCTTCGGACTCGTGTACCTGTTCTGGGGATCGACGTACCTGGGGATCGATATTGCGGTGCAGACCATTCCGCCTGCATTAATGTGCGGCCTGCGGTTCTCGGTGGCAGGACTGGTGATGCTGGCGGTGTGCGCGGCGACCGGGCATAGGATTCGGTACTCGCCGCGGCAGATCGCGTTGTCGGCGATTGTCGGATTGCTGCTGCTGATGGGCGGGAACCTTACGCTGTCGTATGCGGAACTGACAGTGTCGTCGGGGCTGTCGGCGCTGATCATCGCGATTACGCCGCTCTGGTTTCTGGTGCTTGATTCGCTGCTGCTGGGCGACCATCACATTTCGGGGCGCGGCAAGGCTGGGCTGGCGCTAGGGATCGTCGGATTGTTCGTGTTGGTATGGCCCGACCTGCAAGCGGGCAGCATGGGACGGCGGGAACTTATCGCGTCTGTAAGTCTGATCGGCGGGTCGTTCAGTTGGGCGCTGGGTTCGGTGCTGTCAAAGAAATGGCAGTCAGGGATGGATGTATTCGGAGCTACGGCGTGGCAGGTCACTGCGGCCGGGGCTGGGAATCTTCTATTCGCGCTCTTGAATGGGGATCTGAAACATGCGACCTGGGCGCCGCGCAGTCTGGCGGCGGTGGGATATCTGGTCGTTTGTGGATCGTGGATTGGATACACCGCTTACATCTGGCTGCTGGAGCATGTGCCGACCTCGAAGGTATCGACGTACGCGTACGTGAACCCGGTGGTCGCGGTTTTTCTGGGATGGGTCGTGTTGCATGAGAAGGTGGACCGGTTCATTCTCGCGGGGAGCGCGATCGTGGTGGTGTCGGTCATCCTGGTCACCAGCGCTAAGGTGAGGGAGAAGGCTGTATCTGACGAGATGGCGGCGGTGGAGGCGGCGGGGGACTGAAGGAAGGCAGAAGCAGAAGTAAGATTGCAGATTTGAGATTGTAGATTCCTCTTCTTGCGATGTCATCCTGAATGGCGGCGAAGCCGCCGTGAGGGACCGTACGACGAGGGAAGGCTTCGATGTTGTGGATGGGAAAGCCAAAGGTGTATGCGGCGGTCGGCATCTCGGCTACCGCACTGCCGCTTTACGCGTTGCGTAAGGTCCCTCGGACCGCTAGCGCCCTCCTCAGGATGACATCGTAAAAGAGCACCATCGCGAGAGTATGACATGGTGAGAGGGTGACATGGTGAGGGTGACATCGGCATGGCTTCGCGAAGGCACGGCGATCTAGGATTGCTCCTGTCGCTATTGCTCCTATCTCACCCTCCCGAGTTTTTCAATCTGAAATCTTAACTCTTAAATCTGCAATCAATTATTTGCTCACTTCTTCGTCCTCCTCATCATCATTCACTATGTCCGCAGTGTGACCGCGAATGGCGAAGGTTTGCTTGTCGGGGCCCGGGGCTTCGAAGGTGACTCGGGTTGGGGATCGCTGCCAGGCTGGCACGGAGCAGGCTGAGTCTGGACCAGCGTCGTCGGGCAGGACTCTCAAAAGAGGCTTCTTCAGCACAGGCTTTTTGCGGTTCAGTTCGGCTACTATCGCGAACGTCTTCTTCCCATCGTCAGAAACGCCACAGTAGGCAACGTAATCGCGATGCCAACTCGATGCCGAATACACTACGTCAAATTCCGGCAGGTTCACCGCGGAAATCCGGCCCGTCAGTCTGTCTACCAGCAGCCAGCCACCGCGCTGCCACTGCCACTTCGGTGCCGCATCCTCAGGGAGAGCATCATTCACCCGAAAAACGCGACGGACCACAAACAGTCGTTCCGTAACCTCGTGAGGCGGCCCCAGCACGTACTCCCTCACTCGGGCATCTACCACCAATGCGCGGATCTTGATGCTCACCGGCTGGTCGTCCCCGCTGGTACCGACCATCCACTGCACTGGCATCCATTTTCCGAAGGAGATAACGTGAGGTTTTGTGGCAGCGGATGACGAGGAGGTGAGAAGAAGAGCCCCGAGTACGACAGCCAAACAGTTGGTTATACGATTGCAGCCCATAGAGGGAGCGTAGGCGCAGGAGTGTGTGTGGCCGCAAGGTTTGGGGTCACATTCTGGATGGACGAGTTCCGATCCGGGAATCGGACGTCAGTTCAAAATGGGTCTATTGTTCGAGAACTCGACAGCCGCCCCCGAAAAGTGGAAAATGGCGGTAAGATTGAGCTAGAAAAACGATTTTCAGTATGAGTAGCTTTCCCTCCTCGCGTACCCAGGGCCCGACAGCACGGACAACTGCGGGGGAGGAAGCGGCTTCTTATCCATCCATGGGAGATTTACTACCAAGGCGTCGCGCGCCGCGGATTCTTGTAGTTGACGATCAGCCCAGCATTGCCGGGTTGATGAGCCAACTGCTGACGATTCGCGGATACAGCGTGGTCACTGCGTCGAACGCGGACCAGGCGGAAGCGGAGGTGCGGCGTCAGGCTCCCGATCTGATTCTTTCTGACGTGATGATGCCGGGCAAGTCCGGTTACGACTTGTGCCGCATCCTGAAAGAGAATCCTGCGACGCGACTGATTCCATTCGTACTGATTACTGGGCTAAGCGACAGCAGCGACAAGGTACGTGGAATTGAGGCTGGCGCGGACGATTTTCTGAACAAGCCGGTGCTCGCCGAAGAACTGATTGCCAGGGTGAAGTCGCTGCTGCGGCTGAAAGAGTTCACCGACGAACTGGAGACCGCCGATTCGGTCCTGTGCACCCTGGGTCTGATCGTGGAAGGTCGCGACCCATATACCGAAGGACATTGCGAGCGGCTCGCGGTGCATGCCTCCGATCTCGGGCGGCATTTGGGAATGGATGAGGATTCGATCCTTGCCCTGAAACGTGGCGGTTATCTGCACGATCTGGGCAAGATCGCTGTGCCGGACGAGATTCTGAAGAAAGGGAGCGACCTGACTCCGGCGGAATGGGACGTCATGAAGCTCCATCCCATAACTGGGGAAAATATCTGCAAGCCTTTGCACTCGCTCCGGCTGGTACTGCCGATTATTCGGCACCACCACGAGCACTCGGATGGGTCGGGGTATCCTGACGGGCTCATGGCATCGGAGATTCCGGTGCTGCCTCGGGTGCTGCAAGTTGTGGACGTCTATGACGCGCTGCGGACCGCTCGCTCCTACAAACCGGCCCTCACCCACGAAGCGGCGGCGCTGACCATGCGCGAGGAAGCCGCGCGGGGACTGTGGGATGCGGAATTGGTGGGGGAGTATTTCTCGATGCTGGAGCAGAAGCGGCAGGTGGCGTAGGGCAGTACCCCTGTTGTCAGTTAGGGGTCCCAGTTCCTAGTTCTCAGTTCCTAATACTCATTACGCTGTTGGCATTTTTCAGCTTTCTTCTTCTATTGTCGGCTCCCCGAATACATACTTCCCCGGACGTTTTTGCGGAAATTTCTGATTTTCGAAAGCCTTATCCGGCAACGTACAATGGGCAAGCCGGAACCTGAGGATCCAAATCGCGTCTAAGCAACCCGTTTCGAACTGAGAGCCTCCTTGCCTCCAACTTACAGCATCGTGATCCCCGCTTACAACGAAGGCGCCCGGCTGGGTGCCAGCCTCGAGAAAGTTCTCGCCTATGTGCACGCGCAACGGTGGGATGCCGAAATTATCGTGGTGAATGACGGTTCCCGCGACAACACGGCCGAGATCGTTCTGAACTCCATGGCGAAGGACTCCATCGTGAAACTGCTGGAGAATCCCGGCAACCGCGGTAAGGGATACAGCGTGCGCAACGGCGTATTGAATGCCCAAGGTCGAATCATTCTGTTCACAGATGCAGACTTATCCGCGCCGATTGAAGAAGCGCCTCGACTACTGGGTGCGCTCGACGCAGGGGCTGACATTGCGATTGGCTCGCGCTGGCTGCGGGCCGAAACGCAGACGCAGAGGCAACCGCTGCATCGGCAACTTTTCGGCCGCATCTTCAACCTGATGTTGCGTGTGTCGCTCGGCCTGCAGTTCGCGGATACACAGTGCGGTTTCAAGGCATTCAAACGAGCGGCGGCACAAGCAATCTTCCCGCTGCAGAAGATCGAACGCTGGGGATTCGATCCGGAGATTCTTTTTCTTGCGCGCAAGTTGGGATTTAAGGTTGAGGAGGTTCCCGTTCTTTGGGGACACAGTGGCGGGGCGCGGATTAATCCCCTGATCGACGGGGCTCGCATGTTCCAGGAAATGTTGCGCGTGCGGTGGTATTCCATCACGGGCGAATACGATGCAGTCGGCGGCGTTGCGAGTCGGGAAACGGCGGCGCTGCGAGAAACTCCGAGCAAGATCAGGCACCACTAAGGGCACGAAGGTCCACGCAGGAAACCCCTCGACTACTTCATTTCCTTTACGGCTCTCACGACCCGGCTACCCATTTCGGCGGTTGAGATCTGCGGATGAGTCTTGCCCGCCAGATCGGCCGTGCGCGCGCCTTGCGACAGGACCGCCGAGACCGCCTGCTCGATGCACGACGCTTCTCGCTCCAGATGGAGCGAGTGACGTAGCAACATCGCTGCCGACAAAATTGCTCCTAGAGGGTTGGCGATTCCTTTGCCTGCAATATCGGGGGCGGATCCGTGGACCGGTTCGTAGAGGCCGACCTTTCCGCCGGTGCTGGCGGAGGCTAGCAGGCCCAGCGATCCTACGACGCCTCCTGCCTGGTCTGACAAGATGTCGCCGAACATGTTCTCGGTCAGGACGACATCAAAATCCGTGGGGCGCTGGACTAGCAGCATGGCTGCAGAGTCGACATATTGATGACCTAGCTTCACCTCGGGGTAGTCTTTGCCGATGCGCGTCACCACGTCGCGCCAAAGGCGCGAGCATTCCAGAACGTTGGCTTTATCGACCGAGAGAACTTTCTTCTTGCGCTTGATCGCCAGATCGAACGCCACGCGCGCAATGCGCTCAACCTCGCGTTCTGTATAACGCATTGTATTGACGGCCACACGCATGCCCACCTCTCCCTCGATGGAGCGAGGCTGGCCGAAGTAGGCTCCGCCCAGCAGTTCGCGGACGATCATGATGTCGGTGCCGCGGACGATCTCGGGGCGCAGCGGAGAGGAATCTTCCAGCGCAGGAAAGAACACCGCAGGCCGCAGATTGGCGTAGGCGCCGAGCTCACGACGGATGCGCAACAGCCCGGCCTCGGGGCGCAGATGTCCGGGATTCTTGTCGAACTCGGGACTGCCCACGGCTCCTAACAGCACAGCCGATGAGGACAGACAGGCCTGCACCGTGTCGGCGGGCAGCGGATCGTTCGTGGCTTTGAGCGCGGCGCCGCCGATCAACTTCTGCTGAAGCTGCAGTTGGTGACCGAAGCGATCTGCCACGGCCTGCAATACGAAAATAGCGTGTTCAGTGACTTCGGGACCGATGCCATCGCCGGGGAGAACAGTGATATTTAAGAGCATTGGGAATTGAGTTGATTGAGCGATTTTGTGATCGGGTGATTTTGCGAATGGTAATTCTAAGCGCTCAAGAAGAAAGCCGCCAGCCGGCGGCTCTCATCTTTCAATCAACAAATCACTCAATCACAAAATCGTTCAATCCCTACACTCCCCAGAGGTAGTCTTCCTGCTGGGTCTGCTCGTGTTGTGAATCCGGCTGCACGGGTAGGGGCACGCCGAATGGGTTGGTCTCTGGTGCCGGTCTGGCAGGCTCAACCGACGAAGCATTTACCACCGCTGCGTTCGTGGCCGGGATGACGGGCTCGATCAGCGGCGTCGCGGACATCGTGGGCTTGTGGGTGTCGCGTATCAGTTCGAGCAGATGATGATCTTCGACATGCTTGATTTTGTCCGCGAGGCGGACAAAGCGGCGGTAAATATCGTCGAGCGCGCGGCGGTCGAACTGATATCCCAGCTGCTCGCAGCGCATGCTGAGTGCGTGGCGTCCGGAGTGCTTGCCGAGGACCAGCTTCGAATCTGGCACGCCGACTGATTTCGGCGTCATGATCTCGTAGGTCAGCGGATTCTTCAGGACGCCGTCTTGGTGGATACCGGCCTCGTGGGCGAAGGCGTTGCGTCCGGTGATCGCCTTGTTGGGCTGGACCGGGACGCCCGTAATCTCGCTCAGCATCTGGCTGGCGGCGAAAATATGCTCGCTTACGACGCCGGTCTCGTACGGGTAACGATCGGGACGAACATGCATCGCCATGACAATCTCTTCGAGAGAGGCGTTGCCGGCGCGCTCGCCGATGCCGTTGATGGTGCATTCAACCTGCCGTGCTCCCGCGGAGACGGCGGCCAGGGCATTCGCGACGGCCATGCCAAGATCGTTGTGGCAGTGAGCAGAGATGGTGACGTGCTCAATTCCCTTCACACACCGGCGGATCATACCGATCAATTCGCCGAATTCCGAGGGCACTGTGTATCCGACGGTGTCAGGAATGTTCAGCGTGGTGGCGCCGGCTTCGACGACGGCGTCGAGCACGCGGCAAAGAAAATCGGGGTCGGTGCGCGTGGCGTCTTCGGGCGAAAACTCGACGTCATCACACAGCGACTTGGCGAGGCGAATGGCCTCGCGAGCCTGGGCGACGCACTGGTCGCGTGATATCCGCAGCTTGTATTGCAGGTGAATATCAGACGTCGCGAGGAACACATGAATCCGGGGACGCGCGGCATGCCTGAGAGCGTCCCAGGCCCGCTCGATGTCGGGACGGCAGGCGCGCGCCAGGCCCGCGATGATGGGTCGGCGAACCACTTCTGCGATCGCCTGCACCGACTCGAAGTCGCCCTCGGAGGCAATGGGGAAGCCGGCTTCAATAACGTCTACGCCGAGGCGGTCGAGCTGATGCGCCAGCCGAAGCTTTTCCTGCTGGTTCATGCTGCAGCCGGGGGATTGCTCGCCATCTCGTAGAGTCGTGTCGAATACGGTAACTCGCGCTTTGTCCATAATCATTTCCTGAAGCGCCGGGCGTGCCGGCTGGCAGTGGGCAATTCGCCCATAAGGCAGGCGTGCCGACACCTGCCCTTCTGCCTGATCTCCCTATGTTACGGATATTGGGGATAGAAGCAAAACTTATATTTATTGAACAACCATTAGTTATAGTTGTAGTATAAGTATGTCTAATAGTTTGTAGAACTCCATTACGGAGCTGCCTTGGAACTCTCTCAACTGGAAGTCTTTCTTGCGGTTGCGCGCGAGCACCGGTTCTCCCGTGCCGCGGACAAATTGTTTCGGACGCAGTCGGCGGTGAGCCAAACGATCCGCAAACTCGAGGACGAACTCGGCGAGGCGCTGTTCGACCGGTCTTCGCGCGAGGGCGTGCTCACTGATGCCGGCAAGGTTCTTTATGAATACGCGGAAAAGCTGATCAATCTCCGCGGCGAGGCGGCGGAATCCCTTACCGAATTGCGCGAGCTGCAAAAAGGAAAACTCGTGATTGCGGCCAACGAGTTTACCGTGCTTTACCTGCTTCCCGTGATGGCAGAATTCAGGCGACTGCATCCGATGATCAAGATCACAGTGGAGCGCGCGCTGGGCAGCCACATTCCTGATGACGTCGTACGGCACGGGGTCGAATTCGGCGTGCTTTCGTACGAGCCCCAAGAACCGAATCTGCATTCGGTAGTGGTTTATCTTGACGAGTTGGCCTTCGTGGTTCCACCCAGCCATCCGCTGGCGTCGGCCCGGCAGGTGAGCATAAGGCAACTCGGAGCCGAGTCATTTGTCGCGCATATCGTGTCATCGCCCTATCGGGAAAAAGTCATCCAGCTGTTCAAGAGCCACAAGACGCCGTTGCACATGGATCTCGAACTTCCGACTCTGCAAGCGATCAAACAATTTGTGGCAATGGGAAACGGAGTGGCGCTAGTGCCCGAGATCAGCGTCGAGGCCGAGATCGCGCGCGGGGAACTGGTGAGGATTCCGGTGCGTGAGTTACAGCTGAAACGGAAGCTGAGATTGATTTACCGCAAGGGCGCGAATCTGTCGCACGCGGGGAGAGCATTTTTGAAAGTGGCTGAAGCCGTGGCGCTGGAGCGCAAGGGCCACTACCGATTTCAGAGGGAGAACTAGATTGTGTAGCCCCGGACGCCTCGTCCGGGGTTGCGCGAAGCGCAATTCAGAGTGCTTGGCTGAAACTAGGATGCCGGAGGGGTCGTTCTGCCTGACGCGAACTGCGGAGCCTTCTGCTGTCACACGCTCGCTTTGATCGCCGGGCGGACGAAGGCGTCCGCACCTACACAAGCAAAGTTAGACGTTCATCTCGTGGAACGATTCCAGCGCGGAGTCTACTGTAGGGTGCACGTCGAGGACGGAATCCAGATTGGTCAGTTCTAACAGCGTTCGGACAACCGTGCTCGGGCCCGCACATTTCAGTTCCGCGTTCCGGTCCTGCGCCCAAGTTTGCAGCAGCGCCAATTCTCCGATGCCCGCACTGTCGATCGAACTTACACCAGCCAGATCGAGCACCAGTTTGCTCCTGTTGCCCAGAACCTCGCCGACCACGCGCGAGAGTGCCGCGGCCTCATCGCGATAAACGATGCGACCCTGGCAGTGCACAATGACAACGTCCCCATGATTTCTTGCTTCCACACTGAGTTTCAACTTCGACTCCTTGTCCAGCGAAAATGCCGCCGGCCCCACTGGATATTTCCATGATTCGTAGTTGACGTTCATATTTTCCATGTTAGTCAATAGACGTGGCTCAAAAGGTTTTGGCACCATGAAAATCCGGTAAATTTTCGCCGATTATCGGGGCTCGCAGTGTGTTGCTGCGGGCTATTCCGTGGAATAAAAGCGATCTTCCGAACGACAAATTTTGTCAGACGATACATCTTGCGCATCCGGTACACTGCATCTAACAGATTTCGTTGACTAAAATACATTTTTGCCGGCCCGCTGGCCGGGGAGGAAATGTTTCGTGCCAAAAACCGCTGCCGCTGTGCTGGCCTTCGCGGCCTTATTTTTGTGCTCCGTTCCAATGTCGGCACAGTTCAACGGACTCCTTCCCAGTGGAAACGTCTACGGCGGAGTTTCCTACGCGCAACTGACGAACGTCACGAACCAGCAGAGCTACAAAGGATGGAACGCCTCGTTTGAGGCGCTTCCATTCGTCCGCTTTCCCCATATCGGCCTGGTGGCGGAAGGGGCCGGCCTTTACCGGCGCGGCGTAACCGAATACGACATCGCCGGGGGCCCGCGGCTCTCGACCAACATGGGAAAGTGGCGGCCGTTCATTCATGCGATGGCCGGTCTGCGTGACCTCCATTCGAGCGGACTGACTTACCGGCCGCTACTCATTGACGTCGGAGGAGGCGCAGACTACAAGCTCTGGTTCAAGAACTTCTCGTGGCGACTTCAAGGCGACTACATGCATTCGCATTATGCCAGCGCCTATCAAAATGATTACCGCGCTTCTACCGGTATTGTCTGGCGCTTCTAATTCACCGATTCGTGACCGGCTTTCGCTCAATGGCTCAAGCACACGTCGTTGTTCGCCTGCGATGGCGCGGCTGAAGCCGTACTCTTTCAGAACGACTTTCTAGGCTGACCGAGTGACCACTCGGCTTCGACAGCAGACCAAGTGGGTAAATCCGCCGGTATCCGATGTCCTCCTTCCCGCATCCAAAACTTTGCATCTCTACTAGGGTTACGTAAGATCGTGGAGGAAAGTTTCATGCGCAAGATTGCCTACATAGGTCTGGGCGTATTTTTGCTGGTGAGTTTCGCGACGGCCCAGTCAGGAAACATCTTCGTCGGGTACTCGTTTGAGAACACGAATTGGGCCGGACTGAACTCGAGCCTGAGTCGTCCCAATCTGAACGGTTGGGAGGCATCTCTCGAAGGCAAGATATTCCCCCACGTGGGAATCGTGACCGATTTTGCCAGTCACTACGGCTCCCAGAGCTTCACTGAATTTCCTCCCAGCGGCCCGGTCAAGGTCAATGTCACTGGACATGAATGGGAGGCGCTGTTTGGTCCGCGGCTGTCGATTCCCGTCGGAAATTTCACTCCATTTGCAGAAGCGATGATCGGGGTGGCGCATGTACATAACGGGGGAGACTTCCCGAGTACCGCGAATACTTCATTTGCAACGGCAGTTGGTGGTGGACTGGATTACCGCCTGATCAAACTTCTCGCAGTGCGCCTGGAAGCCGACTATCTGCAGACCCGCTTCTACAGCACAACTCAAGACAATCTGCGGCTCTCTACGGGAGCCGTATTCCGCTTTTAGACTACAGCCTTAATTACAAGGAAAACGTATGAGGAAGCTTGCGGTTTTCACCCTCAGCCTGTTTCTTACAGAACTTGCGTCGGCGCAGATTCCAACTTCGGGCAATTTGTTTTTCGGATACTCCTACTACAACACCAACCTGACAGGCAGCCGAAGCAGCCTGAATGGATGGGAAGGGTCGGTCGAAGGAAAAATTCTGCCGTTCATTGGCATCGTGGGAGACTTCAGCGGCCACTATGGTTCGGAAAACTTCACGGTGTGCACCGCACCGATCTTGGATTGCGTGATCTTCAATGCCGACGTCTCGCAGCACAATTACCTGTTTGGACCGCGCGTTTCAGTGTCAGTAGGAAAGGTCCGACCCTTCGCGGAAGTGATGATCGGAGCGGCGCATGTCAACGCACACACGGTAAGGTCGGACACGTCGTTTGCGACCGCGGTAGGAGGCGGACTGGACTACAAGCTGATTAAGATCGTGGCGTGGCGATTCCAGGGAGACTATGTGCACAGCCACGTGTTCAATACAGCACAGAACAATGTGAGGCTGTCGACGGGAATTGTGCTGCGATTCTGAAAAGCAAAAACGAACAGGGCTCAGATGGTTGGCTGAACCCTGTCTTCCGTGGCCACAACAAAACCTAACTGCAGAACCTAGGCGCGCGGCAGGCTGTCTGCCTTGTTGGCCCAATACTTGTGGTCGCGCAGGAAGTACTTCTCATTCCCATAATTCATGGCGGTCCTTAAGAAGAGCCATCCTACTCTCAAGTGGCCCATGCGCTGGAAGCGGCGGTTGGTGGTATAGACGCCGCCGCGAACGATGGCGAAACGTTTGCGCTCGACTTGCTGGCTGAGGCGGTAGTCCTCGGCGAAGAGAATCTTTTCGTTGAATCCGCCCAGTTGCCAGAACTTTTTTCGGTCGAAAAGCATAAACATCCCGGTTGCGAAAGGGCGGTGCAGGTACGACAGATACTGAAAGAGATCGTTGCCGGCGTAAAAGAGCTTATCGATCCAGCTTCCGTCTTTGCACACTATATTTGTGGTCAGGCAGTGTAGTTGCTTTTGCTGCGCTTTTTCCATGCAACAACGAATGAGCGACGGGTCGGCCAATTCAATATCCGCATCGAGGAACAGAACGTAGGGCGTGTCAGCTTGCGCCGCTCCCTGGTTTCGCCCGAACGAGGGCATGCCGCCGCGGATAACGGCGAGGTTCAAGCGATCTCGAAAGCCCATGACAATTTCGGGAGTGCCATCCGTGGAATTCGCATCAGCGACCAACACTCTCGTACTCGACATCTTCGAGTAGTCCTGATTCGTCAGTGAGGTCAGCAAACGCGGAATCAGCTTCGCCTCGTTTTTCGCCGGAATCACGATGGTCAGCTCGTTTGGTGTATTCATGCTTGTCGAACTCATGGATTTGAACCCCCGTTTCAGCGATCGTCAAATAAGTGAGCCGGGAATCGACCCATCCTCCAGCGTTGTAGTAGCAGATGCCATCTTTCTCGATGTGTGTTGCTTCGTGTGTGTGTCCGCAGAAGATTCGCTCGGCTTCGTAGTGCCTGGCAAAAGCGATTGCACCCGACGAGACCTTGGTTGACATGCGCAGCCAGCGCGTATTCAAGCGGTCGATCATGCGCGCGATCGGCTTGCTCTTGAAATCGAGCTTCTGCAGTTGCAAATACAGCGACGTGCCCCAGCGGCTCAGCCGCAGGCTGTTGACCTGGAATCCGTCGAACTGGTGGCCGTGAATCGCGATGTGGCGCAGGCCGCGGTAGTCCCACTCGTAGTACTGGTACACCCGGACGCCGACCAGGTGCGACATTATATTGGCGAGGCCGTGATCGTGATTTCCCTCCACCCAAACCACTTCAATGCCGCGCTTCGGATTCGAGAGCTTGCGGATGTAGCCGAGGAACTTCCAATGGTCCTTGGTGAGGCGAGCAAAGTTGAGATCGGCAAAGATATCGCCCAGCAGGATCAGCCGCTGGAAAGAAGTCGTTTTGAGCAGCTGGGTCGCTTCCCGCGCGTGGCTCGTGTCCGAGCCGAGGTGCAGGTCCGAAAGGATCAGCGTGTTGTAGGCCTGCGGATCCATGTTTTTGTTCTAACAACCGATTGTTACGGGGTGATTAAGATTGCATCAATATTGGTGCATAGGTAACAATCGGATAACAGCCTTGAAATTGGGAATTGGGCGTTCATAGATGGGCCTGAGGCGGTAGCGACCGAGGCCGGAGGTGGCGAAATTCCGCCCCTACAGCCGCCGGGACGGCGGCGTTACCCTCACTTACCTCAGCGCACTGAAGGCTGCGCACTGCTCGGCCCCTGGAGGAATCGTGCTGCCGCCCGCGTTCAGGTCGGTGCGGATTACGTTTTTGTCAGTCGAGCAGAACAGTCGCTTGCCTGTGCGATCAAAGACCTCTGGCGCAGCGCCCACAACGTAGCTTGTGTTCAAGCCGCCAGACGGATTGCCACCTGCTACCACGAACCTGTAGCCGGACTTCGTTCCTCCGGCGAGACTTTGATCGAGCAAGCAGGCTGTTTCGGCGGACTTGGTGCAAGGATCGGCGCCACCGAGGTTGGACAAGGATTCCGTGTAACCTCCGTAGGTCGCCTGGTATTGCACTTCAACCTGATTGATGGCCCTTATCGAACCCACGGCGGAAGCCTCGTTGACATGAATCTGTGCCTCGCGCATGCTGGGAATTGCGATCGCCGCAATCACCAGAATCAGTACGACCACAATCATCAACTCCAGCAGTGTGAAACCCTTCGGACGTGCCATAGCGCCCCTCCCCTGTTCGGAAAGAGAACGGCGGGCTCGCGGGAACTTGCAGAGAACCAGCGGAGCTGCGCTCCGCGGACAGCCGAAGGCGGTTGTCCCCACATGAGATGGTATTTAGGATGGAGCTATTGCGCGGGGGGCACGTACTCTTTCGGCTTGGCCGAGCCTTCGCCGAAGAAGAACATTTCCAACTGCTTGACGATCACTTCCTGATCCTCGCGGCGCGCCGGATTCAGGCGGTATTCGTTGAGCAACATCTTGCAGTGCTCCATCCACATCCGCCACGCTTCCTGGGAGACGTTGTCGTAGACTTTCTGGCCGAGTTCGTTGTCGAATGGGGGCTCATCAAGGCCGGGCATTTCTTTGTTGAACTTCACGCAATGAACCATGTGCGCCATAAGTACCTCATTAAGATGAATTCTGACCGCGCGCAGGCGGAATCTTTATCTTACATCTGATTCGATGTGCGGATGGGGAACGGGGATGCGGACGCATTCGTTCGCCGCTGCGCGGCTGGACAGCCGATGGCGGCTGTTCCCGCATTATCGGTTCCTGAGCCTACTCACCTTTCGCGGCGAAGCCAAAGCCAGAACCCGACTACGCCCCCCCACATCGCCAGTACCGGGATTAGAGTAGCGAGGCTGTGCAGGCCGATTAGCTGGCCTAAGTTGAACGCGCCGTGGCCTCCAGTTGCTTCACTGGGCAGCAGCATCGACTCGCGATTCGCGGCCATCTGGCCTGCCCAGAATGCCGGCCACGAGGAATGCACAATCGGGCAACTGCCCTGCATGGCCAGCTGCGATGACGTGGAGACGACCATCAGGGTGACAAAGATGCTGCAGCATGCCAGCGCGATCAGCACGCGCCGCCATGTGAGCGAGGCGTGGGTCCAAGCCATGGCGAGCCCGAGGCCTAGCATCGGGATCACCGCTCCCGCATACCGGGGGCCGAAGGCCAGTCCGGCTTTCCACCAGTAAAACGATGCGTTGAAGAGGAGGTAGTAAAGCACGATAGCGCCAGCTACGAGGGCCGGCCCGCGAAATCTTTTTCGTAACCACCACAATCCCGGGACCGCCGCGAGCAACACCGGAGAAGCGAAGAACAATCCGCGGGAACATCCGAACAAAAGCTTTAAAAGACGATCGGGATGAGGATAGGTCAGGCCCAGATATCCCTGCTGCTGCATGAAGGAGAAGGAGTTTGGATCGTAATAGGAATAGCTCGGACGGAAACCACCGAAGGCTGCGTGCAGATAGGCGAACAGAACAATGGCGCAGGCGGTTGCGCCGATGCCGACGCCCGCGATCACGCGCCATCGAGCAGCGTTACCTCGCGACCACGCTTGTGCCAACGCCAGGAATGCAAGCAGGATTGAAGCCGGGGCCGCCGGATACTCGGTGACTGTCGCCCACCCAGCGGCGAGCCCAACCGCGAGAGCCCACCAGAACTCGCCCCGGCCATCGGCGAGCTTTACGGCAGCCGCGAAGGCAAAGAGCAAACAGGCGCCGACCAAAGCATGGGCCCAGAATAAGCTGGCGTATGCCAGCATCGGCGTGCCTACCGAGAGCACAATCATTGCGAACGCTGCGCCCGTTAGGTCCGATCCGAATCGCAGCGCGAGGAAGAACAGGCCCACTCCCGCCAACGCCGTTGGCAGCGCGACCGCGCAGGCTGTAATGATGTAGGAAAGGGCGTACTCACCGCGCGGAGAGTCTGGATCGACTCCCACGGCCCGCATCGCCACGCGGGCCACTTCGGCGAATGGCACCGCGAGAAAAACCAGGCCGGGCGCCTTGTCGGAGTAGTAGTGTCCCCGAAAGTGGGCTTTGTCCTGCGTGTTCTCGTGGTACGCGTCGATCTGGAGCGTGTGCCGCTCAACAATCGCCCGCAGCAGATCAAAGCGGGAGTTCTGATTCCATCCGCCGCCCTCGTAGAAATAGATGAATGAGAGAAAAATCGCTAGACCGAGGAGTAACGCGAGTTTCCAATGCGCTGCGGTCGTCGACGGCATTGGCGTCCATGATAATGCCTCGAACCCCGCAGTGGGTGGCTTCCCCACAAGCTAGGCCCTTTCAAGGCCATTGTCCGAAAGAGGCTAGTACTCCGGCGTAATCGCTTTCGCTTCCTCGAACGTGATGCGCTGCTTCTTCTTGTACGAAAGATTCGCCAGGTGGACCGCGATCGCCGAGCGGTACCCAATTTCCGCTGTGGCGTTCGGAGTGCCACGCGTGCGAATGCAATCGATCCAGTTCTGCATGTGATTCTGATTTGGCGTCTTGCCCTTCACCGCCTCGCCGGTGGGGCGGTTGGTTTTTTCCGGCCAATATTGAATGGGCTCTTCCAAATGGTGCTCGATGGTTCCATCGCTGCCGAGAATGCGATCGCCGAGTTCGTAGTGACGGTTGCTGAAGGTGGACTGCCAGGTCACGACAATATCTTTCGGGAAGTCCAGGGTGACGGCGATCGTGTCGGGGACCTCACGGCCATCTTTTTCGGAGAAAACTCCGCCGGACATGTAAGCAGCCGAGGGCAGCGGAAGATCGAGGGCGGACATGATCCAGGCGATCTGGTGAACCATATTTTCCGCGCAGTTGCCGCCGGAGAATTCCCAGAACAATCGCCAGTTGATGAACTTGAATCCGTCGAAGGGGCGGTCCGGACGTCCGTTCAGAAAAGCGCTCCATTCGACGTTCTGCGGTGTGCAATCGGAAGGAACGGGGCGCACCCACTGGCCCTTGCCATGCGGAGTGTTGCGGCTCATCCACGATTCGACGTGGGCGACTTTGCCGACTGCGCCGTCTTTGATCAGTTGCTTGGTGTCGACCAGGGCGCCGGAACTCTCATGCTGCAAGCCGATCTGCACTACCCGGTCCGAGGACTTGGCCGCGCCCAGGCATTTGTCAGCTTCGGGGATCGACCAGGTCATGGTCTTCTCCGAGTAGAGATCTTTCCCGGCGACAAGAGTATCGAGGAAGTGGCGGGCGTGAATGTGCAGCGGACTGGCCACGATGACGCCGTCGATGTCTTTCATGTCGAGCAGTCGGCGGTAGTCGTCGAGAGTTTGAATGTTCGGGACCTTGCTCTTGGCCTGGTCTCGCCGGCGGCTATAGACGTCAGCCATGACCACAAGTTCGACGTTCGGAACCTTCACGATCTGATCGAGCAGATCATTGCCGCGGTCGCCGACGCCGATCATACCGACGCGGACACGATCGTTTGCGCCGAGAATTTTCGAAGAGGGATACGCGAGCACGGCAGCGCCAATGGCAGCTTGCTTGAGGAAGGTGCGACGGGTTTGATCAGTCATGGGAGCCTCCGGGCGATTCGTTTTCAGTTGTCGGTTCTCAGTTCTCGGGTGTCACTGGCCAGTACGCAATTTACAAAGCTGCCGCTTCTTGCAGCAGCTTTTTCATTCCTGCCCAGCTTTTGCGCGACGACTCTTCGGGTGTACCCCCGTCATGCCAGTGGGTTTCGAGGCTCACGGCAAAGTGATAGCCGTCCCGCTTGAGGGCTTTGAATTGTCCGACCCAGTCGATCATGCCTCCACCCATGGGAGCCCAATCAAACCCCTTACCTTTCTTCACTGTGTCTTTACAGTGGCAGTGTCCGATGCGGTGTTTGGGCAGGAGATTGTAGCCGTCTGGAAATGGAATCTCGCCGCTGGCGGCGGCATTGCCGGGATCCCAGTTCAGCATGAATGAGCGGGACTGGACCGCGCTTAAAACCTTGGCAGACTCGGCACCGGTCGCGGTGTTACACGCGGGCTCGTTTTCCAGAACTATGGTGATTCCCTTCTTCTCGGCTTGGGCAGCGGCATCGCGGAGCTTGTCGTTGATGGCATCGCGGTAGGGAGCCTGGTCGTCGAGGCGCCAGAAATCGAAGCAGCGCACGCGGTCGGTGCCGAAGGCTTTGGCCATCGCGATGGCGCGGTCGAGGACTTCATCCTGCTGGCCCAGAGTAAAGCTTGCGTTGAAACTCTTGGCCTCGCTGTACTTCGACTTGGGCGCGCCGGGCCAGTCAACCTTGAAGAGCGGGCTGGCGATGTCGGTAACCTTGAGTTGATATTTATCGAGCAGGCGACGGGTTTCCGCGACTTCTTTCTCGTCGAGGCTGACGATGTTCTTGTTCCACATGCCGCGCAGCTCGATCCATCCCATACCGAATTCCTTCGACGCTACTTCGCAGACGTGGCCGAAGTCCTGCGAGATCTCGTCATTGATTACGGAAACGCGGAATGGAGACTCGGATTCGCCGAATGCGAAGCGGGACGTCGCGCTCACGACAGTCATAGCGGCCATTCCGGCGAGGAATTCGCGGCGGAGGATTCCGGACATCGGCAGGCTCCTTGGGATTGAGCGATGCAGATAAATCTACACCATTGATATAGCGGAAGGTAACCGGGCGATCACCGGGATCAGCCGATAAGAAATCTGTGGAGACGTCGCTTGCAACGTCTCTGCCGGCAGCGTCCCGCACTCAAGGTTCGCCGAAGCCGTCGGCAGAGAGACGTAGCAAGCTACGTCTCTACGATAATGGGAGCCAGGATTTTCGCGCAAAACAAAACGTCCCGGACTCAGTTTGAGTCCCAGGACGTTTGCTGATCAGCCCTCCCCCAAGTGCTGCTCAATTGCTAATCTAATCCCGCCCCCGGATCCGGTAAATGGCCCCTACGTGCCAGGCATGGCCCGAGGGTGCGGTTACTCGAGATTACGGACGACAGCGCCAACTCTTGATGATGAACATGGAATCGAATTTCTGCGCGCAAAACAAAACGTCCCGGACTCGGTTTGAGTCCCAGGACGTTTGCTGATCAGCCCTCCCCCAAGTGCTGCTCGATTGCTAATGTATGCCCGGCCCCCAATCCCGTAAATGGCCCCTACGGCTAGCCATGGCACGAGCGGTGTAGGAATTAGTTTTGGAAATCGAGGGGTTGGACTTTCATTGTTCCCGCACCGTATGACGTGATGAGGGCAAAATCAAAATCCTCGCCCTGTCAAACAAAACGCGACAAGGATGGGGTACCCACTTCATCTCAAGGAAAAAGGTCGGCGGGACTGCCACGGATTTTCACGCGCAAAACAAAACGCCCCAGACTCGATTTGAGTCTTGGGACGTCTGTTGATCAGCCCTCCCCCAAGTGCTGCTCGATTGCTAATGTATTCCCGACCCCAAGTCCGGTAAATGGCTCCTCGGTGCCAGATATGGCACGAACGGGTAGTATGGATAACCGAATGAAAGCACGGGGCTTAGGCCGTACCTTTGGGTTTCGAGCGCCAATTGACTCTAGAGGCGTGTTGGAAAACAATGGCCCGGCGAAGATTTCTACTCACCCACGAGGACACATGATCCGAAATCATAGGGTTCTGCTCGCAACCATGCTCGCTTTTTTCACTCTTTCCGAGGCGTTCGCACAGGCCGGCTTCCGTCCCGACAAAATGGAGACCGTTCTTTACGGCGCCGCCTACTATCCCGAATACATGCCGTATGAGCGTCTCGATAAAGATGTCGAGCTGATGAAACAGGCCGGAATTTCTGTCGTACGCATGGGCGAATCCAGCTGGGGATTGTGGGAACCGGAAGACGGGCGCTTCGAGTACGCGTGGATGGACCGCGTGGTCGAGCAGATGCACAAGGCTGGCATCAAGGTCATCATGGGCACGCCGACATATTCCATTCCGGCGTGGATGTACAAGAAGCACCCAGAAATCGTGATGACAAAACTCGATGGCCACACCATCACCTATGGCATGCGCCAGAATGCCGACCTGCTGAATCCCACGTACCGGTTCTATTGCGAGCGAATCATTCGCAACCTCGCAGAGCATTACAAGGACAATCCGGCCGTCATCGGATGGCAGATCGACAACGAGACTCCGCCGGGCGGGGCGGCCAATAAGGACATCCAGGATGGATTTGTCGAGTATCTGCAGCACAAGTTCAAGACGGTCGACGAACTCAATAAGAATTGGGGGCTGAATTACTGGGGCCAGCGCCTGAATGACTGGACGGAGATTCCTCCGCAGGCCGGAATTCTCAACCCGGGATGGAAGCTCGAGTGGACGCGCTACTCGCAGTGGATCACGACCGACTTTCTGACATGGCAGGCATCGCTCGTGAATCAGTACAAGCGTCCGGATCAATTCGTAACACAGGACTTCGCTGGACCGCCGCGGCCCGAAGTCAACGAGAGTGATATCTCGAAGAGTCTCGACATTGTTGCCGCCAATCCTTATCACGGCACGCAGGATGAATTCGACGGCGAGGGTTCGTCGTACGAGGGCGATTACAGCCGCTCGCTGAAGCGCACGAACTATCTCATTACGGAAACAAACGCGGACACGATCGGCTGGGATTCGAAGAATCAGTATCCGCCGTACGACGGCCAGTTGCGGCTCGATGTGTACACGCATCTGTCTTCCGGCGCGAACATGGTCGAGTACTGGCACTGGCATTCGATTCAATACGGACAGGAAACCTACTGGAAAGGTATTCTCGGTCACGATCTCGAGCCGGGACGTCCGTATCAGGAGATGAGCAAGACGGCTCACGAATTGCGCCGCATCGGGCCACAGATTGCCGATTTCAAACGCACCAGCCCGGTCGCCATCCTGTACAGCTCGGATTCGTACTGGGGCATCGAATTCATGAAGTTCAACGATCACGACAATTATCGGACGATCCTGAAGCAGATGTACCACGTGCTCTACAAGAGCAACGTTGGCATTGACTTCGTGTTTCCCGACAGCACGAATTTTTCAGACTACAAAGTGATCGTGGTGCCCCCGCTCTACGTAGCCAGCGACGCTCTGCTGAACAAACTGGTCGATTATGTGCGGAATGGCGGCCATGTGGTGATGGCGTTCAAGAGTGGATTCACTAACGAATTCGATACGGTGCGGTGGACTACGATGCCCGGTCCGCTTCGCGAGGCTGCGGGATTCCACTATCAGGAGTTTTCCAATTTGCGCCAGCCTCTGGCGCTCAAGGGCGACCCATTTCACGCCGGGGACGGCAACAAGGTCTCCGATTGGGCCGAGATGCTTACGGTGGATACGGCCGAGCCCATCGCATTTTACGATCACCCATTCTTCGGGAAGTATCCCGCGATTACGCGGCATTCTTTCGGAAAAGGAAGCCTGACGTACGAGGGAACGGTGTTATCGGATGCTCTGCAGACGAAGGTGCTGTTCGATGTTCTGCAGCGGGCCGGCGTTGCGGGGCCGGATCAGAACCTTCCAGCAAGCGTGCGTGCGAAGCATGGTACGAATCGCAACGGAAAGATGGTGCACTACTACCTGAATTATTCGAGCGATCCACAGACGTTTACCTATTCGTATGGCGCCGGAACGGAGTTACTGACGCAGTCGGCCGTGGCCCCATCGCAGAAGATCACCCTAAAGGCCTGGGATCTGATTCTGATCGAGGAAAAATAAATCGGGTGTAAAAGGCAAAGATGGTTGTGCTCAATTTCGGGTAGCTCAAAATGTGTTCCTCTCCGCATCCCGTAATCTAAATACCATTGCACGGTGGGCATCCGAATCTGCGTATTTGATAGCGTCAGGGGACTGTAGCTGGACGAAGGAGATCAGGACAGAGCGAACCGCAGACGCAGATCGGCAAAGAAAGCTCTAACGAGCTACTGTGGAAAATGCGCAACAATCACGTGGCTCAGGAGACAAGACTGTCTGGCTCTGGCATATTTCGCCAACTGTTCAAAACGGAACAGAAAACGTACTCGCATCGGTATTAAGTTGCTTGCACATTTACCGACCGGGGCGGGAACTGGTCCCGTGTCGGTCCCATGATGTGATGGGGTCTTCGACCCAACTGATGTTCGCCTCCTTGGTGGCGTGGTCGTGCTTCGCACCCCAGAGATGCCCACTGCGCCACTGGCTTTTGCAGTCACCGCATGATCCCGTTCTGGAACAAAGAGCGCTCACACTAGGCTTAAAGAGTGGGACGCTTCCTCATGGGCGAGGGCATGTCGCTCGACGGTCCATTTCTTCGTTGGCAGCGAGTGCTCTGCGAAGAGGAAGAAATGCTGACAGTTTTCACAGGCTTTTTACACCATTGCTCTGATGGCGAGTCGTATGATTCATTCTCCTCCCCTGTACCGTCGCTGAGAAGTGATCCCCGGGTTTCGAGTATAGAGAGGCCATTGTCTAACTGGCAGTTCGGCAATGGTTGCCGAAGCGACCCACGAAGGGGCAGTCATGAAGAGTTTGTACGAAGTTCTACGCTCAAAAGAAGAGGAGGTTTGCCAGTTGCGCCGGGAGACAGAGGCGCTTCGATTCCTAATCGGGTTGTTCGACAGAGGGGACACCGCACACGCATCTCCGGCCAACTCGCCGAACGGATCAAGTGCTGTTTATCCTCTGACTAAGTCGGGGCGGCTGGAGGTAATCGTCCGAGACGCGCCGCGTCTCCGATTTTCCGGCGAGATGCGCATGCCAATGGAAATCGTGAGAATTGGGAACGAATTCCATATCTTCGTTCCAGTTCCACAGGCTAATCGCGTCTCGTCCGGATTACTGGAGGAAGGGGCCGTATGACGGTTCTTGTCGAGCGAGGACATCGCAAGGGGTCAGGGTTTGATTGCAGCAAAGCGGATACGAGTGTAATCGGCTGTCCACCGCCCGTCCGCATCGCACAGAATGGGCTTAAGCAGGGCCGTAACTTCATCGAGAAAGCCGCAGCGTTCCTCACGCGGCAACGCGGCCGTGAACGGATTGGCAAATGTGTCCAGCCATCCCCGCATTCCGGTTGGCAGTGGAGTGGGGCGCGGAATCAGTTGTACACTCCGCGGCACGAACCCGGCCCGCGCTAGCCGCAGTTCATAGTTTTCGGCTGTCGGGAAGTACCAGGGAATCCGCGAAACAGCGTCTTTCACGCCTCGGTGCTCCAACGTAGCCACTAACGCGACGGTGATCGCGCCCACGCACGCATGGCCGCCCAACTCGCCCACGAATCTTCCCCCGGCCCTCAGGGCGCGGAAGGCACCCGCAATCGGCGCGTCCGGATCATCCTTGATCCAGTGCAGCACGGCATTGGAAAAGACAGCATCGAATTCGCTCTCAAAACCCAGCGTTCGGGCATCCATTACCCTCGCATCAATACCGCGCTGAAGAGCGGCCTCGATCATATCCGGAGAATTGTCGATACCCACCACTTGCGCACCCAGCGCAACCAGTTTTTCGGTCAATACTCCGTCGCCGCAACCCAGGTCGAGAATGCGTTCCCCCGAACTGGGCTGAAGCAAATCCAGGACAGGTTGCCCGAGCGCGGGCACGAAATGAGCGTTTGCCGCGTAGGTAGTCGCACTCCAGTGCTGGGAGGATGTGGATGGGGCGGAAACAGCCACGAAGAAACTCCTTCTCCAATAGGGTATCCGATTGTGGTGGTACAGAGCCGCAGCCGCTGAAATAATCCGCATTTCGAATCTAACACTCACCTGCCGCAGAATGGGTGATCCAACCCATCCTGCCGCGCGAGGACGTTAAGACGACGCAGAGAAAGCTAGATGGTGCCGAGGGTAATGACTAATGCGATGAAGCGACTGGAAGAAAAAATTGCTCGTGCAGCAGGTGTGCAGCAGTACGTGCGGTGAGCTGATCTCTACGCTCTTGAAAGGATGGAGCCGACGAGCGGACTTGAACCGCTGACCTGCCGATTACGAATCGGCTGCTCTACCAACTGAGCTACGTCGGCTTTCGGTTTACTTTGTTAAGTTTATCAGACCTGTGGGCTCTGGCTGCTGCGCAACTGCTGCACCGTAGATTTTTCGCTCAAGCTGTTTCATAGCGTCCTCAACGTCTTTCCAGACGGTCTTGATGTAGAAACGCTGTGTGGTTCCAACATCCGTGTGACACAAGATCGCTTCGATCACCATGTCCGGGATGCCGAGCCTCTTGAGATTTGTGGCGAGACCCCGACGATATGCTAAAGATAAGAAATCCTCGAAAGGGAAATTAGCCTTCTGTCTCCGGTGGCGATCCGAGAAGCTCATCGAGGTGGAGACGCTCAGGATCTTGCCCATCGTCAGGCTCGGCGGGAATGGAACCCGCTAATGAAGC
>Ga0210403_10000684_pt1 | contig 34485 bp, 57 predicted proteins | sample IncBWC19MmetaG_FD_150863 | JGI IMG/M metagenome (GOLD analysis project Ga0210403, IMG submission 150863) | Forest soil microbial communities from Barre Woods Harvard Forest LTER site, Petersham, Massachusetts, United States - Inc-BW-C-19-M | ecosystem: Environmental > Terrestrial > Soil >...
CGCTTACAGAATGTTCCACATGGAACATTTTACGGCCCAAGGCTGCCAAATGTGTTGAGCCACGTGTCGGCACCTGCACTATACCGCGCAATGGCCAAGAACTTTAATGCCTGTTGATCGAAGTCGCGGTCGTAGTCGCCGTAGATTGACTGCCGCTCGAAGAACATCAGGCGGTGCTCGTCCTTGTTTCCAGTCAGGAACCATTCTGACGGAGACGTGAAGTAGGAGTTCAACTCGTAGCTCAGTCCCGTTGCCAGAAGCGCATTCACTTCGTTGTCGGAAGTGTAGGGCTTGCCAGCGGAGCCAAGAAGTTCAATAGCGATGAATTCCAACTCCGGAGGAATCCGCAAGTGCTTCGGTCGGACGGCCACAACAAGTCCTCGCGCATTCGGCATGCGCTGGAAGGTCATGGTCGCGTACTGCAAAGCCGTGAAAGAAAGATCGGCGTCAACTGCCGGACGGTTCGGGTAAGTCCCGGAAGCGGTCGAGAACGACCCAACACCCGGAGCGACGTTGGTTGCCGCCACTCCTCCCAGAAGCGGGTGCTGGTTGTTGAACAGTGAAACTCCGTCATCGGTCAACGTCCCAGTCGAGGAGAATCCAAGATTGAAGACGTTGGCCGCAGTCTGTTCCTGTGCGAAGATGTGCGACTGCACCAATCCCTTCGGCGACTGTTCCATCATCCCCGTCTGGTCGTCCTGCATCAACTCGTAGGACATGCGAACGCCCAGCCCATAGGTCTGGTGAACGTAACGCCGAGTTCCGCCCTGAATTAAGTTGTCATAGACAACCGCTTCGCCTTCGTTCTTCGGCTGCGCGGGGCCAAAGCCAGCGTAGTGCACCGCATCCTCATACGCCTTCTTCGACGGATGCACGTTGAAGATCGAGCGGAACTGGACGGCCTTCTGGCGCAGGTCTAGGAACTCGATGAAATTATGTGCAACGTCGATGCTCATTGCCTGAAAAAATTGGTTACGCACCATGGTCACAAGTGGTTTATTTTCAGTGGGTTACATCACTTTACTGGAAGTGAAACCCGACCTATTTTCCCCCTTTACCAGATTCATCAACTCTTGCCGACGATCCATAACGTCCTTGGGTAGAGACTTACCCCGCCCACATTTTCCACGTTCTCCAGTGAGCTTGGCCATCTCAATTCCCCATAGAACCAGCTTGCGTTTCAGGATCACATGCGGAGCGATGTACTCTAACAGAGGCAGGCAAGACTTCCCGCCGAAACTAAGAATCCAGCATGGACGCTTTTCTTTCTGTGCGCCCTTTCTTATCGGGCTATATAGGCAGCCGTTGCCGCTGAACTTAAGACCGATAAGCGTTAAGAGATTGAAGTCGGATTGTGTGATGTGAACTATAAGCCGAGGGTTACGCACCCCGCTCGTTGACGCACTCACGCACCCTTCCCCATCAAAGAACCCCGCCAACCACTGCGGCGTAAGCCGTTCCAGAGCAACATCCAATTCGGATTTTTCAAGAGTAGCCATGAAACTATTCTACGCTACCAACTGGCTTGCACCGGGCAAGAATCGAACCCGAACGCGGCCATTTGCAACTTGCGTGGTCGTTGATCCGGCCACAAGGTCTTGAGGATTAAGTGACAGAATAACGACCGCCAAAGTACCCGGAGTGGTCGCAATCGTGTTGCGATCCAGATACCACCAGTTGTTCGCGTCCGTAACCAGTGCCGCGTATTTTCCAAGGTCGGCGTTTGAGGCTGTGAAGCTCGATCCGGTGGAGTTGTCCACCTGAACCTCGAAGATCGTGTCTTCTACGGCCAGATAGCATGGCATTAACCCATCAACGAATGGAGAACCGTGTAATAGGTTTACCGCAGAAGTCTGATTTGGAACTGATCCGAATGTGGGAGAGCCTCCGGGAAATCCGATGGAACCATACAGCGGAGATGCACCCTTGCCAGCCGAAGCCAAGTTGTGTCCTGCGTAGGCGGCAATACCTACCAACTGGTTCGTGGTGCTCAACGGAGAGGTGCTGGCAACCACGGAACCAGCCGAGATTACGACAGGGGTTCCGTTATTGAATGTCTGGGTCGCGCCTTCCAAGTAGTTGAAGATTACTTCCTGATTGCCCGATACAGTCTGAACTGGGATGATCGGAAGGTGCGTCGAAAGATTCGCTGCCATTTACGTTCTCCTAAGTCGCCACTGTGGGAATGTTCACAACCGGGCCAACGCCCTGATATTCGTCTGTCGCTTGCGGAGTGTGATAGTAACGGCCCTTGGTCAAGTCTCCGCCGTGGGCCATGACTTCGTTTTCTGCCGCGTTCTTGTAGCTGTCAATTCCACCTCTGAGCTTGGCCTGCGCGATAAGCTGCGAATACCTGCCGTAGAGCTTGGCTTTGTGAATTTTCATCAGCACCAAGTCGTGCTGTTCAATCCCCCCGTTTGAGTCGTTTAGTCCGGCGATGATTACTTCAATATCGTCTTTCGTGGCTGGAATGAAACCCATCGCTCGGCCTTCTGATACTCTGACTCCGCTTCTCGCGCTCTTGTTGAACCAATAACCTGCCCATTGCGGGTCTTTGAACACGGCATTGAGGTTTTGGGGGATGCGGCCTGCGGTGATATCGGAGAACCGGGGAGCCATCTTGTAAACGTCGTCCTCGGTCATTTCCTCGATGGGCTTGGGATAGATGTAAACTTCTCCATCCACGGTGTAACGCCACATTTTGCGACCGTCTCCAGCCATAAACATGCCGTCTTGCGGCTTAGGTTTAGCAGTGGGAGCGGGAGGCTGAGACACTACGTTGACCTTGGCGTCTTTAACCAACTGGTCAACCGAGTATGTCTGTGGTTTTTCTGCGGCGGCTACCTTGGACTTCAACTCTTCGTAGGCCGGATCACCGGGCATGGGTTCGTTAGGCATTTCCCGCCTTGTAGTTCGATATCGAAATTGGGTCGCCATTCTTGCCCATGATCTCTTGAATCCGTGCGGCCTTCGCCAGTGGTACGTTACGACCCTTTAGCCAATCAGCCACAGGAGCATCGAAGCCCATGTTCGGATCGCCCTTGTCGCCGTCTTCTCGCACTCCGATGGTTGAGGAACCGATCAGCGAAGGGTAAGACTCGCGGTCGAGTTTTCCAGTAACAACCTTGTCCCCGATGAACGTTCGGGCATGCCATTCCCAGAATCCAGGCTGTGCTCGTTGCGAAAGCGGCATCTTTTCCGCCATCGCTACCATCTCATCGCCGTACTTGGCGAACACGCCTGAGAGTTTGGGGTTCTGCCGCGCCCGCATTTCTTGAAGCTGGGCCTGTGTTTGAATCTGTGCATCGGCCAAACCTTTGGTTTCGTCGCGGATCATGCCCTTGGGATCAAGAAGAAGTTTTGTGGTGGGATCGGTATCGTCAACAACTACTTCTGGCTTTGGTTCAGTGAGTTTGGCGAGGGAGGCTTTCAGTTCCGCGAGGCCGCTGTTGAATAATCCAACCTGGTCGCTGACCGCCTTCATGTCTTCCTTGGTCACGGCGGAGTCGAGCTTGGCTTTCAACTCTTCCGGCTTCATGCCAATGATCTTCTCTGGATCAACAGTCGCGTTCTGGAAGATCGCCATGTGGAGAAAATAGAAGGCTTTTACTCATGGCCGCAATCAGATGTTGCAATGTTGAAATGTTTGCCGTTATAATCCCCGCCATGTTCCAACTACATGTGAACCTGACAGATGGACTGGCGAGGTCAGTAAAGATTCAGGCAATCTCAGAAGACAAGTCTCTGGCGGAGTGGGTTGAGGAAGCGATTATGAAAAAACTCAAGCGGAGTGACCGCTCCCGGCGTGATCCGGTCAGTACCCAGCGTCCCCAGTCGGGCCAGAGTTCTTATTCTTCTCGGACTGCGCAATCTGCCGCTCGATGACGACTGGCAAGTCAATGATCTGCTTGAGCATGGCGATCTGCCCTTTAATGAACTGGTCAGCATCGCGGTCATTATTTTCTTTTTCGTGATGTTCTCGTCGTTCCGCTAAGACCGAATTCAAATACGCGCCTACTCCCGTTTTCCAGTTTTCATCAGCAAACCAATTACGCAACGAGACGAGACGAGGGCTTATCGCTTTATTCCATTGCTCGGTGCGTGATTCGTTGACTGGATCAATCGCGCCTTCCGGTTTTGTTTTGGGTGTCATTGCACTGGCGTTACTTCGGGCGTAGGCGGAGCCGCGCCGTTAGGAGGAGGCTGCTGGGATTGCTGCTGTTGTTGAATAGCAGGCATGGACAACTGCAAAGCCTTATTGAGTTGCTGCTGACGTTGCTGCTGTTGAATGTCGTCGGCCTTGTCCTGCAATCCTAAAGGTTCCGGTAACACTCCCGAAGGATCGGGGATTCCAAAGTCCCTCGAAATCTTGGTCATCAACGTGTCCCCCGCAATGATCGTGCTGATGACGTAGTGCTGGTATTCAGGCGGGGCCATAGGATTCGACAAACCCTGCATCAACTGCATCACCATCTGGACATGCGCTCTCCAGTTGTTGAGATACAACATCAGGTTCTGCTTTTCGATCTCCTTGTTGACCGAACCAGTCGCGGCACGAACGGGAAGGATGATCTTCCCAGACTTGACGTTTTCTAGCGCCTTCTGGAGATACTGTCCCATCTTGCCCATCGCCTGAATATCTTTTTCGGCAACGCCAAAGTGGGCGTCATACATCAACGACGTGCGACCAAAGCAGTAATGCGATTGTCGGAATTCAGTCAGATTGAGATTTGCGCGAGTGTTTCCTTCCTGCATCGTCGCAAACGTTCCCATCGCGGAGTAGGAACCTTTCTTGTTAACCGTCCCTCCGCCCGATCCAGAAGATGACGGCCCGACTCCGGCACGATCTTGAGCCAACTGTAGCGACATGCCTTCATCTTTGATGGTTTCATTCGCCGTGCGACCAAGCGGTATAACTTCGATAGCGTCCTTCGCGGCGGGAACTGTGGCATTCGGGAAGATCGAGAACTGGGTATCAATCTGCTGTCCGGTGTCGATGCGAATCAGGTTCGTGTTTGCGAGAGTGGAAGCATCTCCGCGCCGATTGTGAATCGCTGTGACTTCCTCTTGATAGTCCTTCAACATCTCGCAGAAGCCAAATCCGTAGGCCCGTTCTCCGTCAGAGCCTAAACGCGCACCTGTGTACGGAAGGGAATTATCTGGAAGCCAGTTGAATACGCTCTTGATGAATCGAGGGTTCTCCGCGTTATCGTCTGCGATGCAGGTAGAGATGAGTTGGAACTTCTTTCCCGCGACGTTGTAGGGGAAGTAGCACTCATACACATCCCACTGATCGACGACGGAGTTTCCGGTGTCAATCTTCGCCCCAGTCTCGTTTTCAATCTGCTGCTGGTTTCTGTCCGGACCTTGGCGGGTAGGAGACTTCAATGCTTCACGGATTCTCGCGCGGTCATAACTGGGATCGTGCAGCATAGACTCGATTTCAAATCTCTCGAATCGGGAACGCTGCGCGATGAAGGGAGATCGCTCAAGCTCAATCGTGGTCGAAGGCATGAGGAAGTCTTCAAACATAATTGGGTAAGCGACTGGCCCGTTGTGTCGCACATATTCACGGAACCCACCGTCTTCCTTAACGACCTGTTCAACCACTTTTTCGGGAATGACCTTGATTGCCCCAAATCCGTAGCGCACCATGTTGCGAATCCAGATGACGGCCTTCGGCAAGTAATTCACCTGTGAAGGTTCAAGCATCCGGTAGGCAAGCCATTCTTCGACTGCTACGCGCTGTTTCTCCGCGTTGTCTTCCTGTGGGAATTCCCCGACAAGCTCAGTCGTGAATAGGGGTTCCATCGCAACCGAACCCATGACGATCTTCGCCACAAGCTGATCGACGTAGGAGCCGACTAATTGGATGACGACGTTGGAAGCGTTTTGCCACGGGAAGGATTTGGTTTTCTCGCGCGGAGTACCGTTGTAAACCTTGCGCCACTTGTTGATCTTCTCTTCTCTAATTCCACGGAGGCCGCGAACAAGGGACTGGATGCGATCTTTGGAGTAGCCTTCGATGTCCTTGATCCGCTCGTCTGAAAACAGATGCGAGATCGGAACCTCGGTAGGAATTGGCATCAGCGACTCGCTAGGCACTGCATTTTTCGGTGTTTGCGGCATTTCGGCGGATACGTAATCCATCTCGTGCCTGCCGACAATCTAGCGCAGTCGGCACACCGCTTGCCTCGTGAGCGAGATTTTTTAATTAGCCTTCTAGTAATGTCTTTAATACTTTCCACATCAGTAACCCGCAATCGAGACATTCATCATCAACTGCTTTCGGCGGTTCTGTTCTTCGGCAACAAAGTCTCTGGCCTGTGCGCGTGAGCCGCCGCCCCAAGTCTGAGGGATATAGCCAGTCAAGTCTAGCAAATCCATCGTGGCACCGTTAGGAAATTCGCTATATTCCTCCATCCACGCTTCGCATCCGACCCTGCGAACCCAGAAAAACCCGTTCTCGTAGATGGATTCCATGCCGATGATGCGGTTGGTCTTGGCATTCTCCGAGCGGTCGGTTTTTAGGCCGCGAACCGAGAAGCAAGCATCAATGCCCATGTTCTTCATTCTTTCTTTGATGGCGTACTTCCAGCCTTGCTGTCCGGCGACTTCGCTCTCGATATATAGAGAATGGCATCTCCACTTAACCACGAGGCCACGCTTGCCAGCTTTCGTGCTAAGGGCCGCATCCAACCATTCCTCGTGATTGCATGCTTTCGCCCAACAGTCAAGAAGATAGATGCGCCTTTGGGCGGGTGGACGGTTATAGACACCAATGACGAGTATGGCGTTACGTGCGCGTCCGAACTCGCCGGAGTGGTTAGGGTCCATGAAAGCGAACCTGTCGAGTTCGCCTGCTCGTATATCTCCAATGGCTTCTCCTTCCTTAACGTCGTGTACCATCGCCTTCTTCAATCGTTCCGGCGTAGCTCCCATCTCTTCGGCTTTGTCTTCGATGATGCCGAGGGCTTCCATCCTGTTCTTGTCGGTCAACTGCCCCCAGTTGGCAACTCGCATCCGGTCTTCTGGTTTTACTTCGGTTGAGTTCTTTGGTTCCTTCCATGCGTCAATGTGGTAATGACGCAGCCACGTCTCTTTGAAGCGCACGGCTTCTGGTGCGACAGGTTTATTTCTAAACTGGCAACTAAAATTGTAGCCGCCCTCCATTGCACGAATCTCAGCCAGCTTCGACATCGTAAATTCTTCGGGGAATATAGGAACTCCGGCAGGGTGCATATCACAGCATCCCCCGTCAGCCGAGTGGGTGATGAACTGCATCGAAGGGAGATTTTTACGCAGCCAACTACCAAGATCGCGGTGCGACCAGCGGTTGCCGATGAAAAGCTGATCAGCCATCGCGTCTGGTCGCAGTGGGTCAGAGTCAAAAGCTCCAGGAAGTTTCTTAACCCAGTCAATCGTTCCTTCCATCACAATGTCGGAGTTGATCGCCTTCTCGCCCACTGCATCGTCAATTACTTGTCGGTTGTAGTGTCTGGACTGCAACGCTCCCTTGACTCCGATGAAGTCGTAAGTGCCCTCTCCGTGATATTCCCCATCAAGTCGGTTGTGGGTCATGGAGTCTTGGTTCCACCGAGCCGTGTCTTTAGGAATGATCTTTGGGAATAGAAAACGGAAAACTGCATTCGAGGTGTAGTGGCCGTCAATCTTCACGCCAATCTTTCTGGCGTTGCCGATGGTTTCAGAAGCGATCAGGGTTCTTGTGGATGAGTAGTGGGCGCGGCGCATCCATCGGAGCCACTCTTCGGAGTAGCCGAGTGACCCCATGAGGTCTTCGTCTTCGGCTCCAAAATCCAAAGCCCACCACATCGGGGCGGAGACGGAAGCAACCGTAGTTTTGAAATGGTCGCGGGGAATTTCCATGACCAACCGAAGCGTGTCCCGTTCCAATTCCCGACACATATAACCGTGCAACATCGGAGATAGGCGGTTATGTCCAAGTACCACTTTGGAAAAGTAGAACAGGGAACCGAGAGCATTAAGTCGAATGGCAGCTTTCTTGGCCGAGGAAGACATAGAATCATAAATTGTGATCTCCTGCCACTTGTTAGGATTGGTTTCCTGAACTAGATCACGGACAGGTTCAAGACCTTCCGGGAGGTTCACGCTGGCTTACCGCAATTCGGGCATAGGTTAGGGGTTACAAACGCAGACGGTACGGTATATCCGATTAACGGCTTAACCCCAGCGGGGATTCTGTCTCTTGTCACTAGAATCCAGCAATCGAATTGCGCTTCACATTCGGAACACAAATATTCATCAACTCCTTCATCAACGAGTTCTGCAATCTTTGATATCACTGGATGGATTCTTTCTGACGCTTGATCGCGGTAAGAAGTTCCTGAGCCACGCTCTCGGTATCAACAGAGGAAGCGTGGCCTTCTCCTTCTCCATCGCTGCGCAAGAACCTCCCATCCATTTGAGCCATGAGTCGGGCTGCACCAATGATGTCCTTGTTTGGGTTATCGCCAGCCAGTATTTCGATGAGTTTCTTGACCGCAATTCCCATGCCGTAATTAATGGACTTGCGAAGCTCCGAGGTTCCCGGAGCCTTGATCATTTGGGCTTTCCACGATTCGGTCATTTCGTGGAGAGTTTCTTTGTAAAGGTCGGTCTGGCGTCTCTGGTAGATGTTGTTCTTGCAGGCTACTCCGTTTTCTCCATTACCCCCTAATTCTTTTTGGATTACCGACATCGGGGCAAGAGCAAAATCAAGGGCTACCAGCTTCAACGTTTTTGCAATCTCATTGGCTTCCGTTGGCGGCATGGCAGCCCTCTTTCGTTACTTCGGTGCAGAGAAGTTGATCTTAATGCTCGACAGCACCGGAGTCGCAACGACAGCAGGCTGGCAAGTCACGGTTTCGGTGTCAGTCAGAGTCCCATTCGGGCCTGCGACCGTAGCTGTCAGGTTGGCGATTCCAGCCGAAACCCAAGTCACGAGGTCTGACTGTCCGTCAGGTTGTGGCACAGAAGTTGCGATGGCCGAGTTGTCTATGGTATAGGTAACGGTTGGCGGGGTGAAGGTTGAGGACGGGGACATCAAATTCCCGTTCTGGTCAAAATAGTCAATCGTCGCCGTGGACGACTGTCCCTGTGCGAGAGTTACTGGCCCTTCTGGCATACTGGCTCCTTTGAATCTGATTTTTATAAACGAAAGTTTTTGGGGAAGCGCAGCTACCAGTTTGTCGAGGTCGTCGGCAATGTGCTCGTCGGTGCGCTCAATCTGTTTCAGTTCCCATAGTATCTTGGCCGATTGTTTTCTGGAAGCATGAAAATCAAGACGCGAGGTTTTTGTTCCGGACTGGCCCATGTCGATACACATGCTGCCGACGTTAGCAAAGCAGGTCGGGCACTGAGCCGCGAGAGCAATGTCCCGCCAGTCAGGGCGAGATTCCATTTCAGTCATTCGCATCAGTTCACCACTCCCCTCGTACCCGCGTAGTTGAAGGCGATGTCGTTGGATTTGATTCTAACAAGAGAGAACGAGTCCATCGGATAATCTTTAGCGAGGGCTTCCATGCAGCCTTTGATTGTGTCCTCGATCCACTCCTCGGTGATACCGATCCCCTTGTCACACTGGAAGACGCGGATGTAAGGCGAACCAAAGCACGGCCTAAAAGTGATTCGCAGGGATTTGTAAACCTTTTCGCCACGCTCAGTGGTTGAGCCTTCCACGAAGTCGATGACCTCCATCTGAGCAAGACGGCGTTTGATGTGGGCTTGGCTCATCCGATGTCCCGGAGAAGGGAAATCACTTCCTTCTCATACATGTAGGTGTAGGTTTCAGATTTCATTTCAAGGGTGTGTCCGGCGAATTTGGAATGCAAGACTCGATCTCCGAGCTTTAGGAGGGTGGTGGCCGGGCCAATAGAAACGACGACCCCAGTGACAGGCTTACCCTGTGCGACCTCTGGAATGATAATTCCGTTTCTCCACCCGGAACCGACACAGTTAGGACACTTCACAAACCCACAGGGGTGAGGTTTTTCGGACTCGAAACCCAAAACCATACACTGGTTACAAAGCTGTCCGTCCTTTTGCTGCTTTCCGTCGCAGAGCTTGCAGACTTCATCGGTATGACCCTTTCCCCGGCATTCCCGGCAAACATACTCCGACTCCATCAAGTCCCGGCGGACGATGATTCGATCACCCATCGCCGCACTCATATTGTGCGAGTCAATACCAAACCACACCAACTGCTCCCGGTTATGGTTCCGGCTCAAAGCCTTCGACAAACGAGACGGTGAAGCCTCAATGGTTCCAACGTTAGGGATCGAGAACGAAGTCATCTCCGGGTCGTCGAGCATCTGAGCGGCCAACAAATCTGACTCAGAATGTCGCAATTCAATGCTTCTATGAACCGCAGGTCGTTTCTGCAAAAGCTCCAGATCGTTACCGTTAGACTTTACATCCACTTCCACCATTGGCCCCGACACAGGTAACCCGGAAGAGTTTATCCCCTCAAAGTCCACACCTTTTTCAAACTGCCCTTGCTCCGATGCTCGGTTCCCTAACTCTGGATCAGCCATTGACGACCTCCGGCCAATACTTACCGTGGATCATGGCAAGATACGATATGCAGTCTTCGTACTCGCACTGCCGATGCGTGGCTTCTCCAACTTGGATTCGGTGATAGACGATGTTCCAGTTGATGTCAGCTGGATAGACTTCTGGGATGTCCCTTGGCTTAAACGACTCCGGCAAGACCGATTTGGACACTGCTTCGGCCACCCTTCCCGCTTCCTTGGTATCCACTGCCATTTGCATCCTCCGCACTCAAATACTTCTCTGGTGACTTTGTACACCAACTCCATGTGTGCAATGTACACCATCTGTGCGCAATGTCAACATATTTCCCAAATTTTATTTTTATTTCCTGATCGTGCGAAGTGGTTGGAATTCAAATTCACCCTACCCCGGCCTGTTTTGTACCCGGAGTGGGGGCGTACCTGCTCGTTATCGGACACTGGAGAGATATTGCCGTGTGTTATCAACAACATGCGAGTGTGGTTCGGCAACATTACAACATCTATTTGACGCGCATGCTACCCTGTTCATCAAAGCCGCTGCACACACAAGACGGAGAGCACCTTACTTCGTATCCACTACAGGCTTAGAAGCTAACCACTTCCCATTCAATGACGCCGCGAAGTCGTGGATCGCCTGAATGAATAGCTCGGCCTGCTCTGGGTTGGGGGAGCTGATCAAAATACTAACTCCACGAAGACGCTTGTAAGTCCTTGAGCCATTCCAAGTTACCTTCACTTCAAAGTCCAAGCGAGTTTTTACGCGTTCTCCGAGAGAATGGGGCACAGTGAGCAATCCCAAGTTTTGGGCCTTTGCAAGCTGTGGCGGCGGAAGGACTTGAATCACGGATGCCGTATTAAGGTCTTGGAGCACGAGGACTGGCTTGTAATTCAAGCGTTTGGGGGAACTGCGAAATTGTGGCGTTTGAACAATGCAAGCGCTCATACATCTCGGAGATTATCATGGTTTATCCTGCCTGTTGAAATCATTACCATTTAAGTTGTTGAGCGAGTAGGCACTAAAGTTCTTGACTAATCATCCTCATTATAATAATATTCATCACATGGAGACACAAGACATATTGACCTGTAAGCTCTGCGGCCACGAATGGGAATCGCGGCTGGATGGCGAATTGCCTAAGTGCTGCCCGAAGTGCAAGCGTTACGACTGGCGCGACGTGGCTGATTCCAAGCTGAAACTGGATAACAAAAATGACTGACCCGCGAGGCCCATTCCGCAAAGTTATAGAGATTCAGCCTGATAGATCGTCAGGCGGGGAATGCCCCGGAACTATAACGCCGATCTTGCTCGAATGCGGCCATGTGGCCCATTGCAACCCGATTTTCGACTACAAGCACGAGAAAACTATGCGGTGCTTTGATTGTGGGCCGCATGGTGATTCCAAGCTGAAAGAGAGGGACGGGCGATGAAAAAGTATCGGGTTTGCACGTATGAAGTTGTGGGCGAAATTGACGGCCTTGAGCGCACGAACCTCGTGGATATTATCGAGTTTGACGCTCCCGAGATGGCTTCTGGGCAGAACGTGTTCCATTTGCTCCGGGGCGTTGAGGCCGCAATCGAGGCGCGGAGCGAAGCGGCAACAATCGCGCAGGAGTCCACAGAACTTGCGGTGCATTGGACACCCGAGACGGCGAGGCAGCGGGTAGGAGGCACTTTTGGCTCCTGACATTTACAACGTGCCGGATACGCCTGAGTCGCTAACTCGCTGGATTTGGCAGCACTATGTGGGCATCCCAGCCGCCGACCAGCCGCCTTACGATAAAGAATTCACGCGTCTCTTTGATCGCATCGAGTCATTGAATCGGCAAGCATTCACCGCTGGACTAGCGGAAGCGAGGAAGCAGTATCAAGACACCCCAATGATGAAACGGGCAACAGGGAGAACTATTCCCGACCTCACTAAACGTGAGCATGTTTGCGAATATCAGAACACCATGAAGGCGGAGGACTCCACCCGTGGCTAACCGCGCCGAATTGGCAAAACTTAAGGCCGAGGCTGATGCTTGCATGGCCGATTGGCAGGACGCGAATGTGCAATTGGAGAAGGCGCGGAAACATGCCGAGAAGATGCGCCATGATTATGAGATCGCGGCTAGAAAGTATTCGACCTACATGGAAATATTGCTGACCGTCGGACACAACGACCCAGCCCGGAAACTGGAAGCTAATTCCACGGGCGCGAAGGCTGGCCGCATGGTCACAACCTACGAATCAGACGAGGGAGACGACGATGATCTATAACGGCCAGTTGATCTCCGACCTGACGGCAATGGTGGAGCGGCAGGAACGCCGCGCAAGCGTTGTAGTCAAGACGAGCCACGATTATCCGCCGATTCCGATTCGCACGATTGACTGGTCGGCGTATGACGACAATTCCTACGATGCGGATTACGTGGACGGGAACTACGTCAGCGATTCCATTGTCGGCTATGGCGCGACCGAAGCCGAAGCGATTGCGGACTTTTGGGCGCGGTGGGATGAGAAGTTTGGCTTTGACCCTTGGGAACCACGCGAATGCACCGACCGCGACTGTCCGATTGTAGGGCTGCACAACACCGATGAGTGCGCGAACCTGATACATCGAGCGTGGGAAGAATGGGAGGCTATGCAATGGTGAAGATGAAGCGATTTCTGACTCGCGTGTGGCTGTGGGCAATTGCTAATTACTGCTGGGAGCATGTGGTTCCGCTGTGGGATTGCCCGGTGTGCTCTCAGCGAATACGGGAGCGCGTGGAGCGGAGAGCGAAATTTGCCCGAGGGGAAATCTGCCAAACAAAGCGGAAAATCACCGATCCGGCGAAGCAGATGCTTTTAGGCGTTCTCTTTTCCGTGATTGTTTTGGCTGCTGGCTTCTGGTTGATGCTGGCCGGGAGGCTGTGATGACTGATGAACACGCTGCTACCGTACTGCGGGAGAAGTTCGCCAAAGCCGATTTACGCCGCGAACGCATGATGAAGGCGGCTTGGTTCTGTGTGGGCATGGCCGTTTTGACGCTCATTGTTTGGGGAATTGCCCGTGCTGTGGACATGGGCCAGATTTGAAGATCGTCCGCGTAAACGGCCAGCTTACCGTGCTGGGGAGAAATGCCGCTGTCAAACTGCTTTTGGAGGAGGCGAAATGTCAGAAGAAGTTCAAGAAGTTACGCCGAAATCTGGCCTGTCTCACACTGCCGACATTGGCAAATTGGTTGAAGCCCTTGCTTTGGCCCGTAAGTCATTCAAAAAGGTAGTCAAAGACTCAAATAATCCGTTTTTCAAATCAAAGTATGCGGACTTGGCAACCGTGATTGAAGCGGTTACCCCGGCCCTGTGCGAAAACGGGCTGATTGTCCTGCAATCCTGCCGCGTGGATGGAAACAACGCGATCATCACAACCAAATTGGCCCACAGCAGCGGCCAGTGGCTCCAAGACGAATTGGCCCTCCCGATGGTCAAGTATGACGCGCAAGGGGCTGGAAGTGCCTTTACCTACGCACGGCGGTACTCTCTAAGTGCTTTCCTCAATGTCGCAGCCGATACCGACGATGATGGAAATGCAGCATCGGTTGGAACCGACAAAAAGTACGAGCGCGACTTTGATCAGCGCACCGAAGATCAGCGGCTTGTCACCAAAGAGCAAATCTCCGCGTGGAATTCCGCGAAGTCAAAGGGTGTCCGCACTGAGGCCCAAATCTCCGCTAAGTTCAAAGCCTCCGGCATTTTCAGCATTGAGGAAATGCCCAAAAACAAGTTCGATGCGGCTATCAAATGGCTACTCACGCCAGACAAAGGCGATCTAACCAAGGCCGTACAGGATAGCTTGCCCAAGACGAATTTGAACTTTTCCAAACTCTTTGCTTTGGCGGGAGAAAAAGAAGTCCCCGAAGAAGATGTCAAACGCTGGTGCTATGAGACTTTCGGGATTGATTCCATGACCAAAATGACACCACTCCAACTAGATGAGGCTTTGCAATGGGTCAAGACACTGGCGTGATTTGCATCGGGCTTTGCTCGATCTGCCGCGCGATCATCCCACCGGGCCGCATTCTGTGCGAAAATCTGGCCTGTCGAGGGGAGTATCAACATCAGCGAGGCAAGCTTATCTGGACGCCGCAGAAACGCCGGGAGCACGGCCGGATGATTAGGCGGAGGAAGCGCAATGCCGTTAACTGAGCGCGAACGCCATAGCTGCTACGAGGTCGAGCGGCCCATTCAAGGCCTGAATGACGGCTTCACGCGCTGGCGGTGCGGAGCTTGTGGCGGAATCATGGGCCTGATGGGTGACCCTGAGTTTTGCGTCAGTTGTGGGATGAAGTTTGAGTTCCTAGATCGCAGGAATGGAGAAATTGGATGAGCTTTGAACTTGCCCTTTTCGCCCTTCCGCTGGCCCAGATCGGATTCTGGTTTCTCACCCGGCTAGGAGAGTTGGGACGCGACGAAGATTTGCGAGATATTCACAGTTTGACAAATCGTTACCATGAGTTACAGTAACCAAATGGCCGGATATACCAAGCTATTCAGTCGCATCTTGGACTCAACAATCTGGCAAGAGGACTCTGAGACGCGGGTGCTGTGGATCACTATGCTGGCAATGGCGAACCGCGACGGGATAGTTGAAGCCACGATTCCAGGATTGGCGGTTCGAGCAAGAATCACACTAGGGGAATGTGAAGCAGCCCTAGAAAAGTTCCAACAGCCAGACAAGTATTCGTGGAGCCAAGAAGAAGAGGGTCGGAGAATCAAGGTAGTAAATGGGGGATGGTTTTTGGTAAATCACTCCAAATACAGGGAGTTGATGTCTGCCGAAGTGCAGCGCGAGAAAACCAGAGTGCGAGTTCAAAGGTTGAGGGGTAGGCGAAAAAACGTTACACCTGTTACAGGTAACGCTTTGTACGACATACCATCTCCATCTCCAAATGCAGAAGCAGTAAGTCAAAAACAAACCCGCTCTGAACATTTCGCAATTCCCTCTCTAGGAGAGATCACCGCTTATTGCGAGAAAAGAGGTAAGGGCATAGACCCGGAAGAATTCTTCAACTACTACACAGCGCGGGGATGGAAGTATAAGGGAAATGTGGCGATGAAGAACTGGCGATCCGCAATCATTACATGGGAGAAAAACGGAAATGGAACACATCAGCAAAGCGGTGGAAAAGTTCAACGCGAGTCAAGGGCGCGACAAGTTGCTCGTACAAACCTCGAATCAGCCGCCAGCTTGGGCTGGATTGCTCCTCTCGATAGCCCAGAGCAAGTCGAGGGAGATGCTCCCCGGCGAGATGAGGCTGTGGCAGGTAAAGCTGGGCGGATACTCGACGGAAACAGTTGAGAAGGCGTTCTTGCGCTATCGCGGTGAGTATTTCCCCGACCCGAATACCATTGCTGAACTGTGCGATCTAGTTCAAGAAAGCGCACTACAAGAGCGCGGAAACAACGATTGGGAACGTTACAAGGCCGAGCAGCGCAAAGCGGAACAGGAAGGCAAGCTGGCAACCGAAGAAGATCGCCAAGCACTGAGGGCTTCGCTGCGTAAAATGGCCGGACTCGACCAGCCTTCACCAGAAAATTTGGAGCAACATCGCAAGGGATTTGAAGCTGTTACCAAATGAGTTGGGCGTGGAAAAATCCAAGGCGCGTGGCTCCTGTGTTCGTCAAGACTGAGGATGGGAGATTCGTCACTCCACTGGCGCACAAAGTAGAGCAAAACGAGTATGTAAGGCGACGGGTCACACAAAAGCTGAGAATTATAAAGGCAAAAAATGCCGATAGACCATAGCCAGAGTTTAGGTTTGCCGAAACCGGGGCCGCGCAAGAAGCGGAAGAACCGGACGCGGCACAAGAAAACCGTATCGCGGCGGAAGATGGTCATTGCCCTGGACAAGGCGGCACGGAAAGACATCGTGGAAGATCGCGACCAAAATGTCTGCCAGCGGTGCGGAAGGGTTGCTGGGGAGTTTTCCCAAGAATACGGACGGATCATCGCGATTCAGTGGTGCCACGTGCAAAGCCGGGAATACTACATCACGCGCTGGGAGCCGGACAATTCTTTCGCGGGATGCGAATGCTGTCATACGTGGTTCGACAATCATAAAGTCCTCAGTTTGGACTGGTTTGCAAAGAAGTGGCCGGAACGGTGGGAGAGGATTTTGCGTGTGCTGCAATCCGGCGCGAAGCCTGATGTTAAATCGCTGTATGCGGCACTGACAATTTAGCGGGCGTGGCCCGAAGGGGAAGGAAGGGGAGAAATGGCGCGACGGATTCTTAAATACAGGTTGCAGATTGCGGACTCGCAGTTCGTGAGTATGCCAGCAATTCATCGGATGCTGGACGTACAGGTTCAGCGCGGAACCATTACGCTATGGACGGACGTGGACGAAGAATCTCCAGCGAGGAAGGTTAAGATTCTATGTTTCGGAACCGGCACAAACAATCCGGGGCCAGAAGTCGCGGACGAGTACATCGCAACAGTTCAAGATGGCGTATTTGTGTGGCACTTTTTTGAAGCAAGTTCTTAGGTCTGTCCTCCCAGAGAGGGGGCAGGGAAAAGGAGAGGAGAGAAAATGACAAAGAAGCAAGATATTCCACCGAAGCCAGTAATTAAACAGAAGCCAGAGGAGCCGATTGCGCCGGAGATTATCGCGCAGGCGATTATCGACATCTCTACAAATGCGCAGAAGGCTCTCAGCGCAGGGCTGTCAAAGGAAGCAATCGTGACACTGATTCACGCACAGGGCGGAGTCGGCAAGCCTGACATTCGCAGAGTACTCGATAATTTGGCATCGCTGCGGCGGGATTGGTGTACTCGTTAACTTTCCTCTTGGTTCTCTCCCTTGGGGGAGCACGGCGGAAGAAAGGTTGGTGGAGGAGTATGTGCGGACAATGCGACCAGATGGAGATGTTAGACCAGAAAGAGGCGCGATCCCGCGTTATCAAAGTCATTTCTCTCTGGCAGCCGTGGGCGGAAGCAATGCGGCGCGGCGTGAAGCGTAACGAGACGCGATCCTGGCCCACTAGCTATCGCGGTTGGCTAGCGATTCATGCTGCTAAGAAACCGATTGATTTGTCGGACGATGACTTTCTCGATTTTGCGCGTTATTGGCTCGGGGATTTGTCGAAGCTGTCATTCGGAGCGGTAGTCTGCATCGTTAGGCTGACGGGCTGCGTCCGCACAGAAACAGTTTTAGAAAACCTGTCGGAGCACGAGGAGCTATGGGGTAATTATGACGAGAACCGCTGGGCGTGGCAGACCGATTCGCTTATTCAATTGCCAAACGGCGCAATCCCACTTCGCGGTCATCAGGGATTATTCGAGTGGCAGATGCCAGAGGAAATTGCAGAACTGACCATCAGCAAAGCAACAGGCGAGTAGTGGGGGAGCACGGGACGGGGTTCTTGTGCGGCGCGGAAAAAGGAGAAATATGCTGAGATTCCTTATCAAACGACAGCGGTACGACGGCGAGTGTCTCAATGCCCTGAAAACCTCCCACGAGACTGTTGATTGCGATGCGCCGGAATTGGAGAGCGTACTTCGTAGTGGCGGACAAGGTGGTGGGCCTGATGGAGACGCTTTTGATCGCGCTGAATTAATTGGCGTAGAAATCCTCGGGCGCACAGGAAGGTAAGCAGGACTGATTTTCTACACAGGGGTTGGTGTGACTTTGATGGCGATTGATCTCTACTGCGGCTTGGGCGGATGGGCAGAAGGATTTCTCGCCGAGGGCTATCGCGTGATCGGATTCGACATCGAACGCCATGACTACGGCACCGGAGGCTATCCCAGCCAACTGGTTTTGCAGGACGTGACCACATTGCATGGTTCGCAGTTCAAAGACGCCACCTGCATCGTAGCTTCCCCGCCCTGCCAAGCCTACTCCTACCGGGCGATGCCGTGGAGCCGAGCCAAAGCCTTGCCACCGCCAGACAACACGCTCTTTGACGCCTGCTTTCGGATTCAACGCGAAGCCTCGGAAGCCGCGGGAAGATACATTCCCCTCGTAATTGAGAATGTTCGGGGAGCGCAGAAGTGGGTAGGTCGAGCCAAGTGGCACTTTGGTAGCTATTACTTGTGGGGAGATGTGCCGGCGCTGATGCCGATTACACTCCCGCCGCGAAAGTTCGGCGACTGCAAAGAGCAAATCTGGAACGACAGACCTGTCGGCAATGTCGCAGCTCATCGGGAAGGCAGTAAGTCCGAAGCGAACTCCAACAAGCGACTGCCCGGAGCAAAGGGCGGAAGGATTTCAGGATGGCCGCATAACGACGAAGCAGTTAAAGTGCCGTCGGAGAGCGGACGGCGCACGGACGTGGGCAAGGGCGCGCGCTTCACGAGTCGAGACTGTGGGCCCGAGGCAGTGAAAGTCTCTGGCGTAAACTTCTCTGACCGCAACTCTCCCGGCTTCAACGTCACAGCAGCGCAGAGATTCAGGGAAGAGTTTCAGGTCGGCGAGGGCGGCGTAAAGGGCTTCACTCCGCACGGTGAGCCGCTGGAAAAAAACACTCTTGGTCGCAGGTTCGGCAGTAAGTCCAACTCTCGCAAAGCCGCTTCCGCCATGATCGCCAAGATTCCCTTCCCACTGGCGAATCACATTGCCAAGGTCTTTGCCAGCCACGTGCAAACAGACGGAGGGTAGGACCCCGCGCAGAACTAACCAGCGGCGATGAATTGTAGAAAATCAGGTCGAAGAGGAGCGAGAGATGGCTGGCAATAGAATCTGGGAAAAGGCAGAAGACGACATCATCGTAAAATTCCCAGAGAAGACTCCTGAGGCGTTGCAGAAGATGCTTGAATTTATGGGATTCAGGCGGTCATGGGGAGCGGTGTTTTCGAGGCATCAGATACTCACGGGAAAGCGAAAGCGAGAGGGCTACCCAGACGGCTATATACCGCAATACGGAGATGGCACACCCAGAAGGATGGTCGTCCCAGATAAGCCGCCGCCGAATAAGCGCGAAATTATTTCTCAGGCTGTGGCGCACTGGGAATCACAATGCGGGCCGGGATACAAATGGACGACGCTAGATGTCATTGATTTTGTGGAGTGCAACCTAAAGCGATTCATTGCGGGGGCGCATGAGCCGGAAAGGGAGGAAAGGTAGATGAGCCGAAGACGACTGATCTTCACGCTAAAAGTCGGCCTCGCTCTATGGCTTAAGCATGGCATTCAGTGGCTGTGGCTTGATCAGTACATGAAGTTCGGCCCGGTCACAGCGTGGAAAATGGCTGGCTATATTTGGGACTTTCGGCGAGGTAAATCGTGAGCACGGACGCCAAACGACTAACAGTTTCGCAACTTCGGAAGTTGGTCAATCAAGGCCAGCGCATGAGCAATTGGCTATACAACATTCGCCAAGAGAATGAACTGACGGAGCGGTACAGGGAAGAAGCAACCGCGCTACTTGAATCCTGGGACTCGTTGCGGGGTGGCGACAAAGGGCTTCTGCGTACTCATGCCACGACGGGGTGCTCATAATGGCGAACGCGACGGAAGTGAAAGCTGGGCAGGTTTGGCTAGATTGGGATAAGCGGTTTCGCGGCTCTGGCCATGAGCGGCGTATTCACATCGAGTCCGTGGACGAAAAGTACGCCTACTGCCTCAGCGACGGCGTAAAGAAAGTCCGTATCCGGCTAGACCGATTCCGGCCAAACTCGACAGGCTACAAATTGCTGCGAGAGGAGCCTAGCGATGCCGACTGATCCGCCAAATGCACGTATGAAGTTGAAACACCCGGAGGCCACCCGAAAACTCCGCTCTGTGTTCGGTGAGCGCGCCAAAGATACAGAGCCGGACTGGACGCGGAGTTGCTTCAATTGCGGAGCGAGGCCGATTGTCCCGTGCACTGGGTTATGCGGCCCCTGCACTTTCGGAGAAGCCGATACATCGGGAGGAAATTGGTGATGCCGACTGATCCTAAGCGGAAGACGGGGAAGCCGCCGTATCCGGATCACGAATGTTTAGGCTGTGAACTAGGTAAGAAGCTAGTTGTTTCCCCGCTCCGGCAGAATGGGATGCAAGCCGCATGTCACGCGCCAGAAGGTTGGGTCTGTATGAAATACATGCCGCCAGTGCCGTATAAAGCAATGCGCGACTACGATCAAGCGAGGAGAGCGCGATGAAGCCCAGCAAGGAACTGGTGGAGATGGCGCGGAAGGACGACCTTACTGCTGAGATCGCACGTGAACTCTACGACCGTTTCGTAATGGGTGGATGGTCACCAGAAGACGCCTACGAGCAAATTGATGCTTGGTTGGCCGAATCCGGTGAGCGCCTGGTGCGGGAATGCGCGAAGATTGCCAATACTCGCCACAATGTCATCAACTTCGTGGGTAGCACAGAAGTAATCGGCAACGCGATCTCCGAGGCCATCCTCTCGAAGTTCGGGATCGCCGGGACAAAGGAGACAATATGAGAGTTCTGCCGGACGGCACGTTGGCCTACGAATTCGACCGCCAGCGAATAATCGTCGAGCCGGGTCATGAAAGTTACGGAACGACTTTGAAGATCGCCACCGAAATCGTACTCAACGGAAAATGGGAACACTATGAGCCGGGGATCACCGGAAAGGACGAAACGAAATGAGCGAGCGTGAAGAATATGAAAAGTCGTATGGTGAATTTAACGCTAACACACCAGCCGCCGAGCCGCGTCCAGTGGAAGGGACGAACGCAATATACGGCCCTGCTAGCGAAGTTATTGAGCCGTTCGATGTTGGGCCGATAGGCAAACTAACGCTTACCGAGTGGGTTGAAGAACGACTCAAGAATTGCTTGCGAATAGCGGCGCAGAAAAATGGTGCCGTCAAAGCTGGCTGGCTAGAAGACGCCCACTATTTCAAACAGATTCTTGCTGTGCTGGCGTCCTCTCCCTCCCCTTCGGAAGCGGAGCGGATCGCGGAACGAATGGGAAAGCGATTACTGCGGGATTTGGAACTTTCCTTCAATATCAAGATAGATGAGCTTTGCCTGAGAGCGATCATCCGCGAGGAACTTGAGAGGAAGCTGCCATGAGCGAGAATCAAGAATCAGAAACTGTTTGGTTGGTCGAATTGTTTCATCAAAACAAGAGTGAAGGCTGGTGGGCGGCTCCTCCCAAGGATTGCGGAGGATGGCTTACACATAATGCGTGGGCAGCCAAACGTTATACGGAATCCGAGGCCAAGGCCGTAGCTGCTGCTTTAGGCTATTTCCCATCCCCAAGTCGCTGGTCGATATGGTACGCGACTGAGCATGTATTTATCAAAGGGGAATATTCGCGTCGTGCTGAACCTCTCACTGAACCCGCGCCTGCCCCCGAGCAGCCAGCAGGGGCGCGAGAATTCTGGCGTGCGAAATATTGCCCAACTGAGTTGCCGGAATACGATACCTATACCAGAGCATTTCTGTTTGAGTTTGCCGAAGCCTACGCCGCCAGCCAGCTAGGGGAGCGGGAGCACGAGATTACCCCAAAATTGATGCGATTGGTTGAAGCAGAGCGCGAACTGGCCTCGCTCCGGGCGGAACGGGACGTGCTCAACTCAAAAGTCTTGCTTGCCAAAGAATTCCTAGAGCTGATATTGGACACAATACAAAGGCGAATCACAGTGGACGAGCTGCTAGAACGCGGAAAGAAATTGATTGCGTTCGCCGCCGCTCCGTCTCGCGCTAAGGACCCGCAATGATCGCCGAATGGGACACTAAACGGATGTTCGTTGATCGCGTTCGCGGTCGTAACAAAAACCGTACATTGAAGAAGCGGTTTCGCGGAATCAATTACAAACGTGGCGTAATCTGGCTGCGCAAGTCGAATCCGGTTCGTGAGTTGAAAAACCTACAACGATTTCTAAAGATGCGTTGACGGCCAAAGAGCCGGAAGGGAACAGGGAGTCGAATGGCAAATAAATCGCAGCTAGAAAATATGGTTGGCAATGTGATGAACGAGCACGATCCTGAGGGCTTGCTAAAAATGGGCTGCCCTAAAGATGAGTACGATCCTGAGATTACTGAAATTGCGGCGGCGATCCACCTCACGATGGGAGTTAACGAAATATGGATCATCGTTTGTAACACTCTTCATTGGTATTTCGGAGATCACTCGCTGCCAGTTCTGTACTGGAACAAACACCGGGACATTGCTGCGGACATCGTAAAGAGATTACCCGCGATCAGTGATCCACCATCGGCCACGTCCGGCAAGCTCCAAGAGGAAGGGAAGAAATCATGACGCAGGACAGAGATGTAAGAACACTGTGGAAGATCAGAGCTAAGATTTCGGCGCGTTCTGGGTCTGACTTAATGGCTGAGTTTTACTATGCCACAACCACGATTGACGGCGCAGTGGAAAAACACCGTCTGATTCAATCGGGAAGTGAAATTCTATCGGTGGAGAAACTCGGAACAGTGGAAGTGGGGCGATGACAACCGCTGCGGGGAGGGGATGATGAAGCGCGAAATCGTTGTTGATTACGAGATTCACGGGACGTTGTGCTTGAGTGTTCGGCATATCGGCAATGCCCGGTTGCGTGCGGAATCTTTGCTGGCGTCCGCGATCCGCGACTTACAAGACGTGAGCGTTTACTGCGAGCCAGAAATTCACAGTCCAATTGACGCGCAGGAGCGCTACTGGGTTAAATCCCCCACTCTGGGTGCGCGAGGTGGAAGGTGAGCAATCGAACGTTGGTGGAGTTGAATCACGATTACTGTCCACGAGACGACGACAAGTCGCTCCTTGAATGGGCGAAGCAGATGCGGATTTACATGGGCAGCGGCGATCCTAAACACTTGCCCCCCGGCGTCACCTTCTACTACATTCGCCATCACAGCGAACCCAACCCAGCTGAAAAACTGCGGAGGAAACCATGAAACTTTCTTTGCCCCTCTTGCTGCTCACGCTCGTGGGGTGCGCGGGATGAGTTTTGTGTGCGGCGGGTTTCACCGACGATGGCAGGGTCGTTAAGTGCGAAGGAAACGTGATGACCCTAACGGTAAATCGACCATCCGGTTATAGCCGCCCGAAGTTAAGAGCGTGGAATAGACCGCACACAAAAGGTTGACGCACATGGGACGAATTAGAAAATGGGATGAACTGTATCAATTATGGAAAGAAAGTCATCCCACTACGAAGGAACGCAGAAGAGAGATTGTTCGCGGTTGCATCGGTAAACTGGCGTGGCCGAATTTCTTAGAAGCACTCAAGGCCGTAGTCAGACTGACTTCTGATCGCGGAGGGAGAAACGCAATTTACATGTGTGACATTTGCCACAAACATCACATCGGTAGAATGGGCAGTAATCCCCAATTTCCAAAGGAGCTTCAATGACCCAATACCTTCTCCCCTTTGTGCTGGTGACGCTGGCGGTGGAACAACAGCCGAAGCCAACAACCAAACCCGACCCAGCTAAGATACTATTCGCTCCATACGGGGAATCTCTTGGGGACGGGCTAATCACAGAATCGGTCGGCGCGTTCAAAGTGTATGACGACACCGCCGAATTGATGACCTGCGAAGTGGAAAAGGAGTTGCTGACACATTGCAAGATCACCGACGGCCACACGCTCGACGAGGTGATGCGAGCAATCAGGAAGGGGATTAAGGCGCAGCAGAAGTCGCTCGAAGATGAATTGAACCGCGCATATCGCATTCAGGCTCCCGCCTCGCAGCCAGCACAGACGCCAGTGAGTACGTTTTGCGCCGGAGAGCCTGATGGAAATATGTTCAGCATTAACGGGAAGTCTTACACATGTAAAGATGGGCAATTGATGCCTGCCGCACAGACGCCAGCCAAGCCGTCAGTTACCTACGGCTGCATCGGAGATGTGGATGCAGTGAAAGCGGCTTGCCCCGATCAGGCTCCAATTACTTGCGTCGGAAAGTGGAAGTTCCGTAAACCTAAAGGATGGCAGTGCGTAGTTACCTCACCGCCGGCCCGAAAACCTGCCAGCCGAGAATGCCAACCAACAACCACAGTGCAAGATGGCCGCTAGAGCGTCGATACCATGGCCCGTCCGTTGGCCCCGTGTAACCCCACAAGCCCAACAGAAAACACATCAAGTAGATAACCCAGAACAAGATATCCTTCGGCATAATAACGCCTCCTAAACTTTGTCGATTGGCTTTAATAGTGTAGGGTCTATCGGCTTTCCAGTATGAGCTTCATAGCTCAGTACGCCCTTTTGTGCGATCTTTACCAACAGATCGGCGTAACCAGCGAAGGGCAATATTCCACCCGCCGCCGTCAACAGGGCGTCAAGTGCGCTTGGCGTGGTAGCTCTGCCATGTGGCCTCAGTGATGTTGTACTGATCAATGGCAGCGTTCAGTGCAGTCTTTGCCGAGGCTGGTAGCTGGCCTGCTTGGTACTGGGCTTTGGCCGTATTGATGGAGTCTTGCTCTACGATCAGCAAATCGTAGGCATAACTGTCAAGGTTGCTGATTGCTCCGGGATGAACTGCGACGGTCTTAGCGCACCCGGCCAAGGCCAGACATAATGATAGAATCATCGTGTACTTCATGCGTTTACTTCTCCTTGTCCTAAGCCTGTATTTGACCACACTGCGAGTAATCCGCCTACCTTAAAAGCCTGTCGGGTTGCATCATCGGGCGATACAGGAAGGTCTCCGGTAAGTTGAAAATGGGGCCAGTCAGGGAAGGTGCGAAACTTGCTACCAGAAAATAGTCCTAACCCTTCTCCGGTTGCTACGATGTTTTTCCACGATGGATGGTTAACATTCCAGTCCGGCTGGCCTTCGGCGTCAAATGGTGCTACGTCCACGGCTAGGCCGAAGTTATGCCACGATGTCCCCGGCAGAGCATTGGTAACGATCTTTCCCGGCGTTGTGCGTCCTTGCGCATAAAGTGCCGCCTGCTCATCCATTGAACGTAGTCCCTGCGTCACGCGGATGGTGATGAATTGTTCGTCCAGTATGTCAGCCATCTGGCGCACTTTTGCCGCCAGAGCGGGGTGAACCATGTTTAGTCTTGCTTCTGAGTTAGCGTCCATATCTCATTTCCCTAGCAAATGTACTAGCATCGCGCCTGCCCCCGCAGCTAGGGTAGCGATCAAGCCAATCACCCATTCACTGCGCTTCTGGCTCTCGGTGCGCTGCTCTTTACCACCGACCCCCTGATACTGGTTCTGCTCCACAATCGCAATGCGCTTGTCCTGCGCCTCGGCTTGGGCCTGCTGCTTGGCGAGGGCCAACGCGACATCGTTTTTATTGGCAGCAAGTAGGGCATCAATGCGGTCAGCCTCGGCTTTCTTCGCATCGCTTTCCATTCGCTTCCGTTCAGTGTCAATCTTGTCCTGATACTTGTCGGCTTGGGCACGGAGATCGTCTTGTCGCTTGAACTCTGCCATGCGAAGGTCGTCCTGCCTTTTTGTTTCCGCAGAGACGAGTGCCAGAACGTTAGCCGTAGGGTCAATCAGCGGAATTTCAGGCTTCTTCTCGCCGTTGATCGCCCGTTCGATAGAGCTAAGGCGGCTAATGATGTTCTGGTACTCGTTGCTCTGAGATGCTTGGTTCATGTGCTTAGTGTTTTGGCGGCCCATCGGGAGGCGGGTCTTGCTGATCCGGCTCAGGTTCTGGGACTGGTTGCGGCGTGGGTTTATTTTCAATTGTTAGTGAGTATGGGTTCACCGTTTTCTCTCCTTAGTGCATAAAATCCGCCACCCTTATTAGGATCGCGGCTCCAACAATTCCCTTCATCAACAAACCAAACTTTTGTTAGCGTCCATCCCGTTTGCCATGGCGGAAGCTGATAGTCACGGCAAACGGTGACATAGATAGGCGATTGTCCTGATGGGGTAATCCAAAATCGCGCATCACCAACCTTTTGTACCTTCGCGTTCTCATAGTAGTACCGAGTTATCCCTTTCGCTTCTTGATATAACGAAGTCACGGCGATCATAAAAGCCAAGATGCCTAGCACAGCCATGCGTTTAATGTTCTTCTCTGAGACGGCGACCAGTTGCGTAACCGTCTGGGCCAATAATTCCGGCGGCGTATAGGGCAAGAGTTTGCCGTCTTTGTAAATCTTCAAGTTCTCCGACGCGACGGCTAAACTGACTTTCGAGACTAACGTACTGAGCACGTAGATTGCGGAGTTCCAAACGTAAAGCCCAGCCAACAATAGCAAACACGAAAGTGCAAACACAGCCCAAGAGAGTGACCGCAAGGTTGAGGTACTCGGAAGTAGGAATGTCAACGATAGCAGCCACATCACTTTCCTCCAGCATCGGATGGTGTTGGTGGAACAGGTGGCACGGTCTTGCTATCGGTCTTGCTTTCTACCGTGGTGCTGGTAGTTGTAGCAGTGATAGGCGGAGGCGCGGCCTCACCCTTCATGGAGTTGAGCATCGCGCCAAAGGACGATCCAAATGCGGCCCCAGAAATCCAACTAAAACCCATGCCAATCACTGCGTTGTCAGGAGTGATGTCCTTATGAACAATGAGCATGGTAGTCCAGTAGAGCCAACGCATCCCGGCGAAGAAGAACACGGCGGAGAACACTCCCAGTAGAAGAATGACCCCACCTTTCGTATTCATCAGGTCAGCGAGATCGCGGATGCTGGCGATGGCAGGCCAGAGACGGTAGTGACTGAATAAGCCAGCGGCTACGATGAGCACCACCACCACCACCAGAAGCTCTACGTGCGTCCAGATGTCCATGCCCCCTCCTATTGAATCGTAGTTGTCGCAGCCAGCGCAACATTTCCCGTACTGTCTGGCTTCTTTCCGTTCACGCTTGTCACTGGGGCCGTACCTGCCCCCAGCGGTGCATACGGCCCTCCGTTAAGCGATTGCTCGAACCCCACGCCTGCAACATCGCAGAGCTTGTCGCGGCCCACTGTAGGTGCCGGACATGAGGCAAGCGGCCCCGGTGCAGAGTCAAAAAACAACTGCGAGGCTTGCAATCCGTTTTGGGCATACAATTTGACAATTCCCAATGTCGCAATCGCGCAGCCCATCAGGATCATCGCCGCTAATTTAATTTCTTTCAACATGATATCTCCTTTATTGAAGCGTGATCACGTACACATCTGATCTTGGCGCTCCCGTGTTATCGTTCCCATCGGCGTGAAGCATGGTTGACCCCCAACTGAACCAATTGCCCTGTGGGGAAGTGGTTCCGATGGACTCTCCCGATCCGAATGGATCACCGATTCCATCTAAACACAAGCCGTAAATATTTGTCTGGGGAGGAGGTAATTTCTCGTTGCAACTAAAGGTGTGAGCAAACACGGTAATCGCTTTGTTGATGGAATTTGGATAGGTAGCGACGATCATGTTCTCCGGAGTTGGGGGACAGTAAACCGAACTCGTACTGCACCCGGACTCGTGCGCTGGCCCAGTCAGCACCAGATCGCATGCTCCCACCCACGTCATCGAATCATCGCCCGTTCCGTGTGGCCACCCTTGGTGGATGTCATGGCAATTGGGAATGCCTTGAGCGAGAAAGTTTGTGAACCCGCTGCCCAAACTACCGATAGGACGAAAATTATAGCCTTGCCAATTCGGCATGATGGCGCTCGTGTAACCGAACGCCTGATGGGAGGCGCAATGGCCGTTGGTGGAAGAACTGGAACTAGAGCACCACTGGTTTCCGAGCGTTCCTATCTGCCAACTCACAAATTGCGTAGCTGTAGTTAACCCGGCACACACCCCTTTTGTCCACGGCGGGGCAAGTGACATGATGTAATAGGTTCCGTTGATGACCTGCTGGCCGTCGTGTATCCCGCCTGTACTCCCGCTTGGGTTCGCTCCCCAGCAATTATCGCCAGTGGTTGCGAATGTACCCAGCGGCGGAGTGCTAGGGGAGCAACTGGAAGCGCACCAAGTCCACACCTGCCCAGTCTGAAAGTTTGCAGTTGAGCATCCCAGTACAGGGTCATAAGATGCAACCCAGATTCCTGAACCTTGTGGCCCGGTTGCCAGCATCACAGTAAACCGACTGTCGGTTCCGTTTGGCACCATGATCCCATTACCTAAAACGCTCATATTCACCGTAATGCCGGGGCACTTCCCAGCAGCCGTGTAATCGAACAAGGTCGTTGGCGGCGGCATCGTGTTAATACTTGCGATGGTGTATTTATTCAAGAGATGCCCAGCGACAACGGAATAGAAAACGTTGTCCGTGGTTCGCGAGAAACCCATCGCCCCTGTCACGGTGATCGCTGGACGCCCAGTGTTAACCACTTTCTGGCAACCACCACTTGGACTCAACTGGAAGAATTTGTCAACCCCGCCGCTGATTCTGACCGCTAGAAAATCTTCGTTCTTCGACCACATAATATCGTTGTCGCCTCCGCTGTCGGTAACATTGCCCACGGACGCACCGCTCAGTACGAATCCGTCCGTGACGCGGGTAATGCAGTCTGTTCCAGAAGGATTGATCGTCGTATCGTACTTGCTAGTGTTTTGGCAATCACCTGAACAACTGCTTGCGCCAGTCGGCGTGGTGCTATTGAAGAGTGCCGTGATTACTCCGGGATTTGCGGTGCTGGTACTTGAGCAAGAGTAATTGGGAGGCCCACAGCCAGAAACCGCCGCAATGCTCAACGTCAAAGCCTGCGTATCGCAATTACTCAACGAATCACATACTCTAGCTGTGAATGGGAATGCCCCAGAGACGGTTGGGGTTCCCGCCAAAGTGCTGGTGGCCGTTGTGCCTGTGAGCGTCACGCCTGTGGGTAAGACGGAACTGCAAGCTGTTCCATTGCAATCCCAAGTGAATGGCCCAGTGCCGCCTGTAGAAACAATGGGCGTTGAATAAGCCACGTTGATGGTTCCACCCGGAATCGACGTGGTTGTGATCGTGGGAGGCGCAGCGCACGTAAGGGGCTGTAAAGCCGACAGTCCGGCAACGCTACAGGAAATGTTTGCCGTTCCAGCACTATTGCAAGTGGCTGGCTGTGATGCACCCAAGGTTCCTAAAGACGCAATTGATGGAGCCGAGGACGACCATGAACATTGCGTGGTTATATCGGCAGACCCAGTATTATAATTTCCAATCGCAGTGAAATTTGTGATCGTTCCATTCACCGCTTTCGGAGAAGCGGGGTACACAACAATGCTATCGAGTGTTTGAGCGGATATGGATACGTTGCCTTGTACGGACACGTTGCCCTGAATGACGACCTGCCCCAATGCCGCAGAGCACAGCGCGAGGATGATAATAGATTGCATCAATTGTTCTGCACCTTGACCCAAGAACAAACTGGGGCTGCCGAAGTCACGACTTTATCCTGTAAAACTAAAACAGCATTCTGTGCTATGGTTGCCGTCGTTGATCCGTCAATCAGATCATTCCCCCATGCAGTAACAGTGGACGATCCAGCGTTGATATTCTTGATGTAGAGCTTCCCGCCCGTATATCCGCCGCAAGGTTCCAGTGTGAAGCTGCCAGCGCCGAAATTCAGGATGGTATAAGTGTCCGCATCTTTTTGAAGTGGCACCGAGGCGGTTCCAAACACACTACCCGCCCCAAGCCCTGTCGTCCAGTTGTAATAGGTGAAGTTAGAGCCGGAAGTCGTCAAAACGTTCCAGCACTCGCCGCTGACATTATTGTATCCAGATGGCGTGACCCCGGCTACGGTAACACAGGAATTGACTGGCGGATTGAGTGTGGATGTGATCGTTACCGTATTCCCAGATTCACTAGCGGCGGTGATTGCCGTGGCTGCTGGCGCGGCGCTGGCATAAGTAGCGGCGCTTGTCCAGTCATTGTTCCCGTATAGTCGATTAATAGAACGCTGAATGTAGGGAGCTACGATGTTGTTGGCGCTTGCCAGTGACGGATGAAGCCCTGTCTGAAAATAAGTCGAGCTAGTTGCACATCCATCGCAGCCCATGAGTGGATCGGCCCCGATATCCACAAACGCATCTGCAAACCCGCTCCAACTTGTCCGCTCCGCTACATTCACGCCATTCTTAAATGCCGAGCCTCCCCCGGCATTGTGATCCATCAAGTCCACAACGATGCACTTAAATCCCTTGAGCCTACGGGCGCGACAATAAGATGCAGCAAAATTCATCACGCATTGCGCATTGGCTCCAGTACAACCAAGCCCAGACGAGGTAAGATTGTTGGTTCCGCCCCAAATTAGATCAGCCTGCCTCGTTGCCGCTGTTTGAACATAGGTATCGGGTACGGTGGGGCCATCGGCGACCATCTGTTCGATAAAATATCCCGACGCCCCTATGTTGTACACGTTCACTGGCGTTGGCGGGAAGCTCATCATCGAATTGGTTTCAAAAGTAATCTCACTGTCGCCATCCAAAAGCAGAATGTCGGTCAGTGAAGTGCTTTGTGTATTGATCGGCGTCCCGCGCGAGAACATAACCGATGTCAGAAATTGGTTGTTGATGTTGATCTCAGTCTGCGTGAGTGCGCGATTGTAAAACACGGCATAGAGGATTTGCCCATTGAAATAAGTATTGGCCCCGCTGGGGCATGCTGTACCGCCCGTTCCAGCAGCAATCCCGCCTAGTTGATAATTGGCTCCATCGAAAGTCGTCCCAGTGCTGGCCGTCCTCAGAGTATCGTAATTGAGTTGCAGCAACTGGGAGCCGCTAGTGGGGCGTTCATGGGAGACGATAGCGGTTCCCTGAACTGTCTGCCGCCAACCCGCTCCATAGCTTCCATTCGTCCACATCTCAAAAGCATAATTGGTGCCCTGATTCACATTGTTGTGCTGATTATCCAGCATCAGGATTCCGCAATCAGTTGAAGCCCCAGATGCGCTTGCGATCAAAGCGTTGAACTGCGGCGCACCCGCATACTGAAACTGAACTACAAACTGCATGGTGATTGACGTGTTCAGCGCCGAGGGCAATGTCACGAATTGGCCGCTGCTTGCGGCGAATTGCAACCCTCCTGCCGTAAGCCATGAAGGGGCATTCCCGCCTGTTCCGAGGGTGGCTGTATTACCGTTTCCAGACGAGTCGGCTGCGGTAAGTCCTGAACCGTCCGTGAACCGGTATTCCGCGAGGAGGCCATTCTGGATGACCTGCGTAGGCACCGTAGAAGGCGTTACGCATGGGTAACCAGCATCTTGGATTTTGGAAATAGACGCAAATTTAGCGCAGTCCCCGTTTGTTGGTGTGCCTGTAATTGGCGATGGAATACAGTTGCTACTAGGGGCTAATGGATCGAGGCATGTAAATAGGTGCGTTGTTGAATCTACGTACTGCCGCCCTTTCCCGCTGGCTGGGTTCCCCGGTGATGCTCCTTCCGTCATGTCAATGATTCCCGTACCCGATCCGATGGTGAGTTTCTTGAAAGTTAGATTCCCAGACCCGTCAGTAGTCGCGAACAGATCGCAGGTAGCGATTTGCCCAATGACAGAGGAGTAATAGAGCGGCCCTACCGCTCCACAATTGGAGACTAATCCGGTACCGCCGTTGGAATTGTTTACCCACACCGAACCATTCCAGATTCTTTGAATCGTATTAGTAACGTTGAAGTATGTGACTCCGGGAAGCAGCGCTCCAGCGACTTCCGCGTCAATATACCCAAACGAGAACTGCCCCGGCCCGAAGCGAGGAGCTATCAACGTAGAACTCAGAGTTGTTGACAGGTCAGGGGTTGCACCTGTGACTGTCGTGGTCACGTTTTGACACGGGGCAGATGTCTGCGAACATAGGGTAAATTGCCACTTGCTTCCCTTTGGCGATATGAAATTGTTATCTGGGAGGGCAATTGCCAGCACCCCGATGCTGGTGAACGATCCGGTGTAAATGTTGGGAAATGGGTTGCCACCGCTCCACGTGTACGGCCCCGGAATTCCGGGAGTTGGAATGAAGGTGATGGTATAGGTTCCGTTATTCCATGTTTGCCCATCTGGATCGGTGATCGTGGCGGTTACGTTGGACGTTTGGGCAAGAGCGGAGGCGGTAAATAGCAAGGCTAATACGCCGAGTCGTTTCATTGTTTAGCCGCCAACATCGTAGTTACCGGAACAGTCGGCGGGTTGATCTGCAATTCCAGCACCCGCGTACACCACACGCACGGAGTAGCAGAACAGGCATATTCGCCAATGGTCAACAGTTTCGTCGGATCACCAACTTCTTGCAGTGCAGAAGCATAATCGCCCCAGCCGGGATGTGGCGTGGTGTTGCAGACCTGATAGTTCGCCGTACCGGAAGTAAGAAGCACAGGCCCACGCATTGTACCCGCAGCGTCCGAAGCGAAACGAGTCCAACTGTAGAGCGAACAGAACTGGGACGCTCCACAGCCTGTCGCAACGATAACTGTATTGTCGGCGCTGTCGAGGGCAAGCGTAGGGAAAATGTAGCTAATCGAGCTATTGGAAATCTTTGCGCTGTCGAGCAGAGTCAATCCCGGCGTCGCCACCTTGTACCAGAATATGATCTGCTGAGTGTCGGTTCCCTGTGTGCCGCACGAAGAAGCGCAGCCTCCAGATGACGATACGACTTGTAAATCCGTGCTGTTGATAGAAGTACAGGAATACCGACGATGACTTTCCGCTCCCCGGACTCCGCTAGGAGAACCGGGCTGGGAAGGGTCAACCGGAGTGTTATAGACATAAGGCGTCGTAACCACAGTCGGTGAGCCAGAGGCACTAAGCGATCCTGCGGTTGCACTCGTAGGCGTGAATGTGTCCATGGTGATATTTTCTGAGCCGTTGGTTTGCACCTGAGTTTGATTGAGCCGGGAGACGAAATAAAATGGCGTAGTCGAAGATTTGCTTGCGTTGGAGTCGAAGCACGGAATTGCTTCCCATGCGTAGCAGGTGCCGATTACTTCGTGTGTGAGCGAGACGTTTCCGCCGCCGCTCCACGCGGCATCCGCTTGCGGAAGTAGGATTTCAGTTGAGGTCGTCGGCCCACACCCCGGCGAGGATTCGGTAACTCCAATCCAGTTCTTGTCGTATGCAATTCTCAACGTGGGGTCGCTCCCCGGCGATGCTTGTAGGCTAACGCCCTTCCACGTCGAAGTGGTCGGGTCGGAACCGCTAGAGACAATCATCGGATCAAGCGGCCCATTGCAATTTGTGACGATAATCCAGCGCGAGATGAAGCGGTCATAAACGACGCGTGTCTCCGTGGCGGCTGGATAAGTGCAGGTAAACCCTGCGTTGCTGAGAAACGTAAGCAATGGAGTAGTGCTTACGGTCGTCCCGGCAGAGTTTTGGATAATGACGTTCTGCCATGTCACCAAGACTTTGTAGGTTCCGTTGGTGTCGGCGTAGGGGTTTGGATGGTCTGTGTTGGACGAGGTTCCCGCTCCGTCGTCACCTTCGATGGACGAGACGATAGTCTGACTGTGGCAGGCGAGTGTGAGAGCGAGAATGAGTCCGAGTGTTTTCATTTTAATAAATAATGATTTCTGGCACGGTGCAGACACTTGAAACCGAATCCGCTGGGATGCCTATCGGAGTAGTCCATACACCAGCGGCAGTCGTCCCGTTACTACTTGGGGCTGTCCCGCAAAGAGCGGAAAAGATATTAGTCTGGCCACCTGTAACTGCCGTCGAGGTTACATTTGTTGTGCCGAAGTAGTATTTTTTACCCGCGAGGATAGGGCCGCAAGTCGCTGTCCACGCAATGTTCCGCGCTCCAGTTGCAGGAGCAAACGAGGTTCCTGCTATAGCCCCGGTCTGACAGACAATGTTCCCGGTCGCGCCGTCGAAGATTGCAGCATTGTAAATCGCAGCGGTGTTGTCGGCGGTGGTGATGGCATACCCCAACTTCGTGGACGAAATCATGGAGATGGTAGGAACAAACGACCACAATAGCGTCGCATTCGCGGCGGGATGTAAGGTCGCGGTGCCACCTTGGTTAGCTCCGACTGTTTCATATGCTCCACTAGTGGTCGCGCCACAAGCAATGGCTTGTGGATTTTGTAACGTCCATTCCGTGCCATCGTAAATTACCAGTGCCGGGGCTGTAGTGGACAAATCACCAGCTACCAAGGCAACCGTACCGCATTTGGTAACTGTCTT
>Ga0210403_10000686_pt1 | contig 34443 bp, 28 predicted proteins | sample IncBWC19MmetaG_FD_150863 | JGI IMG/M metagenome (GOLD analysis project Ga0210403, IMG submission 150863) | Forest soil microbial communities from Barre Woods Harvard Forest LTER site, Petersham, Massachusetts, United States - Inc-BW-C-19-M | ecosystem: Environmental > Terrestrial > Soil >...
GTTTCCGGTTTCACGCGCAATGGATCATCCCGGCGGATGCGGCGTTATTGCATCAACCAAAGGAGTTTTCGCATGCCTGAATTGACGATCTCGCCTGAAAAGGTCGCCTTCCTGATCGAGAAGGCGCGGGAGTTCGACGTCAAGGAAATGGACTCCGATCCGGATTCAGGATCGAACGCGACCGATGACGACGCTCTCGACGTGCTGGAGGATAATGGCAATGACCCCGTCAACGCCGAGTTGACCAGCTTCATCCGTGCGCTGAACGAGGACGAACAGCTCGATCTCGTGGCGTTGATGTGGCTCGGCCGCGGCGACGGCGGCATCGAGGAATGGGACGAGCTGCGCGCCCGCGCGGTCGAAGCCCGCGGCGAATACCGCCATGCGCGCGCGGAGACCGCGCGCTATTTGCTGGGTGAGCCGATGCTCGGCGATTTTCTGGCCGACGGCCTTGACGCATGCGGCATCGACTGGACGGACGAGCAGACCACTGCCGATTCGTCTAGCCCGAGCCAGCGGAGCGAGGACCACGCATCCGCGGTTGATCCGTTTATCGCGCGCAATCGACGATGACGGTGCCGAGCTTGTCGCCTTTCTCGACCGCCATATGCGCCTGTGCGGTATCGGACAGCGCATATTGCCCGGCGATGTTGTGCAGCCGCCTGCCCGCCGCGAGCCATTTGCTGATGTCGGCTTGCGCGGCCGACAGCAGCGGCCAGGGCAGCGCGAACAGCACCAGCCCGCGCAGGTTGGCGCATTTCTCCATCAGCTCGCGCATCGGCACCACCGGCGTTCGGTTGCCCTGGGTGGCATAGACCGCAATGGTCGAGTTCATCGCCATCAGCTTTGGCGTGGTCGCGACATTGCCGCCGAAATCGACATCGACCACATGATCGACGCCGCGCTTGTTGGTGAAGGCGAGCGTCTGCGCTACGACGTCTTCGGTCCTGTAGTTCACCGCGAGATCGGCGCCGGCTAGCCGCGCCTGCTCACCCTTTGCCGCCGAGCTCACGGTGGCGATCACCTTTGCGCCGCCCCATTTCGCAAGCTGCACGGCGTAGTGGCCGACCGCGCCGGCGCCGCCGGTGACCAGCACCGTCTTGCCCGCGATCGGTCCGTCCGCGAACAGAGAGCACCACGCGGTCATGGCGGGGATGCCGAGGGTTGCGCCTTGCGCGAAGGACAGCTGATCCGGCAGCGGCGTCACCAGCGGCTCGGCGAGCGCGATATATTCCGCCGCCGTGCCGAGCGCACGGCCGTTGCGCTGGCCGTTGAACAGCCAGACGCGCTGGCCCATCTTCAGACGGGTCACGCCGTCGCCGACCTGATCGATGATCCCGGCGCCGTCGCTGTTTGGAATCACGAGCGGAAATTCCAGCCCGCGATAATTGCCGGCGCGGCGGCCGACATCGGCCGGATTGACGCCGGACGCCTCCAGCCGGACGCGCACTTCACCCGGACCCGCTGATGGCGTCGGCTGCTCACCATAGGTGAGCACCTCGGCCGCCGGCCCGCAACGTTCGTACCAAACGGCGCGCATCTGCTACAGCGTGCCCGGGAAGGCGCCGCCGTCGAGCACGATGTTTTGCCCGGTGACGAAGCCCGCCTTCGCCCCGCACAGGAAGGCGCAGAACAGGCCGAACTCTTCGGGATCGCCGACGCGACCGGCCGGATTGCTCTTGCCGCGCGAGGCGATCAACTGATCGACCGAAATGCCCTGTCTCTCGGCTTCGGCGACCGCGACCGGCCCGCGCAGCCGGTCGGTGTCGAACGGGCCGGGCAACAGGCCATTGATGGTGACGTTGTTGATGATGGTCTTGCGCGACAGGCCGGCGATGAAGCCGGTGAGGCCGGCGCGGGCTCCGTTGGAGAGACCCAGCACCTCGATCGGTGCCTTCACCGCGGCCGAGGTGATGTTGACGATGCGGCCGAATTTCCGCGCCATCATGCCGTCCACCGTCGCCTTGATCAGCTCGATCGGGGTCAGCATGTTGGCGTCGATCGCCTTGATCCAGTCGTCGCGGGTCCAGTTGCGGAAATCGCCGGGCGGCGGGCCGCCGGCATTGTTGACGAGAATGTCGGGCTCCGGGCAGGCCTTCAGCACATCCGCGCGGCCCGCGGGCGTGGTGATGTCGCCGACGATCTCGGTGACGGTGACGCCTGGGTTGTTTTTGCGGATTTCATCGGCCGTTTTCTTCAGCGCTTCCCCGCCGCGCGCGGTCATCGTGACATGCACGCCCTCATTGGCGAGCGCGATCGCGCAGGCGCGTCCCAAACCCTTGCTCGATGCGCAGACGATGGCGCGGCGGCCCTTGATGCCCAGATCCACTGTTTCACTCCCGTAAGTCTCAGGTGGTTTTGCCGGCGGACTTTAGCCAGCCTCGCCGGCTTTGGTAAGGGCGGGCGTATCACCAAAATGCATAACGGGACGCCTTGGCCGCTGCTATTTCAGGTGGTCGATGGCTGCGACGGCTTCGGGTGGCAGCGAACGGAAACCTCTCTTGCCGGCTTCCGAGAACAGCGGCCGGAGCTGCGAGCCCGCGAGGAACGCAGGTTCGCGACCGGGCGGGATGATGCGGTCGAATACCAGCACCAGGGAGGTCGCGACCAGCCCGACGCGGAGCGCGCCGAGCGCCGCGCCGCCGAGCCTGTCGGCAATGCCGGGATCTTCCCCGATGGCCTCGTCCACCATCATGCGCGCGAGCTTGCCGAGCGCCATGCCAATGACGAAGAACGCGCCGAGGAAGAACCCCGCATTGTGCGGAAGCGGAGAGGCGGAGCCCTCGTCGAGCGGCGGAACGTAGGACATCACCCATACCGCGAGCGGCATCGCAACCAGATAGGCGAGAATGGTGAGGGCGCTGCGCAGCAGGCCGGTACTGAAACCGCCGACCACCGCAACGGCCAGTCCGATGAAGACGGCGATGTCGAAACTGTTCATGGCGGTCCCTGTAGACAATCTTTGTCAAGGAACCGGATTCGCGATCGTTAAAATCGTCCGCTTCAATGCGCCTGAGGTCCCCGCCTGCGCGGGCGCGACACCGAGGTCGGCCTACGCCCGCATCTCCGCCTTGATCATATCCGCGGCCTTCTCGCCGATCATGATGGTCGGCGCGTTGGTGTTGCCGCCGATCAGGGTCGGCATGATCGAGGCGTCAACCACGCGTAGCCCTTCGAGGCCATGCACTCTGAGCTTCGGGTCGACCACGGCGCTCGCATCATTGCCCATCTTGCAGGTGCCGACCGGGTGATAGACGGTGTCGACCCGCGCTCGCAGCAGTTTGCGGATATCGTCGTCGGTCTTCACGTCTGATGTGAACATGTCCTTCGTCTGCAGCGCGCGCAGCGAAGGCGTCTCCATCAGCCGCCGCGTGGTCTTGTAGCCCGCGACCATGGCTTCGAGATCGGCGTCCTCGCCGAGGAAATTCGGATCGATTGCGGGAGCTGCGAGCGGATCGGCGGAGCCGAGGCTCACGCTGCCGCGGCTCTTCGGCCTGAGCAGGCAGACGTGGCAGGAGAAGCCGGTGCCGCGATGGCGCTTGCGGCCGTGGTCGTCGACAAGAGCCATGCCGAAATGCAGCTGGATGTCGGGGACGTCGAGATCGGGCCGCGTCTTCAGGAAGCCGCCGCATTCGGCGAAGTTCGTGGTGATCGGCCCGCGCCGCTCGCGGCGATATTGCGCGATGCCGCGGAACAGCCGCGGCAGCCCCTTCAGCGACGTGCCGAAGAAGTTCGGGCTGTCGGACATGTAGCCGAAGATGAAGTCCGGATGGTCCTGCAAATTCTGTCCGACGCCCGGCAGATGATGCACGCTCGCAATGCCGTGGCTCGCCAGATCAGCGCTGTCGCCGACGCCCGAGAGCTGCAGCAGTTGCGGCGACTGGAACGCGCCGGAGGAAAGGATCACCTCGCGCCGTGCGCGGATGGTCTTCTTCTCTTTCCCCCGCACATATTCGACGCCGACGGCGCGCTTGCCCTCGAACAGGATTTTCGTCGCGCGTGCAAACGTCTCGACGCGGAGATTGGTGCGGTTGTTCATATGCGGATGCACATAGGCGCGCGCCGCGCTCCAGCGCTCGCCGTTCTCCTGCGTCACCTGGTAGACGCCGAGCCCCTCATGGTCTTCGGCGTTGAAATCCTCGCGGATGCGGAATTGCGCTTCCTGCGCCGCCTGCAGGAAGGTTTGCTGCACCGGATTGCCGGTGCGCAATTTGTTGACGCGCAGCGGGCCGCTTTGGCCGTGATACTCGCCGCCGAAATCCGCGTTGTTCTCCGAGCGCTTGAAATAGGGCAGCACGTCTGAATAGCTCCAGCCGGCATTGCCGAGCGAAGCCCAGTGGTCGTAGTCCCAGCGATGGCCGCGGACATAGACCATGGCGTTGATGGCGGAGGAGCCGCCGAGCCCCCTGCCGCGCGGCTGATAGCCGGTCCGTCCGTTCAGTCCCTTCTGCGGCACGGTCTCGAACGCCCAGTTGTTGACCTTGCCCGCCACCATCAGGATCAGCGCGAACGGCGTCGTCACCACCCAATTGTCGTTCCTGCCGCCGGCATCGAGCAGCGCGACCGAGGTCGCCGCATCTTCCGACAACCGCCCCGCGACCGCGCAGCCGCCCGAGCCTGCGCCGACCACCACGAAATCGAAAACATCACTCACGCGTTAGTCCCCCCGTTTGGCGCTTTATTTATCCGTCGTCATTCCGGGGCGCCGCGAAGCGGCGAGCCCGGAATCCATAACCACCATCGGGAGTATGGATTCCGGGCCCGCGCCAAGTGGCGCGTCCCCGAATGACGACCGGTGTACTAAGACATGAACCGCAGCATCTTCTCCAGCCGCGCGATCTTGCCGCCATAGGGCGGATAGAGATCGGCGAGGCGATTGAGCGCCGAGCGGAAGAACACCGGCTTCAGCTTGCTCAGATTGTTGAACCCCCATTCGCCGTGATAGGCGCCCGTGCCCGACGCGCCGACGCCGCCCATCGGTTGGTTGACTTGTGTGAAGTGGAACAGGCAGTCATTGACGGTGACGCCGCCAGAGACGGTGCGCGTCAGCACCTCGTTGCGCGCGGCATTGTTGCGGCCGAACCAGTACAGCGCGAGCGGCCGGTCGCCCTTGTTGATGAAGGCGATCGGCTCCTTCTCGTCCTTGTAGCCCATCACCGGCAGGATGGGCCCAAAGATCTCCTCCTGCATCAGGCCCATGTCAGCCGTCGCGCCGACCACCAGCGTCGGCGGGAATTTGCGCCGCGCCCTCCAGTTCGGATCGTCGGGCTTGGCCCATTGCAGGATCTTCGCGCCCTTGGCCGCGGCTTCCGCCACCAGCGTCTCGAGCCTGGCATAATGCCGGTCGGAGATGATCGAGGTGTAGTCCTTGTTTGCAGGCTCGGTGCCGAACATCCGGCGCATATGCATGCGCACCTTTTCGGCAAAGGCCTGCACCGACTCCTCCGGCACCATTGCATAATCAGGCGCAATGCAGGTCTGCCCGGCATTGAGCAGCTTGGCATAGCCGATGCGCTCGGCGGCTTCGTTGAGGTCGGCGGTGCGGTCGACGATCGCCGGCGACTTGCCGCCAAGCTCCAGCGTCACCGGCGTGAGGTTGCGCCCGGCGGCTTCGGCGACGATGCGCCCCACACGCGTCGAGCCGGTGAAGATCAGATGATCGAATGGCAGCGTCGGGAAGGCCTTCGCCACCTCGTCCTCGATTCCCGTGACGAGCAGCTCTGCGGGATCGAACTTCTGCGCGATCACTTCCTTCAGCAGCGCGGAGAAACGCGGCGTCAGCTCGGCCGGCTTGATCATTACCCGGTTGCCGGCGGCGATCGCGCCGATTGCAGGCGCTAGCGTGAGCTGCAGCGGATAATTCCAGGGCGCGATGATGCCGACCACGCCGAGCGGCTGCGAGATCAGCCGGTTCTTCGCCGGCAGGAATTGCAGCGCGGTGGTGATGCGCCGCGGTGCCATCCATTTCTTCAGGTGTTTCGTCGCGTGCTTGATCTCGACATAGAGGAACAGCGTCTCGGCAATCGTGGTTTCGACCGAAGAGCGGTGGCCGAAATCGGCCGAGATCGCCTGCTCGAAGCGGGCCTCGTTGGCCTCGATGACCGCACGCAGCCGCCGCAGGCGGTCGATCCTCGCTTCGCAGCTCGGCAAGGGGTCGGCGCGGGAAGCGTCACACTGGGCGTGGAAGGCGTCGTCGAGGGCGGAAAGGGAAGGGCTTTTCAGGGACTGGTCCATGGCATTTCCCCGTTTCTGGCTGGTTGAGCGCATGGTCCGGAAAGTGGATTCCGGTTTTCCGGGAAGATCATGCGCCATTTAATGACCGCAAGGCTGGTCCTTTGCAGAACTTCTGGCAAGAGTGCGCCATTTCGAGGGATTTGGGCCGATTTTAGCTGTCATAAAATCGAAAAAAGCGCCCGTTTGACCCTTTCCAAAGCGGGTGCGCATTGGTACATACCGCCCGCACCCGCCGCCCTTTGGGCCCCGGGGTGCCTTCTCAGGAAGCCTTTGGGACGGAAGATCGGCGCGGCCGACGCGTTGGCTCAACTCCGTTTCGCCCCAGGGATTTTCTCTCAAGGCGCGCAACGGCTTATCGCGGGGTGGAGCAGCCCGGTAGCTCGTCAGGCTCATAACCTGAAGGTCGCAAGTTCAAATCTTGCCCCCGCAACCAAGACGACCGCAAAGGCCCCAGCAATCCCCGGGATTGCTGGGGCCTCGTTCCCGTAAAAGCCCGCTTGCACAAAATCGGCGGTGCCGTACGCTCGTCCCAAGTCGCCGGTCTCGCAGTCAAAAGATCCAGGAGAGACGCCGAAATGTCGCACACCTACCGGTTGGACGATGCCGTCCTTCATCGCAGCCAGGGCCCGCAAGGACGGGTGCAGCTCGAAGAGCCAAGGGTTTACACCATCGTTCGATGTTTACCCATTGAGGCGGACGGACGTCTTAGATATCGCATCAAGTCCGACAAGATCGAGCGTGTCGTGACCGAAGATGAGCTTTCGTATTGTCAGTGACTTGTTGTCGGTGACCTGCCGCGGCTCGTCAGGCTCATAACCCCTAGGTTGCAAGTTCAAAGCTTGCCTCGGCAACCAAGCCATTCATCTCCCATGTTGCATAGCGAGCGAGAACTACCATAGATTGAGCTGTCAGGACAGAATAAAACCCCTGCGTCGCCGGATTTAGGTCGTATTGCGACCCAGGTTGGAGCCAAAGCTCGTGTGCGGGCCGGGCATAACACGGGGGGATTCCGTGTCCAGCCATTTGCGGTCAGCGTTCGCCGCGTTTTTCCTGATCGCGGCTTTTTCGACGCCTGCGTCTTCGAACGCCCTCACCGATTTGTTTTTGCCCAAAGCCGCGCCCGACGAGCAGGCTGCCGCGGCCGCTCCCGCCAAGGAGGAGTGCTTGCCGCAACCCGGCAAGTCGTCAGCTGCCGGCCAGCGCTGGGTCTATCGTTACGATGGCCACCGCAAATGCTGGTTCCAGGCCGCGGAAGACGGTGCGCTCGCGCGGAAGCCGGATCGTCATCGCGCCGCGAGGCGGAGCGTCACCGCTCCGGAGCAGGACACGTCCGCGCCGCGCAAGCAGGAGGACATCGCGGATGCGCGTGCGGAGCTGCCGAGCTCCGCGCCGGAGCAAACGCCCCAGCCGGCGCTCACGCCAAAGCTCACGGTGGTCCGCACCGTTCCCGTCCGGGAGGCGGACGCCGCAGCGCTGATCCCGCAGGCGCCCGTCCTCAACGAGCCCGCCGACCAGCTGGCGCCCGGTCAGCCGGCGCCGCGCCGGGTCGACGTGGAATCGCTTCTGGCGGAAGCGCCGGCTGCGAGCAGCGAGGTTGCCTCCGCATCTCCGGCAACGCCGATCGCCACTCCCGGCGCGAACACCGGTGGCGGCGAACACGGGATGAGAGCATGGCTCGGCGCGCTGCTGATGGCGCTGGGGGGCACCGCCCTGTTGATCTCGAGTCGCACACTTTGGCGGGGCTTATGGCCGGTGCGATTTCTGAACGCCAGGACGGAGCTCCCGGTCGCCGCGTACGACGGCCGGAGCGAACCCTCCTTCGGTCAGGGCGTTCCATCAGCCGGCGCCTGGCGAGACGAGCGTTCAGGCGACGACCCGCAAGGCGGGGCAGCGCCGGTAGATACCGCCCGCACCCGCCGGCTTGCGGCCCCCGCCTTGCCTTCTCAGGAATCCGTTTGGGAGGAGGGGATCGGCGCGCTTGCCGCGTTGGCCAGCCCCGTTTCGCCGGAGGTTTTCCCTGGAAGGCGCGCAATGGCTTATCGCGGGGTGGAGCAGCGAGGTCACTCGTCAGGCTCATAACCCCGGGGTCGCAAGTTCAAATCTTGCCATCGCAACCAGGACGACCGTAACGGACCCAGCAATCCCCGAAATTGCCGGGTCCACGTTCCCGTAAAGCCAGCTTGCACGGCATCGGCGGTGCCGTTCGTCCCAAGCCGCCCGTCTCTTAAGTCAAACGATCCAGGAGAGGCCAATGCCACACGCCTACCGGTTGGACGATGCCGTCCTTCATCGCAGTCAAGGCCCGCAAGGACGAGTGCAGCTCGAAGAGCCCAGGATCTACACCATCATCAGGTGTTTACCCATCGAGACGGACGGACGTCTTAGATATCGCATCAAGTCCGACAAGATCGAGCGTGTCGTGACAGAAGATGAGCTTTCGTATTTTCAGTGACTTGAATTGTCAGTGACTTGCCGCAGCTCTGGTGAAATCAGATATTCATCGCCGGTGGTGCGGTAGCGCCAACTCGAAGCGCAAAATCAGCCTCCGGCGGGGCGCCCGTAGCGCGGGCAATGTCATGCCGCGGGAATGCAGACCTGTGCTCTCCCGCTGTTTGATATTCGAATGGATCACTGAGGCTTTCGCGCCCGCTTCCAGTTCAGGAACTCCTGGAACAGCGCCTCGCCCTCTTGCCGCTGTGGTTGTGACGCGAGCGTGGTGCTGGAAGCGCGTTGCGAACTGACATAGGTGTCAAACCGCTGGCGTTCCTCCAGCGTCGCGGTGCTGAAATGCTCGTTGAGCCACCTTTGCGCGGGCTCCAGCCGCTTCCATCCCTCGACGTTGACGTTGAGATTCACCTCGGCCCACTTTGGATGATGTGGCGGCTTTTGAAACTCCGCAATCTTCGAGAAGAAGGCGTTCACGAACGTCTCGACCCGATGATACCGCTCGTTGTCTTTCGGCCAATTGTAGGCGATCAGCACGGCCCCGTCGGCAATGGTCTTGATCGATTGACCCTCGGCAATCATGTCCGGGTAGTCTTCGTGGGTCAGCTCCGCAGGCAGGAAGTCGGCCGACAACGCCGAACTGTAGGGAATCGGCAGAAAGGCAAGGCCGTCGGCGCGTGTGAATCGCGACATCGACTGGGCCGGCTTGCCGGCGACGAGCACGGTCGCCGCGATCTCCCCATTCTTCAGCTTCAGCAGCGCCTGGGATTGGACCATGTTGACTTCCTCGATCTGGAGGTCCAGTCGCTGGAATACGTCGCGCATGGAATGGTTGGTGCCGCTGCCGACTTCGTCGAGATTGACCTTCTGCCCGCGCAACTGCTCGATCGACGTAATTCCGGATCGGACAACCAGGTGAGCCTCCAGGTTGAACAGCTTGGTGACAATGGCGATCTTGTCGTCATCAGGGACACCAAGGATTTGGTTCGATCGGCGGAAATGGTTCAGAATACTTGTTTGCGTGAGACCGATATCGATGCCCTTGAGGCCACGCACGTCGCGAATGTTCTGCGGGCCGCCTATTCCGACGACCGGCAGTACCCGCAAGTTTTCTCCGTCATTGAGGACCGCTGCCAGATCGTACGCCACCTGCAGATAAGTCGCATCTGAACCGGGGCTGCCGGAGATGATTGAAACCGTGTTTTGATTGGGTTGTTCGCTCTTGTAGATGCCGACGCCGACGAAATATTCGCCCATGCGCTCGATCCAGGACGATTTGTCATCGATCGTGTTGGTTTTTGGATTTCGCCAGCGGAAATCGCTCCAGCCCTGATAGGGTGCCGTGGTGGCGATCCGCATAAAGTCCTGGGTCGTGAACTTGCCGTTCTGATCCCTCATATCGTGCAGGTTCTTGCCGCGGATTCCCGGAAAAGCGCCGTTTGCGACATGCAGGTTGCCGTCGATCGTGTGAACGAAGGGATAGAGATCGCGATCGTTGAACTGGCCGGCGTTGATGGCGCGGAAGGTGGCTTCCGCTCCCTCCTTCTTGAATTTCTCCTGCACCCGCTTCACCAGCGCGACAGCTTCGTCGCGGGTGCCGAATTGGCCTGCGTTGGCGGTGAAGGCGGACGCGGCAAGCACCGCGGTGGTCAATAACGCAACAAAGACACGGAACATGGTCGCGATTCCCCCATATCGCTGAAGCAATCTAGCCCACTAACGTGCACAAGGTGGACCGCGCGTTGGGGCAAGTTGAAGGCTGAAATCGGACGACATGCGTCCATAAATCGGTCCAGTCTCGGGCGGCTTGCGCCTTCGGCGAAGCCGGTCACACACGCTCTCCAGCGCAAACTCGAAGGTCGGCGTGGCCGCGATCCTTGCCGCCATGCGCCAGCGAAAACCGCGGCGGGCAGCGAAACCGATATGACGCGCGCCGTCCACGACTTCCGCCTTCGGGGCGGCCTTTTGTTTGTCTCGCGCAAGATAGACCGGGATCACGAAACCAAGAAAAACCTATCGGAACGGAAGGAAAATCGGAACCAGCAGCACGCTCGCGATCGCTACGATAATGGCGAAGGGCGTACCCACCTTCACAAAATCGCCGAAACGGTATTGCCCGGGTCCTACCACCAGCGTGTTCACCGGCGAAGAAATAGGCGTCATGAAAGCCGTGGATGCGGCCAGCGCCACGGTCATCGCAAACGGATAGGGCGAGGCTCCGAGGTCCTTGGCGATGGCCAGCGCCACCGGCGTCATCAGCACGGCCGTGGCCGTATTCGAGATGAACAAGCCCAGCGCCGCGGTGATGACGAACAAGGTCGCCAGCACCAGACGCGGCGTGGCGCCCCCGACCAGGGCGAGCACGGCGTCGGCGGCGAGGTCGACCCCTCCCGTCCGCTGCAAGGCCAGCGAGAACGGCAGCATGCCGACGATCAGGATCAGGCTCTTCCAACTGATGGAGCGATAGGCGCTGTTGAAATCGACGCAGCCGAGAAGCCCCATCAGCAGGCAGCCGATCAGGGCGGCCTGGACGTTCGCAACCAAACCGCTGATCATCAGCGCGACCACCAGGGCGAGCACGGCCAGCGCATGCGGCGCCCGCTGCGCCGCCGGAAGAACTTCCTCCAGTTCGGCTGGCATGTTCAAGACGACGACGTCGTCCATGTCGGATTGGAGTTCACGAATGTCGGACCAGAAGCCGATCAGCAACAGAGTATCCCCGAGCTTCAGCCTTTCGTCGAGCAAATCATCCACCACCACATCGCTGCCGTGCCGCAACCCGATCACGGTGAGATCATATTCGGAGCGAATCCGGGCCTCCCGCACGGTCTGGCCGATCAGCGCAGATTCTGCCGGCAGGATGATCTCCGCTGCGCCGATCTCCTGGGAACGGTCGGCGAAATAGTTTCCGAGCTCGCCGAGCGACCGCGGCTCGAGCTTCAGGGAATCCCACAGTTCGTTGATGCCCTTGGTGGAGGCGTGCACATCGGCGAGCAGGACATCACCTGCCTGCAGTTCCGTCTGCGCGGTCGGACGAAGCACTCTGGCCGCAAGCCCCACGCCGCGCTCGATGGCGAGAAGGTTCACGCCCGACGAACGCAGCGGCAATTCGTCGAGGCGCTTTCCAACGAGCAGCGAGCCGATGCCGATGCGGCCGCGCTTCTCGCGATCGGCGAGGTGGTACTGCTCGATCCACCGCTGAAGCCCCGGACGGCGGTCCGCCGCGGCAGGCGCACCGGTCCTGGAGGCCAGCAGGCGGCGCGCGAAAAGCATGTAGACGATGCCAAGCGCGAGCAGCGGCAGCCCGAACGGGGTAAAACTGAAAAAGCCGAATCCCTGCGCACCCTGCCGGATCAGTTCGGCGTTGACGACCAGATTGGGCGCCGTCGCCACCAGCGTGAGCATTCCGCTGAGCAGCGCGGCGAAACTCAGCGGCATCATCAGCCGGCTTGGCGCGGTGCTGCGATTTTGCGAGATGCGCAGCACCACCGGGATGAAGATTGCGACCACCGCGGTCGAGCTCATCAGAGAGCCGAGGCCGCCAACCGTCGCCATCAGCAGGATCAGCAGGCGATTCTCGCTCGCGCCGGCCTTCGCGTCGAGCCAGTCGCCGAGCCGTCGCGCAACCCCTGTCATCACGAGGCCTTCGCCAATCACGAATAGCGCGGCGATCAGTATGATGGATGGATCGGCAAATCCTGCCAGCGCCTCGTTCATGGTAATGATACCGGTGAAGGGCATCGCCACCATCACGAGCAGCGCGACCGCGTCCATGCGGGGCCGATTGATGACGAACATCGCAATGGCGGCCGCGAGCATCAGCAGGACGAGGGCGAGATCGACGTTCATCAATACCTTCAATAGAAGCGATCAGGCGGTTGACCGAAAATCCACTACGGGGAGCAGCATCTGTTCCCCGGTAAATCGAGCCCGTTTGGTATAGACTAGATCAATCCAGTCAGGTGAGGCTCACATGGCGCAGATCAGTATCGTGCATACGACCGAGTACACCTACCGCAATCCGGTAGGCCTGCTGCGCCACAAATTGATGGTCCGGCCCGATGAAAGCCACGATCTGCGCCTGCATCGCGCGACCCTCGAGGTCGAACCCGAGCCGACCGGCGTCTATTGGAAGCATGACGTCTTCAACAATTCCATCTGCTACCTCGAATGGCCCGAGACACTCAGGACCAGGCGGCTCAGCATCGTATCGACGCTCGACATGACCCATCACCCGGACGGCCAACCGCTGCCGGTCTACAGCCTCGACGAAACCGCCGAGCTGTTTCCATTTTCCTACGGCGCTCACGAGATTCCCGATCTCGCGCGGCTTGCCGAACGCCAGATGCCGGACCTCGACCGGAAGGTCGACGCCTGGGCCCGCCATGTCGTGTCCGGCGCGAACAGCAAACAGACTCTGAAGGTGCTGGAAGCGATGACGCACGCGATCAAGCAGGAGTTTCGTTACAACGCGCGCTACGAGGAGGGAACGCAGACGGCCGCCGAGACACTGGCTCTTGGTTCCGGTACCTGCCGCGATTTTGCAGTGCTGATGATGGAAGCGCTGCGCAGCTTTGGCTTCGCCACCCGTTTTGTCACCGGCTATTTGTACGACGATTCATCGGGCACGACCCGGGGCGGCGGTAGCACGCACGCCTGGTGCAGTGTATATCTGCCCGGCGCGGGTTGGGTCGAATACGACCCGACCAACGGGCTGATTGCCGGCGCGAACCTTGTTCGTGTCGGCGTAACCCGGGAGGCGGGTCAGGCATTGCCGATATCGGGCGGCTTCATTGGCAATGCGGAGGATCCGACCGGGCTGCACGTGGATGTATCGGTCCGCGCCGTACCAATACCCTGAGCGCCGAGACGTGGCCGTGGAGACGCCGCGCGGCGTCGAGCCCGGCAACGTTTCTGCATTCATTGCTGTAACAACGGGGACATCCCATGAGCCTGCCGCCAGCCGCCCCGGACGATCTTGCCGCCGTCAAGGCCTGGTTTGCCGAGCTCGCCGAGCATGTGCGCGCGGTCGATTTCGCCGCGGCGCGCCATCTCTTCGCCGAGGATTTCATCGCCTTCGGCACCTTCACCGACTTCATGATCGGGCGCGAACTCGCCGAAGACAATCAGTGGCGCAATGTCTGGCCCACCATCGACGGTTTCGCCTGGCGGCTCGACGATGCGAAGGCGCTGGTCTCGCCGGACCGGCTGTTCGCGGTCGGGCTCGCGGTGTGGGATTCGACCGGCTACACCGGCGACGGCAAACCCTTCGACCGCAAGGGCCGCGCCACCGTCTCCTTCACCCGCGCGAAGGCTGGCGCGCCTTTCGTCGCCACCCACACGCACATGTCGCTGTTCCGCGGCACGCCCGATGTATCGCATGGCAGGAAGCCTGCGAAGAGCTGAGGTGATGGAGCCGGCGTCTTGCGCCGGCTGCCCAAGGGGGCGCCGGCGGTAACGGCGCCGACGCGTCGCTTCCTGGACGGTTACTTCTTGCTTCCGGCTCGCTTCTTGACGGTTTTCTTGACGGTTTTCTTGGGCGCTTTTTTCGCTTTGGCGGCGTTCTTTGCCTTCTTTGCCGTGCCCTTCGCTTTGGCCTTCTTCGGCTTGGCCGCCTGCTTCTTCACGGCTGACTTCTTCTTTGCTGCGCCCTTGCCTGCAGATTTCCCGTTCGAGCCCTTCGCGCGCGTGCCTTCGCCCACAAACACATCGGGATCATTTTTGGCGGCCGGCTGCCAGGTGTTGGCCGGATTGTCGAAGAACATTTCCCGCCGGTGTCTCTTCGCTTTTGTCGGGTCGAAGTAATCGCCGGTCCACCCGTCGGTATCGTCAAGCAACCCAAAATTCGTATGGCCGCCGTGCTTGGCAATGTTGTTTGCGGCGTCGCGCGAGTAGAAATGCCGGAAGATCCGGTCGAACTCCGTCAGGTAAATATCGGCCACCCTTGTGTTGCCCCGGATCAGCAGCATGTTTTCGTCATTGGACTTGAGCGACTCGCCGGAAAAATTCGCCGAGCCCGTGAAGACCAGCGGATCATTCGACAACGCATCGACCAGTAGAAATTTGGTATGGATGAAGAAGACGAAGCCCTGGCCGTTCTTTCGTTCCAGCTCCTCGCCGAGAAACCACTTCTCGATGTCGAAATGGGGGATCGGGACCCACTTCTTGGTCTTCTTGCCGTTTTCGTCATGGCCGTCTTGCTGGGTGAACTGGGTTGCCTGAGCTTTGCCAAGGACGGCGCCGTAGGAAAACATCAGATCCGCAGGATTATTGGCCTGCGCCTGGATGATTTCGGGGGTCGGCGGCCGTTCCATCAAGATGAAGCGCATGGCCGGACCATGCTTTGACATCGGCCCGAGTATTTCGGGATCGACGGTGAAGGCGCCGGTAAACATCGCGCTGGTCGCAGCGTCGCCGGCACGTTCACCGTACCAGTTCAGCATGCGATCGCTCGGCCGCGGCGAAAACGCCAATGTCGTTCCCGGGTCGATGATATTCTTGGGATTTGGCGAGAGGGCGAAAGCGTTGGCGTGCTGCTCTTTGGATTCCGGATTCTTGGAGAGGCCGGTCCATAGCTTCAGATAGGTCGCAGCGACATCCTTGTCGGTAACGAGATGACCGACATTGGTCTGGCCCAGAAATCCCGATGGCGTGAAATTTGTGGATCCGGTCCAGACCGCAACCGGCGTGGTGTTTCGCTCCAAATGCACAATGAACTTGTTGTGCGGCGTTTTCGGGCGCGTCCGCTCGAAAAGGATCTGCTTGTTGCCCTTCTTGTCCGGAATCCCCGATGCCTTCACAGCTTTCTTGTTCTCGGGCGTCGCGTGATAGATGATCTGGACATCGACGCCGCGGTTGATGGCGTCGATCAGCTCCTTGTGAACACGCTCATAGGTGAACTCATAGGCGCACACCCGCAGGCCGTCTCCGGCAGGGGTCTTTCCGATATAGTCGAGGCAGGCTTCGAGCAGGCCGCGCGACAGCCACGCAACTTCCTGATTATTGGGATCGTTGTAGTCCGCACTGGTCAGCGACTTGTTTCCGAACTTGTCGGCGAAGGCCTGGCTCGCGATTGCGCCGCGATTGAACCAGATGCCGTGCCTGCCATCATCCGCAGCTTCGGTCGTGACCTCGAATTTGACCGTCTCGCGCGGCTGCAGAGCCCCCGGGCTGCCGTACATTGCACTCACTTCGAACCCGTATTTCGTGTTGGGTTGTGCCTCATAATCCGACCACAGAAAGCTCTGCACCGGGCTTTCGTTGGTCGGAAAATGCACGGCTTTCCCGGACGGCTGCGCGGGAGCCATGTTGGGGAAGGTCTTCATGCCCGTCAGCCATTGCGCCGCGCCGCCGGCAACCGACCGCTTGAACGCGAAACCAAGCAAGCCCTTGCGGTCGGCATCCGACATGTTCAACGCAATAAGAATGGCGCGGGTGCCGGCAAACACCGCCACATTCAGCTTTCCGGATTGTGATGCTGCTGTCACGCGCATGGCGTTCCCCCACTTAAAAAATAGTCTGGCAACTGCCGACAGCCCTTTAAAGCTCGGCCTGGCAAAAACGCCATCTGTTGGCTGTCCGGCAGTCAATGTAGCTGTTTAGTATTCTCTACTGAGAGTACACAAAAGCCAAAATGTCAATTGCAGCGCGAGAAAATGTCGCGGCTCAGGTTCTTCCCCGCAGCTCGTCAGGCTCACTTTGAAATTCGAATCGGAGAATTCGCCGCGCCCCAAGCGACGGCGATCAGCGCCGCTCGGCCATGGTCCGGAACGTGATCGAAGTGCGCGGCGCGTCCACCGGCGGAATGCTGTGCTCCCATTCCTGCCGCGACGGGCCGTCCATCAGGTAGATCGAGCGCGGCGCAGCGTCGAGCGTGAGGCGCTCCCATCCATCCGCCTTCTTCCGCCGGAAGCGGAATTTGCACGCCGAGCCCAGCGACAGTCCAAACACCCGGTCATAATGCGGCTTGTCGCGATGCCAGCCGATGCCGACGCCTTCAGCATATTCGGTGCAGAGCACCTGGCCGATGCGCGTCCCGGCGCCGCCAAAGGCTTCGACCTCGGCGATCACATCGCGCAGCCATGGCGGAATCGGCTCGGCCTCCTGCATGCGCTGCAGGTTATAGTCGTAACGGAAACCGAACGATGCGACGCGGCGCTTGCCCTCGAACGCGCCGAACTGGAACGGCTTTAGCGGCAGCGCTGCAACATGTGCGATCAGCTCCTGCTCAAGGCCAGCGGAGATGAATTCTTGCCTGTAGCGAAGCCCTTGCGGAAGGCGGGACGGCGCTTCGAAAAGCGCGAGTTGCGCGGTCAATCAAGCGATCTTTCGACAGCAATACGGGATCAGCCCCATATAGGCCGCGACGGTACGAAAAGAAGACCTGCCGCACCCGCGCCCCGCGCGGGGACGCGTTGTCGAAAGCGCCAGCTCGCGCGGCCTACTCGTAATAGCGCGAGCGCCGCGTCGGCCGGGGCTGCGGCCGCATCATCAACGCGAGCGCAAAGCCTATGCCCGCCGCGATCAAGAGTGAACCGAGCGGATTATCCCGCACCACCTTGGCGACGGCATCCGAACCGGGGCCCTTGGCATAGCTGAGGGCGTCGTCGGCGGCATCGCGCGCGGCGTCCTTGGCCTGGCCATAGAGATTCTGCACCTTGCCGGCCGCCTCGCGAACGCGCGCTGCGGCCTGGGTGTCGGCATCGCCCGTGATGTTGCCGGCGGCGTTCTCCACCTTGCCTGCCATATTCTTTGCCGCGCCTGCAATCCGATCCTCGTCCATGTTGCTCACTCCTAAGGGGGTTGCAGGGCTAACTGGCCAGGGTGTCGGCGGTTCCTGTGCTTTCTGGGCCATTGCGACGCAGGAGGCCGGCGATCACGCCGGATGTCCCGCTTTGCCCGCAATGTCCACATCGATATCGCTGCGTTTGAGCAGATAATCGAGCCCGCCGACGCGATACCAGCGGTAGCCATAGCCTTCCATCAGAAGCCGGTGCCGGCCGCGTTCATCGGCGTGGCTGTGGTCCTCGCTCAGCAAGTTGACCAGCAGCTTTCCGGCATCGCCGGGAAGTCCGACGGCGAAAGCGATCTCGCGCGGCTTCTCATCGAAATTGTGCACGAACAGCACCGAATTGTTGCGCCAGTCATAGCGGATCACCAGAATCGCCGGATCGCGCGTCGTGATCACCTTGAAATCGCCCCAGCCGACCTCCGGCACTTCCTTGCGCATGCGGATGATGCGCTCGGTCCAGTTCAGCATCGAATGGGCGTCGCGACGCTGCTTGGCGGCGTTGACGTGGTCGTAGCCGTAGGGGCCCTTGTCGATCACGGGCATGCAGGGCTTGTCGCCTTCGGTGAAGCCGGCATGCGGCTCGCTCGACCATTGCATCGGCGTGCGCGCGCAATTGCGCTCGGGCAGCGCGAGGTCGTCGCCCATCGCGAGCTCGTCGCCATAGCGGACCACCGGCGTGCCCGGCAGGGTGAACATCAGGCTGTAGGCGAGCTCGATGCGGCGCCGGTCGCCGCCCAGCATCGGCGCCAGACGCCGGCGGATGCCGCGGTCGTAGAGCTGCATGTCTTTGCTCGGACCGAACGCCTTGAACACCGCGTCGCGTTGCGGCTTGGTCAGCCGGCCGAGATCGAGCTCGTCATGGTTGCGCAGGAACAGGCCCCATTGCGCGGTGGCTGGCCGCGGTCTTGTGGCCGCCAGCGCCTTGGCGAGCGGACGGGTGTCGGCGGACGCCAGCGCATAAAACAGATGCTGGTTGACATGGAAGTTGAACATCATGTGCATGCGGCCGCCGTCGCGGCCGAAATATTCCATGTCGGTCTCGGGCAGCACATTGGCTTCGGCGAGGATGATGGCGTCGCCCTCGCGCCATTGCAGGAATTCGCGAAACGCGCGCAGCATGTCGTACTGCTCGACCGGCTTCTTCACCTTGGCGCCCTTGGTCGCGATCACGAAGGGCACCGCGTCCATCCGGAAGCCGGAGACGCCGAGCTGGATCCAGAACCCCATGATTTTCAGGATCTCGGCCTGCACCAGCGGGTTCGACGTGTTGAGGTCGGGCTGGAAATCATAGAAGCGGTGGAAGTACCAGGCGCGGGCTTCCTTGTCGTGCGTCCAGGTCGATTTCTGCACGCCGGGAAACACCATGCCCTTGCCGGCATTGGCCGGCCGCTTGTCGGCCCAGACATACCAGTCTCGAAAAAGCGAATCCTTCGCGCTGCGCGCCGAGCGAAACCAGGCATGTTCGTCGGAGGTGTGATTGACGACGAGATCGATGATCACGCGGATGCCGCGCTGCTTGCAGCCATGGGTGAACTCGACGAAATCGCCGAGCGTGCCGTAGCGCGGATCGACGCCGTAATAGTCTGAGATGTCGTAGCCGTCATCCTTGCCGGGCGATGGCTGGAACGGCATCAGCCAGATCGTGGTGATGCCGAGCCCGTGCAGATAGTCGAGCCTTCTCAGCAGCCCCTTGAAGTCGCCGATGCCGTCGCCGTTGGCGTCCATATAGGTGCCGACGGAAACGACGTAGAAGACGCTGTTCTTGTACCAGAGATCGTCGATCATCGAGCCTTCGCTTGTCGAGACGGAACACTCGATAAGCGACCAGGCGGCTCGCGGTTCCCTCGGTCAGCCTGCGGCGATCCGCGCACCACGCGCTTCCGCCGTTTCATTTGGTGCCGCTTTCAGCTTTTTGCCGCTGATCTTGCGAACCACCGTGTAGAAAGCAGGCGTGAACAGCAGGCCAAAACCGGTCACGCCGAGCATGCCGGCGAAGACCGCCGTGCCCAGCGATTGCCGCATCTCCGAGCCGGCGCCGGTGGCGACCACCAGCGGCGCAACGCCGAAGATGAACGCCAGCGACGTCATCAGGATCGGCCGCAGCCGCGTGCGCGCCGCGGTGACGGCGGCTTCGCCCGGCGTGGCGCCGGCTTCCTCGGTCTGGCGCGCGAATTCCACGATCAGGATCGCGTTCTTGGCGGCGAGCCCCACCAGCACGACAAAGCCGATCTGCGCCAGCACGTCGATCGCCATGCCGCGCCACAACAGCCCGGTCACGGAGGCGAGCAGGCACATCGGCACGATCATCACCACCGCGAGCGGCAGATTCCAGCTCTCATACTGCGCGGCAAGGACCAGGAACACAAAGAGCGCGGCCGCGCCGAACACCAGCAGCGACGACGTGCCCGGCTGCTGCTGCTGAAACGCCAGCTCGGTCCATTCGAAGCCGATGCCGGGCGGCAGCACCTCGCGCGCCAGCTCCTCCATCCGGTGCAGCGCGGTGCCGGTGGCAACGCCGGGCGCCGCGACGCCCATCACTTCGGCGGCGGGGAACAGATCGAAACGCGGCACGCGATAGGGGGCGTTTTCGGATTTCAGCCGCGCCACCGTGCCGACCGGCACCATCTCGCCGGAGGTGTTGCGGGCTTTCAGCCGCGCGATGTCCTGCGGATCCTGGCGGAACGAGCCGTCGGCCTGCGCGATCACCTGGTAGGTGCGGCCGAGATAGTTGAAGTCGTTGACATATTGCGAGCCGAGATAGACCTGCAGCGTGTTGAAGACATCGGTGGGCGTCAGCCCGACCTTCTCGGCCTTCTCGCGGTCGATATCGGTATAGATCGACGGCGAGCGCGTGCCGAACAGGGTGAAGACGCCGGCAAAGCTCGGATCCTTGTTGGCGGCGGCGACCAGCGCCTGCGACGCTTTCGACAGCGCCTCGGAGCCGAGGCCGGCGTGATCCTGCACCATCAGCTTGAAGCCGCCGGCATTGCCGATGCCCTGCACCGGCGGCGGCGGGATCGTCAGCACATAGGCTTCCTGGATCACCGACAGCCGCTTGCGCAAATCGGCGAGCACGCTGGCCGCGGTCACGCCCTTGACCTCATGATTGTAGAGGGAAGGCAGCCCCGAAAAGATCGTTCCGGCGTTCGACGCGATGGTGAAGGTCGTTGCATCCAAACCGGCAAAGGGAGCGACATGCTCGACGCCGGGCGTGGACATGATGATGTCGATCGCCTTCTTGACCACCGCCTCCGTGCGGTCGAGCGTGGCGCCGGGCGGCAGTTGCACGACGGTGATGAGATAGCCCTGGTCCTGCTCCGGAATGAAGCCGGTCGGCGCGCGGGCGAACTGGAATCCGGCGAAGCCGATCAGCGCCGCATAGACCACAAGGACGACGCCGGTGATCTGCACCAGCCGCCGCGTCAGCCGTCCATAGCTCGTCGACAGCCACTCGAATCCGAAATTGAAGCGGGCAAAGCCGGCCTGCACCAGCCGGACGATCCACGAGCCCCGCGCCTTGTGGCCGGGCTCATGCGCCTTGAACAGTACGGCGCAGAGGGCAGGGCTCAAGGTCAGCGAGACGAAGCAGGAGATCAACGTCGAAACCGCGATCGTGACCGCGAACTGGCGGAAGAACTGCCCGGTAATGCCCGACAGGAACGCCGACGGCACGAACACCGCGCACAGCGTCAGCGCGATCGAGATCAGCGCGCCGCCGACCTCGTTCATGGTGACATGCGCGGCCTTCGCCGGGGTCATGCCGCGCTCGAGATTGCGCTCGACATTCTCCACCACGACGATGGCGTCGTCGACGACGATGCCGACCGCGAGCACGAGGCCGAACAGCGAGAGATTGTTCAGCGATATGCCGAGCACATAGAGGAAGGTGAAGGTGCCGACCAGCGACACCGGGATCGCGATCACGGGAATGATGGCGGCGCGCCAGCTCTGCAGGAACAGGAACACGACGCCGACCACGAGCAGGATCGCGATGAAGATGGTCTTGATCACCTCGTCGACCGATTTGCCGACAAAGATGGTGGGGTCGTAGATGACCTTGTATTGCAGGCCGGGCGGAAAGTCCTTGGCCAGCGTTTGCATGGTGTCGAGCACCTCGTGCTCGACGGCGAGCGAATTGGCGCCGGGCTGCGCAAAGATCAGGAGCGGCATGCCGGGGCCGTGGTCCATGAACGCGGTCGAGCCGTAGTCGGCGGCGCCGATCTCGACCCGGCCGACGTCGCGCAGGCGCGTCACGCGGCCCTCGCTGTCCGACTTCAGCACGATGGCGGCAAATTGTTCGGGCGCGGAGAGCCGGCCGAGCGTCTGCACGTTGATCTGGTAGGCCTGCCTGGAGGCGACCGGCGGCTGGTTCAGGATGCCCGCCGAGACCTGGACGTTCTGGGCGCGCAGCGCGGCCAGAACCTCGCTCGCGTTCATGTTATGCGCGGCGACCTTGTCGGGATCGAGCCAGATCCGCATGGCATATTCGCGGCCGCCGAAGATCTGCACATCGCCGACCCCTGGCAACCGCGCCAGCGTGTCCTTCACATGCAGCGTCGCGTAGTTCGAGATATAGAGCGTGTCGCGCGAACTATCGGGCGAATAGAGATGCACCGCGAGCAGGATGTTGGGCGTCGATTTGCGCACCTGCACGCCGAGCCGCTGCACGTCCTCGGGCAGCCGGGGCAGCGCGTCCTGCACGCGGTTCTGCGTCAGCATCTGCGCGATGTTGAGGTCGGTCCCGATCCGGAACGTAACGGTGACGGTGAGCTTGCCGTCGCCGGTCGACTGGCTCGACATGTAGATCATGTTCTCGACGCCGTTGATCTGCTGCTCGAGCGGGGTCGCAACCGTGCGCGACACCGTCTCGGCGGACGCGCCGGGATAGGTCGTGGTGATCTGCACCGTCGGCGGCACGATCTCCGGATATTGCGAGATCGGCAGGATGTAGAGCGCGCCGAGCCCGATCAGCGTCAGGAAGACGGAGAGCACGGTCGCAAAAATCGGCCGGTCGATGAAGCTGTGAGTCACGGGAAGCTCCTGTTTGCGGCATCGGCGGTCCACCTCTCCCTAGGGAGAGGTCGGATTGCATCGCTAGATGCAATCCGGGTGAGGGGTTTCGGTCTCTCGATAGGCCAGCGCCCCCTCACCCGGATTGCTTCGCAATCCGACCTCTCCCCGCCGGGGAGAGGTGAAGTGAGCGCGCGGCCAACGATTCGATCACAACTCATTGCTTTTCAGCCCTGATCAGCATTCGGGTCGTAATGAATGGTGCCGTCCTGCGGTGCGACCTTGGTGCCGGGAATGGCGCGCACCAGGCCGTCAATGACGACGCGATCGCCGGCATCGAGACCCGACTGGATCACCCGCAAGCCGCCGCGCAGGTCGCCGGTGGTGACGATCTTCGGTTTCACGGTGGCATCGGGCCCGACGGTCATCACCAGACGCTGCGACTGGTCGAGCACGACGGCTGAGTCCGGCAGCAGATAGACCGGCGCCGGCGGCGCGATCGCGACCCGCAGGCGCGCGAACTGGCCCGGTGCCAGGAACAGGTCCGGGTTCGGCACCGTGGCGCGCGCATGAATGGTGCCGCTGGAGCGATCGAGCGCATTGTCGATGAAGTCGAGCGTGCCTTCGCGACCCATGCTGTTTTCGTCGCTGAGCCCGATCAGGACCTTGTTGGCGAGCGGGCCTTTGGCGCGGGCGCGCTCGCGCGAAAACGTCAGGAAATCGGATTCGCTCATGTCGAAATCGAGATAGAGCGGATCGAGCGAGACCAGCGTCGTCAGCAGCGTGGTCGGGCTGGTGGCGGCGCGGCTGCCGGCGACCAGGCTTCCCAGCGAAACCTGGCGCGCGCCGATGCGCCCGGTGAACGGCGCGAGCACGCTGCAATATTCGAGATCGAGCTCGGCATCGCGCACCCGCGCCTTGGCGTCCGCGACCGCGGCCTGCGAGGCATCCTGGTCGTTGGTGCGCTGGTCGACCGTCTCCTGGGTCGCGAAATCGCTGCGCTTGAGCGATGTCGCCCGCGACAACTGGTTGGTGGCCAGCGCCACGCGCGCGGTCGCGGTCTGCAACGCCGCCTTCGCCTGTTCCAGCTTGATCTCGTAGGGCCGGGGATCGATCACGAACAGCAGGTCGCCCTTGTGGACGATCTGCCCGTCCTTGAAATGGATCTCGGTCAGCGTGCCGCCGACCTGGGCCCGCAGCTCGACCCGGTCGATCGCCGAGAACTGGCCGAGAAAGCCGGCGCGGACATCGACCTCGCGCTGCAGGGGCTGGCTGACGGTAACCACCGGGGTGGGCGGCACCGCCGCCGCGGCCTGGTTTGCGCGATGGGGCGCCAGCCCAAGCCAGGCGAGAAAGAGCCCCGCCGCCACAGCGACGCCGAGCGCGGTCGCCTTCCATCGCCAGCGGCGCGGCCGCGCCGCCGGTTCGTCCATCCGTTCTCGTTCGAGGTTTTCAGGGTTGGTGATCTGATCCATGAGACTATCCGTGAGTCCTTGCCATGCTGTCCGGAATTCGGTCACGGCACGAACCGTGCCGCGAGCCAGGCGTGCCGGCCGTTCCAGGGTGTCGCGATCTAGAGTCGTAAGCGGGTGGTGCCAGGTCGTTGTCATCTCAAGAGGTGGAAAAAGCCATGTTCGGGATTGATATCTGGAGGAAGCACTCCAATATGGTGCACTGCAGATAAACTCGGGGAGGCGCCGTTCAAGGATTTTTGGAGCGATGACACCAAAAATAATTACAGGGAAGAAAGGTCAGGAAAAACTTGACGGGGGCAAACGCGGCCGGGGACGGCCCGCGGTGTTCGATCGCGCCGTCGCCTTGCAGGCGGCGATGAAGCTGTTCTGGGAGCGCGGCTATGAGGGCACGTCGTTCGACGACCTGATCGCGGCCATGGGCATCAGCGCCTCGAGTTTCTACAATTCCTTCGGCAGCAAGGAAGCGCTCTATTGCGAGGCCACGCGCTCCTATCTGGAGTGGTCCGGCCAATGGTTCTTCTCGATCCTCAATGACCCTTCGATCGATACCAGGACGGCTTTCGCGCGCCTGTTCGAGGCCACCGCGGAAGAGTTCACCCGCGGCGATCACCCGCTCGGCTGCATGATCTCGCTGGCCGGCACGCATTGCCCGCCCGGCATGAGCAACATCCGCGACATGATGGCCGAGCACCGCGCCTTCTCCGAAAGCGCGATGGCGGCACGCATTCGGAAGGGCGTGGCGAATGGCGATGTGCCTGACGGCACCGATTGCGACATGCTGGCCGCCTATTACAGCGCCGTGGCGCGCGGGCTTGCGGTCCAGGCGCGCGACGGGGCTTCGCGGGAGAAGCTAGCGGAGATCGGGCGGCTGGCGATGAGTGCGTGGCCGGCGGCGAAGAGGTCAAGGTCGTAAAAATCGGTGCTCCGATCTGCGTGCGCAGATGCCGAGCAGCGGTCTTACCTTCTCCCCTTGTGGGAGAAGGTGGCGCGGACGAAGTCCGCGACGGATGAGGGGTCCGCATCCGCGGGCACAACTCAACCTGTTTGGTCGCGCTTAGCTTTGGAGTGATCATCATCACAGAACATTGAAGAAGCCGCACCTAGCCTCGCGTCGTCAAATAAAGAGGGCGTCCGCCGTCCGACCAAGGAAAGGTCAAATGCGTATCACCAGGATCGTGCTCGCCATCGCCTTCGCCGCATTCGCCGTCGCATCGTGGGCGAAATACGACGCGGTCTCCCATCCCAAGCTCACCTTCGCCGAGCGCTGGGCGCCTGTTGACGAAGCGGTGTCGTCGGGCGGGTTTCGGGAGCAGTAAGGCCGAGGCTCACGTCTCGCCGCTGGAGAATCAAAACGGCGGCGCGATGGACCCCGCCGCGAGATCGACTGATCCTCGATCGGCGCCCGCGCCATCAACGCGGCAACACGGGCGGCGCGGGTGACGCGGATATAGTTCTCCGCGCTTGGGCCACCTTTGGAACCGTCGATAAGATTCGCTAACTAGCCTTACGATGCGTCTCGTAATAACGCCGCAGGATCGAATTGATACGGGTTTGGTAGCCCTTACCTTGTGACTTGAACCAACCCAACAGATCATCATCCAGCTTAAGACCGACCGCGACTTTATGCGGATGAACAATCTCGGCCTTGGCCCACTCTGCATCGGTCATAGGAGCACCATCCCGATCGCTGGCAGCAATAGCCTCAACTTGCGTAGAAGTCATGCGGTCAAGACGCTTCCAGTCGGTCTTGCCCTTGAGGGGCACCAAGCTGCCGTCTGCTTTCTTTTGATAAGGCTTGCCGTCGACTAGGACGGCGCGTGCTTTAACCTTGCTCATATCGCCGTTGCTCCCGCTTGTTTGCCTTGCGTGCGGAGATTATCCAAACAATCTTGCCGCGTTCGGTGAAAGTGATGTGGAAGATCCGGCCATTGACCTTGGCGAGCATGTTGTAACGGGTCTCGCCGTAGTTCTTGCGGGTGTCTTCTGCCACCTTCCTGGTGGGATCGATGAAAGCCACCAACACATCCGCAAAGTCGATACCGCGCTCGGCGATATTCTTGGCGCATTTGGCCGGATTCCAGTCGAACTCCATATTCCAGTATGGGTATGATCTAGACAAATGTCAATACTATTATTTAGATTAAAGTCTAGACCGATCGCGGCGCGGATTTCCGGCACGTTCGCGAAAATGACCGGGCCCTTCTTGATGGTCAGCTTCGGTGCGGTCCGGGCGCGATCCTGCCCGGCCCAGGGGTAGACCAAGGGTATTCTCGATGAATTTGAAGTCGGGATCCCGATCGAAGCGTAGCTTGGGTTACCTCCACGTCTTGCTGCGCTCATTCGTGGGTGATCACCCAGGCTGATCGGAGGGTAAAAACCATTTGGACGACATCGCTGGAAGCATTAGAGGACGGTGCAAAACCATTGAGCCAAAACCATTGCGCTAGAACTGCGATTTTCCTCAGCCATTTCAATCCGCTTCGCCCCGTCCACCCCCTCCATCACAAGAATTTCATTTCCGTTTTTCCGAAAAATGTGTTTCTCTCCTCGCATCCCGCTCCCCAGAGGGGCGCTTCTAGATCGTCACGAGTGTTGGCGCGGGATGCGGTGGACGCGATCGGGTCGGCTGACGTGCGATCTCGAGAGCGGACGGCCAAGTCGTGTGGTCCTGATCCCCCGACGCTGTCCCGACGCTGGGATCAAGCTTCTCGCGGGACGTATCGCGAGAAGCGACGGTGGCTAACAAGCCCGGTACACCGAGGAGAGCACGAAGCAGCCGTTAACACCATCGCGCGGGGAATGCCGGATCGCTTCGGCTGTACTCGTGGTGGCTAACGCGTGTGCTTTCTACCACCGCACGCGCGGCTGCGGGTGCAACCAGCACCCGGCATTCCCCGCGCCCTCTGTTTCCCAGGGCGCAAATGTCGATGCAAAACTCGGGCAGTTCGTGCCGCGGGAATGCGAACTGTCGTCTTGAGACCGTCATTGCGAGGAGCGTTAGCGACGAAGCAATCCATGTCTCTGCTTGCGGCGCGATGGATTGCTTCGCTTCGCTCGCAATGACGATGCGGATGGGCTTCGCTCCTCGCAATGACGATGCCTAGCTGTCTGACAATCGAATCCGAGTTTCGCCTGCCGCTCACGCGGCGCCGCCGCGGCGGCCGCGGTCGGACTGCAGATGATACAGGCGCTTGGCCTGAAACATCTTCATGTCGGCGCGCTTGACCACCTGCTCCAGCCGGTCGCCGGGCTTGCTGGTGGCCATGCCGGTCGAAAAACTCAGCTCGGAATCGGGATAGTACTGGTTGTTGATCTCGAGGAGGCCCGTGAGCGTCGAGAGAATGGCTTCGCCGAAGGCGGTGTCGGTGCCGGGCAGGATGATCGCAAACTCGTCGCCGCCGATGCGCGAGACCGAGGCCGGCTTCGAAACCAGCGAGTCGAACACCTCGCCCGCGCGGCGCAGCAGCGCGTCGCCGGCGGCGTGGCCGAGCTCGTCATTGGCGAGCTTCAGCCCGTTGATGTCGGCGATGATGATGGTGACCGGGAATGGCCCCTTGCGCTCGAGCCGGTTCAGCTCGTCGACGAAGAACGAACGGTTCAGGGTGCGCGTCAGCACGTCATGGGTGCCGAGATATTCGAGATAGGCCTCCGCCTTCTTGCGCGCGGTGATGTCGGTCAGCGCGACCTGCACCAGCGACCAGTCGCGCTCGTGGCCGGGCAGCACAGAGAACTGCAGCAGAAGATGCAGCTTGGTGCCGTCGAGCGCGTAGTTCACCACCTCGCGCTGCTGGAACAGCTTGCCGTCCCAGAGATCGACGAGCTGCTCGCGGAAATGCGGCTCCATGTCGTCGCGAAACACGCGGGACAGATTGCGCAGCAAGGTATCCTTGTCGGGCGCGCCGAACAGCTCGAGCGTGCGGCTGTTGACGTCGAGCACGCGGATCTCGCTCATGCAGCGGGCGACGAACTCCTCGTGCACATCGGTGAACACGCGGAAATCCTCGACGCCGCGGAAGCGCGCGTCGTCGATCAGGCGTTTGACGGCGGAAAAATCCTCGACCCACAGCGACACCGGCGAATGGGCGAACAGGCCGAAGGCGTAGTTCTCGCTGTCGACGAGACGGCGCCGCGCGGCTTCCCGCTCGCTCACGTCCTCGATCGCGATCATGACGCGGTCCCAGCTCTCCTCATGGCCGGGAAGGATGGTGCCGTTGAGCTGGATGTCGAGACGCCTGCCGGTGAGCGTGTAGTTCACCGTATCGCTGGAGAAAGTGGTCAGCCCGTCCCAGAGCTGGGCCAGCTCGCTGACGTGGCTGGTGAAGGTGTCGTCGCGCAGCACCCGGCCGAGATTGTCCATCAGATGGGCGAGATCGCGGGCCTCGAACAGCGACAGCGTCTTGCGGTTCACTTTGAGGATGCGGATGCGCTCCGAGCACTGCCGCACGCGGTCGCGGCTGGTCGCGAGGAACGATTTCACGTCGGTCACGCCCGCCGCGCGCCACTGCTCGAACAGCGCCTTGACCGCGCTGTAGTCCTCGATCCAGAGCGAGACCGGCGCAAGCTCGAACATTTTTGCGTCGTCGTATGGATCGGTCAACAAAGCGTTCATGAAGGCCTGCAGTTCCCCGATCAGCGCGCCGCAATCCGCGTGGCGAGCTCGCGCTGCACCCGAGCCACGACCTCCGGCCAATTCCGTGCATCGCTCTGCCGGAACAGGCGCAGGCTCGGATACCAGGGGCTGTCGTCGCGGTTGAGCAGCCAGCGATGGTCCGGCGTGAACGGCAGCAGCAGCCAGGTCGGCCGGCCGAGCGCACCGGCAAGATGCGCGATGCTGGTGTCCACCGTGATCACGAGATCGAGGCAGCTCATCAACGCCGCCGTCTCGGCGAAGGTGGGCAGGTGATCCGCCACGTTGATGATGCGGCTTTTCACCAGCTGCGCCTTGTCGTCGGGGCGCGGGTCCTTCTGCAGGCTGATGAAGATCGCATTGGCGCCGAGCAGCGGCGACAACGCGGAAAGCGGGATCGACCGGTTGTGATCGTTCAGATGCGCCGGCCGGCCGGACCAGGCGAGACCCACCCGCAGGCGATTGCGGGGACCGAGGTCGGTCTGCAGCGCCGCCTCCCAGGCCTGCGCGCGGTCGGAAGGCGCGGTGAGATAGGAGGTGGCGTTCGGGATGGTGTCGAGCCGCGTGCCGAACGCGAGCGGCAGGGTGCAGAGGGGACAATGCACGTCGAACGGAGGCAGCGACGGCGTCGATTTCGGCAGGCATTGCGCGACGCCCGAAAGCTGCGACAGCAGCGGGACCAGCGCATCGCCGACGACGAGAATGACGCGGGCGCCGCGCGCGGCCAGCAGCGGCAGGTAACGCGCGAACTGGATGGTGTCGCCAAGACCCTCGTCCTCGTAGACGAGAATGGTCTTGCCTTCGACGCTCTCCTCGCCGCGCCACATCGGCTGGGCAAATTGCGGATATTGCGGGCGAGTAGCGGTCCGCCAGCGCGCCTCGCGGCCGGCAAAACCCTGCTCCAGATCGCCGGTCAGGAGTTTCAGCTGCGCCAGATTGAGTTCGGCTTCCGCATGATCAGGCGCAAGGCGCTTGGCATGATCGAACGCCGCGAAAGCCTCGTCGAAGCGCTGCAATTGGGTCAAGGTGAAGGCCCGGTTGACCAGAGCGGTCGGAAAGTCCGGCCGCAAGGCGATGGCCTTCTCGAACCAGGGCAGCGCTTCCTTGTCGCGGCCGAGCAGCTGCAGCGAGGTGCCGATATTGTTGCAGGTGTCCGGGTTGTCCGGCCTATGCGCATGCGCGCGCTGGCTCTCGAGCAACGCCTGCGCCGGCCGTCGGAGCTTCAGCAGCGCGTGGCCGCGCTGTTCGAGTACGCCGGCATGGTTCGGCGCGATGTGGTCGCACAGGCTGAAATAGGCAAGCGCGTCCTCGGTCCGGTCGAGGTGATTGAGGAGCATAAAGCCGCAGCGATAGGCGGCCTCGCCATGACGCGGGTCAAGTTTCAGGATCCGATGATAGCTCGCCAGCGCCTCGGCGTGCCGGCCGAGATTTTCCAGCGCCTTGCCGTGAGCCAGCCAGAAGTCGACCTCGCCGGGTTTGAGCTGCACCGCGCGGTCGAACGCCTTGAACGCCTCGTTGGGCAGTCCCTGCTGCTCCAGCGCGACGCCGACGCTGTAGAGATAATCCAGCTTGGGATCCTGCTGGTTGGCGCGGGCGATCCATTCGATGGCGTGATCGAATTGGCGGGCCTGCAGGGCAAGCAGCCCCATCAGGTGCAGGCTGTCGACGTGGTCGGGATCGGCCGCGAGCGCCTGCTCGCAGGAGACCTGCGCATCGAGAAACCGCTGGGCTTGCTGATGCCGCAGCCCGGCCTGATAGAAGGCAGCCGCCTCCGAGGCGCCGGATTGGTTCGAAACCTTGCCGGCTTCCCGGGCTTGAGCCCGGCGTTCATGACGGTTCATCGGCGCTTTCCTGGATGATGGTCAAGCGGTAGGTGATTCTTGAGGGGGCCGCAACGCAGGCGCGCCGGAGCGCCCAAATCTCCGCCAAATTGGCGAGAAAACGATCCTCGCGGCGGCTTGGCGAGCGGAGCTGCGTCGGACTACGATGGGCTCTCCAATAAGACCCACCGGCTGACGATCGGCCCAGGATATCAGCATGTTTGTCCGTTTGACGGGAAGGCCGCAGTTCGGGCGTGGCCTTTTGCGAACCTCGGTCGCGATCGCCTATCTCGTCATCTTCGCGCCGGTCCTGATGATCGTCGTGACCAGCTTCTTCTCGCAGCAGATCATCAGTTTCCCACCGCCCGGGCTGACCTGGCACTGGTACGTCAACGCCTGGGACAAGCCGGAATTCTTGCGCGGCTTCGTCACCAGCCTGCAGGTGGCGCTGCTTGCCGCCTGCGTCGGCGTGCCGATCGGCACCGCGGCAGCACTCGCCATCGTGCGCAGCGACTTTCCGGGCAAGCAGGCGATCAGCACGCTGTTGCTGGCGCCGCTCGCCGTTCCCGGCGTCGTGGCGGGCTCGGGCCTCTATGTGTTCTACGTGCTCGCCGAGAACATGCTCGATCGCGACATCAAGGCGACCACCCAGGGGCTCGTCGCCGCGCATGTGCTGCTCACTATTCCCTGGACGGTGCGGCTCGTGGTCGCGAGCCTGCAGGGTCTCGACCGCGCGGCGGAGGAAGCCGCGGCCAATCTCGGCGCGAGCCCGCTGACCGTGTTTCGTCGCATCACCTTGCCGATGATGCGGCCCGGCATTGTCGCAGCCGCGATGTTCTCTTTCATCCAGAGCTTTGAGAACCTGGACCTGTCGATCCTGCTGGTCGGCCCCGGGCGGATCACGCTTCCGGTGGCGATGCTCAATTATCTCGAATTCCGGATCGATCCCACGCTCGCCGCGGTCGCGACCGTGCAGATCCTGATCGTCGGCGTGCTCATGGTCGTGACCGACCGCTTTGTCAAACTGTCGCGGGTCGTCTGATGGCGAGCCTGAGGATCGAGAAGCTGACCAAACGCTTCGGCACCTCGCTCGCCGTCGACGATCTCGATCTTTCCGTGAGCGAGGGCGAGCTGGTTGCGCTGCTCGGCCCCTCCGGCTGCGGCAAGACCACGACCTTGCGCATGGTGGCGGGCTTCCTGGCGCCGACAAGCGGGCGGGTGCTGTTCGACAAAGAGGATGTGACAAGCCTGCCGGCGTATAAGCGCTCGACCGGCATGGTGTTTCAGTCCTATGCGCTGTTCCCGCACATGACCGCCGCGCAAAACGTGGGCTTTGGGCTGGAGATGCGTAACCTCGGCGCCGCGGAGCGCGACGCCAAGGTCGAGGAGGCGCTGAAACTGGTGCGGCTGTCGCATCTCGCGAGCCGGTTGCCGCGAGAACTTTCGGGCGGCCAGCAGCAGCGCGTCGCGCTGGCACGCGCACTCGTCATCAATCCCAAGCTGTTTTTGCTCGACGAGCCGCTCTCCAATCTCGACGCCAAGCTGCGCTCCGAGGTCCGGATCGAGATCCGCGCGCTGCAGCAGCGCCTGGGCCTGACGACACTTTTGGTCACGCATGACCGGGAGGAGGCGCTGACCATGGCCGACCGCCTGGTCGTGATGGATGGCGGCCGGGTGCGGCAGATCGGAACCCCGAGAGAGCTCTACGACGAGCCGCAGGACGCCTTCGTCGCGGATTTCGTCGGCCGCTGCAACATCCTGCCCGGCCGGCGCGAGAACGAACGCCACTTCCGCACCGCGGGCGGCCTCTTGTTAGCGGTCGACACCGCGCCCAATGAGAGCAACAATGCGGACGCCTTTGCGCTGCGGCCGGAACGGATTTCGATCAGCCCGGGCGCAAATGGCGAAACCCATGGACGGGTCGAGGCTGTCACCTATCTCGGAGCGCAGACCGAATACCATGTGCGCATCGGCAATGAATTGTTCGTGGTGGTGCGGCCAACCCCGGGTGCGAACGAGCCGCTCACCGCGCTCAAACCGCAAGACCTGGTTTCCCTGCAGTGGGAGCCAACCACTCCACGCCTCGTCCCGCAAACATCCTAAGGAGAGATCGTCATGATATCGCGACGTCATTTTCTATCCGCGAGTGCCGGCGCGACCATGCTGGCCTCGAACGCGCCGATTGCCCGGGCGGAATCGGGCCAGGTCGTGGTCGGTACCTGGGGCGGCGACTATGGCCAGCTGCTGAGCGATCTCATCGACAAGCCGCTGCTGGCGCCCAAGGGCATCGAGGTGCTGCAGGACGTCGCCAACGCCGATCCGAGGCGGACGAAGCTGCTGGCGGAGCGGCAAAGCCGGCGCGGATCGATGGACGTCGCCTGTCTCTCCGACAGCGACCATTATCTCGTGGCGGGCACCGACGCGTTCGAGGCGGTCGATGCCGCCAAGGTGCCGCGGCTCGACAAGGTGTTTCCGGAGCTCCGCACCGAAACCGCGATCCCGCACATCTATTCGGCGCAGGTCATCCTCTACAATGTGAACCAGGTGAAGGCGCCGCCAACCTCCTGGGCCGATCTCTGGGATCCGAAATGGCGCGGCCGCATCGGGCTCGCCGACATCCTTTATCCGAATAACACGCTGATGGCCGCGCTGGCCGGTGGCGGCAGCGTCTCGAACTACGATCCCGCCGAGAAGAAGCTGATGGAGCTTCGCTCGCTGGATGCGAAAATCTATCCTTCCAACGAGGCGCTGGCCGCCGCGCTCAAATCCGAGGAGGTCTGGCTCACCTCGATGTGGCTCGCGCGCGGCTTCATGTGGAAGAAAGCCGGCATCCCGCTCTCACATGTCGTGCCGAAGGAAGGCGCGGTGTCGATCGTGTTCGAGGCGAGCGTTCCGCGCAACGCGCGCAACAAGGAGGGCGGCTTCACCTATCTCGATGCCATGCTCGATCCGAAGGCGCAGGCCGCCTTCGCCGACAAGATGGGATATGTGCCGACGGTTTCGGACGCCGTGCTGCCGGAAGATATCGCAACGCAGGTCAGCCTGAGCGAAGCCGACCGCGCCAGGCTCTTGAAGCCCGATTACAAATATCTGACCGACCGGTCGCAGCGCACGCTTGATTTCTGGAACAAGGAGTTCAAGGGCTGAAATGGCCTTGCTGGTCGTCCCCGCCTGCCTGCTGGTGCTCGCCCTGTTGATCGGGCCGATGATCCTGATGTTTCGGATCTCGCTCAATCACTTCAGCCCGAGAGAGCTGATGGTCGAAGCGTTTTCCTTCGACAATTACGCGCGTGCGGCGACCGACCCCTATTACCAGCAGATCATCCTGGTGACGCTCGGCATTGCGCTGCTCTGCACGGTTCTGACCCTCGTCATCGCCTATCCGGCCGCCTACTGGCTCGGGCGCTTGCAGAGCCGCTGGAAAAGCCTCGTCGTCATCGCGACACTGTTTCCCTTGCTGGTTGGCAATGTCGTGCGTTCCGCCGGATGGATGGCGCTGTTCGAGCGCGAGGGCCTGATCAACGTCACGCTGAAGCGCCTGCATGTGATCAGCGAGCCGCTGGTGCTGATGTACACGCCGAAAGCCGTGATCTTCGGCATCATTGCCGTGGTGCTGCCCTACATGATCCTGACCATCTCGGCCGTGATCGAGAACATCCCGCGGGATCTCGAGGACGCCGCGTCCAATCTCGGCGCTTCCGCCTTCAAGACCTTCTGGCGGGTGATCCTGCCGCTGTCCGCGCCGGGAGTTGCCGCCGGCTCGATCCTGGTCTTCGTTTTGTGCATGAACACCTATGCAACCGCGGTGCTTCTCGGCGGCCCGCGTTTCAAGATGATGGCGCCGGCGGTGTTCGATCAGTTCGCGCGCGGCAACAACTGGCCGATGGGTGCCGCGCTCGCCTTCCTGCTGCTGGCGGTGACCATGATTTTTACGATCTTCGGCAGCATCGCCTTTGCGCGGCGCTACCGCGTGAGATAGCCGAACACAAAAGACCGGCATGAGAAGAAAAGGAAACGCTCCATGAGTGATCAGGCAAAGGC